>ERZ780203.1765-NODE-1765-length-13957-cov-2.759963_pt1 | contig 13957 bp, 17 predicted proteins | sample MGYA00511168_ERZ780203 | MGnify/ENA primary metagenome ERZ780203 (study PRJEB29588, sample SAMEA2156577) | human gut metagenome | biome: human gut; feature: human-associated habitat; material: faeces | place: Denmark | collected 2008/2010 ...
CGTCGGAGCCGTCATGGTCGGAACCAGAAACTCCAAACATGTAAGATCCAACATCCAGACACTGGAATTTGATCTGACCGCGGAGGAGATGAAGACGATCCGCGACTTTATCGATCAGTACCCGACTCCGGAGGGAGAATGCTATGAGCTTGAGCGCACCTCTCCGAGATATAAGGGGATCATTCTGACGGACAGAAACCATGTGGATAAGTAAAATGACATGCAGGGATCATGGCAGGAGATTTCCAGAAAAGCAGGATCAGCGATGACAGAGAATCAGACTGTAAGAATGGTTCGGACAGTTTTGTGAGAATATCAGAAAGTACGGAAGGGACACCAGAGATGGTGTCCTGTTTCGTTACAGGACGCAGAAAAACTGCTGCTTTTCATGGGAAGGAATCTTTCTCTTTACACATACCGAATTAGTAGGTATAATGGTAAAGGTTTCAGGGGCAAAATCCCGTCGAATGGTTGTTTTAACAGGGAGATTGCCGGTAACATTGCAGGAAAGACAGGATTGGAGATAGAGATGTTAAATCAGTTCTCAAGAACACAGCTCCTTTTAGGAGCAGAAAATATGGACCGCCTTGCGAAGGCGAAGGTTGCGATCTTCGGAATCGGCGGAGTCGGCGGATATGTGGCGGAGGCACTGGCGAGAAGCGGAGTCGGTTCCTTTGTGCTGGTGGACGATGATAAGGTCTGCCTGACAAATATCAACCGCCAGATCATCGCGACGAGAAAGACAGTTGGACAGTATAAGGCGGAAGTCATGCGCGACCGGATCCTGGATATCAATCCGGATGCCCAGGTCGAGGTCAGAAAGTGCTTTTATCTCCCGGAAAATGCGGATGAGTTCGACTTTACGGAATATTCCTATGTGGTCGATGCGGTGGACACGGTGACGGCAAAGATCGAGATCATCATGCGGGCGATCGACTGTAAAGTTCCGGTCATCAGCAGCATGGGCGCCGGAAACAAGCTGGATCCGACGCAGTTCCATGTGGCGGATATCTATAAGACGAGCATGTGCCCGCTCGCGAAGGTCATGCGCCGCGAATTAAAGAAGCGCGGAGTGAAGAAGTTAAAAGTCGTTTACTCCACGGAGCAGCCGGTTGAGCAGCAGGAAGACATGAGCATCAGCTGCAGAAAGAACTGTATCTGTCCGCCGGGCGCGAAACATAAATGCACCGAGCGCCGTGCGATTCCGGGCAGCATCGCGTTCGTTCCGTCGGTTGCCGGACTGATCCTTGCAGGGGAGATCGTGAAAGACCTGACAGTGATGCCGCCGAAGAAGGTGGAAGAGCAGGGGCAGTGATCAATGCCAGGAGCGAATAAAAGATCATAAAAAGACATCACAAAACCGGAAATTGGAGTGGATTCCATTCGAACAAGGTTTTGTGATGTCTTTTTACTTTCAGGGATACAGAAAGAGCTGCCAATGGCAGCCCCCTCTGATTTCAGTTTTATAATCTTTCCAGGATCGCATCCACATACTCTTCGGTACTTGCTGTTCCGTGCAGGTCTTTTGTGAGGTGTTTTCCTTCTGCGAGAACTTCATCGACGGCTTTGCGGATCCGCGCTGCAGTCTCATTTTCCCCGAGGTACTCTAACATCATGCAGGCGGACCAGAGGAATGCAGTCGGGTTTGCAAGGTGCTTTCCGGCGATATCCGGCGCGCTGCCGTGTACAGCTTCAAACATGGCGTAATCGGCACCGATATTGCTGGATGGAACGAGTCCGAGACCGCCGATCAGACCGCTGCAGAGGTCGGAGAGGATGTCTCCGTACAGGTTCTGCATGACCATCACGTCAAACTGGTTCGGGTTCATCACGAGCTGCATGCAGGTGTTGTCGATGATCTTGTCATCGCTCTCGATCTCCGGATATTCTTTCGCGATCTCCTTGAAAATGGATAAGAACATGCCGTCGGACATCTTTAAGATGTTTGCCTTGTGGACGCAGGTCACTTTTCTGCGGCCGTTTTTCTTTGCATACTCGAATGCGTCACGGATGATGCGCTCACTCGCTTTTCGTGTAACGATCTTGATCGCATGGACGGTGTCCGGATCGATCTGCTCTTCGACGCCGACGTAGAGGCCTTCCGTATTTTCACGGAAAATGACGATATCCACATTTTTGAACGGTGTTTTTACGGCATCGTTGGATCTTACCGGGCGGATGTTTGCGTAAAGATCATATTTTCCGCGGAGTGTCACGTTCAGGGAGCGGAATCCCTTTCCGACCGGGGTCGTGATCGGGGATTTTAACAGCACTTTTGTCCGCTCAAAAGATGCGTAGGCTTCCTCCGGGATCAGTGCGCCGTTGCGTTTCCATTCGTCCTCTCCGACGTTGTAGATTTCATATTCGAGAGGTGCGTTCGCTGCCTTTAAGATCTTTAACACATTGTCAACAAGTTCCGGACCGATTCCGTCACCGCGGAATACTGTAATTTTGTGATTCATATGATGATTCTCCTTTTTGAATGATTTGATTTGATCCTACAGTACAAATGTCACGATCAGGTTATAGACTGCACAGCAGATCACACTGATCGGAACGGCAACAAAGAGAAGCCGGTTAAACAGATGGTTGCGGTCTTCCTCGTTTCCACAGGAACCGAGGATCAGACTTCCGCCGGATGAGAACGGGCTGATCGCGCTGCTCTGTGCGCCGAGGATCGTGCAGGCAAAGAGAGCGGCTGGGTTCAGTCCGGTTGCAGCGGCGAGTCCCGGGATCAGCGGGAATAATGCCGGTGCAACAACGCCGGTCGTGGAACTGAAGAAGCTCATAAACGCACCGACGAAGCTGAATGCCAGCGGGATCAGGGCAGCCGGTACATTGGATCCGATCCATGCGGACAGGGCATCGATCGTGCCTGCTTTTACAGCGACCGCGATCAGCATGCCGGCTCCGGCGATCATGAGGATCGTATTCCACGGAACACGGGCGATGACCTCTTTCTGAGGTGCCAGATCAAATAACAGGGCAATGATGGTAAAGCAGAAAGCAACGAGACCGACATCAACTTTTCCTGCGATCGTTCCGATCAGGGCATTGTCCGGAAGCGCGAGCTTTAAGAGTGGGAAGATCAGGACGATCACCATCATCAGCAGCATCAAGTATAAAGTCAGCTTCTGCTTCCTATCAAACGGTTCCGGCCTGGAGAAAGTAACTCCTTTGCCGATGCCGCGGTTGCTCTTAAAACCGAAGCGGAAGATCGCGATCAGGATCAGGGAGAAGATGATGGCGAATCCAAAAATCTTCATTTCGTCCACAAACGAATTCGGTGTTCCAAAAGCCGGTTCTGACTCGTAAGCGGTATCGATCAGACCGCGGAATACGACACCGAGAGAGGCTGTCGGAAAGTTTCCGCCTGCAAGCGCACCGCAGTTGATCGCGACAGCGCCGGTCAGCTTGTCCATTTTTGCTTCCTCGCAGATCAGGATCGTGATCGGAGCCAGAAATGCGAGAACAGTAAAGTAGGCAGCTCCCATTACCGAGAGAACAACTGCTACAAAGAAGAGGGCAAACGGCAGCATGCCCGGGAAACGGCGGCACATGTAGAGAAGACTTGCAGACATCTTCTCAAGCGTTCCGTTGACAGCCGCAAAGTTGTAAAAAAGGGAGACGGACAGGATCACAAACATCGTGCTGACCGGCCAGAAACTAATCAGCTCTTTTGTCTTGATCCCCATACCGAAACATCCGATCAGGTAAGCGAACGCGATACAGAAGAATCCGGTATTGATCTTTGTCTTGTAGCCAAGAACGACGGCAACTGCGATGGATGCGATCAGAATGATACTTAACATGCGGATTCCTCCTGTTCGTTGATGCCGAGCAGGGATGCCGGGATCGTGTGAGTCATATGGTAAACATGTTCTTCCGGAATTCCGTGATCGACCAGATACTGCATGTATTCCGCAAGTGCGAGTTCCCAGTGCGGATTTTCCGTCTGTCCGCCGTCGGTGTCGACCATGACATTTCGGTAGCCGACTTCTTTGATGATCTCCAGATTGTCTGCGAGATTGCTCTTATATTTTCCGCCGCCCATGTTCTGTGCGTAACAGCGCTCCAGGATGACGTTGTAATCCTTCACGAGGCGGAGCTGGTCTTCATGGCTCATTCCCACGATCCACCACTCCGGATGGGTGATCACGATATTTTTGACTCCGAGGTCGCGGGCTGCCTCGACGACGGTAAAGATCTCATCAGGTGCGATATGGGCAGTTCCAAGGACTGCATTGTGATCGCGGACAAGTTCCAGTACAGAGCGCAGTTCCGGAACGATCTTTCCGTCTTTTACGACTTCCACGCACTGGCTCAGATCCTGGCCCATTTTCTGCATGTGATTTTTTGCGGACTGTGTCGGGAGCCAGACAACTTTTGCTCCAAGACGAAGTGCGGTATCGACGGCTTTCGGATTGATCCCGCCTACAACGCGGTTTAATGTGATGCTTCCGTACATGGTGAAGTTGTTCGTGTTTCCATGTACGATCTCGTTGTGACGGTTGCAGAGATATGCGCGGTCCATGGTTGTCCCCTGATGTGTCTTGATGACGATGGCACGCGCGCCGACGCGGATCGCTGCTTCCATGAGTTCGAAGTCATCGTATGCGCGAAGGCGCAGATCCGGATTCGTATGGACATGCATGTCGATCACGCCTTGCATGAGATCCTGTTTCATTCAAATTCCCTCCTGTGTGTTTTTGCTGTCTTCAGAGACATTGATTTTGCTATGGTTATATTTTATACTAGTCTTGATATAGGGGAAAGTCACAATTTACGATACCAGGTATCGGTAATTCCGATATCTGACGGAGGTGTTTTATGGACTTAAAAGAGCTGGATTACATTGTAACCGTTGCCGATGAGGGGAGCATTTCCCGGGCGGCGGAAAAATTGTTTATGGCGCAGTCAAGTCTCAGTCAGGCTGTCCGTCTGATCGAACAGGATCTCGGTACATCTGTTTTTGTCCGCACTGCCAGAGGAGTCCGCCTGACGGCTGCCGGGGAGGCGTTTATTTCTCATGCCAGACAGATCCTGCAGCAGTACCGGGAAGCGCGCAGTGAGGCTTCTGATATCGAAAACTTAAAAGGCGGGACGATCATCTTTGGGATCAGCACCTACCGGGGAACGTATCTGCTGCCCCCGGTCCTGAAAAAATTTCACGAGCGTTATCCAAAGGTGCATGTGGAGATCAGCGAGATGGACAGTATTGATCTGGAAAACCAGATCCTGGAGGGAATCCTGGATCTCGCACTGATCGCAGCACCTCCGGTCCGGATCAAGCATGGATTCGAGGAACTGATGAGGGATGAGATCATGCTCGTCACTACGAAAGAGCATCCTGTCATGAAATATGCACACGAATGCGAGAATGATCCGGAAGAACTGTGGATCGATCTGAAGGATACCGCCCCGTATGAATATATTTTAGGTCCGCCGAACACGGTACTCGGCCGGACGGCACGCCATTCTCTGCGGGAAGCAGGTGTGGAACCTATCGGACTCGATACATACCTTTCCGCGGCGTTTGCGGCAGCTGTTGCGCGGGAAGGTGTTGCGCTGGCCTTTACCTACCGGTCCTGCCGGATCATGCGGGATGGATTCCGGTATCTGCGGATCGGAAAAGAGGGGATTTTCCTGGACCTTGCACTGGTCTGGCCGGCAGGAAAATACCGGTCCAGGGCGGCGAAAGCGCTCGCGGATCTGCTCCATGAGATGGCTCCGGAACTGCTTCACCGATAGGATTTGACAGAGACACACTTGTATGTGTATAATAGAAATCAATGCATGACAATTTAACAGACTGGCGCGTCGTGGTGGTGAAGCTTTTTGTCGGTGCCGGTCTGGAACGACGGCTGTAAGAGGGGAAATGACAGAACAGCCGGAAAGATCGATCTGAAAAGGAGAAAAGAAAATTATGGTGTTAGCAGTCATCGAAGCGGTGTACCGCTTCCTGTGGGGAGATCTGTTCACGATCCCGATCGGCAACGGAAATGGGATCGGAATCCCTCTTCTCGTGTTGCTTTTGATCCCAACGGGGATCTATTTTACGATCCGGACGAAATTCCTTCCGGTCCGGCTGTTTCCGGATATGATCCGGGCGCTGGGCGGAAAAAAGAAGGAAGAAGGCGGTCTGTCACCGGTGCAGACCTTGTTTGTGTCGACAGCGACCCGTGTGGGAATGGGGAATCTCGTCGGAGTTGTCGCTGCGATCTCTGCGGGCGGTGCGGGAGCCGTGTTCTGGATGTGGATCTCGGCGATCTTTGGTTCTTCCACGGCATTTGTGGAGGCAGCCCTGGCGCATCTATACAAAGAAAAAGATCCGCTCTACGGCGGATATCACGGCGGTCCGGCTTATTATATCCACAGCTATGCGGAGCGCGTGAGAAAAAAGAAATTGAAACACTCCGTCGTTGCCGTTTTGTTTGCGCTGTCCGGTCTGATCTGCTGGGGTGGGATCAGCCAGGTCATCAGCAATTCGGTGGCATCGGCATTTAAAAATGCATTTGGAATCTCACCAATGATCACGACGGTCATTCTTGTTGTGCTCTCGGCGGTGATCGTCTTAAGAAAAAATGCAACGGTCCGCGCGCTGGATGTGATCGTTCCGATCATGGCGGGATGTTATTTTGTGATCACCCTGTTCATCATCGCGACGCATCTCGGAAGCGTTCCGGGCGTTTTCAAGAGGATTTTTGAGGAGGCATTCGGACTCCGCCAGATCGCAGCGGGCGGTTTTGGCGCGGTTCTCATGAACGGAGTCAAGCGCGGTCTGTTCTCCAACGAGGCCGGTTCCGGTTCCGCACCGTGTGCAGCGGCAGCGGCGGAGGAGAGTGACCCGGTAAAGGTCGGACTTGTCCAGGCACTTGGCGTATTTATCGATACGATCGTGATCTGCAGCTGCACGGCGATGATCATGCTGCTTGTCCCGGAGGAACTGACGATGGGACTAGCAGGAATGGACCTTCTCCAGAAAGTCATGAGCTACTATATGGGGGGGTTCGGAGTGGTCTTTATCGCCATCACGCTGGCATTGTTCAGTTTCTCGACATTCCTCGGGATCCTGTTCTATGCGCGTTCCAACGTGGCATACCTCTTCGGAAACCGCTGGTGCTATCAGACTCTTTATAAGATCTTCGCCCTGATCATGCTGTTTGTCGGCGGTCTTCAGGCCTACACAGTCGTCTGGGACCTCGGCGATGTCGGCGTCGGACTGATGACCGTGTTCAACCTCATGGTACTGTTCCCGCTGTCCGGGGAGGCGCTGCGGGCGTTGCGGGAGTATGAAGAGAAGAAAAAGATGAAGTGAAATACTGGAAAAGAATAGAAAAGTGGCAGAAATCTGAAAAACTGTGAGCGGAGGAACGGGACAGTTCCATGATCACATAAAAAGATCCGTCAGGATACCGGGGAGAAGAAATTTTCGGTATTTTGGCAGATCTTTTTTGTTTGATCATCATCCCGGAAACACCGCCTCGATCGTCAGCGACTTCCCATCCTTCGTGGACGCCTGGATCTTTCCGCGGTGCGTGTTCACGATGGCTTTTGCGATCGCGAGACCGATCCCGTAGCCGCCGGTCGCGGAATTCCTCGATCGGTCGGAGCGGTAGAAACGGTCAAAAAGGTGCGGGAGCTCAGCAGGATCGACCTCAGATGCCGTGTTGAAACTGCGAGAACCGACATGCTGGAGCTGCTGAAGAAGTTTCCGGACGATCAGAGGTCCGGATTCCACGCGGTCCAGTATATCTGTTCCAGGATCAAATCGCCGGAGAGCATGATGGAGAAATTAAAGAGGAAAGCGCTGCCGGAGACACTGGAGTCGGCACTCTGTGAAGTCCATGATGCGGTGGGAGTCCGGGTCATCTGTTCCTTTGCGGATGATGTGTTCCGGGTGGAAAAATGGCTGAAAAGTCAGGAAAACTATGAACTGGTCAAAGAAAAGGACTACATTTCATATCCGAAGCCAAACGGGTATCGCGGGATCCATCTGATCCTTCGGGGAATGACCGGAAAAACGGCGGGAACTTATGTGGAAATCTAGCTCCGGACGATCGCCATGGATTTCTGGGCGAGCCTGGAACACCAGCTGAAATATAAAAAGGAGATCGGACATGCGGCGATGATGAGCGGGGAATTAAAGCAGTGCGCGGATGATATCGCGTCCGTAGATCTTTCGATGCAGACGATCCGCGATATCATCGAGACGGAAGAGTGAAAAGCTCTCAGCCGCGGATCCGCGCATGGATCCCGGAAGTGAGATTCGGGTGTTTCAGACCGCAGATCCGCTGTTTCGGGCTGCCGCCGATGAAGACGCGTTTCCAGACATCCTGGTCCAGTTCATCGTCATGGACATACACTTCGATATCGGTCATCGGCGGGAGCGGAGTTCCGCCAAGAGTGAAGCTGCCGGATGGATCCTGGATCAGGATCCCCTCTTTCACGACGTCTTTCTGCATATAAGAAGCGGCAAACTGAGCGGAGGAGAGATGTGTGATGAGTTCCAGCATCAGGTCGATCTTCAGGCTTTCCTCGGCGGACATTTCCAGTTTATTCAGAGCGCTTGTGAGTACGGATTCATATTTTTCGAGAAAATTTCCGCATGCGGATTCCAGCGTGGAGAGATCCTGCTTCAGTTCGTTTGTGATTTCCATAAAGACATCCTCCTTTAAATATATTTGGGAATTGAGAAACCTGCTCCGGAAACGGCAGCAGGATTATTTTTCATGATGATAATCCAATAATTTCCACCGATGACATTCACTGAATGTCATCGGTGTTTCAATAATAACATATATTGTTTGGAGTGACAATCAGTGAATGCCAAACAAGGAGTGTTATTATATGTATAAAAATAAAACAATATCCGGCAGGAACAATATCTGCGGGATCAAAATTCATGAGCTTCGCTGTGCGATGACGGATGTATCGCAGAAGCATCTGGCGGACATGCTCCAGCTCAAGGGACTGGATCTCGATAAGAATGCGATCCAGAGGATCGAGAGCGGGAAGCGGTTTGTGACCGATATTGAGCTGCGTTATTTCGCAAAGGTCTTAAACGTCAGTTATGAGGCACTTCTGGATCCGGATGTTCCTGAGAATGAGTAAAAGCTTTTGTGTAGTAATTTCCCGCAAACAGATCTGAACGTGCTTTCGACCGTCTGTTTGAGGAAAAATCGTCTTTTTCCTGAAAGAGAAGACCGATATGGTACGGAAAACCGCCGTCAAAGATGCGGTGGTAGGCGGGACTTCCGTCCTCACGGATCAGGAGTGTTTCCAGCGGAACCTGAAATAATTCACCGAGTACCAGCATATTCGGGAGGGAAGGAAAGGATTCCCCCCGGAGCCATTTATAGATCGACTGGGGACTGTCCAGTTCCAGCGCGTCCTGGAGATCCCGCACGGTCATTTTTCTTCTTCGCATTTCATCCCGGATCTTTTTTCCGGTCAGTTTTTTCGACAGATTTTTCATACTTTCAATCTTATCCTCCATATTTCCAATCAGAACAGATCAATATCAACTGTCGGACATAAAAAACGCAGCCGGCAGCCGGATGGGAAAGTATTCAATATATTTTCAAGGGAAACGGACGGCGGATCCTTGCCGGCCGGTGTGAAGATCTGAAGCCTTTGTTCTGCAGGCAGGTCTATCATACTATAAAATTCCGGGTTTGTCTTGAACTAAAAGGTTAAAATGAGAAATTTTATGAAAAAATATCAGGGCAGTGGATCCGGGGAGATGTACAGCTTACAGCGGGAAAGACAGAAAATGCACTTTTTTCAGATGTAATGGGAAATAAAGACAAAAAAGATGGAAAACAGGAATCCGGCAGGACTGTCTTATCCCCGGACAGGAACCGGGAAAATGGTCTGCAGGGAATCTGTTTTCCACCTCTGAAAAATATAAATGATGTTATTTTAGGCATTGGAGACTGAGCTGCTCCGCTCCGGTTACTTTTCCTGACGTGCCTTTAACGGAAGGATTTCTTTCCGATACACATAGCCGAGGCAGACTGCACTGAAAATGATCGCGAAAACTTCGGCGATCGGGAATGCGAACCATACGACATGAAGTCCTCCGAGTTTCGCAAAAACAAATGCGACCGGGAGAAGAACGAACAGCTGACGGAACACGGAGATCCATAAGCTCAGCATGCCGTGACCAAGCGCCTGGAACATGGAAGAGCAGACGATGGAGAATCCGGCGAACAGGAAGCTCAGGGAGATGGTCCGGAGTGCCGGGATGCCGATGGAGAGCATGGTGTCGGAGGCGCTGAAGATCATTAGGAGCTTATCCGGTATGAGCTGAACGACCGCTAAACCGATCAGCATGATCGTTACGGCATACATGGCAGCGAGCTTCAGGGTTCCCATGATGCGGTCCGGCTTTCCGGCGCCGTAGTTGTAGGCGATGATCGGGACCGTTCCGTTGTTCAGACCGAAGACCGGCATGAACACGAAGCTCTGGAGCTTAAAGTAGATGCCGAACACCGCAGTCGCCGTGGAGGAGAATGCGATGAGGATCTTGTTCATTCCGAAGGTCATGACACTTCCGATGGATGCCATGATGATGGACGGAATACCGACTGCATAAATATGGCTGATGATCTCGCTGTTTGGTTTAAAGTCACGGAGAGAGATCGTGATCTCATGGTTTCTCGTCTTGTTAAAGAAGAAACCGAGACAAAAGGCGATGATCTGCCCGATCACGGTAGCGCCGGCCGCACCCGCGATCCCGAGAGCAGGCGCCCCGAAATAACCGAAGATCAGGATCGGATCCAGAACGATGTTGATGATCGCGCCGAGACCCTGGGTGTACATGGAGTAGATCGTTTTTCCGGTGGACTGTAAGAGACGCTCACAGGCGATCTCCATGAAAAGTCCGAAGGAAGCGATCGTGCAGACTCTTAAATAAGTAGTTCCGAGATCCACGATCTCCTCGATATCGGTCTGGAGACAGAAGAACTGTCTTGCAAAGCAGAGGCCGAAGAGTGCAAATACGACATAGCTCAATGCAGCAAGGAACAGAGCGTGATCCGCAATCTTGTTGGCGCGTTCAAAGTTCTTTTCCCCAAGGTTTCTCGAGAGGGCGGCGTTGACACCGACGCCGGTTCCGGTCGCAACGGCGATCATCAGGTTCTGGGCCGGGAACGCCAGGGATACGGCGGTCAGGGCATTTTCACTGAGCTGTGCGACGAACATACTGTCGACAATGTTATAAAGTGCCTGGACGAGCATCGAGATCATCATCGGCACGGACATGGAGATCAGAAGCCGGTTTAGCGGCATGACTCCCATCTTGTTTTCTGTTGCCATAGAACATGACTCCTTTCATACATACATCCCTGCCTGTTTTCAGAAAAGAAAAAATGTAGGTAACGATTCAGCAGGTCTGCGCAGTTGCTGCGCTGACCGTAAGAAAGCCTTGACTTGAGGGAAAAATTCCATCGGCGCAGCGATCTGGAATGGATTTTTGCTCATAGCTTGCCATGCATCCGAAGGGAAGCTCCGGGGGAGATTCCAGTAGGTGTGAAGGTACTGAACAGTTACAAATGTGGAAAGACTGCCGAAAGTTTGTACTTTGGCAGTCAGGATTCCTGAAAAAGGCATACTGTCTGGCATTATACGACAAATAAAAATGTTCGTCAACATAGATCTCATAGGTTGCCGTGCCGGGGGAAGAGTTTTGCTGATCTTAGCGGATTTTGCCGGATTGACAAAAGGGCGGGGGCGGCGTATCATAAAAACGATGCGGTAATTTTTGCGGACAGAGTGTGTCCGTGTACTGCAGCATGAAAATTTCATGGTTTCCGTCTGAGAAAAACGAGGAAAGCTGTGTACAGAGCAGAGAGCGGAAACTTATATTAATGAATAGGAGAGAAAGAATGATCCAGGAAATCGCCCCACATAAATTTGATCTGACTTACGGACAGCCGAAGGCGCAGGATGAGGACTTTGTCCTCTTTATCAAGAAGAGCAAGACACTTTTGAGAAAAACAGCTGAGGGGAATCATGAGATTCCGAAGTTTTCTGATTTCCAGGAAGACAAAGAAGCGCTGAAAGAGAACGCGTACTATCTGTTCGCGATCGATGGAAATCATTATTATTATGTGACAGAGATGCCGGAACATGTCTCCGACGCATATGAGCTCTGCCCGACAGCGGCATATCGGAAGATGCATCCGATGTACCAGGCGTTCGCAGGGATCACTGCTACCCAGCTTCACCGCTTTAAGGAGAGCAGAAAGTACTGCGGATGCTGCGGTCACCTGATGGAAAACAGCAAGACCGAGCGCGCGCTGGTATGCCCGGAGTGCGGACAGACTGAGTATCCGAAGATCTCCCCGGCTGTGATCGTTGCGATTTCCGATGGGGACCGTCTCCTGATGTCCAGATACCGTGTGAACAACAATCCGTACCGCGGATATGCGCTGATCGCCGGTTTTGTAGAGATCGGAGAGAGTTTTGAGGAGACGATCCACCGCGAGGTCATGGAGGAAGTTGGCCTGAAGGTCAAAAATATCCGCTATTATAAGAGCCAGCCGTGGGCATTCTCCGACACGGAGATGATCGGATTCTTCGCGGAGCTCGATGGACCGGACAAGATCAAGCTTCAGGAGGACGAGCTCTCCGAGGCTGGCTGGTACCACCGCGATGAGATCCCGGATGAGACGATGATGAACAGCATTGGAAGTGAGCTTAAGATGGTGTTCAAGTACGGAAGTCTCGAGAAGTTCTATGAGGCGACCGGGTATCACGACGAAAATTAGGGATATGGGAATATCGGATCAAGTGTGATCCTGATGGGGATCCTGCAGAAAGAATCGATGGCAGGTTGTAAATTGAAAAAAAGCCGGAGACTGAATTTCAGACTGTACGAGAAATTCAGTTTCCGGCTTTTTGCAACAGAAATTTTCTGCTAAAAAGACAGATGGATCAGGCTTTGCGGAATGTCCGGCAGAATTCCAGAAATTCTCGCAGGGTATCAGGAACATCCTGTGGATGATAACAGAATCCGATCACGCGTTTCGGAATCGGGATATCAAGCGGGATCTCGATAAGCGTACCGTTTTTCAGATCATCTTCGATGAAGTCTTTGATGACGCAGCCGATCCCGAGTCCGATCCGGGAGAACTCGATGAGGAGTTCCATGTCAGTCGTCTCGAGGATCTGGTTGATCTCGATCTGATTGTCGGACAGGTAGGCATCGACGTGTTTCCGGCTCATGTTGGAGCGGTTTAAGAGCATGATATTTCCGGTCTTAAAGATATCCGGGTCGTTTCCTTCTCTTAAATGAAGATTCTCCAGGTAGGCAGGCGTACAGACGAAGATGTCGCTGATCTCCATTAGGGGCTGGAAGTGGAGTCCTTTTCTGTTTTTTGGCTCAGCGACAAGGCCGATATCGATCTTTCTGGCATCGAGCATGTCGAGTGTCTGGTAGGTGGACTGGCTCTCGATGGCGATGTTTACATGTGGATATTTTCCGATAAATCCTTTTAAGTAGGGGAGGAGGACGTATTTACACAGGGTGTTGCTGACGCCGATCTTTAAGTTTCCGATATGGAAGTCATGGATCCGTTTGAGTTCGCGTTCGCCGTGACCGATGGAGTCGAAGGCTGTGTTCACATGCTGGAAGAGGATGGTTCCTTCTCTTGTGAGCTGGACTCCGCGGGAGTTTCGGTTGAAGAGTCTGGTTCCGAGGCTTTCTTCAAGTTTGCTGATGGCTTTGCTGATGGCGGGCTGGCTGATGTAGAGTTCTTTGGCAGCCCGGGAGATGTTGCCGCAGCGGGCTACCTCGTAGAAGATTTTGTATTGTGACAGATGTTGTTCCATGAAAATACCGCTGTCCTGTCAGGGACCGCAGGAACATAACCCCCTTTCATATGTGGTATTCGTATTATTTATAGCTATTATAATGAATGGGGGTGGGGATGTCAATATGAAATTGATG
>ERZ780203.1769-NODE-1769-length-13928-cov-2.339076_pt1 | contig 13928 bp, 22 predicted proteins | sample MGYA00511168_ERZ780203 | MGnify/ENA primary metagenome ERZ780203 (study PRJEB29588, sample SAMEA2156577) | human gut metagenome | biome: human gut; feature: human-associated habitat; material: faeces | place: Denmark | collected 2008/2010 ...
TACAATGTACTCTGTAATTCGATGCTATTAACAGAGGGATGGGATTGTCCATCTGTAGATTGTGTTATCGTTCTTCGTCCTACAAAAGTCAGAAGTTTATATAGTCAGATGGTAGGAAGAGGGACGAGGCTTTATCCAGGGAAAGATCATCTGTTGCTTTTAGATTTTTTGTGGCATACAGAACGTCATGAACTGTGTCATCCTGCGTCATTAATCTGCGAGAACGAGGAAGTCGCTAAAAAAATGACAGATAATCTGGAAAAAGAAACGGGAATAGCAATTGATATTGAAGAGGCGGAAAAACAGGCTTCTGAAGATGTCGTACTTCAAAGAGAAGAGGCGTTAGCCAAACGGTTAGAGGAAATGAAGAAGCGTAAAAAACGCCTCGTAGACCCGTTACAGTTTGAAATGTCAATCCAGGCCGAAGATCTGTCAGGATATGTTCCCGCGTTTGGTTGGGAAATGGGACCAGCTACAGATAAACAGAAGTCTACCTTGGAAAAATTGGGTATTCTTCCAGATCAAATCGAAAATGCGGGGAAGGCGGCTAAGATCCTTGATCGTTTGGAGAAAAGACGTCAGGAGGGCTTAACAACGCCTAAGCAGATCCGATTTTTAGAGGGAAGAGGATTTCAGCATGTAGGGACTTGGCAATTTGAAACGGCTCGAAGATTGATTGACCGCATTGCAGGAAATGGATGGAGGGTACCCGTCGATATCAATCCGAATCAATATGATCCAAGAAAAGAAGGAGATATTCAATGGAACGAACAGATCTTCTAATGGTATTAGAACAGATAGATCCAACGGTCTTGTCTTATCAAGATTGGATCAATGTAGGAATGGCGTTAAAGCAGGAAGGATATACCGCGGCAGACTGGGATCAGTGGAGTAGAAGAGATACAGAAAGGTATCATGCCGGAGAATGCTTTAGAAAATGGGGATCGTTTACGGGATCTTCATCTCCTGTTACGGGAGGAACTATTATCCAGTACGCTAGGGACCAGGGATGGCGGTCAGAAAATGGTGGACATGAGCTGGACTGGGGAGATGAGATCGAAAAGGATGATCTGGTTGTTATCGATAAGAATTGGATTGAGGGCATGGAAGTTCATGAACCAAGACAATGGGATCCTGCAAATCAATTAATTCGATATTTGGAGACGCTATTTGAGCCAGGGGAAAATGTTGGATATGTCGTAAAAAGCTGGAAGAATGAGAAGGGGAAGTATGTTCCACAAGATCGCGGAGCATGGGATAGAACAGCGGGACAGCTCATAGAGGAACTAACAAAGTGTAATGGGGACGTGGGTTCCGTAATTGGAGATTATGATCCGGAAGGAGGAGCGTGGATTCGATTTAATCCGTTGGATGGAAAGGGGGTGCGTAATGAAAATGTATCGGATTTTCGATACGCGCTTGTAGAGTCAGATGGGATGGAAATAGACAGACAAAACGCTATTTTAAGAGAGATAGAACTGCCTATTGCCTGTCTTGTATATTCCGGAGGGAAAAGCTTACATGCTATTGTCAAAGTCGATGCTGCGGACTATTCAGAATATCGAAAACGTGTGGATTATCTTTATGATGTCTGTCAGAAGAATGGAATCAAGGTAGATACACAAAACAGGAATCCATCCAGGTTATCCAGAATGCCAGGTGTCGTTCGCGGAGAGAAAAAGCAGTTTCTGGTAGACCGTAATATTGGAAAAAGTTCTTGGGCGGAATGGTATGAATGGATAGAAGGCGTAAATGATGATTTGCCAGAACCAGAGACTTTAAAAGCAGTATGGGATCATATGCCGAACCTTGCGCCATGTTTAATTGATGGAGTATTGAGACAAGGACATAAGATGTTGATTGCAGGACCATCAAAAGCAGGAAAATCTTTCTTGCAGATTGAACTTTGTATTGCTATTGCAGAAGGGAAGTCATGGTTGGGTTGGCAATGCGCACAGGGAAAGGTTATGTATGTAAATCTGGAATTGGATCGAGCAAGTTGTTTACATCGGTTTTCTGATGAATATCAAGAGATGGGGTTAGAACCGAATCATCTGGATAATATTGATATTTGGAATCTGAGAGGTAAATCTATGCCGATGGATAAACTGGCGCCTAAATTGATTCGACGCGCAGCAAAAAAGAATTATATTGTCATTATTATCGATCCAATCTACAAAGTGATCACAGGAGATGAAAACAGCGCGGATCAGATGGCGCAGTTCTGCAATCAGTTTGATAAAGTATGCACGGAGCTGGGGGTAGCCACAATCTATTGTCATCATCATTCCAAGGGCAATCAAGGCGGAAAGCGTGCAATGGATAGAGCGTCTGGCTCAGGGGTTTTTGCAAGAGATCCAGACGCAATGTTGGACATAATAGAACTTCCCTTGTCAGAAGATATTATGAAGCAAGAGGAAAATAAAGCTGTTTGTCGAGCATGTTGTCAGTTTCTGGATACTGTAAAGAACGGAGAGTGGAAAGAAGATGTTTCGCAAGATGATATGTGCAGTCAAACACAGATGATGAATTATTGTAAGGAAAAGCTTACGGGGATAGAGATGTCTAGGCTGATTAAACAAGTTGAGGATGCTAAAAAGAAGGCTCGGCGTCAAACCGCGTGGAGGATAGACGGAACGTTGCGTGAATTTCCTAAGCTTGATCCAATCAATGTATGGTTTGATTATCCAATACATCGAGTAGATGATGTTGGGATATTGAAAGATGTCAAACTGGAGGAGTCTCCATCTTGGCAACATAATTTTAGTAAGAAAAAGGGAAAGGAGGATAGTAAAAGGGAGCGGATGGAAAGTCTCAGAATTCAATTCGAATCGTTAGAAAGTCTGGATGAGAAGGGAATTGTTACGGTAGGAGATCTGGCTGAAGCAATGGGGACCACTGAAAAAACCATTCGCAACCGAGTTGTAGAATATGGAAAATTGTATATTAAAGATGGTATTGTAAGACGAAAGGGAAAGGAAAATATCGAATAAATTTCCTTTCCTTCCCTAAGGGAAACAAGGGAAAATGATCGAGAATTTCCCTTCCCTGTGAAGAGGGAAATTGTGAAAAACTTCGAGTTTTTCCTTCCCTTCCCGGAGAGAAAGAAAGGAAAAAACTTCGAGAATTTCCCTTCCCTATGTTAGGGAAGGAAGGGAAAAATTACCGAGAATTTCCCTTCCCTGAGATAGAGGGAAAGAAGGGAAAATTATCGAGAATTTCCCGTGGGAAAGAAACGCTATATATACTACGTATATATAGGGGTGTTTCCCTTCCCTACGGTCAGGGGGAAAAGAAGTCGTGCGATAGCTTGCGCACGACGACTACTTTCCCCTACCCTGACAAATGAAATTTTCAAAAATGAGATGCTTTAGCTAGATAAAGCAAGAGAGGGAGGAGTAAATATGGAGATAGAATTTTTTCTACCGATGATTCCACCAACATGTACGCATCAGGAAAAACGTGTGACACGCATAAAGGGGAGAATGATATTCTATGATCCACCAGAAGTAAAAGATGCCAGAGTGAAGTTGTTGGCACGTCTTACAGTCAAAAAAGAAAAGGCGTGGTTCCTTCATGGACCTATTCGATTGATTACAAAGTGGTGCTTTCCAATCCAGGGTAATCATGGGGATGGAGAATATAGAATCAGTAAACCAGACACTGATAATTTGCAAAAAATGTTAAAGGACTGTATGACACAGGCTGGATTCTGGAAGGATGACGCGGAGGTCACTTCGGAAATTGTAGAAAAGTTCTGGGCGAAAGTACCTGGGATCTATATTAAGGCGGAGGAATTAGACGCATGAAAGGCGAAAACATTGAAAACGTGGTGATTGCCCTGGAACATGATGATGTGCCCATCGAACGAATAAGATCCTACGGCAGGAACGCGGCAGCCAGATGGATGGAGCAGTGCAGAAGGCAACAGGAGATGCAGAGACGGACGCGCTGCATGCAGGACTGCGGGAATTGCATATTTGAGGAGGTAATGGAGGATGAGTCTTAGATGTCCCCGATGCGGCGCAGACACGTATGTTTACGACGCGCGATATGATGAAACTCGCCAGGCGTTTGTCAGAAGGCGAAGATGTGAGAAGTGCGACTACAGATTCAGAACGGCAGAGAAGATGGAGGCCGTCATAAAGAAGTACAAGAAGAAACGGAGGTAAGAGGATGATTCTATTCATAGCAGGGCTCGTTGCGGGTACGGTATTCGGATTTTTAATCGCCGGGTTAATGGCTGCGGCAGGGAGGGATGACAGGTGACGGACGTACAGAAGATTGCGCGTTATTTTGGTTATGAGCGGCAGGAAAAGAAACTGCTGGAAGAGTTGTCCGAACTCTCCTGCGCATTGTATCATGATAGTTTTATCAACATTCTGGAAGAGCTGGCGGATGTAGAACTGATGCTGGAGCAGGTGATCTACTTGTTGGGGAAACAGGAGGAAATAGAACGTATCAAGAGCTATAAAGTCAATAGAACGCTGCGGATGATTGGAGAGAAAGAACATGTTGGATAATATTATGGCGAGTCCTTCAGCGGAAATGGAATACATACGCGGCATTGCCGAGCGGGTCTGGAAAGACGGGATACGATCCGGAAGATCAAAAGAAGATACGGATTGGTATCTGCTGTATATGCAGGGATTCCAGCGGATGCTCGAAGAAGAAGCATATAAGCTGATGGAAAGAGAGGAGCATCATGTGTGAGTTTTCAGATCGGTTGGAAAGGGAATACCAGGTTAGGAGAATTCTCAATGCGCTGTCGAATATCAAGACGGTCATTGCGTGTTTAGAGGCGCAGGATGGGTGGAGGGAGCAAGAAGAAATAAAGCACCTAGAGATACATCAACGTGCGTTGGAAAAGCGATTGGGGGAGATGCGATGTGACAAAGCATGAACTGAGCCAGGTCTACTATCTGAGTTCTGAGATCGAGATGCTGCGAAAGGAGCTGGCAGACCTGGAAAATCAGTCAATCAAAGGGCAGCAGCTGACTGGCATGCCATCAGGAAAGAACGGAACCGGAGATCCGGTCGGGGATAGAGCTGCCAAGATCGCGGACCTGAAGCACTTGATCGAGATCAACCTGGACAAGCTGATGATTCAGCGCAAACGGATTACAGAATACATCATCAGCATTGATGATAGTATGATACGGCAGATCCTGTATCTTCGGTATATCTCATGCTTGACTTGGCGCCAGGTCGCTGCCTCTTTGGGACGAGTGGATGCAGAGGATAGCATTCGTAAGATGCATGACAGGTTTTTGCGGGGAAAATGAAACTTGTCCGATTTGTCCGGTTCACCTGTGATATACTGGTAGCATAGAAGAGTCAGGAGAGAAAGCCTGGCTTTTCTGTTGTGTTGGGGAGAGATGTGAAATGTTCGATTATCAGGGCAGCCGATGGAAAAAGAAACGGCAGCATATCTTAAAGCTGGATCACTATAAGGACCGAGTGGCTGAGATGTTTGGCCGAACTGAAGAGGCGACGACAGTACATCACATATATCCGGCGGAAGAATATCCTGAATGGCGATGGTCTGACTGGAATCTGATCTCTGTCAGTCAGGCAACCCACAACAAACTGGAAAACCGAAAAACGGGAGAGCTGACGAGCTTGGGGAAAATGTTGCAACACATGATTCAGCCGGGCCAAAACTGGAGAAGCCCCCCTGGGAGAATGGCTTAAATTCGCGGTTTGTCTACTGGCAAGGGGTAGCTTCTTCCATCTCGATGAATTTTTTCAAAAGGGGGGTGATGGGGGTGACGGACGCAGTAATACGAAAGAGAAGAATCAATAAGCTGTGTAACAAAACCATAGAAAATATGCGGAGTCTGGGCACATATCGACCGGAATTTGAGACGTCAGTACGCAGGTACGCAGAACTACGTGTACAGTATGATATCCTGAATGATCAGTGGTATGAAAATGGATGTGCGATCACCGAGGAGTACACGAATAAAGCTGGCGCAACCAATCAGAGAAAGACAACGCTATATCTCACCCTAGAGAACATCCGGAAAGAACTGATCGAGTTGGAAAACTTGTTCGGACTGACGCCAAAAGGACTTAAGGCAATCAAGTCGAAGGGATTGGAAGAACAGAAACAAAGTCTGCTGGAAAAGGTATTGATGAATAGTGGATAAGTTTCCGAATTGGAAATGTGTATTCGGATATGCCAGGGAGATTGTAGAAGGCAAGAGAATTGCTAATGAATATCGAATTAAAGGCTGTCAACGATTCCTAGATGATTATGAAAGTCAGCGATATGATTTCGATCCTACGGATGCTGAATTCGTGATTCAAATCATTGAGAATACCGTGTGTCATATGCAGGGCGAAGATCAACGGGGAGTTCCGTTAAGAGGAAGGCCTTTTTTATTGATGGCGTTTCACAGGTTTATCATCTACAATCTTCTGGGATTCAAGATCAAAGGGACCAAGATCAATCGATTCCACGAATGTCTGATCTTTATCCCCAGAAAGAACGTGAAGACCAGTTTTGCCGGCGCTTTTGCGTATGCACTGGGGCTTCTCTATCGAATGTCCGGCGCGAAAATTTATGTTGTCGCTGCCGCATTGAAACAAACGATGGAAACCTTTGAATTTGTGAAGTACAACATTCAGCACATGGGAGAGGATGACGAGCATGGCGGACATTTTCACATTATTGATAACAACAACGAACATTCAATTAAAGCAGAACTGGGCGGAGGATTGATAGAACTGAACGCGCTGGCTACCAATCCGGATGCACAGGACAGTTTTAATTGTAACATCGCGATAGCGGATGAGATTCACGCGTTTAAGAAACCCAAGCAGTACACGCTTTTTCAGGATGCAATGAAGGCATACCGAAACAAGCTGATGATTGGCATATCCACCGCTGGCGATGATCCTAACGGATTCCTGGCGGAACGAGTAAAGCGATGTAAGAGAATTCTTGACAAAGAGATCGAGGATGAGCAGTATTTTATCTTTATCTGCGAAGCAGATCCGGTCAAAGCCGCAGATGGAAGCAAATATATCGACTATACGAATCCTACGACGCATGAAATGGCCAACCCTGCCTATGGAGAGTCCATACAGCCGCAGGAACTCTTAGAGGCATCGTTGCAGGCCCTCAATGAGCCACAGCTTCGCAAGGATTTTTTCGCAAAATCACTCAATGTCTTTACCAGTCAATTAGATACATACTTTGACATGGCAATGGTTCGAGTCTCTGATGAGAAGTATAACTGGACATTGGAAGAGCTGGCCAAGCTTCCGGTGACATGGTATGGAGGCGCAGACCTATCAAAGATGTATGACTTGACGGGAACTGCGCTACATGGAAGCTATCAGGGGGTCGATATTGCGATTACCCATGCATTCATGCCGGTGACGGCTGCGCATACCAAGGCAGAAGAGGATGGCATTCCGTTTTTCTGGTGGCAGGAGATGGGATGGCTTACGTTGTGTAATTCAAATGTGATTGAGTATGAGGATCCGGTACAGTGGTTTTTGAAAATGAAATCGATGGGGTTCCGGATCAAATGGGTTGGATATGACCGCAGATATAGCCGGGAATTTGTTCTGAAGATGAAAAAGGCAGGGTTTCGAATGCGAGACCAGATGCAAAGGTATGTAGAAAAGACAGAGGCGTTTCGGGCGATTGAAAATCAGATCAAGGAGCAGAAGTTTTATTATCTGCACAACAGAGCCTACGAATATTGCATTGAGAATGTAAAGGCCATAGAAGACAGTGATGATTTCATCCGTTTTCAAAAGGTACAACCCACACAAAGAATTGATCTTTTTGACGCGGATGTGATCGCATGCAAACAGATGCTGATTGATCAGGAGAAATCGAGAAATGCAGCTGCCTGGCTGGATTCATAAAGGAGGATATACATGGCAAAAAAGAAAAGTAAGACACGGGCGGAACCCGGGAAGACACAGTCGTTCTTGTGCAGCATGGATGCGTATGACGTGCTATGCTGCAGTGGATATACCAAGCTGTCACAGAACCCAGAGATCATGTCTGGCGTCAATAAGATAGCGGATCTGGTTTCCAGCATGACGATTTATCTGATGGCCAACACAACCAGCGGTGATACCAGGATCAAAAATGAGCTATCAAAGAAGATAGATATCCATCCCAATCAGTACATGACCAGGAAGAGCTTTATTTCCACGATTGTCCGGACATTGCTGTTGGAAGGAGACGGGAACTGTGTTGTTGCACCCATTACAAGAAAAGGACTCATAGATGATCTTGTTCCGCTGGAACCGGGTATGGTTTCCTTTGTGCCGGATGGATATGGATATGAGATTGTTTACCAGGGGAAAAGCTACGATTCGGCAGAGATGCTGCATTTCACGTTAAATCCAGATCCTCACTATCCGTGGATGGGAACGGGATATAGAGTCACACTTCGGGAAGTGGCCGAGACACTGAGCCAGGCGTCGAAGACGAAGAAGGGATTCATGGAGAGCAAATGGAAACCATCTGTTGTACTGAAAGTTGATGGACTCACCGATGAGTTTGCCAACAAAGAAGGGCGAAGCAAACTTCTTGAGCAGTACATAGAATCCGCAGAGGCTGGGGAACCATGGATGATTCCCAGCGAGCAGTTCGATGTAAAAGAGATTCGGCCGCTGTCACTGAACGATATCGCGCTTCCGGAGTCAGTCCGGCTGGACAAAAAAACTGTCGCGGCCATCTTGGACATCCCGTCTTTTGTAGTGGGAGAAGGCGAGTTCCAGAAAGATGTTTGGAACAACTTCGTAAATACCAGAATCAGGACGCTATGCAATGTGCTGGAACAGGAGATGACCAGGAAACTGTTACTGAGTCCGGATCTCTATTTTAAGTTCAATCTCAGATCCCTGTACGCCTATGACATTGATACGCTCTCGAATGTAGGCGCCAACATGTATACGAGAGGAATCATGACGGGAAATGAGGTTAGGGACTGGATCGGGTTGTCACCTAAAGAAGGCCTGGACGAGCTGATCATTTTGGAGAACTACATTCCGGCAGGAATGATAGGTGACCAGAAAAAACTGATTCAGGAAGGAGGGGATAAAGATGCGTGAAGGAGAGCGGCAGGTGCGTAGTATGACGAGTCAGTTCGAGGCAAGATCCGCAGAAGATGGATCTCCATGTATCGCGGGATATTTTTCCGTATTCAACTCGAATTATGAGATGTGGCCCGGCGCGACAGAGAGCATTGCGGATACGGCGTTCGATGATACCTTATCAGACGACATCCGATGCCTGATCGATCATGAGACACGACTTGTTCTAGGGCGGAATAAAGCCGGGACGCTGACTCTGAAAGTGGATAGCAGAGGACTATGGGGAGAAGTGAAAATAAACCCCAATGACCAGGACGCTGTAAACCTGTATGAGAGGGTGAAGCGCGGGGACGTAGATCAATGCAGCTTTGGTTTCGATATCCTGGATGAGGAGTTTGAAGACAGGGGAGATTCGGTACATTGGACCATTCGCAAGGTGAAACTGTATGAAGTGTCGGTTGTAACGTTTCCAGCATACCAGGAGACCAGCGTATCGGCCAGGAAAAAGCAGCTGGCGGACATACGGCAAAGATCTTTGGAAGCGTGGAAGGCAAGGACATTGAAAAAACTGAAAGGAGAATGAGCATGGCACTTAAGACACTATTGTTAAGAAGCAGGCTGGATATGGCGCGAGCCAATCTGGAAGAACTTCGTACTCATGATGCGGACTTTGAGCGAAGAGAAAGGGAGATTGAAGCCGCGATTAAAGAAATGACCGAGGAGACCTCGGAAGAGGACCGCGACACGGTAGAGAAGCAGGCGGAGGCTTTTCAGAGCGAAAGAGACGAACATGAGAAGAAGGAGAAGGATCTGGAAGAAGAGATTTCCAGAATTGAGGAAGAGCTTCGGGCAGAAGAGGAAAAGCAGCCCAAGCCTCAGAAAGAAGAAAAGAGAGGAGAAGAAAAGCACATGGAAACAAGAGTAAATCGAGGAGATTTCTTCGGTATGAACATCCAGGAAAGGGATGCGCTGCTGAACCGAGAGGATGTGAAGAAATTCTTTGCAGAAGTCAGAGACTGCATTAAGAACAGGAGAGCATTGACCAATGTAGGACTCACCATTCCAGATGTGTTGCTGCCGATGATCCGTCAGGTGGCAACGGAGACGTCGAAGCTCGTCAAGTACGTGACGGTAAGACAGATTGGCGGAACTTCCCGGCAGAATATCATGGGAGAGATTCCGGAGGCCTATTGGGATGAAATGTGCGCATCCATTAAAGAGATGGACCTGGCATTTTATAACATGGAGATGGACGGCTATAAAGTGTCCGGATACTTCGCTGTTTGCAATCCTATTCTGGAGGATTCCGATATTGCGCTGGCACAGGAACTGATCACCGCAATAGGTAAGGCAATCGGAAAGGCGCTGGACAAGTCTATCGTATATGGGAAAAACGTGAAGATGCCCATGGGTATTGTAACGTCTCTTCTGCTTGAAGAAGCTCCGGATGAGTATCCGACGACGGGGCGCACGTGGGAAGACCTGAGCACCAGCCATGTAATTACCGGAAAGAGCACTACAGGTGTGGCTCTGTTCCAGGATATCGTCACAGCATCTGGAGTGATTGATAATGACTATGATACAGGCTCCATCGTATGGATCATGAACAAAAAGACCCATACAAAATTGATCGCAGAAAGCATGGGAGTTAATTCCGCAGCGGCGATTACGGCCGGAATGAACAACACAATGCCGGTTGTAGGCGGTGATATTGAGGAGCTGAAGTATATTCCTGATGACACGATTGTATTTGGTTATTTCAAGAACTATACGCTGGTAGAGCGTGCCGGCACGAAGATCAGTCAGTCCGAGCATGTTCGTTTCCTGGAGGATCAGACCGTGTTCAAGGGAACGGCAAGATATGACGGAGACCTGACAATTCGTGAGGCGTTCGCCATTTACGGAGTCGGAAAGGCACCTGTAACTACCGCGCCGAAGTTCGCGGGGGAATCCTAACCCTGTATAGCGTCTTAGGATCGGTGGAAGGTGACACAGATTTGTACGGAAAGGATGCGTCTGTTTTTGGCGATTTTAAGTTTGCCAAGAGTGGAATGGTATCCGGAACCGCCAATTATGTTACCGGCTATACAGGGTTCAACGCAACCGATGTAAATGAGCAGGAAGGATACTACCTGCCGATTGCTTTCACAGCGTCACAGGATGTAAAAGAGGCGTACATGCAGGTAGTTGGAAGTAAAAACGGTCCTGTGAAAATGGATCCGGCCAATGTGATCTTCTTGGGAAAGACGGCTTCGACAGCAAAGAAGAAACAAATTTCCATCACGAGTGGAGAATTGCAAATGACATTGAGCCTGACCAATGTGAAGTTTAACGTCAAGGCATAGGTGAAAGAATGAATGCGACAGAGAAACTGACGATACTGAAAAGTGATCTTCAAATTTTGAGTAAGAGCAATGATATGTATCTGGAAAAGCTCCTGGAACAGGCTGCCGCATTGATTCAGCGCGAGGGAATCATGCTGAAAGAAGGGAACCTGGAATGTGATATGGCGGTGATCCACTATGCCGCCTATCTCTTCCGGAAACGAGCCGCGACAGGAGCGGAGACAGCCATGCCGAGATTTTTACGATACGAGCTCAATAATCTGCTTTTCAGTCAGAAGGGGGCGGGATCATGACGTTTGATGAAGGAATCTTGACCATTTACAGCCTGATCAATACAGCGCAGCCGGGGAACAAGCCCAAGGTAGAGCTGGTTCAGAAGGTGAGATGCTGGTATAACTATGATAATCTGGGATATGGCAGATATTATACGGCATTGCAGGCGCAGCAGAAGCTGGAGGCAGTTGTAAACATTCCAGGCTGGGAAGAAGTGGAAGCGGAAGATATCTGTGAGCTGGAAAATGGCAAGCAGTACAGGATTCGCATGGTACAGCCAACATGGGATAAGTTTGGACTTCAAATCACCAAGCTGTCTTTAGAAAGATGGGATGGGTTGTATGATTGAACAGATTACCAGAGTCAGAGATGCGCTCAAAAGTGCAATTCCCTCGGTCTTTCACTATACAGCATTTCAATGTGCTCCACCGTATGCGGTATGGATGGAAGAGACCGAGGGGGATTCTGTACATGGAGACGATGGCAAGACAATACAGGTCATTCAGGGAAGCATTGATTATTTCACTATGACGGATCTGGATCCTCTGGTTGACAAAATTCAGTCCGAACTAGCCGCGCAGAAGATTGCCTATCGATTGAACTCGGTACAATACGAGGAAGAGACGGGACTGATTCATTATGAGTGGATCTGGGAGGTGGGATAATGGCGACTTTTCGTGTAAATGATGGCATCGATAACTTCGCGAATAAGCTGGAAAAGCTGGCGGGGCGTACAGATCTTTATGGAACTATTTTGTATGAAGGCGCGAAGGTACTCGCAGACGCATGTAAAGAGAGTATCAGAGCCTTGCCAGTGCAGGAAAAGGATGTACCAGGGATGAAGCGTACCGGAATCACACAGGTACAGAAAAATGATTTGGAAGAATCGTTTGGTATCGCGCCCATGCAGGAAAAAGACGGAGTGTATGATATCAAGGCAGGTTTTGACGGTTATGGGAGTCAACCCACCAAGAAATATCCGAAAGGCCTTCCCAATGCCATGCTGGCCCGCTCCGTGGAATCCGGTACATCGTTTCGTCAGAAGCATCCGTTCATTCGAACGGCGGTAAAAACGGCAAAGCGGCCAGTGATGGATGCGATGCAAGAAGAATTGGATGAACAAATTCAAAAATTGAATCAAGAAGGAGTGTTGTAATTATGGCTTATATTGGTTTAGCAAAACCTACAATCGCAAAACTCACAGAGTCCTCAAGCGATACCTATAGTGGGGCTTTTCAGTGTGGGAAGGCGATTCAGATTGACATTACCCCCAATTATGCAGAGGGATCTGTGTATGGGGACAATGGAACAGCGGAGTATGACAAGGAATTCATTGACGCGGATGTGTCTCTGAATACAACGAGTCTGCCAATCGAAGCTCATGAGATGATGTTTGGACATACTGTAGGAGAAGATGACTCGTCCGTCACCTTTAAGGGAACGGATGATGGCGGGTATGTAGGATTTGGATTCTATGTAACGGCGAAAACGAATGGCGTGCGCAGCTATGAAGCATCTTGGCTTTATAAAGTAAAGTTCTCTGAAGGAGCATCCACCTACAGGACTAAGGGAGATGCGATTGAATATCAGACACCGACGCTTACGGGGAAGGCTATGGTCAACTCTGCGGGCATCTGGAAGGATGTCGAGATCTTCGATACCGAGGCGGAAGCTTTTGAGTGGATTAATACAAAAGCGGGAAATACTTCACCAGGAGTAGGTGGCTGAGATCACGCAAAAATACACCCCTGGAAGCGTGTCCTAGGGGTGTTAAGTTAAATGATCTCTTGTGTATCATTCATGATCATCTCGGCGCGATAGGTACAATCTAGGGCTGCAGCGATAGCGATCAGTTCTTGTTCTGAAAAATTGTCGCGAGACATTTTGTTCGATAGGTTTTGACGGGATTGTCCTAATTTTTCTGCCAACTGCGCCAGCGTCATATTTCTTCGTCCTAAAATAATCCGAATTTTTTCGCCCATAGTTAGTGGCATTTCATCACCTCCTAATTGTGATTATACACTTCATAGTTGCGAATGTCAAATGAAAAATGAAAAATAAACAAAAAAGTTGCAAATAACTATTGACAAACGACACGAAAAAGTGTATAATGAAATCATCCTAAAGGGAAGGAGGTGCAGCGGTGGATGTGATGGATTGGATCATAAAAATCCTTCAGGCTATAGCCTACAGTGCGATGGCAGCGTACTGGATAAGGCGAAACCTGAAGGAGCACTAGAA
>ERZ780203.1772-NODE-1772-length-13914-cov-3.779277_pt1 | contig 13914 bp, 19 predicted proteins | sample MGYA00511168_ERZ780203 | MGnify/ENA primary metagenome ERZ780203 (study PRJEB29588, sample SAMEA2156577) | human gut metagenome | biome: human gut; feature: human-associated habitat; material: faeces | place: Denmark | collected 2008/2010 ...
AGCCGTTGCAGAGTTGTTCATTGATCGAAACAATTTTGCGGATCATCGTTTGATACCTTCCCTTTCTTCTATCGCATGATTGTAATTTTTGAATTGACCTTCTGAGAAAAGGATACTATAATGGGGAAAAAAGATCTGTTGGATTTCCAACAAAACGAGGTGAAGAGATGGATTGTCAAAAACTCACAGCGGTCTCACTGTTTGCCGGGATGCAGCCGGAGGAGATCGAGGCGGTGCTAAACTGTTTTGGCGTTCAGTCGGCGCAGTATGAGTGCGGGGAGGTGATCTTTGCCGCGGGGCAGAAGATTCGCCAGATTGGGATTGTCCTTTCCGGAAAGGTGATGGTCGAGCGGGACGACTATTGGGGCAACCGCTCCATCCTGGCAGCGGTCGGGGAGGGGGAGGTGTTCGCGGAAACCTACGCCTGTCTGTCCCAGGCAAGGTCGGACGTCAACGTCGTGGCGGCGCAGCACAGCGAGGTGTTGCTGCTGCAGGTGCAGAAGGTGCTGACCCTCTGTCCCACCGCCTGCCCCTTTCACCGGCGCATCCTACAAAATCTGCTGGAGGTGACCGCAAACAAAAACCGCCAGCTCAGCCTGAAGCTCGAGATCCTCTCCCGCAAAACCACCCGCGAAAAGCTGCTGGCCTACCTCTCCTATCAGGCAGGGATGGCTCCCGGGGGCGGGAAGGCGGCCTTTGTCATCCCCTTTAACCGCCAGCAGCTGGCGGACTACCTCTCGGTGGATCGCAGCGCCATGACGGTGGAGCTGGGGAAGCTCAAAAAGGAAGGCCTCATCGACTTTGACAGGAACACCTTCCGCATCTGCTAGGGGCAGTTCCTTGCCCGAAAAAATTTTGTCAGGAATTTGCGGATGAACATTTGGCGCAGGAGCACAAAATAAGAGAAAAGCCTCACCGCTCTGGCAGGGACAGGCGCCATTCACCGGGCAGCCTGCCAGCACCGGCCCCCGCCGCGGCGCATAGTCTGGGAATGTAGGCGCTGCCTGCAAACCATTTTCAGAAAAAGGAGCGGTGAGATACCATGCTGTTTCATCTGAACAACAGCGAACAGGAGAGCGGCTGCTCGGTGTTTACCGACCAGCCGATTTCGCTGGCGATGGCATATGTCCCCACCCAGAAGTGGGAAGATTTATACGAAAGCAGTCTCGGCTTTGCGCGCGGAACCATTTTCGCCCAACTGGATAAGCCATTCATCGGAGAGGAGGCTGTGCCAAATGGCTCAAAATAGCACCAGACAAACCCTGATGAAGCGGGTGCAGATGTACGAGTTTGCGCTCGTCGAGGCAAACCTCTTTCTGGACAGCCACCCGGACGACCAGGAGGCGTTAAAATACTACAGCAAGTACGCAGGCCTTTTGCAGGAAGCCAAGGCGGCGTATGAAAAGCAGTTCGGCTCCCTGACCCCGGCTGTCGCCGACGGCGCGACCCGTTGGAGCTGGGTGGACGATCCGTGGCCGTGGGATCTGCAGGCCAATACAGGGGAGGAGGCATAACATCATGTGGAGTTATAGCAAGAAACTGGAATACCCGGTGAAGATTGCGCGCCCCAATGCGGCGGCCGCAAAGGTCATCATCTCACAATTGGGAGGACCCAATCGCAACATCTGACTATGCAAAAGCCAGCGTGTATCTTGAAGGCGCTGGCTTTCTCTTTTTCTAAAGATAATAGTGGATCTCGATACAATTGTTCTGCCGGTCAAAGCGGACCTGCCGGATCAGCGCGCGCAGCAGCCGGTTTTTTTCCGCCCCGGAAATGGCGGGGTCGGACAAAAAGGGAAGCACCGGCTGCTCCCGATAGAGTGGCAGGCGGGATGCTTGCGGCTGAGGGCTTTCCTGCGCCTGCAGGAGGGCGAGCTGGCGCCTTAGCTGCTCGAGTGTGGCGGAGAGCTTTTCTTTGTTTTGCCGGTACTCCTCCAGCGTGTCGATACCGGCCTCATAGGCCCTGCGGACGCGCTCTAACCGGCTTTGCTCCCGCGCAATCTGCCCCTGCAGCAGGGCGATGGGGTTGGCAGCGGGGGCGGGTTGACGCAGGTGCAGCGAAAAAGCAGCTTCCCCGAAGTCGACCCGCAGCGTTTCGATCACCCAGCGCACAAGCTTCTGCTCCTGAATCGAGTGGGAGACGGTGCACCGGCCGCGGGCATAGGCGTTGCACTGCAGGCTGTTGGCGTTTCGGACCAGCGTTGCACCGCAGCTGCTGCACCGCACCAGCCCGCGCAGCATAAATTCGCAGCCGGGCCTGACAGACGGCTTTGCCTTTTGCGGGTACAGGCTTTTGAGCTGGGCAATGCGCCTTTGTGCGGCGTCCCAGTCCGCCGGGGAGACAAGCGCCTGGTGCTGGCCGTCGGCGAGGATGGAGGGGACAGAGAGGGATTTGCTGTGGGGGTTCCAGCGAATCTTTCCAGCATAGACGGGGTTTTGCAGGATGTAGGCGACACCGCGGCTCCCCATCCGGTTGCCAAAGCGGGTGCGCACCTGCAGGGTGTCGAGCTTCTGTGCGATCTCCCGATAGCCCATCCCGGCCAGAAAGTCGGCGAAGATCATCTGCACCAGCGGCGCCGTGACCGGGTCGGGCAGATACCGCTTATCCTCGATGCGGTAGCCGAAGGGGGCGTAGGTCAGCGGCTGGCCGCGCCGCGCCTTCTCCGCCATGCCGCGGGTCACCTCCTCGGCGAGATTGACGCTGTAAAACTCATCCATCGCCTCGATGATGGCCTCGGTGATGATCGCCATCTTGTTGTCGCCCAGATATTCGCTGACCGAGATGACGTCGATGCCCAGCTCCTTGCGCAGCATCGACTTGTAGACGATGCTGTCCTGCCGGCTGCGGGCAAAGCGGGAATATTTCCAGACCAGGATGGCGTCGAAGGGCTTGGGGCTCTGTTTTGCTGCAGCAATCATCCGTAAAAATTCGGGCCGCTTGCTGCTCTGCCGCCCGGAACGCCCCTCCTCCTCGACAAAGACCCACTGCTGCGGCAGCAAAAAGCCGTTGTCTTTGGCGTAGCGGCGAATCTGCAAAAGCTGGCTGTCCGGGGAATATTCCAGCTGGTCGTCGGTCGACACACGGATGTAAGCGGCGGCTGTCCTCACAAAAACCACTCCCTTTCACTTTAAAGGTATGCGGTGCGGGGACGGGAAAGAAGCAGAACCGCGGTATCGGACAACCTGCCCAATCCATACAATAGAGCCAGGAGGTGAACCCGAATGGGCAAACAGAAGCTGACGTCCAAAACTTATGTTCATCTGCCGGACGGAAGGGTGCTGCCGGTCAGCACGGTACACGACGCCGGCGGGGCAGAGATGCAGATCGAGCGCCATCTGCCCTGCGAACAGTGGGAACAGATGGTCCAGAAAATGATGGAGCGGGCGGGGGAGGTGATGTCGGACTGCTACAGCGCGCAGATGGGCAGGCGATAACGCAAGCGTTCGCACGATTCTTTCTCTTTAAATTTTTTTGTCGAATTTTGCAAAAACCGCAGGATCCTGCGGGGACAAATGCGCCGAAATCTGGTATGCTCTAATTAGTAAATTTTGGAAATTTTTCCGATGTGGCAAGGAGGATTTGAGGATGAGCAATCCAAAGAAAAGAAAGCAGGGGAGCGTCCTGAAACAAAAGCGCATGGAAGCGGGTTTGACACAGGAAAAGGCGATCGAATATTTAGGGTTTTCCCTGAGAAGTCTGCAGGCTTATGAAAAGGGAGAGTCTACGCCTTCCCTGGCGAAAGCGGTGAAGATGGCTCGGCTTTATGGATGCAAGGTGGATGATCTGACCGAGAGAAAAGAGGATGAGGAAGAATGACGCTATACTATGTGGTGCCATCGCCCCACCCTGCGGCGGGGTGGAGCTACAGCATCGTCGGGCAGGAATTTGACCCGCAGGGGTCGACGATACACAGCGTGCTGATTCCGGATATTTCCTGCGACAAAAATTTTGTCATAAAGCTGGCGGAACGCTGCACGACGGGACAGCTGCTGGTGGAGCAGCTGTGCGAGGTAGTCTACGACGCGGTGCCATAAAGGGGGATTTTTCCTGTTTTGCAAACCGCCAGGCTTTTGAGAACCCGGCGGCCTCTTTTTCTGCATACAAAAAGGCAGCCGCTTTGAGCGGCTGCCCGCAATAGTGGTGCGGAAACAAAAAATTCGCTGCCATTCCGGAAAATACCAGGCATGACCTTTCTGAGCCGAAAACGGCGATTTTAAAGGAGTTTTAAGGGTTGCACACCCCGCAGGGGATAAACCCTTGGGCGATTGCCTCCTCCCGGCTGGAGCAGGTCCGGTAGTTCTCGGGGCTGATTCTGGAAGCATAGCGGCAGTTGGCGTGGTGAAACTTCATCGAGTTTGTGTTGAGCACATAAGTTGCGGCGGCAGTGTTGTTTTCGCTTCCCAAGCGGTCGCCGCCCTGGCCGGTGGATTCACTGCCGGTTTGCGCTTCCGGGACGGTGGCGGCAGGGGATTGCACGGCCTGCGATTCGCCGATGACCGGCGGGTCGTCCTCTTCGGGAATTTCCTCCTGTGGAGAAGTCGGTGGGATGGAGGGTGTCTGACCCGCCATCGCCTGCATAATGAAGGAGGAAAGCAGCTCGACGCTGGGATTTTCTTCTGCGGGCATTTCTACAATAACCTGGGAAGGGGCACTTTGTGCTGGAGCTTGCGTGATTGTCTGGGAAGGCACGGCTGTCTGCAATGAATCGATGGGGAGCGGCGGCGGCAGGATCAACCGGCCACCGGCAAAGAGCAGCAAGGAGAGTAGGCAGAGGATGGATTGAAAGCGGCCGCGCATGATCTTTTGTTGCACGGGAGGCGCAGCAAGCACAGCCCCCGCCAAAAAGCATAGCGAGCTGAGTGTGAAGAAGGAATCCAGGAATTCCCCCAGCATCAAAATGCAGATCCCCCACTGGAGCAGCCGGATTGCCAGCTGGACCCAGTCCGGGTGTGATTTTTTGGAAACGGGCAAGACAAATCCCTCCCCTGAGCAATCGCTTGATAAGCCTATCATATCACAAAAGGAAGGAGAAGGAAATAAGAGAAAGCGGCAAATTTCATCTCTTGCTGCAATTGGGAGGGCCCGATGGAGAGTTGGGCGCGGCGACACGCTACCTCAGCCAAAGATATTCGGCGCCCTGGGGCCAGGTGAAGGCGGGGCTGACCGACATCGGCACCGAGGAGCTGGCCCACATCGAGATTGTCAGCGCCATCCTGTACCAGCTGACCAAGGACCTGAGCATCGACGAGATCAAGGAGGGCGGCCTGGAGACATATTTTGTGGACCACACCACCGGCATCTACCCGCAGGCGGCTTCGGGCATGCCATTTTCGGCAAGCACCCTGCAGTCGACCGGCGACATTATCTGCGACTTGACCGAGGACCTCGCTGCGGAACAGAAGGCCAGGGTGACCTATGACAACATCCTGCGCTTGGTGGATGACCCGGATGTGCGCGATCCGATCAAGTTTTTGCGCGAACGGGAGATTGTCCACTTCCAACGCTTCGGTGATGCGAACCATACTGATTTAAGTAAAAAACAAGCCTTTCTGTCATGTATAGAAAGGCTTGTTTTATGATTATTATGCACAGATTTTACCTTCCCGATAACACTCGAAAATGTATTCCCGGGATTGGTAATAGAAATCTGTATTGTAGTTGGAGATGGCATCGTTGATCCAGGAACTGTAAACTTCTATCAGAATGTCTACGAGTCTGTCAGTGTGATCACCGGCAATATCTTCAATCAATCGTTCGTATACCTCACCGATGGTCCAATAGTCCGGGACATTGTAGCGACAGGATGCTACGTTATCAAAAGAACCTTGCGGGATGTTGAGATTAACGATAAAGTCGTCCGCAGTCTTTTCAATCGGCTCACAGTGGAATACATCCGCATAGCGATAGATGCGCTCGATTACCTTTTTCCCAAGAAACGAAACCAGCTCGGAACGCTTCAGTTTTCTCTCCCGTCCGATAAACTCAATCAGGCTGCAGGTATAAAATAAGGCACTGTTATTCTTCATCGCGAACCTCACTTCCTTTTACGAAAGATAGAGTGGCCAGAGCACGAGCAGTATGAAAGCTGATCTGGTGGGTTGGTTTTTTGAATTTTGCAAGCTCCCAAAAAGCTTCCCGACTGATTTTACCATCCACAAAGTTCTGTACATAGTTAAATATGGTATCGTCAGCCATAGGACCTTCTACAATATCATAGTCATGCGGATGTCCCAGACGACAGGAAACAATAAAATCCAGCCATTCCTCTGACATTTCGGGAAACTGCTTTACCCTTAGTGTATCATTGGGGGTGTAGAGATATTCATTCAGATAGCCGATGCCATCAAATCGTGTTGCCCAGCGGATCGCCTGTTGTGGGAGCAGGGTACAATAAAAGCCAAAATAAAAATCCTTATTGTATTTTTGAATCCGGATTTCAGGAGATTCAACTATCATTTTGCTTCCGTGGTATAAGAGCATATAAAAATCCCTCCTGTTGTCTTTATTGTATCGGGCAAATTATTTTCTGTCAAGGCAGATAGTTGTGTGGAGCGTTTTCGAGTAGAAAGAAGAAAAAGTCAGGGTATAAAACCCTGACTTTTTATATATTCCAGATAATCTGGATGCTGCCGTCTTCATTGATGTTGATTTGATGAATCAGTATCTTTGCAACTGCTTTTTTGCGCCTGTAATCAGCCTGCTTCCATGATTTTGCCAGATTGATTACGACTTCGCTTTGCTCATCGGTGCTTTTCATCTCTTCCAGTCGTTCATATAAAGCGGCTTTATCCCGTTTGAATTGAGTAGCTTTCTGATTTGCCAATGCCAGAAGAGCTTCATCGAAACCATTTGTAAGCATGGTATCCATCAGCTGTTCTTCTGATTTTTCAATGGTTTTTATCTTCAGCCTGATCTCATTGATCTCTGAGGAGTTGTTTTTGTGTGTTGTGCTTTTGGCACATTTTAACTCCACCAGCTTTTCTGTAATACAGTCATATACCATATTTTCCAGATCTTCGGCGTAGATGGATACCTTTGGACCGGTGCATATTTTTTTATGGGACTTACCGGTACAATTAAAATATCTTCTGATTTCACCATCTTTATTGATTTTCCCTTTGATGGTTGTCATTGAATGGCCGCATTTTGCACAGATTACCTTTCCTGCCAGCCAACTTGTACGATTGCTGCAGCTGTTTCCAACCTGACGATTTTTTTCCAGCTTTTTCTGACATTTGATCCAGATATCCGAATCGATCGTACCTTGATGCTTTGAAATAACCAGCTTCATATCAGACCAGTCAGGTGCATCCGATTTATGTTTCGTGTGACCATAAAGCTGAGCAGCATATTCGCCGGTAAATGAGGATGGGTCATTGATAAAGTGGACACCATGTTTGTCATAATAGTCATATACAGCAGAGTCAGCTTTGACATAGATGGGGTTCTTTAATAAGGTGGAAAGTTTTGCAGTGGTCCATTGACTGCCATTCGTTGGTGTTTTGCCTTCAGCAATCAGAATATCCAACAGTCTGCGCAAAGAAACATCTTCTTGAGCGTAAACCTCAAATATGTAACGAACCTGTTCTATTTCGGAGGGAATAGGACTGAGCTTTTTTGTCTTGATATTATTAATTATGGTAGGAATCAATTCAAACCCGTAAGGCTGCCGTCCTCCCATATAAAATCCCATTGAGCTTCGGTGTGCGTATGCCTGAGTGACACGATCAATGATAGAGGTCCTTTCAAACTCTGCGAAGACCATCAGGATCTTTACAACCAGCTCACCGTAAGGTGTGGAAGTATCAAATGATTCCTGTGAGGAAATAAACTCCACATGATAGTTTTTGAATTCCTGCAGCATATAGACGAAGTCTATCAGAGAACGGCTGATACGATCCAACCTGTAAACGATGACCTTACTGACCCGCCCCTGGCGGATCAGTTTCATCATTTTTTGGAAGCCTTCTCGGTTGACGTTGCCACCGGAAAAACCATTATCAATGAGAGTGATGATTTTCTCATTTCGTTCATCCGGTTTAATCATCGTTTTACAGTATTCAATTTGTGTTTCACAGCTGATGCTGTTTTCACGTTCTACAGATTTACGGGCATAAAGAACAATTGCCATATGATACACTTCCTTTTTTAATAATCATGATTTATTTGCTGGATCAGGAAAGAAGATACTTGCCTGATTTTGTTAGTGCACGCAGCAGATCCTCAACAAGTTGTTCTCTGCTGTCATCGCTTTTTACAGAGAGCGAGAGATGCTCTACATGATGTTTTACATCTTTGATATCGATATATTCTTGCTTCAGGTTAGCCATGTACTGCCACCTCCTATAGAGCCCCACACAGAGGCGTTGTATTGGAATCCAGATCGAGTCCATCTGTAATAATCATATGCGTGAAATCGCAGCATATTTCATGATTCAGCAGATTTAGGATACCTTCGCGGGTATACGGGAAGAAACAGCTGATCAGCATGCGTGGTACGATATGAATCCCCTTGCGTTTGTACTGTCGGTCATAGTAATAACAATGTTTTACAAGGCCGGTTCCGTCTTTGTAGTAGGACAGTTCCAGAAAGATGGAGCGATGAAGGTTGTTTTTTAGCCGTGTACGCAGACAGAAGGGAAGACCATTATGTATCTCACCGCTGCCAACCATGATCAGAAATTTGTACTTGCTGTTCGCCGATTTTAATCGCTTCTCGATGTAGGATTCAGTCGGCAGATCGGCATACTTGCTTTGTACAAATTCTACACCGTAAAACTGCTTATCCAGCTCCGAAGCAATTACAGAAATCAGTTCTGATAATGGAAACTGAAATGTCTGTAGTTTTTTCGGTTTCACGCTGTTATACTTTCCGCCCAATTTACTGAAATTGCGATCCGTATAGAAGCAGTCTGTGATGGTGCATACTTCATCTGTGATCAGTACAGACAGAAACAGAACCCGACCGTGTCTGGTCTTAAAAATTGTTCGATACGTGTTTGCATGAGCGTCTGAGAAAGGCTCTAAATTAAGAATGCTTTTGTCCATTTCTTTTACCTCCTTGCAATTAGAATATATATCCGACTACGAGGCTGATGCGGTAGTAGACTCAGAAACGGATGCTGTTGGCAGAATACTGCTAGCAGTCGATCTGCTGTTAATTTGCAGCATCGATGCCATCAGGAGAATAACCGTATGATTTTAAGAAATTAGAGACATTATCGGAAAGATCCTCTGCAGACTGGATGAGAACTCTTCTGGGTTTATTCGCATCTTTTTCCGATATCAGCTTCATTTGAACAAGCTGCTCCATGATATCGTTTACTTTATTACCCATATTGAACTTCTTTTTGATCTGACTTGCAGAAATTGTTTGATGCCTCAACACCCACATGATAATTTCGGCTAGTTTTTTATCCTCATGATTAGGGATGGGATCGGCTTCCAAGATACAGTCAGATAGTTCGAATGAGAAAAAAGGTTCCCACTCTGATAGGATAAACTTATTAGAACAATCGTACATGTTATTTTTCAAATAGGTAATTTGCTTTCGAATTTCCTCAGGAGGCATATATGCCCCCTGAATGTACATCGGTTCAGAAAGTTCATTTGAAATGTATAACATGGCACCTTTTCCAGTCAGTTTTTCAGCACCTCCCTGATTCAGAATGGCTACAGATGTACGGAAATTGGCACATTTAAAAGCCATACGTGAGGTAATGTTATTGATATCGACTTGCATGGACTTTGCTGTTGGATTTTGTGTTGCCAGTACCATGTGTATTTTTGCCTTTCGTCCCCGGCGAAGAAGATTCGAAATCTGGTTTTCTACGATGTCCATGTGTTTTTTATCTTCAAAATTGTTGATAAAAGAAACATATTCATCCATCACGCAGACAATGGAAGGAAGGGAATGCAGTTCAGCTTGATTGAGACTGATCCGCCTTTCCATTTCAGCAAACAAAGCATCAATTACATATCTTCCGGTATTCTGATCTTTTACAATTGGATAGGACAAATGGGGAATATCCTCAAAAAAGTCCATTGTGTTGCCACCGATATCAAACAAGATCAGATTCAGCTCATTAACAGACTTCACGGCAAGCAAACTCATAATTAATGCAACAAGGCCATAACTTTTCCCTGAATTGGTAGCCCCTGTGTACATGGCATGAGGCATTTCTGCAAGATCAGCAATAATCATGCGTCCAACCAGATCGTAACCCAGAGCAACAGGAAGCTGTTTATCAGAGTTGAGGAAATCCGGACTTGTTAGAATTTCGTAAAGGCTGTTATCCGTTGTTTCTTGCATCGAAACGGCGAGCAGAACTTTGGATTTATAGTAAAATGGGCAGAACAGTGGGAAACCAAGAGCTGCTTTGATATCCGAGGAAACTGAAAACACTGCGTTTACCTTTGTGCCCGGTTTTAGAATAATCTCGTAAATAAACCTTTGATATTTTGAGATATGATGAACCAGCCGCAGCTTGATGTTAACATTGTGACAACTATAATGATTTTTTATTATTTTAGATAGTTTTTTTGCTTCTTTCTTAACAGACATAATATCTACCTCCATAGAATCCATTTATCTGTTTATCTGTCTAAGCTAAAATATCATTTTGGGGGATTTTTTTCAGGAAAATGATAGATATGCAAAGATAAAATAAATGGATAAATAAATAAATATAAAAATGAGGGGTGATGGGAACTGATTTTTAGTCAGTTCCCTTGCTGGAATTTTGATTCTTCTGACGAAGGTAATCAACAGAAACAATGGCTAAGTCCAAAGCCTTAGGTACAGAAGTGTTTAGGAACCCAGGCAACCAAGACGTTTGAGCTTCATTGAGACACTTTTCTAGTTTCTGGATCTTCTTCTTTGAAGCTTTCAGCTTCTTTTTTAGCTTTTTCTTTTTTCCATGCCCGTTTTTCAGCTTCTTTTTGAGCTTATGACACTTCTTTTTTTCTGCTTCAAGTTGGGGCTGTAATGATTTGCAGATGGAAGTGTTATCTGGGTTATTTAATTCATTTTTTAGGTAAAATGTCTTGGACATTCTACTACCTCCTTGCTATAATAATTTTAGAAGGCTTAAAACACTAAGGTGAGTTAAGCTTAGATATATCATAGCGGAAAATAAAAATGAAAGGTGTGACAATTTTGAAATCTGAGGATTTTTATAATCGACTTGAAAACTTTAAAATCAATACAACTGCAGCTCCAGAAATCGTTCTTTACTGTGAGAAGAAGCTTAAACTTTTTGCAACAATGGAGCAATTGGCTAATAAAATTAAGGAAAATAAGATAACAGATGGTTCAGAAATTCTTGAAATGGTTTTTCAGACGATTTTTCAGACAGTTTTTCAGACGATAGAAACGGATGAAGAAAAAATTCTTGGAATATCTTGTCAGAAGATTTTTCAGGAAGAGTTCATAAAATATATGTATGATGCATGCTCATTTACATCATTAACTCATTTTATAAATAAAACGAAAAGAAATGAAAGCGGATCTCTGACGGATTTTGTCTATAAGTATTCTCCTTTAGAATATAATAAAGAAGACTCTCCCAATTATTGTCCCCGAGATCAGGTTTCCGACATATTGATAAATGAAACAGAGACAATGAGACAAGCAAGAAACAGGATTTTATCAAAGAGACCAGTACATTACAAAAGAAATGAATGGCATGCAATGCCAGAGGATTCTGAGACAGAATGGGCTCTTTATTATCTATTCGCACAGAGGTCATCAGCAGAAGTAGATGCCGAAACTCTAATGAATTTGTGCGATACATATAAACGTATCAAAAATTTGTATAATGGGGTAATACAGGAGCCTGCAACCGAAAAGAATAGAGACCAGATAGTTAAAAGTTATCGTAAATTTGAGTCGAAGTTAAAAAAAATCAAATATGAAAACTACTTAAAAATGATAAAGGTAATTTTGGATCATATTTATCCCGATAAGGAAAATTATGGGATAAATATTTACAGACTTGAAAGGTGCCTAAGACCATATACCTTAAGTAAGGAAATAAAGGCTGTATTGAGTACTGAAGATTTAAATCAAAAAAGGTATATTCTAGAAAAAATACGCCTTTTGAGTGAGATATGGTTTCCCAAAATATATCAATATTTATTTGATTTTCGTAACTTGAATAAGATAATATACCATTTTATCAAATTTTATACATTATTAGAATCTATGGTAATTCCTGTAAATTTGGTTCTGGATGAATTTATCGATCAAGATTTTTTTAGTAAGGAGTGGGAAAATCTTTTTAAGCAAACCCTTAACGAAATGGCAAAGGATGTTTTTTATCTTCCTGACCAAATCGACTATAGTATTGAACCAAAATCACAAGAAGCGTTTGAGGAATTATTGAAGTATCCAGTTATATGTGCACTCCATTTGGATGACGTTGAGGATGTTTTATAAAATGATCCAATAATAAAATCCCAGATTTCGTTAAAAGTAGTTTCTAGTATATAGTCCTGATTTTGAGAAAACGAAAATGTTTATCGATTAAGCAATAAAAAAACACCTGTATTTCTTTTAGAGTGAGAGAAATACAGGTGATTTTTTTACCCTTTTCCAATCAGATGTATTCTACTTGTAAGATTGAAGCAATCTTTTTTCTTGCCATATATTCTTCCTCTGGAATCAATGCATCGTCATAAGGTAATTCATAGTAAGCTCGAAGCAGATTGGGAATATGAGGGATATTCCATCTGCGGGGAATGGTCACCGGATTTACCATAATGTTATCCAAATCCTTGAGTGATCGTTTAAAATTATCAAGCTCCAGATTGTTGAGATGAGCTTTGGCTTTGGCAATTCCACCATGATCCTTGACCAATTCTAATGTGTTTAAAATGCGGGTTTCTTTCTTCTTTTTAAACTGATAGGATTTAACAATTTTTCTGGCGATATCATAACTGAAATAATCACCTTTTCGTATAATTTTAAAGAAGTATTTTTGAGTTACATTTTCAGAAATTTCATCTGTTATGATGAGATCAGTAGGAATCGATGATCTATGTATCGATGTGTAAGTTGAATTCTGTATACTTTTATATAGTTTCTGCTTTTCCTCCCGTGCAATCGGGTATAGTTTTGGATACTTATATTGTACTTCAAAGCGTATGACATTCCGTGACGACGCTTTGTTTGGGTAATTTGGATGACCTTCCTGTTGCTGAGAATATTTGTTGTAGTAATTGATAGTTACAGAACTGCTTTGTAAGTAAAAACTGTTCTTGTATGGTGTTTTTCTGTGATTCTTTTTGTCGTATTCCATCAGTTCATGAAAATCTTTTGGGATATTGCCCTGCCGGATCAGTTTCATCATATCTTCAGAATTGCAGGGAATTTCCAGTTCATTCAGGTCAATATTGATGCAAAAATCAATACGCTTTAACGTGTAGTCGCTAAATGAAGATAATAAGGAGAGGGATATTTTTGCAGCTTCCTGATCAAATGCTACTTTAACCAGATCCAAATCACTCTCTCGTGCTGCCTGAATGTATTCCTTTTCTAGAAAAGCTTTTGGATTGATAATAGCCTGGATTTGCCGACAAGGAAGCTGGCAACCTACACTATAATTGAACAGTATCCATCGAATCCCTTTATTTTTTTGATAACAAAATTCCCAGCCGATTTTATTGTGGTTTTTATCCATGAGAGGGAAGCTTATCATGTCAGGATTCTTTTTTTTATATTTTTCAAATTTAGAATAGATGCGCTTTAATGTTTTAGAATTATCAACGTTTTTGAATATGCAAAAAGTGTGATATCCAATAGATGAATTTTTCATTTGATACACCTCCGGAGCATATATACAATAAGTATATTTAAATTCTGTGATTGTTCTGCGGCTGTAATTGCACAGGTGAGTCCGCTGCATGCCCCG
>ERZ780203.1776-NODE-1776-length-13897-cov-2.500578_pt1 | contig 13897 bp, 12 predicted proteins | sample MGYA00511168_ERZ780203 | MGnify/ENA primary metagenome ERZ780203 (study PRJEB29588, sample SAMEA2156577) | human gut metagenome | biome: human gut; feature: human-associated habitat; material: faeces | place: Denmark | collected 2008/2010 ...
ATCTCCTTTGAGTATTTTTATACACAAGAACTTATTTTTGTCAATATATTCAATTACATAGTGATTTTTTCTTTTTTGTATGTTAGTATATGATACAGAAAAAGGCCCTGCTCTCTGCAGGGCCAAAAGGGAATAAAAAGGGGAGGGATGCCGATTACTTCATCGGCTATGAAAAAGATATATGAATGTCCAGTTGATTTCTCAACTGTGCCTACATCATAACCGATAAATGTGTTCATTTTTTGTCCAAATTTTTAACGATTTGTGAATGGATGGCACTTTTCCCACTTTTTTTTCATTTTCCGCAGAGCTTTACGATTGCCAGCGCAAAAATTTCTGCACTCATAACAAGCTGATCAATAATAACAAACTCATCCGGTCCATGCATATGGTTATCTACAGACGGATCTGCACATCCACATGCCACACCATTTTCAATATGATGAACGTAGGTTCCTCCACCAATTGCAAGTGGTTCTCTTACTTCACCAGTCACATCTGTATAAGTCTCAAGTAAGGTTTTTACAAGTTCAGAATCCTTTGGAACATAATGAGGCGGATTCAGCGGTGAATCATTTGGCTCAAAGCCGGCATCTGAAAGCTTCTTTTGAACAACATTCTTTGTATTTTCCTCTGTTGCACTGTTGCATGCACGGCAATCAAAGGTTCCACTCATCTTTGTATCATTTAATTCAAACAAATCAAGTGTCAGGGTTGTCTTTCCTGAAATTTCATCCTCAAGGTTCACACCAAGTCCTCCTCCGCAGTAATCACCGTGTGGGAACAGAGTAGTTACATTGTGAAGCAATGTCTTTGTCTTGCTTTCTGCAAGCGGTAGGGATGAAAGCAGCTTAAGAAGTGCAGTCAATGCATTGTTTCCATCCATTGGACTTGCCGCATGTGCAGATACACCATCTGCATGAATCATAAGAGCACCATCTTCAGCCAAAGAAACAGTAAACTTCACACCAGTCTCATCTTCAGCTTCTTTTACATATTTATTCATCTCATCTGCTGTCATTCCTTCAACAACGGCATCTGCCTTTGCTGGAACAACATTTACCTTAATTCCACTGACAGCACTTCTTACTCTAGGAAGACCTTCCTCTAGTGAAACTTCTGCTGTAAATGTAGTGTGAAGGCTTCCCTTCTCTAAAAATACAAGCGGAAAATCAGCATCCGGTGAAATTGTCATCGGTGCATGAGTATTCTTTCCAAAATAGTAGGCAATATCAGAACTTCCACACTCTTCATCAGATCCTAAAATCAAACGAACATCCTTATCTAACTCAAATCCAAGGTCACGCACTGCCTTCATTGCATAGAGTGCCGCAACAGCTGGTCCCTTATCGTCAGATGTTCCGCGTCCGTACATCTTTCCATCCTCAACTATAGGCTCAAACGGTGTTGTCTTTGTCCATCCGTCTCCGCCTGGAACAACATCAAGATGTGCCAGAATATCAAGTCCAAGCTCCTTTCCATTGATTACTGTGTCAATCGCATAATTATCCCAGTTTTTTCCTAAAAAGCCGTGCTTCTCAAAAAGAGATAATCCTGCATGAAGTGCCTCTGCTGCACCCTCGCCATATGGCTTTCCCGGCAGCGCCTCTGCACGAGCACTGTCTACTTTGATCAATGTCTTAATGTCTTCAACCATCTCGTCGCGATGTACGCTAAGATACTCATGAATCTTTTCCTGTACTGTCATAATCTTTCACCTTTCTATATTTGCTATTGGTAGCGTTATGCTACTATGATACCCCTAGCCGCGCAAAATTGCAATGCTATTTTGCATAGCTAGAAATAGTTTCAAAAAAGCAAAAAAAACACTTGCAAACGTTTTATAACCTGCTATAATGTGCTGGAAAAACGTCAAAATCAACTTAAAAAAAGGAGCATAAGAAGTATGGCAAAAAATGCAACAAGGGAGATGACATCTGGAAGCCCGCTCAAATTAATTTTAAGCTTTGCAGTTCCGCTGCTGCTTGGCATGCTGTTTCAGCAATTCTACAGTATGGTTGATACTATTATTGTAGGAAAAAGTTTGGGCGTTGATCAGTTGGCCGGTGTCGGATCGACAGGAGCAATAAACTTTATGATAATTGGATTTTGCAACGGTGTCTGCAGCGGATTTGCTATCCCAATAGCACAAAGCTTTGGCGCAAAGGACTACAAGCGACTGCGAAAATTTGTCGCAAACGCAGCCTGGCTGTCCATCGCATTCGCAGCTGTTATGACAGTTGTCGTCTGTATACTATGCAGACAAATTCTTTCATGGATGGATACACCAGAAAATATTTTCGAATATGCTTATAGCTACATATTTATCATTTTCCTTGGAATACCTGCCACATATCTTTATAACTTGCTGTCAGGTATTATACGTTCTCTCGGAGACAGCCGCACACCAGTTATATTTCTGGTTATCTCAGCCATGTTAAATATTCTTTTTGACCTGCTGGCAATTCTTGTTCTGCATATGGGAGGGGCAGGCGCTGCATGGGCTACTGTTCTTTCCCAGCTGATTTCCGGTATTTTATGCTTCTTATATATGAGAAAGCAGTATGATATTCTCAAATTTGAAAAGGATGAGATGAAATTTGAGGGGCGTCAGGCGATCATACTTTGCAACATGGGCATTCCAATGGGTCTGCAGTACTCCATTACAGCAATCGGAAGTGTTATCTTACAGACTGCAGTAAACTCACTTGGTTCTCAGGCCGTAGCCGCAGTTACAGCTGCCGGCCGTATATCTGGCTTTAGCTGCTGCCCGTTTGATGCACTTGGCTCCACAATGGCAACATATGCCGGTCAAAATGTCGGCGCCGGGAAGCTTAATCGCGTTGGAAAAGGATTGAAATCCGCAAGCTTCATAGGCGGCATCTATGCCATTATTGCTTTCTTTGTATTATCATTATTTGGAAGACAAATTGCACTTCTGTTTGTATCGGCAGATGAAATTGCCATTCTTGATCATGTTAAGCAGTTTTTAGTTTTCAACACGGCTTTCTATATTCCGCTTTGTCTCGTCAATACCGTGAGATTTTGCATACAGGGAATGGGCTATTCCCGATTGGCAATTTTAGCAGGTGTCTGTGAGATGGTTGGACGAATTATTGCCAGTCTTGTTCTTGTACCACTCATTGGCTTTGTTGGCATATGTATTGCCAGTCCAATTGCATGGATCATGGCAGATCTGTTTCTCGTTCCAGCATACTGTCATACAATAAATCGAATGAAAAAAATATTAGCTTCTTAAATTTAAAGCAGCTAATCAAAAAATACCCCTCGACAGGCTGCTTATGTGTGCAGACTGATCGAAGGGTATTTTTTATTAACGTACTGCCTTAAGCAGTGCATTTAGCAAAAAATTATTATTATAAAGAAATGTCAGCAGTGTACTCTGTGTAATCATTGAAAGTGCCTCGCGTCCCCAATCTTGTGCTGCAAACGCCGTCACAACAATTCCGCCGATCCATATTATAATCAACGCAGTACAAAGCCCGCAAACGGCACCTGCAATACAGTCAATCTGATGCAAAACAGGCAGTCTCACAATTCCTGCTAAAACCATTGTTACAATACGAAGCAAAATCCATACAACAACAAAACTGATAATACAGCAAACAGCCTCAAATGCCAAATCTGTGAGCCATCCCGTAATATAGGCTGCTATATTTTGAATGCCACGCTGCTCATAAACTGCCTTGCTGTTGCTTTGCTCTAAAGATTTTGTCAGAACATCTGGCAGATTCAGACTATCAATGACCTTATCTGTCAGCTGCGCCTGTCCTGCCTGAATCTCTTGTGTCTTTTCTTCCACAAATGAGCTAACACTAGTCTCTATTGCTGCATAAATCCCTGTCTGGTCTTTCACAAAATCAGACACAGGCTCGCGGACAAACAGCATGATTACCAAGCTTACAAAAAAGGACGCAAATGAAAGAACTGTTTTTACAAGTCCTCTTTTTGCACCAGCCAGTGTCGCAAGTACAATCAATACGATTACCGCTATCACAAGCCAATTCATAGAATCACACCTTTCTTTTTTCAGCCAACTTCAAAATCCTTATCACGCAAAATCAGACAGCCTCTCTTGTCATATTTGCTCTGGAAGAGCTTGCGCATAGATTTTTTCTCGGCCTTCTCAATTGCATTATTTACAATCATCTCAACAATACGCTTTTTATTGCGCTCCTGATTACCTGCAATTACCTTTAAGCGCTCCATCAGTGCCAGCTCACCTGATTTATCAAACACACTGTCCTCTCTATCTGCATATCCTCTTGCATACTCAAGAAGCTCAGTAACAGAATATGTCTCACGGACAAATTGAGCCGTAACTACCTGTGCAAGCTGCGGGTAATCAATAAGCAGATGACGAATTGAGGCCGGTGTATCGATGAATACAACAAGCAAGCTTCTGTCAGTTGGATCAATGATCTTACAAAATTCATTGATGACACGCTCATTCATGTCTGCCGCATCTTCAATCAGAATTGTCTTTCCAAGCAGCTTGTCAATTGACTTAACAAGTCCCTTCTGATTCAGCTTCTGACCTGTAATTTTCACAACAGATCTCGGAACTGCACGTGAAGAGCATTCTGCCAGTTCCTCTAAATATTCAAGTGCCAGTTCAATATCATCCTCATCTGGCATCGCCTGAATAGCAAAATGCCATACACGTGACATATCCTCCGGATTGACAATTGGAAGTCCGCTGTTTGCTGTCATATCTGGTTGACGGCTCTCAGCAGATTCTTCCTGAGCATCTTTCACTTCTGGTTCTTCCTGAGCATCTTCCTCTTCTGGTTCTTCCTCAAATTCTTCTTGAGGTTCTTCCTCTTCTGGTTCTTCCTGAATTTCTTCTTGAATCTCCTCCTGAGTCTCTGCTTCTTCTGGATCTTTTTTAGATTCTTCTTGAATCTCTTCCTGAGGCCCCGCTTCTTCTGGCTCTTTCTCAAGTTCTTCCTGAACTACTTCCTGAGTTTCTTCCTCTTCTGGCTCTTTTTCAGGTTCTTCTTGAACTTCTTCCTCTGGCTCTACTTCCACCGTTTCTGCCACTGGTGCTGCCCACTCAGAAATCTGCGGTTCTTCTTCTGGCTTATATGCTTCAAACCAAACAGCCTCATCAGCGTTTTCACTATCTGAGGTTTTCTCTAAAGTTTCGGTGTTTGCTATTTCAACGTCTGAGGTTTCGTTTTCTGAAGTCTCGTAATCTAAAACTTCACTTTCTGTAGTTTTGTCCTCTGAAATTTCATCCTGCATATAGGAAATATCCTCAGGCACCTGCTGTTTTTCTTTCTCTTCAACATCTGAAGGAATTTCAGAAACCAGCTCCAAATCCTTCTCCCCGGCAAGCTGCTGCACCTGCTGTACCTGCTGTACCTGCTTTGCCAACTCATCCTGCAGCTCGTTCTGGGCATCCTCCTGCTTTGCACGCTGAATTACTGCCATAATTTCGTTCATGTCACTCGTAACAACACTTTGTCTGGCATGTTCTAATCTTTGTTCCTTCTTTAAGCGTTCTACTGCCTCAAGCTCCTCTTCACGCTGCTTACGAAGCTTTTCTTCACGCTCTAGCAAAGCCTTCTGCTCATCCTCTCGCGCTTTAGCCTCTTTTTTAGCTGCCTCCTGCTCTGCCTGATATGCCTTTTCCTGCTCTTCCTGCCACTTTGAAATTTTTTCCTGTGCGGCAGCTTTTTTAGCCAACTCTGCCTGTGATTCTTTCTTTTCCTGCTCTTCTTGCTTTTTCTGAAGCTTTTCGTTTTCTTCCTGTGCCTTTTTGTCTGCAAACTTCTGAACCTTTTCCTTTTGCGCCGGTGTTAACGGTGCAAACTGACTCTTAAGAGAAAGTGCCTTTTCCACATATTTTCCAAGGCCAAACCAAAGAATAATATCATCACACAGTTGGATACACTTATCCTTCTCATTATTCATCGCATATAAAACAGCCAGCTCATAAGCCCATTTCTCATCAAAATCTTCTCTCTTGTAAGCCTCAAGAATTTTGATTTTTTCATCAAGAGTCGCCTTCTGATAACGTGCCATCTTATATAAAAGAATATATCTTCCCTGATCGTTTGGTGCTATGCGACAAAATTCCTCGAAGTAATTTTTCGCATCATCATAACTGTCTGCCTTCAATGCAAGCTCCGTTAGACGATACACGATACGGCGTCCCATCGCTGCATACTCATATGCCTGCTGCAAAATATCGATTGCCTTTTCATACTCTCCTACTGCCGTATAGACATCGGCTGCCAGTGTCAGCATTTTTACGTCGCGGATTTTTGTCCAGTCGATCGTATCGCACAGCTTTGCAGCCTCGCCATACTCTTTTCTGGCTGCAACCTGTCTGATATGCTCTGTTTTTAACTGATATTCGTATTTATCCATTTTGTCACCATTTCCTGCAACTATAATTCCACACGTCCATCAAGTGCACGTGTTAATGTCACTTCATCTATATATTCCAAATCACCGCCTACCGGCACACCACTTGCAATACGTGTTACCTTAATGCCAGCTGGCTTGATTAATTTACTTATATACATCGCTGTTGCTTCTCCTTCCAGACTGGAATTTGTCGCAATAATCACCTCTCGCACATCTTCGCGCTGCAGGCGCACCAGCAATTCCTTTATTTTAATGTCTCCCGGTCCTATTCCAAGCATAGGAGAAATTGCCCCGTGAAGAACATGATACACACCATCAAATTTTCCTGTTTTCTCATAAGCTGCCAGATCTCTGGAAGTTTCCACCACCATAATCACTGACTTATCTCTCTTTGCACTGCTACAGATCGGACATAGCTCCTGATCTGTCAATGTGAAGCATTCCTTACAGTAGCGGATATTGCTGCGCGCATTCACCATCGACTGCGCTAGCTGCTCCACCTGCTCTTTTGGCATATTAATAATATGAAATGCCAGACGCTGAGCTGATTTTGCTCCAATCCCAGGCAGTCTGGACAATTCTTCAATCAATTGATTTACTGTTTTGCTGTAAAAATCCATCAGAACGGAAAGCCTCCGCCAAGACCACCAAGGCTGCCTCCTAAACCACCTGCTAATTTGCCCATTGACTGAGAAGAAGCCTCATCAACCTGACGCATAGCCTCATTTACAGCTGCTACGATCAGATCCTGCAATGTCTCGATATCATCTGGATCAACAGCTTCTTCTGCCAACTCAACATTTGTTACTTCTCTTTTGCCAGAAACAGTAACCTTAACAACACCGCCGCCTACACTTGCAGTAAATTCCTTTTCCTCAAGCTCCTTCTGCTGCTCCTCCATCTGGCGCTGCATTCTCTGTGCCTGCTTCATTAAATTGTTCATATTGCCCGGCATACCGCCTGGGAATCCACCTCTTTTTGCCATGTCTTTACTTTTCCTTTCAACTATAAATTTAATTATTCATCTTCAACACCAATTTCCATATTGATTCCCTCAATATGGCTGCCTCTTGTGATGCGCGGCATCGCCTCACCTGCCTCAAGAAGCTTCGCAGTAATTGAAAATTCCTTCTGATACTGCTTATTTAACATCTGCCGAAGCTCTTCCATACGTTCCTGTCGAAGCATCAGCTCATAGTTAAATTTGTTTGTGAATACAATGCACAGGCCTTTTGCCTTATCATAGCTTATATTTGTTCCCATCAAAATCGAATTCATAAATCCCGACTGCATGTGAGAAAGCTTCTTCCACTCACTGCTTATCTTTTGATAGTCCTCATATTCAGCCTCACTTAATTCAACAGTCTGCGCTGCTTTTTGCATAACAGGCTGCTTTGCATCGCCCTCAAAATAAGAATCAAAAATGCTTCCAGACTGCTGTGGTTCTGTATTATTAACAAAACTGCCAGAAGCAATTTTCTCCTCAATTTGATCCAGTCTCACACGAAGACTCTCTATATCATCCTCCATCTGCGGCTGCATCATCTTAATAATTGCCATCTCAATAAGTACTCGTTTTGAGACAGCAAATTTGAGCTGATTTGAAAGCTCTGAACATATCCTGATATTTCTCATCAGCACACTAAGCGCCACCATCTTTGATTCTTCTCGAAGCGCCTCATAATTTTCTTTTGTCATCTCAAGTGCCTGCGCACTCTGGTCTGCTGTCTGCACCAGCATAAGATTTCGCAGATACCAGATAAAGTCTGTGACAAATTGGCTAAGATCGCGTCCCTGTGAACTGATTTCATCCATCAGCTGCACGCATCCTGGCACATCACATCGTATAATCAGGCGAAGCAGCTTAGAAAATACCTGTGTATCTACTGCACCGAGTACATCTAGCACCTTCTCATACGTCAGCCTCTGACCATAATAGAATGAAATACATTGTTCCAAAAGACTTAATGCATCTCGCATCGCTCCATCAGCTGCTTTTGCTACGTAGCGAACTGCATCCTCATCTGCCTCGACACCTTCTGCCTTAAGCAGATTGGAAACCTGATCTGCTATTACATTATTTCCAATTCGCCTGAAATCATATCGCTGACATCTCGACAAAACCGTGATAGGTATTTTATTTACCTCTGTCGTTGCTAAAATAAAAATCACATATGCCGGCGGCTCCTCAAGCGTTTTTAAAAGCGCATTAAAAGCCCCCGCCGACAGCATATGCACCTCATCTATGATATAGACGCGATATTTTCCTTCTGTCGGCGAGTACTGAACCTGATCACGAATCTCTCTGATATTATCGACACCGTTGTTTGATGCCGCATCAATTTCAGCCACATTTACCGAACGTCCCTCAAGGATCGACCGGCACACCGCACATTCATTGCACGGGCTTCCATCCACAGGATGCTCACAGTTGACGGCACGCGCCATGATCTTTGCAATCGTGGTTTTTCCTGTTCCTCTCGTGCCGCAGAACAGATAAGCATGACCTATGCGGTCTGAAATAATCTGATTTTTTAAAGTCCGTACAATGTGCTCCTGCCCTCTTACATCTTCAAATCGGGCAGGACGCCATTTGCGGTATAATGCTGTATATGCCATTTACAATTAATCTCCAAATGAAATTCCCATGAGCTTTGCTTCCTGAACCATCTCATCATCCGGCTGGATCATTTTAAGCTTTCCTGCAACATCTGCTAACGGAATCTTTGCGATATGATTGTTCTTCATACCTACCAGGTAGCCAAACTCTCCGTCTAAGATCATCTTGCCTGCTGCTGCGCCAAGTCTTGTTGAAAGGACACGGTCATAAGGGCACGGACTTCCACCTCTTTGCATATGACCTGGAACTGCTACACGCACCTCCTGTCCAGTCAGCTCAGAAATCTTTGCACCAATCTCGTAAGAGATAGATGGATACTGACGCGTTGCAATATATTTCTTATATTCTTTCTTTGAAAGTGCAGCCTGCTCCTTGGAGATTGCACCCTCAGCAACAGCAATGATTGAGAAACGCTTTCCTTCCTTAGCACGCTTATTTACAGCTGCTGCCACCTTATTGATATCATACGGAATCTCTGGAACAAGAATGATATCTGCTCCGCCTGCAATACCTGCATGAAGCGTAAGCCATCCTACCTTATGACCCATTATCTCCACGATAAAAACACGTCCGTGTGAAGCTGCAGTTGTATGGATACAGTCAATAGTCTGTGTAGCCAGATTGATAGCACTCTGAAAACCAAAGGTAACATCAGTTCCCCACAGATCGTTGTCAATTGTTTTTGGAAGTCCGATGACGTTAAGTCCTTCCTGACGAAGAAGATTTGTCGTCTTCTGGCTGCCATTTCCGCCTAATACTACGAGACAGTCAAGCTTTAGCTTCTTGTAGGTATTCTTCATTGCCTCTACCTTATCAAGACCATTCTCATCCGGGACACGCATCAGCTTAAATGGCTGTCTGCTCGTACCCAAAATCGTACCGCCATTTGTCAGAATTCCTGAAAAATCCTTTGATTTCATAATACGGTAATCCTCATAGATCAGTCCGCGATAACCTTCGATGAAACCAATGATTTCAACATCCTTTCTCTGATTATATAGCGTCTTTGCAACACCTCTCATGGTTGCATTCAAGCTCTGACAATCTCCGCCGCTGGTTAACATTCCAACTCTCATCGTATCTTCCTCCTTATAATTTAGGATTTCAGCTATATCAATGGCAAAACTAACCCATCGTAGTTTTTATTATACAAAAAAAGAGCTGTCGATGCAACAGACAACTCCTAAAAAACTCTTTTTCTTTTGATATATCATTTTTTTTGCGCATCCCGGCTTCGAATGCCACCCCCAGACGTTACCTCTGCAGCCTGCTCGGCTCAGGCACCCTCACGGCACACAAGAGATTCTGCTTAATGCTGCTTCGTTCCCGACCTGACATGGTTCACAGAGTCTTGTTGCGTAAGACCCAAACTTCAACGCCACTTACAAAGGGCAGCTCCACAAGTGAAACACCCTCAGCCGGAATATGACCCCTACTATAGCGGATTGAAGGTACAAGGCACCGCTACCGCCCCGGCTGCGCATCCATAATTGTATCGGATATTTCTTCTTTTGTCAAGGGGCGTTTCTTCTTTTTTACCCTGATACGTTTAAAAAACTCTGACAATATCTGCGAGCATTCCTGTTCCAAAACACCCTTTGTGATCGGAATCTGATGATTAAACTGCTGCATATCAAGCAAATTTATAATGGAACCAGCACACCCTGCCTTTGCATTCATTGCACCTATAACCACACGATCAAGACGTGCCTGCACGGCTGCTCCGGCACACATCTGGCATGGCTCAAGCGTCACGTACATCGTACATCCCTCCAGACGCCAGTCACCAAGCTTTTTCGATGCTTTTTTCATAGCTGCAAGCTCTGCATGGCCAAGCACTGAGCTTTCTATATTTCTTCTGTTATAGCCTCTGGCAATGACTTTTCCATCACAAACGATAACACAGCCAATTGGAACTTCATCAATAGCTGCTGCCTTTTTGGCCTGTGTAAGTGCCTGACGCATAAATTTTCGGTCTTCCTTTTCTCTAAGCCTTGCCTGTTCTTCCAAAAGCTGCTCGTTCTCTGTTGCCATTGTTTTCCCTTTCTTCTGTTTTTGATGTGTTTTTAACCAAATGCAGGATTCACCGTTTTTTGTTGATCTGCAACTGTCATCTTTGCTTCCTTTTTTTCACCCTGATCATCTGCCGGAAATACAATCGGCACACACCAGTAGCCAAAGTCTCCTGCTGACGCTTTTTTTGATTTAACGGAGCGAAAACAATAAAAGCCAAACATCTGCGCCATCAATTCCTCACTCTTTTCATAATTGCCAGGCACCCAAAGCTCATAACGTCCTTGTGTCACTTTTGCAAATACAATATAGCGGTACTTCACAAAACTGTACATCAAAAATCCATTATTGCTTAACATCCAATTTGGACGAGGAAGACGGCCAATATCTGCTGGCATTACCTTTAAACAAACTACTGTATCACCCGGAAGCGTCTCAATATGCTGATACGCTGTACTTAACTGTGCCCAAACAGCATCTGCCTTGTCTTGTCCCTGTTCTATTTTGTTTGTTTCTTTGCTATCAGTCTCACAGCAAACTTCCATCGTTTGAAGTTCTTCCTGAGGCTGATTTTCCAAAACCTGTTCATCTTCAGACTGTGCTGTTTGTTTTGCTCGATCCTTCTCAAACAGTGAGAGTCCAAAATACTGGTCATCCCAGACAGTTGCATAAGCGTTTGAAAACGGCTTCTGTCTGCCTGCCACAATTCCGCTAAGCTGCTCAAATTTAATCTCGCTTCCTGCAAGATAAACGCCGTTATTGATGTACTGGAGCTGTCCTTTTCCATTTTTTACAACCATACGGCCAAGCGGCACACAATCGCATCCATCCTTTGTATGATAAAAGCCAAATACATGCAAAATTTCAGCCTGCTCATTATTTTTTACAGACAGGAAAATACGCTGTACATCTCCTCTGATTTCTATCTTTGCAAACCCGCAGTTTTCCTTTTTTTGATCACCCTCATACTCAAAAAGATATGAGAGGAAGCGCTGATACTGTGCCATATTGATACCTTCCTTTCCTTATATGTATTCTAAATAAGTACATATGAAAGAAAGGCATCGTTTAGAACAATTTAATTCGCGCTTTTTGACAATGCATCAGAAAGTGCTGCAAACTGCTCAAGTGTCAGCGTTTCTCCACGCACGTTTGCTGCTAAACCAATGCTTTCAAGCACAGCTGCAAGCTCTTCCTTTGATTTGTTTAAACCGCCTACGTTATATAGGCCATTTACTAGTGTTTTTCTTCTCTGATTAAAGGATGCTCGTATAATGTCAAACATCAGCTTTTCATTTTTTACTGCCACTGGTTTTTTATGACTTGTCAGACGGATAACAGCGCTTCCAACATTTGGTCTTGGCATAAAACAGTTTGGCGGAACATTTGCCACGATATATGGTTCTGCATAAAACTGTACAGCAAGAGACAATGCACCATAATCCTTTCCGCCAGGAAGTGCCTGCATACGCTGTGCGACCTCCTTTTGTACCATAACAGTCACACTCTCCATAGGTACATGACTCTCAAATAATCCCATTAAAATTGGTGTAGTAATATAATACGGAAGATTTGCAACTACCTTGATGCGTTTTCCCTCGCACTTTTCTTCCACGAGCTTGTTAATATCAAGCTTAAGAACATCATTATGAATAACCGTAACATTATCATATGCAGACAGCGTGTCCTGTAAAATCGGAATCAGATTGTCATCGATTTCAACTGCAAATACATGTTTTGCAGATTCGCACAGATATTGGGTCAGTGTTCCAATTCCCGGTCCAATCTCAAGTACATAATCCTCTGGTGTGATCTCTGCTGCACGCACAATCTTATCAAGCACATGCGTATCAATCAGAAAGTTCTGACCAAATTTCTTTGCAAAATGAAACTGGTATTTCTGTAATACCTCTATTGTATTCTTTGGATTTCCTAATTCAGCCACAGTTTTCCTCCAATCGGTACAGTCTTTTGGCATTTGCAAGCGTTGTCGTAATAACAGTTTTCTCAGACACCTGCTTGATCTGTGCCAGTTGCTTTACTACTTCTTTTAAATACATTGAATTATTACGTTTTCCGCGATACGGCACAGGTGCCAGATATGGACTGTCTGTCTCAAGCACAATCGAAGAAAGCGGAATTTCTGATGCCACCTCTTTAATTACCCTGGCATTTTTAAAGGTAAGCACACCTCCTATTCCAATGAAAAATCCCATTGAAATATACTCCTTTGCCATAGGCGCTGCATAAGAATAGCAATGAATTACGCCAGTATTTCCTGCCTTAGCAGCCTCCCTCATTATATCCATAGTGTCCTTTGCTGCTTCTCTGCTGTGTATAATAACCGGCAGATCAACCTCTCTTGCAAGTGCAAGCTGGCGTTCAAACCATTTCTTCTGAACTTCTCTCGGTGAGTTGTCCCAATAATAATCAAGTCCGATCTCACCAATTGCCACTACCTTTTTTTCCTGTGCAAGGCTTCGCAGCGTTTCAATATCTTCCTCTGTCATATCAGCTGTGCTGTCTGGATGAACACCAACGGCAGCATATATCTGCGGCCACTTTTTTGAAAGTGCAACCGCACTTTTTGAGGATTTCACAGACGCACCAACGTCCGTGATACAACAAATGCCGGAGGAGAAAATCTCCCCCAGCAATGTATCGCGATCCTCATCAAATGCATCATCATCATAATGCGCATGAGTATCAAAAATCATTCTATATTCCTCTCTGTTACAATCCGAAAAATTTATTCGATTGTCTCTGCAATCTCTGCTGCCGGTGCTTCCTGCACATCAGCTGCTGGTGTATCTGGCTGAGCTGGTGTATCTGGCTGAGCCGGTGTATCTGGCTGGGCCGGTGTAT
>ERZ780203.1780-NODE-1780-length-13845-cov-3.708484_pt1 | contig 13845 bp, 10 predicted proteins | sample MGYA00511168_ERZ780203 | MGnify/ENA primary metagenome ERZ780203 (study PRJEB29588, sample SAMEA2156577) | human gut metagenome | biome: human gut; feature: human-associated habitat; material: faeces | place: Denmark | collected 2008/2010 ...
ACAGCGACGCGCGCATCACCGCCGTGATAGCCGGACCGGGCACGGGCAAAACGTTTACGCTTACCGAACGCATCGCACGGCTGGTCGAAAGGGGCGTGAATCCCCGCGACATATGCGCCGTCACGTTTACCGTCCGCGCCGCCGAAGAAATGCGTGCGAGGCTGCGTGCGCGCATAAAGCACGCCGACGAGATTACAGTCGGCACCTTCCACTCGATCTGTTATTCTATGCTTTCGGGCGCGGCGCTGACCGACCGTTCCGCACAGCTCCGGCTCGCCTCGGAAGTCATGGGTGAGTTCGGACTGAGCGGCTCGCCCCGGCGTTTCCTCGGAGCCGTATCCGCATATAAGAACAGCAGCGGCGAAGAAACCGCCGCGATTGCCGAATACTGCCGCCGGCTGCGCGATACCGGCGCCGCGGACTACGACGATCTCATAAGGCTCACGCTCGAAGGAAAGAGCGGAACTTTCGGCTGGCTGCACGTGGACGAGTTTCAGGACGTCAATCCCATGCAGTACGATCTCGTCCGCAAATGGACGGGCGCGGACGGCCGGCTGTTCGTAATAGGCGATCCTGATCAGTCGATTTACTCTTTCCGCGGTTCGGATTCCGGATGCTTCGACCGTCTGCGCGCCGACTTTCCGGATATGCGCGAAATCAGGCTGACGGACAGTTACCGTTCCGCACCGCAGGTGCTTTCGGCCGCAGTGCAGGTAATATCCCACAATCCGGGCGAGCGCAGCCTCGTTCCCGTACGCCCGTCCGGCGCCGCCGTGCGCCTTGCCGAATGCGCGTCCGAGCTCAGCGAAGGCATATTCGTCGCGAAAGAGATCGCGCGCATGGTCGGAGGGCTGGACATGCTGGGCAAGGGCAGGGAGGAAAAGCTGCGTACGTTCGGCGATATCGCGGTGCTGGCGCGCACTCACCGCATGCTGAGGGTGATTGCCGGCTGTCTGCGCCGCGACGGCATACCGTACGTGACCGACGATACCGCCTTTCTCGAGGCGCCCGAAGTCTGCGGCACGCTGGCGTTTCTGGCCGCGGTATTTCTCGGCGAGGACAGCGCGCATGCGGAGGAATTTCTCGGCAGCCGCGAGGCTTACGAAAGCGCCGCCGCGCTTTTTGCGCACAAGCGCTGCCGTCCGAGAAAACTGCTGGAAGAATGGCGTGAATATCTGCATACAGACACGCCGGCATACGCGCAGCTGACCGACGCCGCGCATTATGCGGACGTGCGCGAGTTTCTGGACGCCGTGCGTCTGGGCGGCGACGGAGACGTCACGCTGCCGAGCGGCGATACTTCCTCGGGCGCGGTGCGTCTTGCCACTCTGCACGGCGCGAAGGGGCTGGAGTTTCCCGTAGTGTTCCTGTGCGGGCTGAACGAAAAACTGCTGCCGCTCACCGTGCGCGGAGAAATGAACGAAGAAGAGGAACGGCGGCTTTTCTACGTCGGCATGACGCGCGCTGAGAATGAACTCGTTCTGACGACGAGCGGCGCGCCGTCGCCGTTCGTTTCCGAGCTGCCGGCCGAAGTAAAGCGCGAAAACGCCAGACCGAAGCCTTCGGTCACGCAGCTTTCTTTCTTCTGAACCGCCGGTTTCTGTCTGTGTAAGAATTGCAATATCTGACAGCTTAAAATGCAAAATAATTCGCCATTTTTCGCCGAAAACCTTTTACTTTTATTTGCTCTTTTGTTATAATTTTATAAGTGCGATTCATGCATTATATAAAAGGAGGCCATTGATGGAAGGAAATGTCCCCGCGTTCGAGGGAACGGCGGAGCAGGCTGCGGCGCTCAGGAAAGTCATAGAGGAGCGCAAAACGCAGCCCGGTTGTCTTATGCGCGTTTTACAGGAGGCGCAGGACATATACGGCTATCTGCCGAAAGAAGTTCAGATCATGATCGCCGACGGTCTCGGTATTTCTTTATCCGAGGTGTACGGCGTCGCAACGTTTTATACACAGTTTTCGCTCATGCCCAAAGGCAGACACCGTATCAGTCTCTGCCTCGGTACCGCATGCTATGTGAAGGGCGCAGACAAGATTCTCGAAGCGCTGGAAGAAAAGCTGGGCATCAAGTGCGGCGAATGCACTCCGGACGGGCTGTTCTCGCTCGATTCCTGCCGCTGCGTCGGCGCATGCGGGCTGGCTCCCGTCATGATGATCGACGACGACGTGCACGGCAAACTGACCGTGGAGATGCTGGACGGCATCCTCGATTCTTACCGGGAGGGCAAATAAATGACCGTAGAACAGCTTAACGCCATAAAGGCGAAACACGCCGATCTCATAAAGGTAAGAAAGCTCATAGGCAAGGCGGGCGCGGATCTGGAAAAGAACACCGGTTACAGAAAACAGGTGCTTGTCTGCGGCGGCACGGGCTGCACGTCCTCGCATTCCGGCGAGGTCATCGCTCAGCTGGAAAAATCGCTCGAGGCTCACGGCATAAAAGACGTGCTCGTAATAAAGACGGGCTGCTTCGGCCTCTGCGCGCTCGGCCCTATAATGATAGTTTATCCCGAGGGCGCGTTCTACTCGCAGATGACGCCCGAGCACGTCGAGACGATCGTTGAAAAGCATCTGCTTCCCGGCGGCGACGTGGTGAAGGAACTGCTCTACGAGGGCACCGTCATGCCGGACGGCAGCATACTTCCGTTCGCGGAAACGCCGTTCTATAAAAAACAGCGCCGCATAGCGCTGCGCAACTGCGGCGTCATAGAGGCGGAGAATATCGAAGAGGCCATCGGCGCCGGCGACTATCAGGCGCTCGCGAAAGTGCTGACATCGATGACTCCGGACGACGTGCTTGCCGAGCTCAACACCTCCGGGCTGTGCGGCCGCGGCGGCGCGGGCTTCCCGACGGGCAGAAAATGGGCGTTCGCGAAGGCGTCGCAGAGCGACGTCAAATACGTCTGCTGCAACGCGGACGAGGGCGACCCCGGCGCGTTCATGGACCGCTCCATACTCGAAGGCGATCCTCACTGCGTGCTCGAAGCTATGGCGATCGCCGGCTATACGATCGGCTCCAATCAGGGTTACATATACGTCAGGGCGGAATATCCCATCGCAGTGCAGCGCCTTACGATAGCGATAAAGCAGGCGAGGGAATACGGACTGCTCGGCAAGAACATATTCGGCACCGGTTTCGATTTCGACGTGGATATACGTCTCGGCGCAGGCGCGTTCGTCTGCGGTGAGGAAACCGCGCTCATGACGAGCATAGAAGGCCACCGCGGCGAGCCGCGTCCCCGTCCTCCGTTCCCGGCGGTCAAGGGACTGTTCGGCAAACCCACCATTCTCAACAACGTGGAAACGTGGGCGAACATCAACCCCATAATCCTCAAAGGCGGAAAGTGGTATTCCACCATCGGCACCGAAACGTCCAAGGGCACCAAGGTTTTCGCTCTCGGCGGCAAGATAACCAACGTGGGTCTCGTCGAAGTGCCCATGGGCACGACGCTCCGCACCATAGTGGAAGAGATCGGCGGCGGCATTCCCAACGGCAAGAAGTTCAAGGCCGCTCAGACGGGCGGACCTTCGGGCGGCTGCATCCCGGCAAGCTGCCTCGATATTCCCATCGACTACGACAATCTCAAAAAGATAGGTTCGATGATGGGCAGCGGCGGCATGATAATTCTCGACGAGGACACCTGCATGGTGGACATCTCGAAGTTCTATCTCGAATTCACCGCCGACGAGTCGTGCGGCAAGTGCAATCCCTGCCGCATAGGCACCAAGCGCCTGCTCGAATTGCTTACCAAGATAACTAAAGGGCAGGGCGAACCCGAAGATCTCGATAAGATCAAGGAGCTCGCCGAGCACATGAAGTCCTCTTCGCTGTGCGCGCTCGGCCAGTCCGCTCCCAACCCCGTACTGTCCACGATCAGATATTTCGAGGACGAGTATAAAGCGCATATATACGACAAGACCTGTCCCGCCGGCGTCTGCAAGGCGCTGCTGTCGTACAGTATCGTCGCGGACAAGTGCAAAGGCTGCACGCTGTGCGCGAGAAACTGCCCCGTGTCCGCTATTTCGGGCAAGGTCAGAGAGCCGCACGTCATCGACACCAAGAAGTGCATAAAGTGCGGCGTGTGCATCACGAACTGCCGCTTCGGCGCGATCGTGAAGAAGTAAGGGAGGGAAGGTCATGATCAATCTCAAAGTCAACGGTATAAGCGTTTCCGTCCCCGACGGAAGCACGATATTGCAGGCGGCAAAGGCCGCAAACGTGGAAATCCCCACGCTCTGCTATCTTTCGGGCGTGAACTGCGCCGGCTCCTGCCGTATGTGCGTGGTCGAAGCGACGGGCGCGCGCGGACTCGTCGCCGCATGCGTATATCCCGCGGCGGAGGGCATGGAAGTGCAGACGAATACGGCTAAGTGCCGCAGATCCAGAAAAATGACGCTGGAACTGCTGCTGTCGTCGCACAAGAAAAAGTGCCTTTCCTGCGAGCGCAGCCGCACGTGCGAATTGCAGCGTCTGTGTCTGGAATACGGCGCTGACGAGGACAAATTCGACGCAGAAAAGCCGAATACTCCGCTCGATACGTCGTCGCCGTTCATGATCCGCGACAACGATAAGTGCATCAACTGCCGCCGCTGTGTGGCCGCGTGCAAGAATCTGCAGGCGGTGGAAGCGATCGGCGCAATTGGCAGAGGATACGCCGTGCATATAGGCAGCGCGTTCGAGCGTCCGGTCATCGAGTCGCCTTGCGTGGGCTGCGGTCAGTGCATAGTGGCATGCCCGACCGGCGCGCTCATCGAAAAGTCGGACGTCGACAAAGTGTGGAAAGCGATATCCGATCCGGACAAGAAAGTCGTGTTCTTCACCGCGCCGTCGGTACGCGCGACGCTGGGCGAGGAGTTCGACTATCCCGTCGGCACCAACGTCGAGGGCAAGATGGTCGCGGCTATACGCCGTCTCGGCAACGTCGAAGTATACAACATGGACGTCACCGCGGATCTTACCATACTCGAGGAGGCGAACGAACTCATCGACCGCGTCGTGAACAAGAAGAAACCTCTTCCTATGTTCACATCCTGCTGCCCGGGCTGGATAAAGTTCGTCGAACACAATTATCCTGATATGCTGGACAATCTGTCGTCGTGCAAATCGCCGCAGCAGATGTTCGGCGCGGTGCTCAAAACGTACTACTGCGAAAAGAACGGCATCGATCCCAAGGATCTGTTTGTCGTCAGCGTGATTCCTTGCACGGCAAAGAAATTCGAAGTCACGAGAAGCGAATTCGACTATGACGTCGACGTGGCGATAACGACGAGGGAACTCGCGAAGATGATCCGCACCGCCGGCATAAACTTTTCCGAACTGCCCGCCGAAAAGTACGACGACCCGTTCAGGATCGCGACGGGCGGCGGCGCTATATTCGGCGCGACGGGCGGCGTTATGGAAGCGGCGCTCCGTACTGCGGCGCATATCCTCGACGGGAAGTGCGAGCTTGTGGACTTCAAGGAAGTGCGCGGCACAGAGCCTATCAAGGAAGCGACGTACAATGTTGCCGGCGTTACCGTAAAGGTTGCGGTGGCCTCCGGTCTGGCCAATGCGCGCAGGATAATGGACGCGATCAAATCGGGCGAAAAAGATTATATGTTCGTCGAAATCATGGCGTGCCCCGGCGGCTGCGTGAACGGCGGCGGTCAGCCTTCGCTGCTAGACAGCGTGCGCAACTGGACGGATCTCAAAACGCTCCGCGCCCGCGCGCTGTACAATTACGACGAGGCGTCCGAATACCGCAAGTCCCACGACAGTCCGGTCGTCAAGATGCTTTACGACGAGTATTTCGGCGCTCCGAACAGCCATAAGGCGCACGAGGTGCTTCACACTTCGTACGTTCCGCGCGAGAAATACTGAAAACCGCGATAATAAAAAGAAGGTTCCTTCCCGGAACCTTCTTTTTATGTGCGCCGCAAAATGCGGAAATGCGATTTTCTGAAATCTATAAGCCCGTCCCGTTTCATTCTCGCCAGTTCGGCCGACAGCGCCGCGCGGTCGACCGCGAGATAGTCCGCCAGCTCCTGCCGGGAGAAGGGAATATCGAACTCGGCTCCGCCGCGCTTTACCGACTGCGCCGTCAGGTATGACAGCACTTTTTCCCGCGTCGTGCGGCGGGAGAGGTGCTCCACCTTTTCGAGGAAGTTCACGCAGCTGCCCGATACGACTTTAAGGGTGTTGTACAGAAAACGCGTGTGCGAGGCGCAGTTCTTCGCGCAGGGCGAGTGCAGTTTTTCTCCGTCCATTATGACCGCTTCGCAATCCTCGTCTGCCACAAGCCGCGACGTGACCTCGTGCGAAGAGTATACGAATGCAGCTCCGTATACGCCGCTTTCGCCCAGCTTGTTTATGATATTGCGGTTGCCGCACCAGTCTTCGCTGAGCACCGTCGCGCTGCCCGCGGTGATGATTACTATGGCCGGTCTTGCTCCGTAGCCCACGATCTCGCTGCCTTTGCCGTACCGCGCGACGCGCGCGCCGAAGCAGTCCAGCAGTCCGAGGTCGTCGATACCGCTCATCAGTCTCGATTTTTTAATCTTTTCGATCGTCCTTTCGTCCATGATTTTTCCCGTTATTTTATATTTCGTTGTAAATGCAACGTATTTTTTCTTTGAATTATAATATAATACAGAAAGCTTGTCAACAGTGTAAATAATTTTTACGGAGATAAATTTATGAAAAAAATCATTGCAGTCATCAGTCTTGCGCTCGCTCTCTGTCTTTCAATCGTAGCTTTTTCTGCGTGCGGAAGCACGGAAACGGGCGGTTCGTTTTCGCTTATAGCGCCCGACGGCGCGCCCGTGGCCGCTCTCGCCGATATGTGGGGAGAGGATTTCGGGGACTCCGAATTCGATTATACGGTCACCGGCGAGGCAAATATACAGGCCGCGTTTCTCGACAACGGCGGCGCGGAGTTCGTGCTCGCGCCTCTTAATATAGGCGCAAATATGCACCTCAACGCGGTAAAAGAAGGGGCGACGACGGCGGATTACAAACTTCTCAACGTAACGAGCTGGGGCGTACTCTACTACGTTACTACGGAAAGCGGTTACGAAACTTACGACGATTCGCTCAATGCCGACGAATTTCTGTCGCAGTTCGACGGTAAGACGATATCTACCATAGGCCTTCTGGCGATTCCCGGCAAAACGGTGCAGTATCTTTTCGACAGCGCCGATGCGGAAGTTACGGTTAACGGCTCCGACGCGTCTACCATACAGCAGGCGATAACCAAAGGCGACGCGATTACCGCGGTATTCGCCGAACCCGCTATTTCCGCGCTCAAAGCCAACGGCAGGGAATTTACCGTTCTCGGCTCGGTAAGCGACGTTTATAAGGCCGTCACGGGCGACGAATTTCCCATGGCCGGTCTGTTCGTACGGAGCGATGTACTCGAAGAAAATTCCGATCTCGTCGGGCAGGTAGACGCGCGCGTGAAATCGAGCGTAGAAGCGTTTAACAAAAATCCCGAAGCTGTCGGAACCAAAGCCGAAAACATCGAAAACTGCACGCTTAAAGGTTCAATACTTAAAAACGCTGCGCCCAAGATGAATGTGCAGTATCGCAACGCCGAGGATTCGAAAACCGCCGTTACGGAGCTTCTCAAAAATATCGGGGTTACCGTAGGCGACGACTTCTTCGCTTTATGATGTCGGTTTTGCGCCGTAACAGATATATTCTGATTTCTGCGGCTGCGGTACTGGTTCTTCTCGGTATATGGGAAATCTGCGCGCGCGCTGTCGGCGTGGAGATCATATTGCCGACGTTCACATCGGTATGCACCGCATTCGGACTGCTGTTTACGCGCGCCGAATTCTATATTTCCGTCGGTTTCACGCTGCTGCGCTGCCTTGTCGGTTACGTTATCGGATTCGGTCTGGGCGTACTTTTGGGATTGCTCGCCGGACGGACCCGCGCAGTCGCCGCGGCCCTGACTCCGATTGTAACGGTAATGCGTACGGTGCCCGTAGTGGCGATTGCGCTCGTTCTTACAATATGGATAGGGTCGTCAGTGCTGCCTTCCGTGGTAGGAATAATGCTCGTCTTTCCGATCATATACGGAGAGATTAAGACGGCTGCCGAAAACGTGGGAAAAGAGTATGACGACGCGCTTGCCGATCTCGGCGCCGGATTCTGGACGAGCCTGCGTACGGTATACCTGCCTATGGTGCTGCCTCATGCGCTGTCCGGAATATCGACGACTTTCGGCATGAATATCAAGGCCGTAATATCTGCGGAGGTTCTTGCATACACGGTGCACAGCATAGGTTATCAGATATATTTTTCCAAAGCGAATTTTCTCGAGGAAACGCCGACTTTGTTCGCATGGGTAATGGTAGCCGTATTGCTGTCTGTCATATTCGAAGCACTGCTTCGGTTTTCGGCAAAGAAAATAACATCCGGAATATCCTGGCTGGGCGTCGCTTGAAACGGCGCCCGTTTTTTTGTCAGTATGCCGCATAATAATTGACATGTTTCGTCAAAAATGTTAAAATGCCTTTGAGTATTCCGTAAGAGGCATACTTTGTTTTATGGACAGGAGCAGCGGCGTATTATTGCATATCGCGACCTTGCCGGGAAAATACGGCATAGGTCAGTTGGGTGAGTCCTCGCGCAAGTTCGTGGACTTTTTGTCCCTTTCCGGTCAGCGCTACTGGCAGGTGCTGCCGCTCGTGCCCACCGGATACGGAGACTCGCCGTATCAGTCCGTGTGCTCTTATGCCGGCAGCGAGTATTTCATAGACCTGGATACGCTCGCAGCCGCGGGACTGCTTACGGCAGGGGAGCTCGACGGCTGCACACCTCCGCCCGACAGCCGCATAAATTACGAATGGCTGTACCGTACCCGTTTCGGCGTGCTGCGCCGCGCGTTTTCCCGGTTCGACCGTTCGGACGCCGCGTTCGCTGCATTCCTGAAAAAAGGCGAATACGCCGACTATGCGCTGTTCCGCGCCGTCAAGGATTTCTGCGGAGGCCGGCCGTGGAACGAATGGCCGGACGAACTGCGCTTCCGCGACGAAGCCGCACTGTCCGTTTTTGCCGCGGAGCATGCGGAAGACCTGCTTTTCTGGCAGTGGGCGCAGTACGAATTCGACAGACAGTGGACCGGACTCAGGGATTACGCGCACTCGAAAGGCATTCGCATAATAGGCGATATGCCCATATATCTCGCCTACGACAGCGTGGAGTGCTGGAAAAATCCAGGGATGGTCAAACTCGATGCTTCGCTGACTCCCGTCGTCGTTGCGGGCTGCCCGCCCGACGCGTTCTGCGACACCGGTCAGCTGTGGGGCAATCCCGTTTATGACTGGGAGCGCATGAAAGCGGACGGCTACGCGTGGTGGAAACAGCGGCTGCGCAAATGCTTTTTGCTTTTCGACGTCGTCAGGATAGACCATTTCCGCGGCTTCGACAGATATTACGAGATTCCTTACGGGGAGCCTACGGCGGTAAACGGCAAGTGGATGCCCGGTCCGTCGGCGGAGCTTTTCGAGGAGATAGAAAAAGATATGGGCAGGATAGAGGTCATTGCCGAAGACCTCGGCGATCTCGACGACTCCGCCCGTGCGATGTTCGCCCGGGTCGGTTATCCGGGAATGAAGGTGCTGCAATTCGCTTTCGGCTCGGGACCGGACAACGAATATCTGCCGCATAATTACCGGGATTCCAACTGCGTTGTCTATACCGGCACACACGACAACGACACTCTCATGGGCTTTATAAATGGACTCGGGGGCGAACGGGTGCGGCTCTCGGACGCCGTGAGCGAGGAACTTACGGCATGCGGGCTGTCGATGCCGCTCGGCACGGACGAAGAACTGTGCGACGCGATAATCGAACTGGCGTTCGCGTCGAAAGCGGAATGCGCCATGCTGCCCATGCAGGATTGGTTGAAAATCGGCGGAGAGGGAAGAATCAATATGCCGTCCACCCTTTCACCGGATAATTGGAGTTATCGCATTCCGGCTACATATACGGACGGCGACGCCGGGCGCAGAATGAGCGCGCTCGCTTCCGAATACGGACGGCGTCAGTGACTTAACGAATCTGGAGGGATTTACTTTGTCTAACAAAATCATCGACACAATGGAGCAAATGCTCTCGTACGATTACGCGACGACAATGGAGAAGGCGACGACGCGTCAGCTGTACAACGCCCTGTCCAAATCTGTCATGCGCGATATAAATTCTTTATGGCTCAAAACGGACGAAAAGCAGTCCGCAAAAAAACGCGCGTATTATATGAGCGCGGAATACCTGGTAGGCAGATCGATATTCTCCAATCTGCTTAATCTCGGCCAGCTCGACGAGGTGGATAAAATCCTCCGCGAACGCGGCGTGGATATCCGTTCTTTCGAGGACATACCCGACTCCGCTCTCGGCAACGGCGGTCTCGGCCGTCTCGCGGCGTGCTATCTCGAATCCGCAGCCACCGAAGCGATACCGCTCAACGGCTACGGAATAAGGTACAAATACGGTCTTTTCAAGCAGTCTTTCGTCAACGGCTTCCAGGTTGAGCAGGTGGACGACTGGACGACTTGCGGCGATCCCTGGTCCATTCGCCGCGACGATCTTACGCAGATAGTCTCGTTCGCCGACATGAAGGTCAAGGCCGTGCCGTACGATTTCCCGATTATAGGCTACGGCGGCAAGACGGTCAATACGCTCCGTCTGTGGCAGAGCGAGCCCATCAACAAACTCGATTATATCGAATTCAACAATATGCACTACGCGAACGCGCTTGCGGAAAAGAACGCGGCGGAGATTATATCGTACGTGCTTTATCCCAACGACGAGAGAGTGGAGGGCAAGACGCTCCGTCTGCGCCAGCAGTACTTCTTCGTCAGCGCGTCCATAAAGGATATCGTCAGGGAATACAAGAAGAAGTACGGTACGGACTTCTCGCGCTTCGGAGAACTGCGCGCCGTGCAGCTCAACGACACGCATCCCGTCGTCGCCATACCCGAGCTCATTCTCTGCCTCGAACATGAGGGACTTTCGTTCGCCGAGGCGTTCGAGATCGCGCATAAGACGTTCGCTTTCACAAACCATACCATTATGGGAGAGGCGCTCGAAAAATGGGATATAGACCTGTTCAAGCGCATACTGCCCGAAGTGTACGCGGTTATAGAAGAGATTCAGAAGAAACTGAATTTCGAGCTTTCCGCTATGCGGGTACCCGACACCTGGAACTACAATATTCTCGAAAACGGCAGAATTCATATGGCAAGACTGGCGATCTATGTCTCGCATATGACTAACGGCGTCGCTGCGGTACACACCAATATACTTAAAAACGACGTGTTCAAGAACTGGTACGCGATGTATCCCGACCGCTTCGTAAACAAGACGAACGGCATTACGCCGCGCCGCTGGCTCAAACTGTGCAACTCCAATCTCTGCCGGCTTATAGAAAGTAAAATCGGCACAGGTTATGTCACGGATCTGACGCAGCTCAAACAGCTGGAAAAATACGCGACCGATCCGGAGTTCATCGCGCAGTTCAAGGAAGTGAAACACGCCAACAAACAGCGCCTTGCCGAGTACATCAAAAAGCATGAGGGCGTGGAACTCGACCCGTCTTTCTGCTTCGACGTACAGGTCAAGCGCATGCACGAGTATAAGCGTCAGCTGCTCAACGCGCTGTCGATAATCTATTTCTATTACGAGATCAAGGAAGGCAGAATGCCCGACTTCAAGCCCACGGCGTACATTTTCGGCGCGAAAGCGGCTCCCGGATATTATCATGCAAAGGCGATCATGAAATTCATCAACTGCATCGCGGACATGGTCAACCGCGATCCGGATATGCAGGATAAGATGAAAGTGGTGTTCGTCACGAACTACAACGTTTCGTACGCCGAATACATCGTATCCGCCGCGGATATCTCCGAGCAGATTTCGCTTGCAGGTATGGAAGCTTCCGGTACCGGCAACATGAAGTTCATGCTCAACGGCACAGTTACGCTGGGCACTATGGACGGCGCGAACATAGAGATCGCCGAAGAGGCGGGCGTTCAGAACGAATATATTTTCGGCGCGACCGTCGAGGAAGTCAAGGAGAACCGGCCCGGTTATCATCCGTGGGAGTATTACGACAACGATCCGACCATTCATCGCATCATGGATACTCTCGTCAACGGCACGTTCAACGACAACGGCACTGGAATGCTTCATTCCATCTTCGATAAACTGCGCGGCGAGGATACGTACATGAGCCTTTACGACTTCAAGGACTATGTGCGCGTAAAAGCGCTCGCAAACGCCGATTACGGCACCGACGCGTTCTATACCAAGAGCATAATAAATATGGCAAACGCCGGCAAATTCTCGTCCGACCGCGCCATCATGGAATACGCGAAAGAGATCTGGCACGTGAAATAACGCAGCCGCATGTGGCGCGGAGACGGAAACGTCTCCGCGCTTTTGCATATTCCGCTTGTTTTGCTCCGGCATATATGCTATAATAGCGAAAACGGAGGTGAGCGTATGAGCGAACTGCGCAAAATACCCAATGTCGGAAAAGCCACGGAACGGGATCTCATTGCCATGGGATATACGACGAAGGAGTCGCTGAAAGGAAAAACGGCGGACGAACTCTACTCCGAGGAATGCGCCCTGCGCGGCTGTATGCTCGACAGGTGTCAGCTGTATTTGTACCGCGCCGTCGAATACTTCGTCGGCTCCGATAATCCGGATCCGGAAAAGTGCAGGTGGTGGCACTGGAAGGACGAATACGTCGACCCGTCGCCGTGCGGAGCGGTATGCGTGTCCTGTGCGAAATTTCCCGCCGAATGCAAAGGCTGCCGCAGCGTAAAAGGTAAGGTGCACTGGCTGGAATATACGGGCGCCGACGTGTGCCCGGTATACGGGTGCTGCTCGGGCAAGGGAATGCGCGATTGCGGGGAGTGCGAATTTTTGCCGTGTAACCGCTTTACCAAAGACCCGACGGTGTCCGATGAGCAGAACGAGGCAAATCTGCGCGCAATGATCGCCAATCTGAAAAAACGGAGGGAGCGCGATGAACGGATATAAAATCATAGACGAAAAAACGTGGAAGCGGGCGGCGCACTGCGCGGTATTCCGCAACTGCGCGGAACCGATGTTCTGCGTCACCTTCGACCTCGACATAACGCGTTTTTACGAAACGGTCAAAAAGAAAAACCTGTCCTTCACGTTTGCTATGATATATACCGTGACCGCCTGCGCCAACCGGGTGGAAGAATTCCGTTACCGTTTCCTTTCAGGCAGAGTCGTACTGTTCGACAAAATAGATACCGCGTTCACTTATCTCGATAAGGAAACGGAACTGTTCAAGGTCGTGAACGTGCCTTTTGCGGGAACGATGGAAGAGTACGTCATGGCCGCTTCGGCGGCGGCCGAGGCGCAGAAAGAGTATTTTACCGGACCGCTCGGCAACGACGTGTTTCAGTTTTCACCAATGCCGTGGGTGACGTACCGCCATATTTCGCACACAAACCCCGGCCGTAAGGACAACGCGACGCCTCTGTTCGACTGGGGCAGGTATTACGAAAGCGGCGGCAGACTGCCCCTGCCGTTCTCGGTACAGGCGCACCACTCCTTCGTGGACGGTCTGCATATAGGCAGGCTGGCGGAACAACTGCAATCCTCCCTGTAATTTTATGCAGACTCAGAGACTGTTCGAAATCGTATACATATTGCTGGACAAAAAGAAGGTGACGGCGCGTGAACTTGCCGAACGGCTGGGCGTGTCCAGGCGCACCGTGCTGCGCGATCTGGAAACGCTCGCGCTTGCCAAAGTGCCGGTGTGCACGCTGCCGGGCAAGGGCGGCGGAGTGTCGCTGCTCGACGGT
>ERZ780203.1781-NODE-1781-length-13842-cov-2.416189_pt1 | contig 13842 bp, 15 predicted proteins | sample MGYA00511168_ERZ780203 | MGnify/ENA primary metagenome ERZ780203 (study PRJEB29588, sample SAMEA2156577) | human gut metagenome | biome: human gut; feature: human-associated habitat; material: faeces | place: Denmark | collected 2008/2010 ...
CCCACAAATGCAAGACACCTCAAAATCAAACGGAGAAACAAAACCATGAACTTCTTACAGACTTACCGCAGACACCTGATCTTTAAGCTGGCCGGGATTGCTGCCTTGATCCTTGCTGTGCTTTCGTCTGCCTATCTTTTTATGTCGGTGGACTATGCAAGATCTGTGCGTAAAAACACGCTCGCCCTGAATGAACGTCTGACAGCCCAGACTGCCACACGTATCGAAGCGTACTGGGACTCGCTTTACAATATCACAACTGCATTCTGTTATTCTCCAACCGTGCAGCAGTATTTTTCGGTAAATTCTCTGAACCGACTTCCGGATACACAGGAGCTTGCCTCGGTCTTTTCCAACACAATCCTGCTGAATGACCGTATTTTAAGTGTTTATCTCTACAATGCAGATGCAAAGCAGATTGCTTCCATGGGGAAAAATTTTTCGATTGATACTTCCAAACTGAACACCGATGCCGTGATGAATATCCGGGCATCACATCTGAAGTCAAACGAAAAACGCCCTTACTATGAGCTGATCTTCCCTGTTTATGATCTGAACAGCATCCAGTACCAGAAGCTGCTTGGTACCTGCGTTTTTGTCCTGGAACCGGAAAGTTTTGATGATACACTTCAAAATGCCCAGTCAACGGAGCATGCCGTTGTTTTTCTTCTGGATTCCTCGGACTGCATTCTTGCTTCTGCCGGTTCATCGCAGTCCTGCGGAAGTACGCTGGCATCTGAGATCCTGCACAGCACTTCCGAAAAATATTTTTTCACTCAGACACTTTCCTACAATGACTGGAAAATTGCCGGTTTCCTTCCGGAATCAGATCTTCGGCAACCGGATCAGAGCCTGAAAGAAACACAAATCCTGGTTTATTGCATTTCCCTGTGTCTTTTGCTCTTTCTGCTTCTGTACTGCAATTACAGCATCATAAAACCGGTCACCGGAATTTCTGCTTTTATCCGTAAGATCAATCAGAATCCAGACTCCCGGCTTTCCCTCGACCGCCCGGATGAGATCGGCACGGTTGCAAAAAGCCTGAATCAGATGCTTGATGAAAAGCAAAAAATGCAGCTGGAAATCGAGCAGGTAAAATATCTTGCCTATGAAACGGAACTTTCCAAAAAGCAGGCAGAAATCCTTGCCTATCGAAGCCAGATCAATCCGCACTTTCTTTATAATACGTTTGAGTGTATCCGGGATATGGCTCTGTTCTACGATGTGGATGACATCGCAGAACTTACGATGGCTCTCTCCAATGTCTTTCGTTTTGCCGTCAAGGGAACTGATATGGTTACCGTAGAAAATGAGCTGGATCATATCCGTGAATATGCAAAGATCATAAATTACCGTTTTATGGGCAAAATCCGCATCGAAATCGATGCAGAAAATGCTATACTAAACTGCAAAGTATTTAAACTTCTGCTCCAGCCGCTTGTGGAAAATGCAGTCTTTCACGGACTGGAACAAAAAATTGAAAACGGTACGGTGTGGGTGCATGTATTTTCCCCCGATCATGCAACACTTTGCTTTGTTGTGGAGGATGACGGATGCGGCATTGAACCGGAACGTTTAAAACAGATCCTCGCATCTTTGGAAATTGAAAAAAATACAACAAAAATCGGCGTCTTTAATATTTATCAACGTCTGAAACTTTATTATGATGATAAGTTTTCTTTTGATATAAAAAGCAGTTTGAAAAAAGGAACCTGCATTACGATTTCGATTCCAAGAGAATCGACAGCAGAACCAGAAGGGAGTATTTTATGATAAGTGTCTATATTGCAGATGATGAAGTCTGGATCACCATCGGTCTGAAAAAACTGATCCAGAAATCCGGACTTCCTTTTGAGGTGATCGGAGAAGCACATAACGGCGTGACTACACTTGAAGATATCAAAACCTTAAAACCGGATGTCCTGTTTACCGATATCCGTATGCCGGGGCTTTCCGGTCTGGAAGTCATGTCCTATATTTCAGAACATCAATTTGCAACCAAAGTCGTGCTGATCTCCGGCTATGCCGAATTTGAGTATGCACGACAGGCAATGCTGTGCGGTGCTTTTGATTATCTTCTGAAACCGATCCAGCAGGAAACTCTGAACAAAACCCTGTCACGCCTTCGAAATGAACTTGAGCCTGCCGCTTCTGAAACTTCTGAAGACACGATGGAAAATGCAACGATCACAGACCTTTCGACTGCCGGAACCTCTCTGTTCAAAAAAATTCTGGCTTATATCCAGGAACACGATACGGAAGAACTCTCTTTAACTTCCCTGGCAGAAATGTACAATATCAGCTCCAGCCGCTTAAGCACCCTGATCAAAAAAGAACTGGGACTGTCTTTTTCAGAATATATCACGGCAAGACGTATGCAGAAGGCGAAAGAACTTTTAAAAGACGACAGCCGCTCCATCGAGGAGATTGCAAACGCAGTCGGCTACCACGATTACTTTTATTTCACAAAAGTTTTCAAAAAAACGCAGGGAATATCTCCAAGCAAATACCGGAAGTCTCTTTAAATTTTTCTTGCTAAAGTAAAAAAGTGTGTTTATAATCAAAGTATTAAAGTAAACAAATGAGTGAACATAACTGTAACATTCAATCCAGACACACATAAGACCCTGTGTGCGATTCTGGTCCGTTTTTCTGCAGTTATGTGCAAACAACAAATGTATTGGAGAAAATAGCATGGCAACTATCCGAGATTTAGCAAAACACACCGGATTCTCAGTAACCACGATTTCCCGTGTACTGAACAATGATCCGACTTTGAACGTAACCGACAACACCAGAGTCTCAATTCTTGAAGCGGCAGATGAACTTCACTACACGCTTCCGAAAACAAGACGTTCCCATAAAAACCGCCTCGTCCATATCGCCATCGTTGAGATGATGTCCTTAAAAGAGCAGCTGGCTGATCCGTACTATCTTTATCTGAAGAATTATGTGGTACGCAACTGTATGGAGCATGACTGTAATGTATCTTATCTTTTTGAGCAGTCTGGCAAATATCAGACACTGGAAAAGACCCCGCTTGACGGTATCCTGGCGATCGGCATTTTTTCAGACCAGCAGATTGCACAGTTGCTGGAGATCAGCCCGAACATCGTATTTGTGGATTCTTCCCCGGATGAACGCCGCTTTGATTCGGTTGTCTTAAACTTCCGTCTCGGCGTAGAGCAGGCACTGGATTATCTGCTTTACAAGGGACACCGCAAGATTGGTTTCTTAGGTCCTGCCTATAAATTAGACCAGAAAAAACGCCCTGCCCTGGAGGCAAGACGTCAGTATTTTATTGATTATATGAAAAATGCCGGTCTTTACGACGAGCATCTGATCATTGATACCGGCCTTTCTGCCAAAGACGGTTCTGCTCAGATCCGCAAATGGCTGGAACAAAAAGATCATATCCCGACAGCTCTCCTTGCCTATAATGAAGAATCTGCGATCACCGCTGTCAGCAACCTGCGTGAAGTCGGACTTCGCATTCCGGAGGATGTATCTGTCATCAGTTTCAATGACACACCGCTGTCTATCCTGACCGAGCCACCGCTGACCAGTGTCACCGCACATCTGGAAGTCATGGGAGAAATGGCAGTGAAAATGCTTCTTGACCGCCTGGATGATCCGCAGCATCTGCCTTATAAAATCGTACTGCCGCCGACACTGGCTGTCAGAGACAGTGTCGTGGATATACCGGATGAGATATAGATAGAACGCACGTGAGACTTGGCATGCACTTCCCTTCCGCACAAAGCGGCTATTCTCCTTCCCGAAAGGATCATAGCCGCTCATTCTTTTGTTATTTATATGTTTCTGATGTTATTTGTGTGTTATGATTTTAGGGGTCAAAAAGTCTTTTGACCCTGGCATCATGTTATTCTAACTCAGCTGGTTTTTCTGTCTCATAAGCACTCCAGGATGTGGTCGTGGATGCTCCGGAGAGGTCTGCACTGTCTTCGTAGGAGGTTACAGTAATCGTGTAGCTGCCATCTCCTTTGACATATACAGTTCCGTCTGTTCCTTTGACGGTCACGGTTTTGCCTTCGTTATCTTCGATCGTTCCGGCACAGTGCAGTGCACTTACGATGCTGTCGCCTGTCACGATCCAGGTTGCATCTTCTCCGATATAGAGATTGCAGTAGCCGTCTCCGCCGCCACCGGCATTACCCTCATCCTGCACGACTGCACCAGTCAGTGTGCTTTCGCCTGTCATATAGAAATCAAGGTCGCTGATGCTGTCCCAGATTACATTTCCTTCCATTGTCTGATCAATGGCTGTGAACAGACAGTCCGCACCATTTGCTCCTGTTGTTCCCCATCCTCTCTGGTTCGCATTTCCGGTACATTTCAGGAAAAATTCACTGTCTTCTGCATTTGTAATATCCACATCATCCAGTGTGATCGTAGACTCTGTGTTTGTGGTATAGAACATGCCGCCGTTTTTTGCGGTCAGGCTTCCGCCGTCCATCTCAAAAGTGCTGTTTCCGACTTCGGAATCTCCGGACATACTCTGGTAGAGAATGACATTCCAGGTACAGTCATTGCGGCTGTCATCGCTCATGTTTCCGGTCAGATCACTGTCATGTGACATCCTCCCCCACCTATAGAGGTGGGGGCTTCCCTAACCTCGGCGGGTTTGGTTCTCGTTCGATAGTACCAACGTGCTAAGCATAAGCGAGCTAACCCCGTGTGTCCCACGGTTTCTATTCTATTGAGTTTCTGTCATGCAATTACTAACCGCATTCCCTCATTTCTGATATTGATAGCCGCATTTACATCTCTGTCGTGATGAATCCCGCACTGCGGACAATCCCACTTTCTGAGAGCAAGATTTTTCGTTTTTGTGTTCTTGTAACCACAGGCGGAACAGATCTGACTGCTTGCGAAAAATTTATCCACCTTCACTAACTTTTTCCCCTGTTCCTCTAGTTTGTATTTTAAGAATGTTGTGAACATCCCCCATCCGTTATCCGAAACAGATTTTCCAAAATTCAGTGACCGCGACATTGCTTTCATATCCAGATCTTCTATACATATACAATCATAGGCATTGGTTATCTGTCTTGATTGTTTATGTAAAAAGTCTTTTCGTTGGTTGGAAACCTTTTCGTGGAGTTTTGCTACCTTGATCCTCTGCTTGCTGCGGTTGTTCGAACCTTTTTGCATTTTGGAAAGCCTGCGTTGTTCTCTCGCTAATTTTTTCTCCGCTTTTCTATAATACCTCGGATATGCAGGCTCATTCCCATTACTGTCACGATATAATTCGTGCATGGAAAAATCCAGACCTAAAAAACGCTGCATCTCCTTTTCCTGTACCTGATCTTCGTACTGAAAAAGAATACTTGCATAGTATTTTCCGCCTGGTGTCTGGCTTACTGTCACAGATTTCAGTCTGTATCCATTCAGAACAGCCCTGTGCTGTTTTAATCTGACTTGTCCGATCTTAGGCAATTTCAAATATCCATTCGATATGGTTATGTTTCCATTGATGCAGATCGTTGAATAGCTACTTTTATTACGCTTTTTGGATTTGAACCTTGGGAAACCTGTTTTTGGCTGTTTGAAAAAATTCTGGAACGCCGTATCAAGATGTCGGAGCGATTGTTGCAATGCGATACTGTCTACTTCCCGTAAAAATGCATATGCTTCCGTTTTCTTCATCTCAGCCATTTCTTTTGCACAGACAGTGTAGGTTACATTGGCTTTGTTTTCTTCATACTGCTTAATCTTTCTATCAAGCCAGTGGTTGTACACCATTCTCACACAGCCGAATGTCCTGGCAAACAAAATCTTCTGTGCATCATTGGGATATATTCTGAATTTATAGGCTCTGTTTGCCACGCGGTCACTTCCTTTTTCGTTCCTTTTCTCCCTGGCTTTCTATGTATTTTTTGAGCACTTCAATGGGTGCACCACCGGTTGTAAGCAGACAAAAACTCTGACTCCAGAAACGTTCTTTCCACAACTTTTGCCGTATCTGTGGAAATTCCTTCTTAAGAAGTCTGCTGCTTGCACTTTTATATGCGTTTATGAATTTGGATGTGCCCTGAAAAGTATATGTACATGGTCTTTCTCGTGATTCCATTCTTCAAGGGTGATATTGTAATTTGGAGCAATATACTCAAAGATCTCTTTTGCCCTGCCAGACATAGTATCATCAAAAACCTGTCTGCGATACTTGACCACAAGCACAAGATGATAGTGCAGCAGGAATACTGAATGTGCATTATTATCTAAATCCATTGTATTTCACCATTTCTTTATGATTCGACTGAATATATTATACTATGATTAGAACACAATATCAAGAGGATGATGGCAGCAATTCATCTCCCACCTTAGGACGCCACTGAAAAACTGTTTTTGCATACTCTAAATAGTGCCTCAAGGTTGATTGATGCACTTTATTTTGTGTTGATTTATACACAAAAAGGACTTTTTCAGTGGCGTCCCTTAGAGGTCGGAGTCTTCTTGCTGAAAGAGGATAAATGAATGGAATTCAAACCTTCGATGCAGATTGCTTCGGAGCCGTTGGCTGCCAGAGTTGCCTCGTTTACTGCGATATCTGCGGTACTGTAGATTGCCGGGGAACCGGTTCCGTTTGAAGTGTAGGTTCCGCCGTCTACTACCATTTTTCCGCCTCCGCGATCACTTCGGATCGCTGCGGAAGACTCACCGTTTGTCTCAACATCAAAATCCCATCCATAGAAGGTTCCGCCGCCGGCTGCATGAATGCCGCCTGATGTATCCTGTTTGGTCGTGATTTTGGTATCTGCCGCATAAACAGTACCGTTATTGTATGCAAAAAGTCCCGCTCCGCCGGCTGCGTCTGTCGTAACGGTTCCGCCTTTTACATAAGCATTTCCGTCTGTTGCCAGAACGGCTGCACCTACCCCATAAAAGCTGGCATCATTGCCACCGGTGCTTTCGGAAGAATCTCTGGTTATGGTCACATCTTTCAGTGTAACCGATGCGCCTTCTGAAACATTGACTGCATTTTCATCAGTTCCGGTGGAAGCAATCGTCTCTCCATCTACTTCGGTATCGGAAGTATAGGCATTGACTGCATCGTAGCTGTCCACGCCCTGGCTGCTTCCAGAACCACCTCCCGGCTGCCCCATCTGGCCGCCCATTTCCATACTGATCACGGTGATTTTGGCTGCATTTCCATCCTCGTCATAAGTGATCGCTACTGTATCACCCTCAGAAATATCAGAAAGTGAGATTTCCTCTGTCTCCTGCTGCATATCCGGTGCTCCGCCATTGCCACTGTTGTCCGATGAATCGTCGCTGCCTTCCGGTTTTGCAGGCGGCTGATTGTTGTTATCGGAGCTGTCACTGTTATCGGATGAATCGCTGCTATTTTCCGGCATTTCCGGCGGTGTTCCGCCATTTCCCTGCGGTCCGCCTGCCATGCTGCCCCTGCTGCTGCGGACGATCACGGTGTCATCTGTGATCTTGATTTCTTTTTCTTCATCCGTCAGATCCAGCATGGATGGTGCACCCTGTCCGTCTCCGTCCGGTTTTTCTATATTTTCCGGCGGCTGTGCATTTCGACTGTCAGAACTATTATCTGATTTATTTTCACTGCTGTCTGTGTTTTCAGATCCTTTTTCTGTACTGTCAGAATCTGTCTTGTCATCGGAACTCTGTGCATTGGAAGAGTCCCCCGGTACTCCTGCATCATCCGTTTTTTCCATCTGCTTCATGGTTCCTACTTTTATGGTAATGCTATCTTCGCTTATGGCTGTAACTTCACCGTATACATCTGCTGTTTCTGCTTCGCCGACTGTTTTGTCTGAGTTTTCGGTTGCACCGGTTACACTCTGTGATTCCTGTATGGTGCTGCTTTCTGATGTATTTGTTCCGGAACATCCAACCAGTGTTGTCATTCCAAGAGTTATGCCAAGTAAGATTGCGATATATTTTTTCTTCATATGAATACACTTCCTTTTCTCTTTGATTTAAGAGAAGTATATCCCGTAAAGTTTAAAACAAGCTGAAAGAAAACAGCCGATTTTGTGAAAGAGTTGTGAAAAAGCAGGGTAATCGCTTACCCTGCCTTTGTGTGCTGCTAAAATCTCAGAACAGATCCAGCAGCTGATCGATCTCTTCTTTTTTCGTTGCCCAGCTTGTCGCAAAGCGTACTACGGTGTGGTTTTCATCGTATTTTTCCCAGAAACTGAACTTTACTTCTTTTTTGAGTTCTGCCATTTTCCGGTTTTCGAGAATGACAAATTGCTGATTGGTCGGTGAATCCAGATAGAAACGGCAGCCTTTTTCTGCCAGTCCTTTCTTTAAATAATCTGCCATTGCTATCGCATGTCTGCTGATCTCAAAGTACAGGTTATCTGTGAACAGTGTGTCAAACTGGATTCCGAGCAGTCTGCCTTTTGCAAGCAGTGCTCCCCGCTGTTTGATCAGCGTCAGGAAATGTTTCGGTGTTCTGTTGCCCGAAAATACGACGGCTTCTCCACACAGTGCTCCGACTTTTGTCCCGCCGATATAGAAAACATCGCAGTATTTTGCAATCATCGGAAGGGTTACATCGGTTTCTTCACTCATCAGACCATAGCCAAGTCTTGCTCCGTCGAGAAACAGTGGGATATTATAACTGCGGCACACGCTGCTGATCTCTTCCAGCTCCGCCTTTGTATACAAAGTACCGTACTCCGTAGGATGGGAAATATAAACCATCCCCGGAAATACCATATGTTCGTGGCTTTCGTCATCCCAGAATGTTTTCAGGCAGTTCTTCAGATCTTCTGCTTTCATTTTGCCTTCGTACTGCGGAACTGTGATCACTTTATGGCCGCTGTACTCAATGGCTCCCGCCTCATGGCAGGCTACATGGCCGGTCTGTGCTGCGACCACGCCCTCATAAGATTCCAGCATGGAGCTGATCACAACGGCATTTGTCTGCGTACCGCCCGTCAGGAAATAAACATCTGCCTGCGGACATTCGCACGCCTCCCGGATTTTCTGTTTTGCACTTTCACAGTATGGATCAGATCCGTATCCGGATACTTTCTCCAGATTTGTTTCCATAAATCTCTGAAGGATCTTTTCATGTGCTCCTTCAGAATAATCATTTTCAAATGATAACATATCTTTTTCTCCTGTCAGATTTTCAGTATCAATAGAAAGCTTTTTGCTCTACCACTATTCTACGATGACAGGAGATAAAGGTCAACCTATCATTCTTCTGTTTCAGACGCTCAGTTTCTTTTCCATGATCCATCCGCTGATAAAGTAGAAAATCACACTCAGTACCAGAGATACTGCGATTTCCAGAAACAGGGTCAGGTTCATATTGTCAAATGCCGGCACCAGGTTCAGCATCTGACTGAACAGCCAGGAAAGGATCAGAAACAGTGCAAATGCCGCGATCCCGCTTCCCTTTTTGCCTGCAAGCACGCTCGCCGAAAGAATCACTGCCATATCGGCGATCACAACAATACTGATCCAGCTGACCAGGGATGCAAAGACGGACAGGATCACTGCATCTGATGCTATCTTGATGTTCAGTCTTATATCCATAATCTGTCTTATGGTATCCATGAGTTCTTTTGCCCCACCGATACAGAGCGTTGCCACAGTCAGGTCAAACACGGCAAGTACGATAAAAAATGCTCCTGCCATAAGGATTGAAATGCCATTTTCCAGGATTTTGGCACCTAAAATCTCATAACTGCTCTTTGGTGTCAGAAACAGCATATAACTTTGTTTGCTGTTCAGATCCCGATACAGTGTCATGATACCTTCCAGTCCAATGTAAAACACACCGAAAAATGCACACAAGATCAGGAACATCATACCTGTCCCCATCAGATTATATCCTTTAAAAAATACGCCCCCCAGAAATGCCAGTTCAAAAACTGCTGTAAGCACCAGCAGAATAAGCTTGGAAGATGCACTCTTCCGGAATTCATACTTCATTAATTTTAACATAGTTCCTCTCCCCCATGTCCGTAAATTTCACGATACAGATCAACAACAGATTTTTTTTCGCTGCTTCTCAGTTCCTCAACCATACACTGTCTGACCATTTTTCCTTCTTTCATAAAGATGACCGCATCTGCCACTCGCTCCAGTTCATCTACCAGATGGCTGGAGATCACAAGTGTGACATCCGGATCAATGACTTCCAGAATACTTTTCATGATCTCATCCCTTGCCAGAAGATCAATGCCGTTTAATGGCTCATCCAGCAGATACAGTTTTGCATTTCTTGCCATTGTGACTGCGATCTTTAACTTTGCCATCATACCGGTGGAAAGTTTTTTGGTTTTCAGCTCTTCTGTCAGCTCCATTCTTTTGAGCATCTGATGATATTTTTCCATTGAAAAATCCTCAAAAAAGTCCTGATAATATCTGCCGACATCTGCAACCGTCATCCAGCTATAAAAATATGGCTCCGTGGACATATAGGCAATCTCTTTCTTGCTCTCTTTTCCGATGGCTTTGCCTTTATATAAAATCTCCCCTTTTCCAGGTTTGACAAGGCCTGCCACCATCTTCATCCAGGTAGTCTTGCCGCTTCCGTTCGGCCCGAGCATCGCATAGACAAGCCCTGTCTCCAGTTTTAACGATACATTTTCAACCGCTGCCTTACCGGCATAGTTTTTGGTTACTCCAATACTTTCCAGTACATTTTCCATATCATTCACCACTTTCTTCCTTTTTTTTCAGAATCCGGATCACATCCGTTTTGGTAAATCCAAGCTGCTGCATTCCTTCTAAAAATTCATGGATCAGCGTCCCCGCCATCTCTTCTTTCATATTTTTCACCTTCTCTGAATCTTCTGTCACAAAAGTTCCCATGCCACGTCTGGTAAAACAGACACCTTCCGTCTCAAGCTCTTTGTATACACGGCTGACCGTATTCGGATTGATGGTGTAAGACACCGCCAGTTCCCGTACGGAAGGAAGCTTTTCCCCAAGTTCTCGTTTCCCTGTGACAATATCACGTTTGATCAAATTAGCTACCTGCAGATAGATTGGCAGCGATGAATTGTATTCCATAAGCTCTTCCTTCTTTCTTGTATCACTGTCATAGCTATATAGTACACTAGTTTTCTGGTTTTGTCAATATGAAAACGAAAAGATAACATGCAAATTGTTTCTTACTCCCACAATTTGGTTTCAGGCTTTTGCCCCTGCTATCCTAAAAAAGAAAAGACAGCATATTTTTCATGCCATCTTTTCTTTTGATCATTTACTGTAATTCTATTTTTAACTTACCTGAAAATCCAAGAATCAGGAAATTGGCTGCAATCTCCGTATCCCGAAACAATACCACATTCCAGGATGCGTGCTGTATAAGCAGTACCGGTATCAAAAAAAGAATTCCGTAAAAATAAATTCTGCGTGTCACAGCGATCACAAATCCGATGTAAAACCACAGGCCTGATTTCTCATTCTTAAAAAAGAATCCGACCATAACGGCTACAAAGAACGGGGCACATGCAACGATGATGCCAACGTTTGATGCATAGGTCATGCTCAGTGCCGTATTTTCCAGCATAAAATACAAAACAATCCCAAACAGCCCTGCCCCTGCAAAAGCAAACTCCTGTTTTGGGCTTTTCAGCTTCAGATGGTGCGGATAAAATATCAGCAAAGCAAGGAATGCAAGCACCGCTCTTGTGAACAGTACCTGTACCGGTAAAAAATACTGAAGCAGTACCTTTGTCGAAACAAAGGTTGCTCCCCACATGATCTGCGTACCGCACGCCAGAATATGTGCTAAAATTTTTTTGTTGTTCTGTGTCATTTCTTTACTCCTGAATTTCCTGTATCTTTTGTGCACCTCTGCAATCCGCCGGAGGCTGTATCAGATGGATGTTTGTGTATCTATTATAGTGTACTTTTCTTATGGCTACAATATTTTTGTCTAACATTAAACACTTGGCAAACTGCTTCTTACACACAATGCCCCATACCCCACAATCTCATTCGGATATCCCACAAGTGCTGTTAATCTCTGTGCACCTCTTTGCAGATATGCCCGGATCTTCTCTCCATAAAGAAACGGATCATTTCCCTGTACGATGCCATACTGCATCATGATCGCCGCTGACCCTGTCACAAACGGCGTGGCAAAAGAGGTTCCGGTCACACCTGTGTAGGAACCTCCCACAGCGGTTGTCACGATATCTACGCCAGGTGCCACGATATCCGGCTTTACTTGTGTGTTTCCTCTTGTGTAACCACGGCCGGAAAACGGAGCATATGTCATAAGGCGTGCATTGTAAGCTCCGACTGCAACCACATTCCTTGCCGTTGAAGGAATGGTCAGAGTCGTGTCAACCGTTGGCGAAAAAAAGTGCGTCAATGGATTTAAAAGAGCGGCAGACGGCATCCACAGATGATAATTTCCTTCCACGATCTTCTGCGGAATCAGACGGATCTTCCAGACGCCGTCATCGACATAAGAACCTTTTGGGATAAAATCAAAATAAATCTCCTGAGCGGTAGTGTAGGGCTTCGGCTCTCCGTAATAGATCAGAATCTCTGTATTCCCGGCCAGGATTCTCTGTGCTCCAAGACGCTCCTGAAGCGGTCCGAAGCTTTCACCATCCGGATGAATCAATATAATCTGAAACTGATCAACGTACGACTTCCAGAGCTGAATGTTCATCACCGGCTCCTGCTGCGAAATCCCGAATTCCAGGATTCTCTCTTCCTGCTGACCAAGCTTTCCTGAAATATGCCCGCCTGTGTTCCCTTCATTTCCGGTGCCCACACAAATCACATTCTTCCACATACCGGAAATCATGTCAATGTATGTTTCCAGAAGTGAAGTCCCGTCATGTGAGCCATATAGAAAAACAAAAATCGTCCAGGCAGCCTTATTTTTTTGTGCTGTCTGGAAGATTTTTTATTTTCCGTCTGACTGATCTCATAGCCGTAGAAATCCTGCTGTTCCACGTCCGAAAGGACCAGGCATTCCGTCAGCACAGCCGACACCGGATAATAATACATACAACTCACTCCTTTATATCACTTACTTGATTTGGTGAAATCTCTGACGTTTTTCCTGCACCTTTGCAAACAGTTCTTTTGAAATAATCGCTTCATGCATCCCTTCCACCACATAGCGTTCTTCCGGCGGAATGTTTCTGCATTTTTCGATTTTATAGGAAATTTTTTCGGTTTTGTGCTGCACCATCGCACCGGTGTACGTCTGGTTTTTGAGAATATTATAGATGGTCGGCGTCTTCCATTTCTGTACTAGTTCTCTGCCCTGCCTGTTTACATAATTCAGGTTCTGGATCTTTGTTTTATATTCTGTCGGAGAAAGAATCTGCTGGTCATTTAAAATTTCCGCAATCTTTTTAACCGAATATCCTTCCAGATAAAATCGGTATATTTTCCTGACTACTTCTGCCGCTGCATCATCAATCAGAAACCGGTGCCGGTCGGTCGGATCTTTTCGATAACCATAAGGTGCGAAACCGGACATATATTTTCCCTGCTTTTTCTGCACCTGAAAGGCTCCTCTTATTTTTTTTGAAATATCTCTGCTGTACATATCATTGAGCAGTGCCTTGAATTGAGCCAGCTCTTCATTGCTGTGACAGAGTGAATCCACACCATCTAAAATCGCAACATAACGGATGCCAAGTGACGGAAACACACGCTCAATATAATTCCCTGTTTCAATATGCTCACGCCCAAGTCTTGAAATATCTTTTGTGATCACTCCCTGAATCTCTCCTTTGTAAATATCCGCCATCATCTGCTGAAACTGTGGTCGATTCGAAAAATAAAGCCCGGAATATCCATCGTCCACGAAAAACAATGGATTTGAAAAATGATTTTCCTTTG
>ERZ780203.1783-NODE-1783-length-13815-cov-3.308067_pt1 | contig 13815 bp, 13 predicted proteins | sample MGYA00511168_ERZ780203 | MGnify/ENA primary metagenome ERZ780203 (study PRJEB29588, sample SAMEA2156577) | human gut metagenome | biome: human gut; feature: human-associated habitat; material: faeces | place: Denmark | collected 2008/2010 ...
GCCATCGCCTTTAACATCTGTAAAAATCAGGCAGATGCAGAAGATGTTGTTCAGGATACATTGATCCAATATTACACGACAAGCAAAGATTTTGAAGATGAGCAGCATATCCGTGCGTGGCTGATCCGTATCGTGATCAATAAAGCGAAAAATACAACGCTTGCTTTCTGGCGGCGTAACAGACGTTCGCTGGAGGATTATATAGAAACGTTAACTTTTGAAAATCCGGAATCTGAGAATTTATTCGAGGAAGTTCTGAAACTTCCTGAAAAATATCGCATCGTTATTCATTTATTTTATTATGAAGATTATTCCGTCAGGGAAATCGCCGATATTTTAAAGCTCTCGGAAAGCAACGTAAAAACACGCCTGTCACGCGGACGCTCTCTTCTGAAAACAGCACTGAAGGAGGAATGGGAAAATGACGAATAAAGAAAAATACAAACAGGCCTTTTCGGTTTTGCATACCTCCGATATCTCTGAAGGGGAGGTCAAATATATGGCAAAATTAAAAAAACAGCAGAAAATGAAACTTGCGGCGGCTGCAATCGCAGTCTGCGTGATCGTTGGCGGAACAGGAACGGCTTACGCAGCAAATGTCGGCGGAATCCAGCGAACTATCCAGCTTTGGATGCACGGTGACCAGACAAGTGCCACTTTTGATTTAAATACCGACAACGGTTCTTATTCTCTTGAATACAAAGATACCGACGGAAACACCGTCACTCAGGGCGGAGGCGGTGTTGCCTTCGATGCAGACGGAAACGAACGTCCTCTGACCGAAGACGAAATTATGGAGGAACTGAACGCACCGGACGTAGAATATCTCGATGATGGCAGTGTATGGATTTATTATAAAAATCAGAAAATAGAGATCACCGACAAATTCGACAAGGACAATGTCTGCTATGTAAAAATCGAAAACGGCGATGAAACAATTTACATGACCGTTAAATATCAGAATGGATATAGTACTTCTCCTGATAAATATCCGGATCCACGCAGTTTCAATTAAACCAATCATCCACCTAATTTCCGAAACTGACCGCTTTTAACAGGCTGTTAATATAAAAATGTGCAGGCTTTGAGTTTTCCTCTGCCTGCACATTTTTATGTTTCCTCCCGCTTACGGTTTTCTGCTTTCTGTCCGTTGCTTATTTGACTTTTACAGAAAAGCTTCCGGTGCTCCTTTTTCAAGGATCCATCCAGTACCACTTGATTCAAAATCATCTTTTTGAGGATAATAATATCCCCTTATTCCATAATCGACAACTAAACTTACAAGAACTACTAACACTATTACTATATTGTTTTTTCATTATTTAATTTTATTGGCTGCGATCCCGCCTTTTTTGAAGATTCTTACATAAGCTGCTTTTTTGTTCTTTGGCACTCTAACCGTTATCTTCTTTGAAACACCCTTGAAGGCTGATTTTCCAACAGTTTTCAGTGTTTTTACTTTCTTCAGGTTTACGGTCTTTAAGTTCTTATCACCAGAGAAAGCATTCTTTCCGATGGTCTTCAGTTTGTTTCCGTTTACCGTGACGGTTTTCAGTTTCGTGCAGTTTGCAAATGCCTTCTTTCCGATCTTTTCTACGTTGCTGCCGATGCTTACGGAAGTTACTTTTTTATTGCCTTTCAGGGCATTGGCTGCAATAGCGGTTACTTTATAAGTTTTACCGTTTGCTTTGATGGTTTTTGCGATTTTCACGCTGCTCTTTGCTTTGCCTTTTGCAGTCATGTTTTTCACTTCAACCGTATCATTTCCGGTAACTTTGTAGTTAAAGATACCGGATGCATCTGCAATCACGCTGCCGATCGCTGGGGTCTGGCTGTTGTTATTTCCATTATTACCGTTGTTGTTGTCGTTATTATTATCCGGTTTCTTTGCTTCCAGTGCTTTCATGGCGATGTCTAACGCATCTGCAGCATCTTTCAGCTGTTTTGCGGTTGCTGTTTCAGAAGCAAATGCCATTTCTGCATCCCTTTTTGCTTTTGCAAAATTTGCCCAGCTTTCTTTTGTATAATCTGCTTCTTTCTTTTCTGCCGCCTGTGCAATCTTTGTCTGTACTTCTGTTTTGCCGGAGGCTTTTACTTCATCGAGTTTGCCCAGTGCTTTCTTTAAAGCATCGTCTGCTTCTTTGATTTCCAGTTTGGTTACTTTTTCTTTCTGTGCAACTTCTTTTGCTTTTTCGATTGCCTCTGCGATACCGGACTTGGCAAAAGTTCCTTCCGGATAATCTTTTTCTAGATAAGTTCTCTCTGCAACCTGTGCATCGGTACTTAAGGTCGCTTTATCGTTTACTGCTGCCGGCTCATCGCATACGATATTGTATGTCACACCGTCGATCACCGTTGTGGTTCTTCCGATCTCGTTTGCTTTGATTGTCACGGTTGCTTCCGTCGGTGTTATTCGTTTCTCTGCTGCTCCAAGAAGTTTTGTCTGATTTCCTGTTCCATTCGTTGGGTAGAGAACAATAACATGGTCTTTATTGTCTTTATTAAAGATATTGGCGATCAGATATTTTTTACCGGAAGTAACTTTTGATACTCTCTGATATCCCGGAACAATATCTCCTGCTTCTGCTTTGTCCTTTTTCTCAAGCAGAACCACCTCATAGGTCCCAGCTGTAAAGCTTGCATTATAGAGTCTGTTTGCGTTGAAGTCCATGTTTGTATAATAGAAAATTACATATCGTTCTCCGTTTTCTTTACAGATACGGAAAGTATCACTGCCATCTGTCGGCGTTACCAGCATATTATTTTCTGCTGCTGCACTGAAAAATGAATTTGCACCGCTTGCATTGGTGAGATATACCTTTTTATTTTCATTATATACTGCATACACATTTGCTGTTCCGGTTGAAGTAAAGGTAAACTCTGCATCTGTCAGATTCAGTGATATATCATTTTTTGCTGCAAAACTGCTCAGGTCAGAATTATTGTTTGCTATATGTGCATACATCGGCACAACTTCTTTTTCTACACCATCTACTTTTGCATAATTTACATCTGCAATCTTTTGATCTGCTTCCGTCGTAATACCTGTTTTATGTTCTTCTGCCACCTGGTAAGACCTTGTATAAGTTTCATTTCTGGTGAGTTCTACGCCAAGCTCTAAATCATTTATATAACCATCTGCTGCAAGCTGGGCGATATCATAATTATCATAGCGTATGCTTCCTCCGCCGTTTTCCCAGAGGAGTCCTACGGTTCCGTTTTTCAGTTCTGACATACAGGAATACTGATAAGTGCCGCTGTTTATCGGATAGCTGTTCTTTAAAGTCAGCGTTTTATCTTCTTCTACCAGGAAGGTAAATACTTTGCCGTTTGCTCGTCCGCTTCCGCCCGGAGCAGCTACCAGGATTGCCTGTTTTCCATCCATCGTTTTAGAATAACTGATCGCTGTCACATTACAGGTTGATGTACAGGAAACGCCTGTTTTAACCGGCTTTGTAAATACATAATCACCGGATGTATTTCTTACTGCATCTGAATAGCAGACCACTCCCTGTCCGCTTCTGAAGAACATACGCAATGTTCCGTCTGAAAGCTCTACGACTTCACTTTCGGATGACCAGTAACCACCTGCGGCTGCTCCTGGTACGTCATTGGATCTTTCCCATGTTTTTCCATTATCATCAGACCAGATAATGCTTGCATTTTCTTCCCCATCGCCATGATCATAGAATGGAATGACGATCGTACCATCTGAAGTCAGTACCCCCTGCCCCGGAGATACAAGAAGTGCTGTCTCTTTTGTCGGACGTTTGATCTGAGGATTCAGGATTTCCGGATCTGTCCAGGTAAATCCATCATCGTATGTTTTTGCATACATCATATATCCGGTATTGTATACATGCAATGCAGATCCTTTATAGAAAATATTCTGCTGAATATCAGTATTGGAATTAACCTGTTTCTGTGTCAGGGTATCTTTATACTCTCCATTTTCTACTTTATACAGGTTGTACCACTTATCCACGCCATATTCTGTTTCCGAATGATCGGATCGCTTTAAAATTCTTGCATATCCGTTCTCATCCCAGTCCCCTACATAATAAGCATAAGTTGTGACATCGTCATCTTTTGGCTGTGTGTTTACATTGTCATAATTATCCGTTACTGCCAGATAATCTTTTCCGTTTACTTTAACATAACCGGTTCCTTCTCCCGGAGCTTTATAACCGCCCATTGTCGTTACGCCGGTTGGGTTTACATCGGCAATACAATAAATTTCTCCGTCTTTTCCCTGTACCAGTGCCGGATCGATGATCGTAGTTGCCGTATTGCCGATATAACCATCGCTGTCCGGAAAATACAGCGGGAATGAATAATTCCAGGTCTTACCATTATCAGTTGATACAGAAGCGATCGTATCCAGTCCGCCGCCGTCACCGGTTGTAGAATATCTCGCATCCGCTGCTGCCAGAAGATTTCCCTTCTGCGTAACGATAAATGCCGGGATACGGAAATACTGACTTCCCGCTGTTCCCTCTGCAAACGGCTGGTTCTGTGTTACATGCTCTGCTGTCGTGTTGATCGGACCTGCTTTCAGCAAGTCTGCTGCGTCTGCTTTCGCTGCCGGAAACACAGCTACTGCAAGACCACAAACAAGAGCTGTTCCAAGCCCCTGTTTCCACAGTTTTCTTTTTTCGTTCTTTTTCATAGTTTCCTCCTTATTTTTCCTCCTGTGATTATTCAAATTTACTATATTTTTACTGTTTTGTCCAGCAAAAAAAAACCTTCCTACAGCACTTGCATGCTATAGAAAGGTTCGCCGCTCTTTTTATAATCTTTATATTCTCAAATTTTGATTAGTCCTGAACGTATGGCATAAGAGCGATGTGACGTGCTCTCTTGATAGCTACTGTCAGAGCTCTCTGATGTTTTGCACAGTTTCCTGTGATTCTTCTTGGGAGGATTTTTCCTCTTTCAGAAACATATTTTCTTAATTTTGCTACATCCTTGTAGTCGATTTCGTTATTCTCTTTACCACAGAATACACAAACTTTTTTTCTTCTGCGGCCGCCTCTTCTCTTCATTGGAGAGTCTGGTCTTTCGCCTCTATTGTAAGCCATGATTGCTTTCCTCCTATTTTATTCTATCAGTTTGTATTAAATAAACGGCAGTTCTTCATCAATTCCATCCGGAATGTTCATGAAACCGTCTGCACTGGCTGCTCCCGGAGCCGGCATGGATGGTGCAGGTGCAGGGGATGATGTCTGAGGATGGGAAGCTGCGTAATTATCGCTGGCCGCCTTGCTCTCAGCAAACTCCTGTTCCTCAACTACTACCTCTGTGGTATAAACCTTCTGGCCATCACGATTGGTGTAGCTGCCTGTCTGAATGCGTCCTGAAACAATGATCTTAAGTCCCTGGCGGAAATACTTCTCAGCAAACTCGGCTGTACGTCCAAAGGATACACAACTGATAAAGTCTGCTGTTGCTTCACCGTCACGGCGGAATCTTCTGTCTACTGCCAGTGTATATCTGGCAATTGCCAATGCATTCTCTCCTGCGGAATATCTCACCTCAGGATCTCTTGTTAAGCGTCCCATTAAAATTACTTTGTTCATATAAATACCTCTTCGTTTCTGCTTTGAATGGTTGAACGGATCAATTAATGGTGCCTTCTAAAATCCACCCTGTATAAGATTATGCGTCTTTTCTTACGACTAAGTATCTTAATACATTGTCCATGATGCGAACGTGTCTTTCAACTTCCGCCGGGCACTGTGCGTCTGCTTCAAACTGAATGAAATAGTAGAAGCCTTCATGCATTTTCTGAATTTCGTAAGCTAATTTTTTCTTACCCCATTCTTCTACTTCTGTGATAGTGCCGTTGTAACGTGTGATGTATCCTTTTGCTTTCTCAACAACTGCATCACGTACTTCGTCTTCAACTTTTGCACTAACAACTAATGCTAACTCGTACTTGTTCATGTCTTGCTTTACCTCCTTATGGTCTGTTGGCCCTTTGCCTGTCAAAGAGCAAGGATATAAAATATATCACGAGTGTTGATTCTAACATAGTTTTTCGTGTCTGTAAAGTACTATTTTTCTTTTTTTATCAAATTTTTAGTATTTTTCTCAACCATCTTGCGCGGTACCATGATCTGATGTCCGCATCCTGTACATTTCAGGCGGAAATCAGCACCTACCCTTAAGATTTCCCAGTCTCTGCTTCCGCAGGGATGGACTTTCTTTAATGTAACAATATCACCAACTTCATAGGGAAGTCCCATAATCTCTTACTCCTCTTATATAACTTTGACACTAACAGTGAATCTGTGAAAATACCTGTCCGATCGGCTCCTGGATCAGAAGGTCTGCATATCTGTCTCTCGGAGTCGGGGATTTGTTGATCACTACAAGGTGCTCTCCCCGGAAGTAATCGATCAGTCCTGCTGCCGGGTAAACAGCCAGGGAAGTTCCCCCTATGATCAGCACCTGTGCCTCTGAGATTGCCTTCACTGCTTCATTGATCGTCTGATTGTCCAGACCTTCTTCATACAATACCACATCCGGCTTGATAATTCCACCACATTCGCATCTCGGAACACCTGTGGATGCTTTCATGTGGGCAAAATCATAAAATCTGTGACACTTCATGCAGTAATTGCGGTATACACTTCCATGAAGCTCCAGCACTTTCTTACTACCCGCCATCTGATGCAGATTGTCTATATTCTGGGTGATAACAGCTTTCAGCTTGCCTGCCTGCTCCAGTTCTGCCAGCTTCAGATGTGCTGCATTTGGTTTTGCAGTGTCACAAAGCATCTTGTCTCTGTAGAATTTGAAAAATTCTTCCGGCTTTCTCATAAAGAATGTATGGCTTAAGATCGTTTCCGGAGGATAGTCATATTTCTGATGATAAAGTCCGTCCTGACTTCTGAAATCCGGGATTCCGCTCTCTGTGGAAACACCTGCTCCGCCAAAGAAGACAATATTGTCATATTTGTCTACAAGTTCCTGTAATCTCTCAACTTCTCCTGCCATTTAGAATTCCTCCTTTATTTTTTCCAAACACTGTTACTGAAATTTTATCATCTGAATTTTTATCGTCTGCTTTTACAGCAATACGATTTTCTTCTGATTCAGGTAACTGCTCTTCATAATTCTACTGCCCGACATCAAGTGTATCCACACGTTTTCCCTGGACAACATAACGGGTTGCCTCGTTTCCTGTACAGGTAGACAGAGTAATGATCTTGTCCTTTATGTTCATTCCTTCTGCATCTGTCCGGATCTCGGAATATCCTCTGATCTTCTCCAGATATTTTTCAAATTCCTCACCAGGTCCCTTAAACAGTGTATAGGTATCACTGTTCACACCTGTGGTGTACGCGGAGATAATCTCATACCTGTAGTTTTTCTCAGGTGTAAAGATCCAGAAATATTTGCTCTTCTTATAAGTCTCTTCATCCTGTGTAAATTTCTTAAGCTGAGCAAACATGGAACCATTTTTCATATTATGACCATACACGATCGTGTTGCAGTCACTGAAATCTCCTTTATTTTCATAGTCCACGAAGATAGTTCCTGCAAAGTTATAATTCTTCTCATAAGTTCTGTGAAGATAAGTTTCATTGTCTTTGCCATGCACGATGGGGTAATTAATATCTGGCACTGCTTCCACATAAATCCATCCCACTACATCATTATTTACACTTTTAAGAGATGCAAAGTCAATATCCATAGGTGCTTTCAGCTCACTGCCGGCTTCCGGTCCTGCCGCTTCTCCATCCGGATCTCGTTCTGTTACCGCCATCTGTGTGATCGAATTGTACTCATCCGTACCTTTCTTATATTCTGTATAAATATGAAACAGATTATATCCTGCATAACAGAATACACAGATTGCTGCGATCAGAACAACCGTCAACACAACATCCCCTGCTGTCTTCTTTTTTTCAGGCTGTTTTTCTGACATTCTTCCTCCATTTCCGCAGCGTATTTCTGCTGCTATGTATCAGCTGCTGTCTGATTTGCTTCTATCAATAATATACTGACTGCCGTTTTCAGATACTGTCTGTAACAGATATTATACCCGGTCACGGCTTTCTTCCTGTAGTCTTTCATGCACTGCCTCCAGACACGCTTTTCGCAGTTCATTTTCTTCTTTATTATATAAAAGCATCTCGCTGTGTTCAAAATATGCCGGACAGCCATTTCCGGCAATAAACGAAGTCATTGACTTATCCGCTGTGATCCCTGTCACGAAAAGCAGCATTTCCTGATTTTCGCCAAAGCTCTCTTTAATAAATGAAAAGGCATTCTGCAGTTCTCCCTGGAGTTTCTGGATCATATCTTCTCTGCATACTGCTTCTTTTTCAAAACATTTACTGATCCGCTTAAATCCATTTTCAGCTGACCGCACATGTTCTTTCTTTGCTGTCAGAATATATTCCCTCAGCCTGCGGATTGCCGTCTCCTGATATTTCTGTTCTCTTACTGAGATCAGTTCCATCTTTACTTTGATCTGCAGACTGTTTTCCTGTTCCTGCACAAATTCTTCAAGCAATGAAATTCCCAGCTTCTCTTCCTCAGCATTCTTTCTTACCTGAGTTCTCAGATGCAGAAGCATCTCATAGAGTACCTCAAGCTGATGATCTGCCTGTCCGTATTCTTCCGCTTTTTCTCTCAATGCCCCCAGGATCAGATTTACAACTGCAAAACGCTCCTCAAAAGCTCCATCTGCAGCCATCTTCTCCTTCAGCGCCAGATTCTCCCGGCTCAGATTTCCGGACAGGATCGACGGGATTTCATAATCCTCCCCATACTTTGTATATAACTGATAAAAACCTGCAAAATCTCTGGCTGTTTCCTCTTTCTGGAGAAATTCCTCCATCAGTTCCTCACTGATCCCGATCCCCAGCTTTTCATAGCTTTGCAGAAGTCTTGAAAGATCCTCCCATCCCCTGGCAGTCACAAAGAATTTACCGTCTACTGTATTCTCCACCGCATAGAAATTGTTTTTCTTCACAGACAGATAAGAAATGATCGCCTGGTGCACCTTCTGCTGTCCTGCATATTTCAGCCAGATATCGCAGTCAGGCTCAATTGTAAGCTTACGGACACGGTCGAGTGTGACAATATCAAATTCCCTGACAGATTTATTATATTCCGGTGGATTTCCCGCTGCTACCAGAATCCAGCCTTCCGGAATCTTATGACTTCCAAAGGTTTTATTCTGGAGAAGTGCCAGCATTGCCGGTGCCAGGGTTTCAGACACACAGTTGATCTCATCAATAAACAGGATTCCCTCTTTCCTGCCTGTATTCTCCATACAATCATAGACAGATGCCACGATCTCACTCATTGTGTAATCTGTCACCATCATTCCTTTTCCACCGTAATTCCGTTTAACGATCTCCGGAAGACCGATGGCACTCTGACGGGTGTGATGGGTAATGGTGTAGGCTACAAGTCCCACACCGCACTCTGCTGCCGCCTGTTCCATAATGGCAGTTTTGCCGATTCCCGGCGGACCGATCAGCAACAGCGGTCTCTGACGGATCAGAGGATAAGTATAATATCCATTCTCATCCTTCGCCAGATATGCACGAAGTGTATTACAGATTTCTGTTTTTGCTTCCTGTATGTTCATTTTATTATCATACTCCTGCTAATTATTTAGTTACTGTTCACTCCGTTCCCAGCAACACGCTTCGCGATGCACAGAATTTATGCTAATCGCATAAATTCGCGCAGTATGTCTCGGGTTTTCTGTGACCTTCGCTCACAAAAACACCTCGCGGGATATTACCAGTGAATAGTAACTAAAATGGGGCAGATGCAATCAGGCAACTGCCCCATTGCTTATGAAAAAGCTTTCTGTTATAATAAAAAAGTCAGATGGGAATTTTAGAAAACAAGAAAGCATCAGGTGATTAAATGGAAAATACAAAATCACAAAAAAAGTCGTATTCAACAGCATCTTCCAAGAGCAGGGCGCGTCGAAAAACAAAAACAGATTATTATGATTACAGTCTGGTAGCAGTTATTGTACTGCTGACTTGTTTTGGGCTTATCATGCTGTACAGTACAAGTTCCTATATGGCTCAGATAAATTACGGAAGCGACATGTATTTTTTTAAAAAACAGGCCATCATCAGCGTGGCATGTATTATCATGGCACTGATCATTTCCAGGCTCAATTATCGGATACTGAACCGTTTTAGCACAGCTTTGTATGTAGCGGCACTGGTGTTGATGGCACTGGTAAAAACACCGCTGGGGCAGTCTTCTCATGGTGCCCAGAGATGGCTGAATCTTGGACCGGTTCAGTTCCAGCCGGCAGAGCTTGCCAAGATAGCAGTTATTGTCTGCCTCCCATATATGATCGTGCATATGGGAAAGAAAGTCCATACCTTAAAGGGCTGTATGGTTCTTGCTGTTGTGGGAGGCGGACTGGCACTGGCTGCATATGTATTTACGGATAATCTGAGTACAGCAATTATTATTTTCTGTATTACTGCAGGACTGATTTTTGTGGCTCATCCGGATATTAAGATTTTTATGATTATTGCAGGCGTTGTTATTGCGCTGGCAGTGATCGGAGTCATTTTTCTGAATGCGACAGTGAGTGTTGATGGAAGTGGAAGCTTTCGTCTGAGACGAATCATGGTATGGCTTCATCCGGAAGAATATGCGGACAGTTGGGGGTATCAGACAATTCAGGCATTGTATGCGATTGGCTCGGGAGGATTTTTTGGCAGAGGACTTGGAAACAGTATTCAGAAGCTGGGAAGTGTACCTGAGGCACAGAATGACATGATTTTTTCAATTATCTGTGAAGAACTGGGGATTTTTGGAGGTCTTATCGTGCTGATGCTTTATGCATATCTGTTATACAGGCTGTTTGTTATTGCACAGAATGCACCGGATATGTTTGGCTCACTTATGGTCAGTGGGATTTTTATTCACATAGCATTGCAGGTTATTCTTAATATTGCGGTTGTTGTAAACCTTATGCCGAATACAGGTGTCACTCTTCCGTTTATCAGTTATGGAGGTACGTCGATCGTATTCCTTATGGCAGAGATGGGACTTGCGCTGAGTGTGGCAAGGCAGATTAAATTTGAGGAATAAAAAATGTAATAAAATAGTGCTTGACAAACAGGAGGGAAGAATATATACTTTGAACATCAAAGTAATCAATCCCGATAAAACCAAATCTGAATAAATGAGACGTATTTACTGGTCTGACGGATGATAAGGTTGAAAACAAGAAAAAGCAGAATGCCCCCATGCAGGGTGGTTGCCCGGGAAGTCGTATGCGCCGTATAGCCCATGCACCGGTATCAGCGGTACCGGATCAGACCCCCGCGGTGTCCCAGTTAGGCCAGTGGCCCTGTCAGATTCAATTGGTCCCGGTGAATGCGCCGTTTTTTGAGGGCGCCAAGCTGCTGATTGCAGCGGACTGCAGTGCGTATGCCTACGCCCGGATGCATGAGGACTTCATGCGCGGCAAAATCACCCTGATCGGCTGTCCGAAGCTGGATCCGGTGGATTACAGTGAAAAGCTGACGCAAATCATCACCAACAACGATATCCAGAGTGTGACCATTGTGCGTATGGAGGTTCCCTGCTGCGGAGGGCTGGAGATGGCGGCGAAAAAGGCTTTGCAGGCGAGTGGAAAGTTCCTTCCCTGGCAGGTGGTCACGCTGTCCGTGGATGGCAGGATCCTGGAGTAAATCCTGGTTTTGCATCTTCTCCTATGGCTTTAGTCTTGCCAATATTCCTTGCATTTTTCGGTGGCAGGCAGTATAATGTTTTTAGAACCGAATGTGGCATAGAGGAGGGATCCTATGGAATGGGCAGATCATAAAAGTCGTTGCCGATGGGCCAACCCGAAGAATGAGATTTACATCCGCTACCATGATGAGGAATGGGGTGTTCCGGTGCATGAGGATCGGAAGCTGTTTGAGATGCTTCTTCTGGAGTCCTTTCAGGCAGGCTTGACATGGGAATGCATTCTGAACAAACGGGAGGCATTTCGCAGTGCGTTCGATCAGTTCGATCCGGAGAAAATCAGCGCCTATGGCGTAGAGAAGATGGAGGAGCTTGCTTCGAATGCCGCGATCATCCGGAATCGCCGCAAGATCCAGGCCGTGATCCGCAATGCACAGATCTTTCTGGACATTCAGAGGGAATGGGGCAGCTTCTCAGCATACCTCTGGCACTGGACGGATGGAAAGACATTGCGGGAGATCGGCCCGACACATTCTCCATTATCTGACCAGATCTCCAAGGATCTCTATCGGCGGGGGATGCGGTTCGTCGGTACTACGATCATCTATGCGTATCTGCAGGCCGTGGGCGTCATCTGGGCCCATGAGGAAAACTGTGATTGGAAGGAAAGGGAGGCGTAACATGACATACACATCAGCGGAAGCAGCTAAGCTGCTGCGTAAACTCAATGATTCGTATCAGGCGCTCGTAAATAAGGAAGAACTGAGCTGCGAATTTCATGCAGCCGTGGGAGAGGACATAGAGTCCGTGCGGCCTGCCTATAATTATGCCGCCACGCAGGCAGAATTGGATCAGTTGCAGAGGCAGATCCGGCAGCTCAAGCATGCGCTCAACGTGTTCAATACCACCCATACTGTACCCGGCTTCAACATGACGATCGATGAGATGCTGGTTTACATCCCGCAGCTCACCAGAAAGCGCGAGAAGCTGGCCAGCATGAAGAGCCAGCTGCCGAAGACGCGTGCCAACTCTTTCCGGAGCACTTCGAATATCATTGATTATATCTACCTCAACTATGATCTGAACGATGTAGAGACAGACTATGAGCGCGTTACCGACGAGCTTTCGCGTGCTCAGTTAGCGCTGGATGCCGTGAATCAGACTGAGACCTTTGAGTTCGACCTGGCCTAATTCCCGGTACAGGCCGTTAGGCCAGCGCATGCATTCCTTCCGTCGTTTTCATCACCCTCTTTTATGCAGAATATGGTATGGACTCGGTTTTTGTTCAGTGTAGAAGATTGAGTTTTTCTATCTCGTTATTTTTTATACGTTTCTGTTTCATGTTTTGTAAAAGCGAAGATTCATAATCAACCTCCACGATGAAAACGAGAAAACTTTTTCGGCAGCCCAAGTACGGTTATAGGCTGCCTTTTTCGTTGGGGGAATAGGGAGGCCTGCAAGAAAGAGCAGGGAAGGTCGGGAAAAGAAAGGCGTGGTCTGATAAAATGGAAGCAGACAAGGAGGGATAGCGTGGACTGGGTTTTAGGCTTGCAAAACGCGATCGATTATATCGAACAACATCCATTTGAGGACATCGATTGTCAGGAGATCGCGGCGAGGAGTTTTTCTTCCAGCTATCATTTTCAGCGTGTGTTCAGTATTTTATGTGGGTTCACGGTGGGAGAATACATTCGGAATCGCAGGTTGTCCTTAGCGGGCGCGGAACTGGCTGCCGGAAACAGTAAGGTGATCGATGTCGCGCTGAAGTATGGGTATGAGAATCCGGACAGTTTTGCGAGAGCCTTTCAGAAGTTCCACGGCATCTTACCTTCGCAGGCGCGCGGCAATGGTCAGACGCTGAAGTCCTTTTCCAGCCTTGTACTGAAATTTTCCCTGGAGGGAGGCTATACGATGGACTATAAGATCGAGAAAAAGCCGGCGATGACCCTGGTAGGATATAAAAGAAGATTCACCGGCACACCGGCGCAACGTACCGAACAGGAGGCGGACTTCTACGGTTCCACTCGTACGAATCAGTATATTCTATGGGGGCTTTCGCATGACTGCGATACGACCTATAACATTATGCAAAACTTTGACGATGACGGGTATGAC
>ERZ780203.1785-NODE-1785-length-13806-cov-2.785179_pt1 | contig 13806 bp, 11 predicted proteins | sample MGYA00511168_ERZ780203 | MGnify/ENA primary metagenome ERZ780203 (study PRJEB29588, sample SAMEA2156577) | human gut metagenome | biome: human gut; feature: human-associated habitat; material: faeces | place: Denmark | collected 2008/2010 ...
TGAACCTGCCACATCCGCTGGCTGTGTTGGTTCTGTCGGCTGCACATCTTCTTCTGGCTGCACTTTTTCTTCCGGCAGCACATCTTCTTCTGACTGCACTTTTTCTGTCGGCTGCTGTACCTCTGCTGTATCTTCTGTTATGTTATCTGTTGTCTCTTCCTTCACCTGTGATACAGGTTCCATCTTCTGTACCGGCTGCTTCGCCCCGCAATTCGGGCAAAACTTACAACTATCCGGTATCTCCTGATAACAGTTCATACATCTCATCATCTCTACCTCGCTTTCATAAGTCACAATTCTCACTTTCCCAGAGCACTGACCAATTTGCTCACTTGTTCGTTTTGCGACTTTATTTCTTATATCATAACATTAATATCACCAAAAAACTTGTATCTTCATTAAAAATTAACACTTTTCTTTTCCCAAACGGATTTCTTCCATCTGTTTTGCAGTTTCCTCATCAAGATAATCCAGAAGATAATTTTTCAGATTTACCTGCCTGCCCAGATGCTCTCCCCTGAGTTCTTTTAATGCCAACTCAACCTCTTCTTTCAGACCTGGTGCAGACATTCTGTGAGCCCCCTGCCCCATGATGATCACCTGTTCAAGTCCATCTGATGTGGCTACTGTTACATCTGCATTCTTCGCAATCCTGCGGACTGTCTTCTCAATATATTGATCTGCTGTTTCTGCTTCTTTCGTATAGACAATATAAATGTTATGATATTTCAGCACTTCACCCGGATTCCCCTCTACTTTATAAGCATCATACACAAGGATCAGGGTACATTTGCGGAATCCCTGATAGTTACTTAGAATATCTGCAAGCTTTCCTCTTGCTGCACCAATATCTCTTTCTGAAAGTTCTTTCAGTTCCTCCCATGAAAAAATTATATTATAACCATCTACCAGAAGGTATTCTTCTGTTCCGGCTTTCGCTCTCCGGCGTGCTTCCCACTTCGGATCCTGATAAGCGCTTCCCGGCTCTCTCGTCTTTTCCTTTGCCCGGACAGTTACAGGACCTGTAGAACGATTCTTCTTCGGATCCGGTGTACGAACATAGATCGCATCCAACTCTTCCTGTGTCAGTTCAATACTGGAGTGCCTGCGTTTTGGAAGTGTCACCTCCATTATATCCATTTCATCATCATTTCCTGATTCCAATGTATGCTCCATATGCATATATTCTTCAACTTCATCCCAATCCACAACAAATCCTGCTCCATGTGCACAGAATACAGAACCTGTCGGATTCGCCAGATCTGCCTCCGAATCATAGGTTGACGCTGCCAGAACTTCTTCCTGATTATGACAGATATCATAACCTTTCAACGAAACTGCCATTCTTCCACGTCCACCTGTATAGGCAGTGAATTCTTTCTGATATCCACGCATCAGGGACACCGGTGCACTTCCTGTCAGCACTGTTATCTCTTCTTCTATCATCGGTGTTCCGAATTTGCCGGACATATTTTGAATATCTGTCATAGCTCGTCCTACATTTTCTGATGGAAGTTCCATTCGGAATTCATAATATGGCTCCAGAAGAATACTGTCTGCTTTCTTTAATCCCTGACGCACTGCACGATAAGTTGCCTGACGAAAATCTCCGCCTTCCGTATGTTTCTGATGTGCACGTCCGGAAGTCAGCGTAATCTTCATATCCGTGATTGGTGAACCTGTCAGCACACCTTTGTGTTCCTTCTCTTCCAGATGTGTCAGAACAAGCCGCTGCCAGTTTCTGTCCAGAATATCTTCACTGCACTCTGCTGCAAACTGCATTCCGGATCCACGTTCTCCCGGTTCCAGACGCAGATGCACTTCTGCATAATGACGTAATGGTTCAAAGTGTCCCACACCTTCTACCGGTGCTGTGATTGTCTCTTTGTAAACAATACTTCCTTCACCGAATTCTACCAGCACACCAAAACGTTCCTTTATCATCCGCTGTAAAATCTCAATCTGCACATCTCCCATCAACTGTACATGAATCTCAGAAGTCTGTTCTTCCCATACAATATGAAGTTCTGGTTCTTCTTCCTCTAAAATCTTTAGGTTCAAAAGCATCTTATGTACATCACAGTCATCCGGAAGAAGGATCTGGTATGTCAACACCGGCTCTAATACTGGTAAATCTGACTCTTCTTCTGCTCCGATTCCCTGCCCGGGTCTTGTATTTTCCAATCCTGTCACTGCACATACTCTTCCGGCTTCTACTTCCTGGACAGCCTCAAATTTCTCACCGGAGTAGATCCTGATCTGATTGATCTTTTCATTCAGTCTTCCACCTGTCACTTTCAGATAGGTCAGACGGTTTCCCTGATTATCCCTTGCAATCTTATAAACCTTTGCCCCAAACTCTGCTGGATAAGTCTTATCTTTTATATACAGATCAAGTCCATCCAAAAGTTCTTCCACGCCTTGAGAATGTAGTGCCGAACCAAAATAACATGGAAACACCTGACGGTCTGCAACTGCTTTTTGTACTTTATCCAGAGAGATTCTTCCCTCTTCCAGATATTCTTCCATCATATCATCTTCACAGACAGCCAGCTCTTCCAGCACCTCTTCCACTGCGCTCTCTTTCGTATGTAAATATACTTTTCCACCCGGGCAGTCAGATTCTGTCATGATATCTACAAATGGAACGACATTTTCCCCAAAACGCTTGCGGAGTTCTTTCAGAAGTTTTTCACCATCCGTTCCTTCCTGATCCATTTTATTCACAAAAAGAAAGGTCGGAATGTGATATCTTTTTAATAACTTCCATAATGTCTGTGTATGTCCCTGCACACCATCCGCTCCACTGACAACAAGCACCGCGCAATCCAGAACCTGCAGAACGCGTTCCATCTCCGCAGAAAAGTCCACATGTCCCGGTGTATCAAGAAGTGTGATCGTGCGATCCTTCCACCGGAATACTGCCTGCTTGGAAAAAATAGTGATCCCACGTTCTCTCTCCATCTGATCTGTATCTAGAAACGCATCTTTATGATCCACTCTGCCAAGCTTCCTGATTGCTCCTGCATGATAGAGCATGCTTTCTGACAATGTCGTCTTTCCGGCATCCACATGCGCTACAATACCTATATTTATATATCTGTCCGGCTTATTTTCTGAGTTATTCCCCATAAAATCTGCCCCTTTCATTGTTTTCTCGTTTTTCAATTATACCATAGGAAAGAAAAGGAGTCGACTGCTCTTCTTTACAGTCAACTCCTGCTTTTCTTTCTCTGTTATCTTCTAATTATTCACTGAATGATGCACAACCAGGCTTTCCCGATCGATTGCCTTAAAAGAATACCCCAGATTTTTATAGTACTCCATTACCGTCGGAAGTGCCTGAATGGTAGACTCCTTCGCCTCTGTGTCATGGAACAGGAGCATTACTTTGGTATACTCATCCGTTTCTGACTGTGCGATGATCTGATCTGCCGTAACCGTTCCTCCGTCTCCACTGCTCACATTCCAGTCATAATACTGGTATCCCTTATCCAGCACCTGCTGCGTCAGTTGTGTCATAATTCCCGTCGTATATTTTTTCGAAATGGAATTTGATGCGCCTCCCGGAAAACGGATAAAGCATGGAACAAATCCAAGCTGTTCCTTTGCCACCTCTCCTATTTTCTCAAGATCATCAAAATAAGCATCCACAGATGCATAGACCTGATCATATTCATGCGTATAGCTGTGAAGTCCAATTGTATGTCCCTCATCATAAACCTTCTTGATCATAGGAAAATAATCCGGCTGCTGGGCAGTAATGAAAAAGGTAGCTTTCGCATCATACTGATCCAGAATATCAAGCACACGCTGCGTATTTGCAGACGGACCATCATCAAATGTCAGATAAACGACTTTCTCATCATCCTGCGGATCCATGGTTCCAACTGCAACTCCCGGCTGAAGAGACATGGACTTATCTCTTTCTGCCTTTGCTGCCTCTTCTGCTTTTTTCGCCTCTTCTTCGGCTTTTTTCTTCTCTTGTGCTTCTTTCTCTTTCTGTATTTCTACCTGACGTAAAGCTGCTGCTTCCCGCGCATTTGCCACCATACATACACCTGTTCCGACAATCGCAAAAAACACAAGACCTACCAGTATGTTGAAATAAATATTGTTCTCCTGACGCATTCTTTTATAACTATGCCAGACACTCACCAGTACATCTTTTATCTTTATCAACATTTCCTTTATCTTTTGCTGCATTCTTTCTCCCATTCCCTTTGCATTACTGCAAAGAGTCCTCTTTTTCTTACGGATATTGCTGACATCACCATTTCCATCATCTTTAGCATACAATATCCATATGGTTATATTTATTATAAACCATACTTCTTAAATATGTAGTAATGATTCATTAAGAATTATTCGAAAAATATTACATTTCTGTTACTTACTATCCTGTACTACTGTTCACACTAACACGAGTTCAACAATGAATCACTCTCATCTGTATTTGACCATTTTCTTTACAGGTGTTAAAATAACTTTACAGATAAGTAATCACAGCATTCGTATGATCTGCCACAGAACACAGAAAGGAGAATATCCGCAATGGAGGATAAGCGTATCACCAAAACAAAACGTGCTTTAAAGTCTGCTCTTTTGGAGCTTTTAACCACACAGGCTTTTGATGTAATTTCAATTACTGAATTATGTAAGATTGCCAATGTCAGCCGGATCACTTTCTACACACATTATAAAGATAAATTTGCCCTCCTTGACGACATTTTCAATGATATGCTGATTATTGGAAAAGAAGGATACCATCGCAGACAAGAGGAAAACAATCCTGAAAACAATCTCACACAGGGATATCTGAACGTTTTGGACAGTGTTTTGTCTCTTTACTATGAACGTTATGATTTTTTCCAGCATGTCGTACCGGAAACAAATCCTTACCTGGCTTTTCGATTTTATCGGATCCTCTTAGACACGGTAGAATCTCATACAGATAAGCTGAAAGCTTCTTATTCTTTAAAATATTCTGCAAGACAGATTGCCGGATTCATCTGCTTTGGTCTGTTCGGATTTATCAGTGAGTCTTATACATCAAAAGTACCGTTAGAACAGGTTCAGACCGGAGCAAGACAACTTTTAACAGATCTTCTGCAATCCAAAATTCTTGTATAATGTTTTGCATTTGTAACTGTTCAGAGCCAAGCAAAATTTCAAAAAAAGATATAAAATGTATGCATTTTTAGATTTAAACATGAAAAAGAACACGCCCCACAGTTTCAAGACTTCTTAAACAGAAGCTTTTATTCTCTGGTCATGTTCTTTTTTATTTTTAATAGTTACGCCTCTTTTTCTTTGTAATGATGCGCCTCTTCGAGCATCATATCTTTCACTTTCATCAGTCGGATCTGTGTACTACGCTCATTCTCATCCAGTTTCATCGTAATGTATTTGATACTTTCCTCTGTCTCTGGAATGATAACATGCTCCAGTGCATTTACACGACGTCTTGTCTTCTCAATCTCTGCCGCCATCAGCTGACATGCTTTTTCACATTCTGCAAGTCGGATCATATCTGGGAGGATATCTGATAAAGACTTCACTGCTCCATCAAGATCACTGGAAGTAAACGCAAATCCATAAGAATAGATATCATTTTCATCCGCTGTTCTTGTTTTGGATGTGAAGGTCGGAATCTCAACACTCATAACATTCTTCTCATCAACTATAAGTCCAACTTCCTGCTTCGGAGCCATCAATGCAGTATTCAGTGCTGCCTCTGACATTCCGGCCCGGGCAATAACAAAATTACGGTTCGCAGAGAGAATTCCTTCTTCTACACGAAGTCTCACTTCCATATTTTCTCGGACAAGATCCAGATACTGGCGCATCAGCTCATCACGCTTATCTTTCAAAAGCTTGTGACCACGAATGGCTGTAATCCGCTTTTTCTTCAAACGGGTTAGTTCCATACGGGTTGGATTCACTTGTTTCGCAGCCAATACCGCCACCTCCTCTTTCTATCTTCGATTATTCTGTCTGTTCTTACTCTTTGTCGTAATATTCATCCAGATATTTATCGTCAATTCGTTTGAGTTCGGTACGCGGCAGCATGCGAAGCAGCTTCCATCCGATATTCAATGTTTCCTCAATGCTTCGGTCTGTCTGATATCCCTGAGATACATATTCTTTCTCAAATGCATCTGCGAAACGTGCATATTTCAGGTCAATTTCTGTCAGTGCTGCTTCTCCTAAGATAACCATCAGCTCTTTTGCATCTTTACCACGCGCATAAGCGGCAAACAACTGATTCATCGTATTGGCATGATCTGCTCTTGTCTTACCTGCTCCGATTCCTTTATCTTTCAGACGGGACAGAGATGGAAGAACATCAATTGGAGGTGTTACTCCTTTTCTGTAAAGCTCACGGCTTAAGATGATCTGTCCTTCCGTGATATATCCTGTCAGGTCAGGGATTGGATGAGTTTTATCATCCTCAGGCATTGTCAGGATCGGGATCATTGTGATACTTCCCTTCTTGCCATTCTGACGTCCTGCTCTTTCATACAGTGTTGCAAGGTCTGTGTACAGATATCCCGGATATCCACGACGTCCAGGAACTTCCTTTCTGGCTGCGGATACCTCACGCAATGCATCTGCGTAGTTTGTGATATCTGTCAGAATAACAAGGACATGCATATCCTTTTCAAATGCAAGATACTCCGCTGCTGTCAGCGCCATACGTGGTGTTGCGATACGCTCGATTGCCGGGTCATTCGCAAGGTTTACAAACAATACTGTTCTGTCGAGTGCTCCTGTCTCACGGAAGCTTTCGATAAAGAAGTTAGACTCCTCGAAAGTAATACCCATAGCAGCAAATACAACCGCAAAGTTTTCATTTGTTCCAAGTACCTTTGCCTGACGGGCAATCTGTGCTGCCAACTGTGCATGCGGCAGACCGGATGCTGAGAAGATTGGAAGCTTCTGTCCACGAACCAGTGTATTCAATCCATCAATTGCAGATACTCCTGTCTGGATAAACTCCTCCGGATAACATCTGGCTGCCGGATTCATCGGAAGACCATTGATATCCATTCTGGCATCCGGAAGGATCTGCGGACCCTCATCAATCGGATTACCAAGTCCATCAAAGACACGTCCAAGCATATCTTCTGATACGCCAAGTTCCATGCTTCGTCCAAGAAATCGGACTTTGCTGTTGGAGAGGTTAATACCTGTTGAACTTTCAAACAGCTGCACAAGGACATCGCTTCCGTTCACTTCCAGAACTTTACATCTTCTAGTCTCTCCGCTCGCCAGCTCGATTTCTCCAAGCTCATCATATGTTACGCCTTCTACTCCATGCACCAGCATCAGAGGTCCGGCCACTTCCTGAATGGTTCTATATTCTTTTGGCATTTAACCTTCCTCCTTTACAAATGCTGCTGCGATTTGAGCGCTTAATGTCTCATCAACCTGTTTAAATTCTTCGTCAAGCTTATCTTCTGTCACATATTTAAAACGTCCGATCTGCTCTCTGACCGGCATTGAGATCAGCTTCTGAAGTGATGCACCATCTTTTAATGCATCGGTTGCTCTGTCAAAGAATTCGTTAACAAGAACCATCATCATGTGCTGTTTCTTCAATGACGTATACGTATCTACTTCATGGAAAGAGTTCTGATGCAGGAAGTCCTCACGAATCGATCTTGCAGCTTCCATCTTCAGACGGTCGGACGGTGAAAGTGCGTCCATACCTACCATCTTAACGATCTCTTCCAGTTCTGCTTCTTCCTGAAGCAGTGTCATCATCTTCTGACGGCCTTCCATCCAGTCTTCGGCAACCTGTCCGTTAAACCATTTTTCCATATCATCCAGATACAGGGAGTAACTCTTCAACCAGTTGATTGCCGGGAAATGTCTCTTGTATGCCAGGGAAGCATCCAGTCCCCAGAACACTTTGACGATACGAAGTGTAGCCTGAGATACCGGCTCAGATGTATCACCACCCGGAGGAGATACTGCTCCGATAACGGAAAGTGCTCCTTCTCTTCCTTCTTTTCCAAGAGAAACTACATGTCCGGCACGCTCATAAAACTGAGCCAGACGACTTCCAAGATAAGCCGGATATCCTTCTTCACCAGGCATCTCTTCTAGACGTCCTGACATCTCACGAAGTGCCTCAGCCCAACGGGATGTTGAATCTGCCATAAGTGCTACAGAATATCCCATATCACGGAAATACTCTGCTATTGTAATTCCTGTGTAAATGGATGCCTCACGAGCTGCAACCGGCATATCCGATGTATTTGCGATCAGAACAGTTCTCTGCATCAAAGGCTGTCCTGTCTTCGGGTCCTTCAGTTCAGGGAACTCGTTCAGAACGTCTGTCATCTCATTTCCACGCTCTCCACATCCGATGTAGACAACAATATCTGCCTCAGCCCATTTTGCAAGCTGATGCTGGATTACTGTCTTTCCACTTCCGAAAGGTCCCGGAACGGCCGCAACACCGCCCTTGGCGATTGGGAAGAATGTATCGATAACACGCTGTCCTGTTACAAGTGGCATCTCCGGTGGAAGTTTCTTCTTATACGGACGACCGCGACGAACCGGCCACTTCTGCATCATAGTTAATTCTTTTTCGCCTTTTTCTGTTTCAACAACTGCTACAATATCTTCTACTGTAAATGTTCCTTCTTTGATTTCCTTGATTGTTCCTTTAATTCCGTAAGGAACCATGATCTTCTGCTGTACAAGAACTGTTTCCTGAACTGTACCGATCACATCTCCTGTCTCTACTTCATCTCCAACCTTTACAGTAGGAACAAACTCCCATTTCAGATTTCTCTTAAGAGACGGAACTTCAACTCCTCTTTTCAGGTTATTTCCGGAAATCTTCATAATATCATCCAGTGGTCTCTGGATTCCGTCATAAATACTTGCGATCAGACCAGGTCCTAATTCTACAGACATTGGAACATCCATAGATTCAACCGGTTCTCCAGGTCCGAGACCTGATGTCTCTTCATATACCTGGATGGATGCCTCGTCACCGTGCATCTCAATGATCTCTCCGATCAGACGCTGTTCCGATACACGGACAACGTCAAACATATTCGCATCACGCATTCCCTCTGCGATAACAAGAGGTCCTGCGACTTTTTTAATCACTCCTGTGCTCATTCGCTTACTCCTCCAAACAGAATATCTGATCCGACGGCCTGCTCAACTGTCTTCTTCACGCCTTCAACTCCGGCTCCTGTATTCCCCGACACACCCGGGATCTGAATAATCGCCGGAAATGTCTGCTCACCGTACTTATTGATCTCTGACGGAATCTGTGCAGCCACAGCCTCTGTAATATAGATAATGCCGTAATTTCCTTCTGCAAGCTGGCGAAGCTTTGTCTTCGCCTCATCCCGGTCCTTCACAGGGCAGATGCTAAGACCGAGGGTGGCAAATCCATAGATACTGTCATAATCGCCCATTACTGCAATCTTATACATACATCTCCCTTATCCTTTCCCGGATTGCTTCATCCGGAAATTCATTCTGCTTTCCGGTCAGTATAATCCGTACTGTCTTGATCTCATTTTGTCTGGCTAACAGATACGCCAGAAGCGGTCCAACGGAAAATGATTCATATTTCTGTGACCTCATAGAATCTGTCATTTTATTATCACACCAGCGTTCAAATGCAGACGGTGATATACGCAGTGCATCGGCACCTTCACGATAAGATGTTCCTTCCAGATACTGTGCGATCTCCTCCGCACCGGCCAATGCTGCCTGTGTCAGCTGATTCACATTGATCTCGGAACAATTTACCATTGCTTTCTTCATAAATTCTGCATTTTTTCCTGTCTTCTGAGATCTTACTGCAATCTTAATATCAGCGATTGCAACTGCTGTCTGTGCATACTCTTCAATGATCTTCTCACCTGATTTTTTCCCTGCTTCCAGCATAGCTTCCAGTGTTGCGTGATCAATAATAAGATCGCACAGCTGTCCATCTCTTGTGTGAAGCAGAGTGTCAAATGCTTCTCTTGCTGTTGCTGGCATATTACCCGGCAGCTTATCAAATTCTTTGTTCTGGACAAGTGCAAACATCTCTTCTCCAGAAATCTCACAGTCATCGTAAAAAATGTTTTTATTCTCTACTTCCGTACACACTTCTTTGATCGCTGCTTTCAGATTGTGATAAAGTTTTGGAAGTGACAGAACATCGAATACATGCATATCCGGTGCCACCTCACGGATTGTCTGCCACATCTTCTCTTCTTCCTTATTCAGAACTTCATCTGCATCCAACGTTCCTGCTGTCAGATCTCCCCAGCCCTTTTCAACCAGAAGCTGTAAAGCCTGTTCTGCACTCTTGCACGCAAGAAGCTGTTCGATCACTGCATTCGTTAAAAGAGAGACTTCCAGTGCACGGATTCTGGCAACCGCATAGGTATATTTTGTCTTACTCAAGATTATCCCTCCTTGCGGCTACACTGCTGTAAACAGCTGCCGGTTCACTTTATCTGATAACTCTTCTCTTCTTGCATCAAACAACGCTTTGATCGTACAATTTTCTTCGATGCCGCCATAGGTCAGGATAAATCCCCCATCCATTCCGTCCAGCACTGTCTCTGTAAGTTCCAGGCTTCCGCCTTTCTTCTTCGCTGTTTCATATACTTTTTCCATATACCCTTGAGGCATACGTTTTCTGTCTTTCTCTGTAAAACAGATTGTTCCTTCTTCCGGAAGTACATACTTCTCAAGAACCTTTTCAAGCATTGCAAAATAAGCTGCATCATCAAGCTCTCCGACTGCTTTGTAAGCATCTTCAAGAACTTCACTGATCACTTCCTGTTTCGCCTCAAGTACTGCCTTGCGCTTTCTCATATCTGATGAAGAGGCCAGGCGTTTCACAGAATCTTCTGCTCTGGCTTCTGCCTGTGCGACAATCTTCCGTGCATCTTTCTCTGCCTGTGCTTTTGCTTCCCCAATTATAGAATCCGCCTGTGCGTGTGCCTGTGCGAGTATCTCTTTTGCATTGTCCTGCGCCTCTGCGATTATCTGCGCTTTCATTTTGTCAAGTCCACTCATCTCCACGCTCTCCTTTTTATTTATTTCTTACAGCTGGATACCACTTACTGCGAGGAAGGAAATCAGAAGAGCCAGGATTGCATATGTCTCAACCATTGCCGGGAACAGCATTGCTTTACCAAACTGCTCTGGCTTCTTTGCTACGATTCCGATAGAAGCCGCTGCTGTCTTACCCTGTGCGATACCTGAAATCAATCCAACAATACCGATTGGGAGACAAGCTGCAAGGATCATAAGTCCTGACTGAACACTAACTTCTACTCCGCCACCGCCGAGAATACCAATTTTAGAAAGTGTAATAAATCCAACAAGCAGTCCATACAGTCCCTGTGTACCTGGGAGCAGCTGCATGATAAGTACTTTAGCGAATTTGCTCGGGTCTTCTGTTACAACACCTGATGCTGCCTGTCCTGCGATTCCTACACCTAATGCAGATCCTGCACCTGCGAATAATACTGCGATTGCTGCGCCTAATAATCCATATACAACTCCAAGTTCACCTGCTATATTCATAATGTTGTTTCCTCCTTAACATCAACATATTTCGTATTTTCTTTAAAAGGCTCGAATGCTTTTCCGCCGCCTTCATAAAATTTTCCGAAGAATTCCACAAACTGTAAACGGTTTGTGTGTACATAAGCTCCCAGCAGATTGATCGCCAGGTTCAATACGTGTCCCACAATGAAGATCACAATGAAAAGAATCACACCGATCACATTGTTTGGAAGCATTGCTCCCATCTGATTGATAACTGATGCAATAACTCCTGTTGCAAGTCCCAGTGCAAGAAGTCTTGAATAGGACAATGCATCACTGAGCCATCCTGTCACGTTATACAGATCATATGCTCCTAGCGCAAGTCGAAGCGCCGGATTCTTGTTTGCTCTTCCTGACATCAGCACAATACCGATTGCTCCGCCTGCAGCCATCACTTTTGCAGCAGTGTTCAAAGCTGCCGGGAACACGATCGTTGTCTGTGCGATTGATGCAAAGATGTCACTTGGAAGCAGCATCAGGATCAATCCGATCAGCATCACAAACCAAAGTACAACGTCACAGATAAAATCTACAACCTTACCATCTTTTAAACACAGATAACCTTTAATTCCAAGTCCTACGAACAAATGAATTGTTCCAAATAACAAAGAATAAACCAGAAGTTTCATTGGATCATTCAATGGAACAAACCAAAGTGCCGGAACTGTTACCGTATGTCCGAAGAATTTTTCTGAAACAATGTCTACGATATTTCCAAAATATCCTCCAAATAGAACGCCCCATACAAGTGTAGATACTCCACAGTAGAAAAACAGTTTCAAAGATTTTGCCATGCTCTGTGACATTCTTGGATATTTCTTCACAAGAATCGCACACACAATTGCAACAACTGCTCCATACGCTGCATCTGACAACATCATTCCAAAGAAAAATACATAGAAGAACGACATGATCGTTGTCGGATCGATCTCTCCGGCATGCGGTAATCCGTAAGATTCTACAATGCCTTCCATGTTCGTAGAGAACGGGTTATTCTTTAAAATAACCGGTGCTTCTTCACCTTCTTCAATATCTTCAATATCTACCATACAGTTATATTTCTCTGTCAAAGATTTCTCTACCGGACCTGACTCACATGCCGGTATATATCCACTTATCACAAATGTACGCTTTGACTGAAGAAGATCTCCGAGAACTGCATACTTATCTGCTCGGACTCTGTAATAATCTGCTACGGCCTGAAGTTCTTTTCTTTTGGAAGCCAGGCTCTTAAGTTCTGCCTCGCACTGCGTCATCCGCTCTCTTGACGCTGCTATCTCTGTTTCCAGTACTTCCTTCTGCTCTTTTGGTGTCTTGCTCCAGTTCTGGGACGGTCTTGCAAATCCTGCACTCCGAAGTGCTTCTTCCACTGTCTGGAGTTGTTCTTTCAAACAGATGACTGCAATGCAGATCATATTAGATTCTGCTGAAACTAAATGTACATCGACCCCCGTTTTCTCCATCACTTCCGGAGTCTTCTCAAGTAGAATGGAATAAATGTTCTCAAGAGTAAGCTCTCCCGGCATTGTTCCCAGGATCAAAGCAGTCCTTTTTGTCTTCCCTTCCTGAAGCGGAACATCTAATGCCATCCACGGCATCAGACCTTCAATCTGATTCTCGATCTTTGCTATGCCTGCTCTAAGCTCAGCATACTCGCGATCAAGATCATAAATTCCGCGGGCTGTCTTGATCAATTCTGGTCCAGATATCTGAACCTTTTCTTCCAACTCACGATCGATCAGTTCTTTTCCTTCCAGCGAAGAAAGTAATGACTTTTTCTCCGGAGCGTAAGCATCCAGAATCCCCAGTGCCTGATCTGCTGCCGTTGCCGCTTTTTCAAATTTCATCCGCTGTCCGGTTGTGTCCATCTTTTGGAAGAATGCATCCTCTTCTTTGTCCCTGTCAACTTCAAGAACTCCAAGATGCTGTAACTGTTCCAGGATTGCTTTTCGATCTTTCTTCAGGGCACAGATGCTGATTTTCTGCATCTTAAGTCCCGCCATAATCTTATCCCTCCTTTTTTGTTACGACCACATGGATCAGATTAATTCAGAAAGAACTAGCTGCACTGCTGCATCCTTTTTCTCTCTTGCAGAAACCTTAAGCTCTTCGATCACATCTTTGAGCTTCTCTACTTCTTTATCTTCCTGATTTTTCGCCTCTTCTCTGGCCTTCTCATCCAGTCCACCGGCAGTTCTTTTTGCCTCTTCTATA
>ERZ780203.1792-NODE-1792-length-13771-cov-2.845655_pt1 | contig 13771 bp, 7 predicted proteins | sample MGYA00511168_ERZ780203 | MGnify/ENA primary metagenome ERZ780203 (study PRJEB29588, sample SAMEA2156577) | human gut metagenome | biome: human gut; feature: human-associated habitat; material: faeces | place: Denmark | collected 2008/2010 ...
TGCCGTTGCGGCTGCTGTAAAAGACGGTGACTGGGTCGACTATGGATTCGGCGGCGGATATCCGGAGCTTCTTGACAAGGCGCTCGCCGCAAGAAAAGGTCATTTAAAAGATGTGAAAGTTCGCGGCGGTCTCGTGATCCGCCCGCGCATCGAAGTCGTTGAGGCTGATCCGGAACAGGAAAGCTTCTCCTACTACAGCTGGCATATCGGTGACTATGAACGGAAACTCCAGACCCGTGGTCTCGTAAAATTCATGCCTGTGGTACTCCGCCTTCTCCCGACGCTCTACCGCCAGCGCTATATCCGGACAGATGTTGCCTTCGTCCCGGTATCTGCCCCGGATGAGAACGGCTACTGCGGTCTCGGCATCTCAAACTTCGCATGGAGAACCATGTTTGAGAGTGCAAGAACTGTGATCTTTGAGATCAATGAACATTATCCGAAGCTTCAGGGTGTGGACGGTTCCCACCGTGTCCATCTCTCCGAGGCGGATTATATCGTAGAGGGCGAACATGAACCGCTTCCGGTAAGAACCTACAAAGCTCCGTCTGAGACAGATATCCAGATCGCAAAGCTCGTCGTAAACGAGATTCCGGACGGCGCGGTTCTATCTCTCGGCGTCGGCGGCGTTCCGTTCACTGTCGCGAACATGTTGGCGGAATCCGATCTCAGGGATCTCGGCTGCCATACCGGAACCATCAGTGATGCCTACTTAAACCTCTGGAAGGCGGGAAAGCTCACAAACGCAAAGAAAGAATTTGACACCGGTCTCTCCACATGGAACCTCGCAATGGGCTCCCAGGAGTTCTATGACTGGATCGCAGAAAATCCGAAGCTTTTCCATCCGGCTGACCTCGATTATGTCCATGATCCACAGCGCATCGGAACCATGAAGAACGTCATCAGCATCAACGGCGGCGTACAGCTTGACCTTATGGGACAGGAGAATGCAGAGTCCGCGGGAACCCGACAGCTCTCCGGCATCGGCGGTCAGATGGACTTCCTTGAGGGTGCCTACCGCTCCATCGGAGGAAAAGGATATATCTGCATCAACTCCGCGAGAAAGGCAAAGGACGGCACCTTAAAGTCCAACATCGTTCCGTTCATCCCGGGCGGCTCCACTGTCTCCGCACCGCGTACCATGATCCAGAGCGTTGCGACCGAGTATGGTATCGCAAATCTCTCCGGAAAGACCTTAAGAGAGCGCGCCGAGGCCATGATCGCGATCGCGCACCCGGATTTCAGGGATGAACTGGAACAGTATGCGAAAGAGGCGTTCCACTAAAAAATAAAAAGTTCCATATTGAAAAAATCTGCGGCAGAATCCGATGATATTCCACTCACCGGATTTCTGCCGCAGATTTTATCTCATCCATATAAGACTCCTGCCTCATTGACAAGGATCTACCTGATCCATTACAGACGTTTTTTCTGTGTATCCTAAAACTTCTCATCCCTGCACAAGATGTCAAAATCCTGCATATGTTGTACTTTCAGGACAGTAAAACTTTGTTATAATGGATCATATAGAAACGAGAGGAGATTGTTGAGTATGAACAGCCCATTCTGGTCCCTTGTCATGCGGTATTTTCTGGAGTTTTTTTCCATGGTGCCCTGTGCGGTCCTCTGCTTTCTTCCGGTTCAGGACCGGCTCCGCATAAAACCGCTGAATATTTTTCTCACCGGTATCCCGCTCTCGATCCTCTGGGCTTTCGCCGGAGGCCTCGTCTGAGCAGGCTTCGGGATTGCGAGAGACTTCTGGGTCCTGCCGTCCTTTATCCTGTTTGCGGTATTCTTCCATCGGGTCTGTGATCTCGCCCTCTGGAAGCCGTTCAGTATCCTGATCGCCGTCTGCGCGGTCTTCTCCTGTATCACAAACCTGACACTCGTCGCAGATGCCCTCATTGACCGGACGAACACCTCCGGTCTGTTCACGCTTCCGGGCGCAGGGATCCACCTGCTACTCTCCGTTCTCATCGTGGCCATCGTATGGTATCCGGCAACCCATGCCGCGAAATGGCTGGGGGGCGATATCGAAATGGCGAAGACCTGGTATATATTCTGGGTATTCCCGGCGGCATTCTTCCTGCTGAACCGCCTGATCCGTCCGCGCTACTACGAGACGCTCTACACGAACCGGGTCATGAAGTTTTATCCGATTTTAATTCTGGCGCTTCTGACATTCCTCCTGCTCTTCTATTTTATGTTCTACCTGATGGCATCGGAGATGAACCAGAACACGAGACTTTTGAGGGAAAATGAGCTTTTGCAGCTCCAGAGCGCCCAGTACCGCAATCTCCAGCGCTCCATCGACGAGACGCGGATCGCCCGCCATGATCTCCGTCAGCATCTCACGGTGCTCTCGGGATACGCGGCGAACAAAGATCTTGACGCGATCTCAGACTATCTCGCGTCCTTCCGGAAACATATGATGCCGGAATGGCTGCCTGCTTACTGTGAAAATCAGGCTGTCAACGCGATCCTTAGCTACTACGCGCAGATTGCGGAAAAAGCCGGAACTGCTCTGGAGATCCAGGCACAGATGGAAAAGGAAATACCGGTCCCGGAACCGGAATTCTGCGTGCTTTTGGGAAATTTACTGGAAAACGCGGTGGACGCATGTCGGGAAAACAATGAAAGCGGCGCGATCAAGGTCCATATCCGCCAGACCGGCACCTCCCTCATAGCCATCACGGTGGACAATCCCTGCAGAAAGCCTCCAGTTCTCGAAGGAAAGCGTTTTCTCTCCACAAAGCACAGTGGCCTCGGCATAGGTACCCAGTCTATCCGTCTCATCGCTGAACGGCACCATGGAGATGCACGGTTTGAATGGAAGAACGGGATGTTCTACGCATCGGTGATCTTAATTCCGTCTGCGGAGTCATGATAGAAATAGCAAAATGTTTCCGGGCAATTTCGATCGTTCACTGTAATTTTTCAAACTTTTTCTTGACTATCTTACATTAAAGCAGTAAAATGATATCGTAAAAAATCGAAATACGCGTAGACGAAGAATAGTAGGCTGCAGGATTCCCCACAGAGAGCCGTGGTTGCTGGGAGCACGGCGGGATGAAACAGTTCGAACTCGCTTCTGAGCGGTTCCGCTGAAATTGAACGGTAGGCGGAAACGGGTTCTCCCGTTACAGGGAAAGGGTATCCGGCCGGTACCCTGTAAAGCAGCGTCTTCTATGGACGAATCAGAGTGGTAACGCGGTGAAAATCATCGTCTCTTCATGCAGCAATGCATGGGGAGATTTTTTTTTCGCTTAAATATCGCATAAATGCCGGAAGTGAAGCGTATTGCTCCATTTCTCACGGATTTCGATCAGTAAAAAGTCTCAGTGTTTCCATGCGGTGGCACTGAACATCACACATTTACTATACTTAGGAGGATCTAAATCATGATCGCAGTTGCATCTTTAATCGTGCTGATCGCGGTTATCGCCTTCAGTGCTGTCACAAAAAAGAATGCCGGTGTTGTCGGTCTTGTCGCGGCATACATCTTCTCCATCGCAGCGGCAAAATGCGGCACCGAAATCAATGTCTCAAAAGTCGTGACCGGAAACTGGCCGACGAGCGTATTCTTTATCGTCCTCGCCACCACATTCCTCTTTGGTATTGCAACCTTAAACGGCACCACGCAGGCACTTTCCAAGAACATCGTATGTCTCGCAAGAGGAAACGCGAAGATCCTGCCGGTGATCTTCTTTCTCTTCGGCGCGATCATCTCCGCGGCAGGCGCAGGCGGACTAATCGTCGCAGTCATCATGCCGATTGCCCTGTTCGTCGCAGTTGAAAACGGAATCTCGGTTTTGATGATGAGTCTTGTCACCATGGGCGGTATTATGGTCGGAGGCCTGTCCCCCCTCGCCATCAACGGAATCGTGGCACAACAGCTCTCCGCGGAAAACGATATCATCGTTGAAAGCCTGTCCGGTTACCTTCCGCTCTGGGGCGCATACGCCACAGCCATGACGCTCTTCTCCATCGGTGCCTACTTCCTGCTCGGAGGTCTTCACCCGAAAAAGATGGAAAACGCTGCGGCACCGCACTTTACAGGATTTGATAAGAATCAGACTCTGACACTCGCCGCGATCCTCGTGGTCCTCATCGGTGTAATCTTTTTTGGACAGAATATCGGACTGATCTCTTTCGCGTGCGCGGGTGTTCTCTTAATGCTCGGCGCTGTCGATCAGAAAAAAGCCATCGCAGCTGTTCCGTGGAGCACGATCATCCTGATCTGCGGTATGTCCGTCCTGATCAGCGTCGTCAATACCTGCGGCGGCATCGCATTCTTATCTGACGGTCTTGAGAACATCATAGGCGAGAGAACTGCCCAGCCGATCATGATGGTACTCGGTGGACTTATGGGCGCTGTCTCCAGCGGTACCGGAGTCGTTATGCCGACCCTGATCCCGCTCTCTGCGGAGCTGAGCCAGACCTTAGGCATCTCCTCCATGAGCATCGTGATCGGTGTCATCGTCGGAACCAACGGAGTCGTGATCAGTCCGCTGTCCACGGTCAGCGGCATCTGTGTCGGCTGCGCGCCGGAGTCTGTTGATAAGGACAAGCTTTACAACCAGCTGCTGCTTGCGGCTGTCAGCTTTATCGTGATGAGCGTTGTTCTTTCCTTTATCGGAGTGTTCCGGATCTTTGGTTAAAGCTTCCGCGTTCCGTTTTACGTATTATCCGTATAAACATGAAGATCCGCAGGTTCCCATTTTTAGGATCCTGCGGATCTTTTTTGTTCATGTCTTATTTTTCTTTTGTTTCAAGTCCGTCCCATACACCGTCTTTGTCGACATAATATCCATCCGGTGTCCTGATTTCTCTGTACATGGAGCCAAGCGGCACAGCTCCGGATATCTTTGACAAGTAGTACCATTTTCCATTGATGAACTGCCATCCTGTGAGCATTGCTCCGCTCGCCGGATCGAGATAGTACCAATGCTGGTCTGACTCATCGTAATGCCAGCTTGTCTGCATTCCGGTGTTCTCGTCGATCAGATACCACTTTCCGCTGGCGTTATCCTGTGCCCATCCGCTCTTCAGATAGCCGTCAGAACCGAAAGCCCACCATTTTCCGTCTTTCTGGATCCAGCCCAGCTTTTCACCGTTCTGATCACTGGTCTTTTCTCCTGCCGGATAGGTGCCGTCCTTGAATTCGAACCACCAGCCCTTATTATCGCGTTTCCAGGTTCCCTGTGCATCGTTTTCGGAAGAGCTGCTGTTAGAAACATTCTTTCCAAAGTTCGTTGCCGCCGGGTTCTTTGTGCTGCCGGAACCGCCGGAATTGTCGGAATCATCGGATCCACTGCTTGCCTTGCGGACTGCATGAAGTGTTCCGTTCTCAAAGTGGATCTCGTAATTCTCAGATGTCAGACCAGACGGCTGTATCGCGTAATCGCCCGCCGCGCTGTCTGGCGCATATTCACAGGTAAACTGCAGGCTGCCGTTCAGCACATCCGCGGTATCTGTTCCTGCAAATCCTTCGTAGAGGACTGTATACTCCGGAATCGCATCTCCGACTGTGACATTCTGATCCACTGCTTTTACACTGAGCGGAGCTTTTTTGATCTCAAAGGAGAATGTCTGGCTTCCAGCCTCGTAGTTCTTTCCGGCTTCCGTATGAACTTCCACCGTGTAGATTCCGGCATTCATCGGCGCCTCCGTTAAGATCTCACTGCCCTTTTTGATCGTCAGGGTCATGTTTCCATCACTGTCCGTCCATGCCTCCGGCGCGGTGTTTTTCGCGTCATAGACACGGTTTAACTGATCCAGATTTCGAAGTTCGAACTCCGGCTTCGCCTGGGATACGGTCAGTTTTCCCGGCTGATATGTGATCACATAGTTTCCATTTTCCGCTGTGAGGCCGGACGGGATGATCTCGTACTCGTCCACATCGCTGCCAGCCGCATAAGCGCACTCGTAGGAGAGGGTTCCGCCGAGGACTTCTGTGTTTTCTCCGTTTACGAAACCTTCGAACGTGCTGCTGTATACCGGCGGTTCATCCTTATAGGTCACGTTTCTTGATTCTGCCGTCACAGTGAGCTGTGCCGGGGTGATCGCAACGGTTGCGGAGCCGCTTAAGGTGTCAAAGTTTTTCTTTGTCACCGTGTAGTAGACGGTATAGCTGCCTATGTTCTTGTATACAGGGCTTTCTGTGAGTTTGCAGTTATCTTCGGACTCACCATAAAGGATCTCACCGTCTCCAGCGTTTCCGGTAAGGGTGATTTTAATTCCGTGAGAGTGCCCGTCGTAGATTCCTGTATATCCGGCTGCGTCAACGCCTGTGATCGAGGCTTTTTTGATCTCGATTTCAAAACTGCCGGATACGGAATCATGGTTTGCTGCGGATGCAGTGTAATATACCGTATAGATGCCGGCATCGGTGAAAGCAGGAGCATTTTTTAATGCCTGCGTTTCGTCCGCGGCCTGTTCTGCTGTGAGGCCGTAGCGGAAGGTGATAGCCGTGCCACCGATCGTACTTCCTGTTGCCGTGACTTCCGGCAACTGTTCCCTTCCATTGTAGGTCAATTCCATCATCTGCCGTACAGAAACATTCTGAATTTTGGCATTTTCGATCTTTGCACCGCTGCAGGAGACATTGGAAAGCTCACTCGTTGTAAGTTCATAGCGATCCTCAAATTTGGAATCCAACGCAATGCCTGTAACATTCACAGTATTTGTTCCAGCGTTCTCGGATGTCCATGTGAAGGTTCCCTTTGCCTCTAATGCCGCCACATCCTCTGAGAGGATCGGGTTTCCGTCAGCGGAGCTGAGGGTGAGCGTTCCTTCAGCCTTTGTACCTCCATCATAGGTCTTTGACTGGAGCATGTTTACAGAAGGAACGAGCCGCGCTTTGGAGACTGTAAATGTGACCGGGGAGCTTTCTGCTTTCTCGTAATTCTGGCTCTGGCTTACGGCTGCCTTTACATACCAGGTTCCAGGTTTATTCTCTACATTCCAGTCTTTATATTCACCGTTTTCGGTACTACTGTAGGTGTATGTGATTTCTCCTGTGGTGTCCGCTGCCGTGAGCTCCGGCTTCGGTATTTCTCCGTATCGGATATTCGGGCATGTTACTGTGGAGATTGTGTTTGAAGCGCGATAAATCTTTAAATCTGTCCCTATGCGTACAGGATTTTCCTGCGCTTCCACATTCTTTCCACCGCTGCTGGTAATTCCCATATAATAAGTTGCATATTCTTGATCCGGATCTGCATTGGCCTCATAATGTCCTTCTGCATTTCTCGAAACCTTCTGGGTCAACTCTGCGTCACTGTACAGTTCAAACTGGATCTCTCCGTAACCAGTCACCGTATGTCCACCAACGGAATAAGCGTCCTTTATTCCCGGTTTGAGGTAGGTCTCTTCATCATTGCCATAGTTGATGCTTGTTACAGTCTGAAACCATTCAGGATTGAACGTGGCTTTCTTGATCGTTATCTCTCCAATCCGCAAATCTGTAACACGCTCAACTCCATCTTCACTCTTGGTGCTTACATAGATACCATAGGTTCCTGCTGCCGCCGGAGCTCCGATGAAACTGTCAGTATCCTCTGCACCGACTTTTTCTTTATATCGCACTGCGCCAATGTCAAACGATCCGCCTTTTCCCTCTACCGGCTGTACCTCCACGTTATGCACGTCACCATTATGTGTATAAGTAAATTCGGTGCCTCCAACTATCTTGAAATCATCCTTTGTCAATGTGCGCTTCAGAGTCGTAAATTTGACTGTCTGCATTTCTGACACATCATTGTTAGCATTTTCAACCACCAGATAATATGTATATGACGTATCAACAGAGAGATTATTTAATTCAATAGAAAATTTACCATTTTCTACATCTACTGTTGCAAAGCTCGCCTTACTATCCTCTTTCTTTGCTTCTGCTCTGAGCGCTTCTCCAGTGTATCCCTGATACTTCGAATCACTGGTATAGTATACGGTTGTTCCATCGGAAGTTCCCTTTATAGTCGCAGAATTCTCTTTGATATCATCAGATGATATTGCTGCGGCAAACTTAACCTGATATCCTGCGTAAAGTTCAATTTCAGGTATTTTACCTTGTGGATTTAACATGTCTTCGACAAGTTGATTCACTGTTACTGTTGTGTCTGTCGCAGTACCATTTCTGTTCGAGTTTTCTTTGTACCTCCATACTGAAAAAGCCGCGCCTCCCGGCAACCCGATATTACTTAAATAGCTTCGATGACTATCGTCAAGATTCAGAAGATATTCCTCGTAAAATGGATTATTTGCATCTTTTCCAATATAATACTTTACATGAACTGTATAAAGATTCGGTGCGCTGAATGCATAAAGCTCAGTTGTTTCCGGATTATCAGAAATCTTATGCTCATTATATACTGCAAAGATCGGAGTCTTTCCGCCAGACAGTGTAATATGTTCAAGGAGATCCCGATAATTTGAGGTCGAGGCTTTGAAAAGCTTCATGTTCGCCCCTGTGTCATTTCCGTCCAACGGGAGATTGATTTTAAGGTTTTCTTCGCCTGTTGCCTTTGCCTTTGTAAAATCGATCTCATTTACTTTTGAAGCACTTTCGATCTGCATAGATACGAACGGGAAATTTCCTTCAACCGTAAATTTTGCAGTCCCGCTGACACTATTTTTCTCTAAAGCCATATAAACATCCGGCTGATTCTTACCACCGGAAATTGTTCCGCCTGACAAGGTAATTTCATTAAGTTGGGTATGCTTTAAACCATACTCTCCGCCTTTGATCGTTCCCCCTGTCATCTCGAACTTAGCATGGTCTTTCTGTAATCCGCTGCTTCCAAGTCTGTTTATATAAACAGCTGTGTTATTTGTTGACTCAATCCGTCCATCATTCATTGTTACTGATACTCCACCAATTGCACTGATCGCATATCGATTTTGCGAAGAATAAGCGGACTGATCTACAATATGCGCGTTACCATCTACAATCAGATCTGCAGAGGTCAATGTGATAACAGACTCATTCGCATTATCTGCATTCACAGTTCCAATAATCTCCCCACCTGTAATATGGATCGTACTTTTTGTCTCTCCATTGAAACCGCTGCAGTTAATTTCGGACTTCAAAGTTCCCGTTCCAACAACATTTACTTTTCCAGTAATCTTTCCCTTAAGCAAAACTGGTTTGTCGTCAGCGTTGCCTGTATCTACTGTAATATCTCCAGCAATTGGATTTCCTGTTGTTCCCACACTGATTTCTAATCCATCTGTTCCAGTGTTTCTTAATAGAATTTCATCTATAATTCCGGATACTGTAGCTTGGGCTTTAGTATACTCGACCGTCTTTACTGGCTCAGTCCCATCCTCAGTTTTGTCATACGTAATCGTAACCTGGTAATTTTCCGTATCGGAAGGTAACTGGATTTCCGTACTTTTAATATTTCCTGCCGGAATCAAACTGGATTCAGCCTTTGGATCCATAATACGGATATAGTTGCCCACTGCTCTCGCTTTGTAACTCTGATACTGGTCCGCACTTCCTACAGAAGAATTATGATTGACAATGCTTAAATGAATCCCATTGACTAACGTATCCATGTTCTCAGATGAACCTTTAATCCAGTTTTTCAATGAAGAACTGGCATTCATTGCAAGGTCACTTACCACAAATTTGAATGAGTCATTTATCGTTTCTAAATTCACAGCATCAATAGTAGCACAGGATTTAGCACTGTAACCATAATATATCGATCCATGCGTATTTCCACCTGCAGCAGATATATCAATATTATCTGATAATGATAATTTTGTCTTATCTGACATTAAAATCGCAAAAGCTCTTCCCGATGAATTAGTGTTCTCGGCATAAATTTTTCCGCCACTGATAGAAACCTCTTCGCTTTCTTGAATTGCGGCGGTATCATTAGTGTTCGTTTCTATGTAATTAACCTCTCCCCCACTTATATCTATTTTTTTTATGCCAGACAGCTGACCATTCCATATACCGTCGGTTATTTTAATATGACCATGTCCACCGTTTCCGAAGCCTCTTCCCTTGATCGTTCCTCCCTTTAAACAAACGGTATCTTTTGCCGTCAATTCAAAGCCGGCAGTGAGCTCCCCAGCTTCTTGTTCAAATAACACTGTAGCATCTTTTGCATCGTTCTTTCTATAATATAGATAATTATCACCAACCGTTATATTGGCCTTATTATGTATTATATAGTCACCATTCGCTCCAATATAAAATGCAGCGCCAATACCATTTTTCTCATACGAACCAGTCAATGTCAATTCACAGCCTTGTTTAAGGACCGGTCCATCACCGCTAATACTGATATTCTTAAAATCAATCGTTACTTTCTTATCCACACTATTATTCAAAATCGTCTCTATCGCATCAGTCAGATCCTTTACGCTCGTCCCATCGCCTTCCAGACTTCCTCCACTGACCTGAAACGTTCCATCTGTTGCCTGGCTGATCGTATATATTCCTCCCGTAACCGGCTCCACATTCATCGCACGCTTAGCCATTTTCCTCTTCGTCTCCGGGATCTCTTTCCCATTTGATGCTGTCGCGGTCTCCTTCTCAAGGTCGGACTCGGTCGTCTCGTTTGAATCCACAGTTGTATCCCGCTTCTCGTCCGCATTGGACGCGCTGGCTATCTCGGCCTCGATTTTCTTATTCTCTTCTTCCAGATTTTCTTCCAGCGCAGTTATTGTCTCCGCCTTCGCCATAATTCCCATATCACCATGATTGACCAGAAGGACTGCAATCAGGACTGCTGCTGACATACGTTCATACCATTTTCTCTTTCTCATATTCATTTCCCCCTTTATGACAGGTTCTTTTGGATTATACTTGCAAAATTTCAGACCATTCCACGGTTCATAGTTGATTTTATTATACGTTTTTTCTGTTCCACCCGCAATTCTTTCTGCACAAGATGTCAAAATTCCGCATAAGATGTCAAAATCAGGAATGATTCTCAGGAAATAACTCCCGTTTTTTTCATGTATAAACTGCCCTGTTTTCGTGAATCATTTTTCTATGAAAACAAATTGCGGAGGTTCTTATCATGGCAGGATATAAGGTTGAAATCTGCGGGGTAAATACTTCGAAGCTCCCGCTTCTGACGAATGAGGAAAAAACCGACCTTTTCAGACGGATCCAGAATGGAGATACGGACGCAAGAGAAACATATATTAAAGGAAATCTGAGACTTGTCCTGAGCGTGATCCAGCGATTTTCGAGCAGCAGTGAGAACGTGGATGACCTGTTCCAGATCGGGTGCATCGGCCTGATCAAAGCGATCGACAATTTCGATCTGTCGCAGAATGTAAAATTTTCCACGTATGCGGTTCCAATGATACTCGGCGAGGTAAGACGATACCTCAGGGACAACAATTCCATCCGGGTCAGCCGCTCACTCCGGGATACCGCCTACAAAGCGTTGTCAGCAAGAGAACTTCTCACAAAGAAAAATTTACGGGAACCGACGATCATGGAGATCGCCGATGAGGTCGGGATCAGCAAAGAAGAGATCACTTACGCAATGGACGCGATCCAGAGCCCTGTGAGCCTCTATGAACCTGTCTACACCGACGGCGGCGACCCGCTCTGCGTCATGGACCAGATCAGTGATAAAAAAAACAGGGAGGAAAACTGGGTCGAACAGCTCTCGCTGAGCGAGGCGATGAAACATCTTCCGACCAGAGAACGCCACATTATCGATATGCGCTTTTTTGAGGGGAAAACCCAGACCGAAGTTGCCTGCGAGATCGGGATCAGCCAGGCACAGGTGTCGAGACTTGAGAAGAATGCGCTGAAGTCTATGAGAAATTATCTGTGTTGAAATTCAGTTGGTATCATCTTTTTGCTTACCAGGAAGTTTCTTAGAAATTTCCTGGTAACTGAATAAGTGAAAACACGCTTCTGAGAAGATTCCAACATGAGAATCTCCCTCAGAAGCGTTTTTTGCAATCTTCGCCTTTATTTCGCAGTCTCCCCGTATCTTGTCAGAAGTTCCATGTAAAAATCGATGCTGTCCGCCAACTCTTCTACTCCCGTAAACTCATTGGCTGCATGGACATGGTGGTCTTCTCTCGCATAGATTGTGGAAAAACGATAAACGCGGTCACTCATATCATAGACGAAGCGCGCATCCGTTCCTCCGAGCATCATCTCCGGGCACGGGATCACATCCCCATAGATCTTACCGCCGATCTCGACAAGCAGATCCTTCATTGCGCCGTCATACAGAGATGTCGGTGACGCATCGCTGCCCTTCAGTACACGAACCTCCACCTCATCCGGCACGATCTCTTCCAGATGTTTCTTTACGCTCTCAACCGTATCTCCTTCAAGGACACGGCTGTTCACAACAGCAGTCACCTTTGCAGGAAGAATATTCGCCTGGGCAGATCCGGAAAGCATCGTCGGAACAACCGTCGTGTGGAACATGGCATCCAGCGCCGGATCCTTTTTCAGATACGGAACCAGCTTTTCCAGATTCTCATCCGGGTTCTTTAACAGCTCCGCAAGTTCCGGATTCTCCTTCGCCATGTACGGGGCAAGAACTTCGAACCGGCGTCGGATCGTATCGGTCACACGGTACGGCATCGGATGTTCCTGGATCGCGATCAGTGCCTTCGCGATCATGGTCGTTGCGAAATTCTCACCCGGACGGCTGGAATGACCGCCCTTTGCTGTGTAGGAAAGTTCAAAATCGACGTAACCCTTTTCGCAGAGTCCGATCGTGCAGAGTGCCTTGTCATCGATCCCGTAGTCGCTTCCCGGGCGGACTCCGCCGCCTTCATCGAGCACAGCACCGAAGCGGATCCCAGTTCCTCTGAGGGTCTCCGCAGGGATCTTTCCGCCTGCGACCTCTTCCATATATCCGTAAGAAAGATACAGATCATAATCCGGCTCATAGCCTTTTTCCAGAAGTACCTCAACTGCCTCCAGCTGCCCGATCAGATTGCTCTTACAGTCGCTGGAACCGCGTCCCCAGATCTTTCCATCTGCAATAGTTCCGGAATACGGCGGATATGTCCACTTTTCAGGGTCACCTTCCGGGACAACGTCCTGATGCGCCATCAAAAGAAGCGGAGCAGCGCCGGATTTTCCGGTTCCCTTCCAGTGATAGAGAAGTCCGGCCTGATCGGTATGTTCCAGAGTCAGATGTTTATGTACCAACGGATAGGTTTCCTTTAAATATTCATGGAATGCGTCAAATTTTGTATAGTCAGTCAGTGAATTATCCGCGTTTGATACGGTTGCGAAGCGGACCGCACCTGCAAGGTGTTCTGCGCTGATCTGCGGATCGATTGTATGTTTTCCCATATGCTCTTCTCCTTTTGCTGTCAGATCCTGATTGTCCTGTAACTTTTCTGCAGCTCTTATTCTGCTTTCTTCTCCGCCTTCTCGCTCATCGCCTTGGAGTTTACGATAATACGCAGGTGGGAACCTTCTCCACATTTGCCTTTTTCATCATGTACTTCGATATCGAACCAGAGCTTTCTTCTCTCGATGCTGCGAAGCTTCGCTGTAGCTGTCACTTTCATGCCAACCGGTGTCGGTGCTAAATGGCGGCAGTGGATCTCCGCCCCCACCGTGGTCATCCCTTCGTCCAGATAGGCTTTCGCCAGCTCCAGGGCCGCCGCCTCCATCAACGCCACCATATTGGGGGTGGACAGGATCTTGGAGCCCGCGCTCCCGATGCGCTTGGCGGTCATCTCATCGGTGACCTCCCAGGTCAGCGTATATTCTGTCGGTTTTTCCATCACAGCAGTTCTCCCTTCC
>ERZ780203.1793-NODE-1793-length-13765-cov-8.070605_pt1 | contig 13765 bp, 13 predicted proteins | sample MGYA00511168_ERZ780203 | MGnify/ENA primary metagenome ERZ780203 (study PRJEB29588, sample SAMEA2156577) | human gut metagenome | biome: human gut; feature: human-associated habitat; material: faeces | place: Denmark | collected 2008/2010 ...
GCAGAAGCCGCAGACTCTCCCCGTCCAGCCGAAAGGTTTCCCCCTCCAGCACCAGCACCTCCCCGCCGGGATGCGCCACCGTAACGCCGGTGTCCTTCAGCCGCTGCCGCAGCGCCTGCTGCACCGCCGCCGCCTGATTTTTCTCTGTGAGAATGAACATATGCCGCCTCCGGGATCATGATCTGAACCTTTATTATATCGGACTGCGCCCCGGATTGCAACGGGGAAACCACAGGGACTTTTCGTTGACACGGCGGCGAAATGTGATATAATAGACAGTGTGTTGCAATATACCCCGTCAGTGTGCCTATTTTGTGTATTGACCGGAGGAGGACATATGGAACGTAAATTCACTCTCAGCTGCTGCTCTACCGTGGACCTTCCCTATTCCTATATGCAGAGCAGAGACATTCCCGTGCTGTTTTATACCTACGTGGTGGACGGGCAGGAGTACGTGGACGACATGGGCCGTGACCCGGAGGCTCTGCCCCGGTTCTACCGTTTTCTGGAGGCGGGCAAGCTGCCCCAGACCTCCCAGATCAATGTCGGCACCTATCTGGACTTCTTCGAGGCCCAGCTGGAAAAGGGCGATCTGCTGCACATCGCCTTCACCTCCGGCCAGTCCGGCTCCGTCCACAACGCCGTGGCGGCGGCCAAGCTCCTGCAGGAGAAGTACCCTGATAAGAAACTCGTGGTCATCGACTCCCTGTGCTCCTCCTCCGGCTACGGCCTGCTGGTGGATGCGGCGGCGGACCTGCGGGACAGCGGCGCCACGCTGGAGGAGACGGCTCGGTGGGTGCTGGAAAACCGCAACAAGGTCCACCACCAGTTCTTCTCCTCCAACATGACCCAGTTCCACCGCACCGGCCGTGTCTCCGGCGCAGCGGCCATGGTGGCCACCATCATGAACATCTGCCCCATCATGCGGCTGGATGATAAGGGTGCCATCAAGGCTTACAGCAAGGTCCGGGGCAAGAAGAAGGCAGTGGAGACCACCGTGAACGCCATGGAGCAGCACGCTCAGGGCGGCCGGGACTACGACCAGCGCTGCTTCGTCTGCCACTCCCGGTGTCCGGAGGACGCCGCCCTGCTCATCACGGCGCTGGAGGAGCGCTTCCCCCACCTGAAGGGCAAGATCCGCCTGTGCGACATCGGCACCATCATCGGCTCCCATAGCGGCCCCGGCACGGTGGCCGTGTTCTTCCTGGGCGACGAGCGCCCCACTATGGACTGACCCCTTATCCCCCTCAGCGGCACATGGCAAGCCATGTACCGCTTCTTTTTCGCCCCCACTGTCCATCCTCCCGGACGCCCCGCCGCACTTGTGCAGGATACCGACCAAAACCGCCATTTTTCGTTGCAAAAAGGGGATTGCCATGATAGGATTCGTGTGATACAATATTTTCGTCGCCAATTTGCGAGATTTAATAATATACAGAAAGGTATCTACTAATCATGAATATTAGAATATCCGCTGACAGCACCTGTGACCTGTCCCCGGAGCTCATTGAAAAATACGACATCCGCATCACCCCCCTGTATATCGTCCGGGACGGCCAGTCTCTGGTAGACGGCAAGGACATCACCCCCGACGAAATTTACGCCCACGTCAATTCCGGCGGCGGAATGTGCAGCACGGCGGCGGTGTCGGTGTACGACTACACCCAGTTCTTCCGCCGCCAGCTGGAGGAGTGCGACGCCGTGGTGCATTTCCACATCTCCGGCGATATGTCCGCCTGCTACCAGAATGCCTGTATCGCCGCTCAGGAGGTGGGGAACGTCTACCCCGTGGACTCCCGCAGCCTCTCCACCGGCATCGGCCAGCTGGTGCTGGAGGCGGCGCAGCTGGCCCGTGAGGGCAAGCTCACCGCTCAGGAGATCGCCCACGAGATGGAGCGCCGCCGGGAGCTGCTGGACGTCAGCTTTCTGGTGGAGCGGCTGGACTTCCTGCACAAGGGCGGCCGCTGCTCCGGCGTTGCCCTGCTGGGGGCCAATATGCTGAACCTGCGCCCCTGCATTCAGGTGAAGGACGGCCAGATGATGGTGGGCAAGAAGTACCGTGGCCCCTATGTAAGCTGCCTGCTCCAGTACATCCGGGAGCGGCTCAAGGGCCGGGATGACATTGACACCCGCCGCATTTTCATCACCGAATCCGGCGGCTTCACCCCGGAGGAGCTGGCGCAGGTGGAGGCCGCCGTCCGCAGCTGCCAGCCCTTTGACGAGGTGCTGCACACACGGGCCGGCTGCACCGTCTCCAGTCACTGCGGCCCCCGCACGCTGGGCATCCTCTATTTCCACACCAAATAATTTTCCTATCATCAACGCCCACCGGAGAGCCGCTGCGCTCCCCGGTGGGCGTTTTCCGGAAAAGCTGCCCCGAGATTTTTCGCAAGACAACTGTCACGGCGCTTGCTTTTCCTACCAGCTTAGTGGTATAATAGGCTGAATAAATGAGGAGGCATACACCATGATTTCCACCAAAGGACGTTATTCCATTCGGATCCTGCTGGATCTGGCCGAGCATCGGGGCGTGGGCTATACCCCCATCAAGGACGTAGCCGCCCGGCAGAGCATCTCCCTGAAATATGTGGAGAAGCTGATGCCCGCCCTGAAAAACGCCGGCCTGCTGGACAGCAGCCACGGCATCGGCGGCGGCTACCGGCTGAACCGTGACCCAGAGCAGTACGACCTGTGGGAGATCCTGCGGGTGACGGAGGGCGAGCTGGCCCCGGTGTCCTGCCTGCAAACGGATGCCTCCCCCTGCCAGCGGGCCGGGGAGTGCCGCACCCTCTCGGTGTGGCAGGGCTACTATGACCTGACCCGGAAATATTTCTCCGGCATCACCTTGGCGGACCTGATGGCCGTTCCACAGGGCGACAACTACGTCATCTGACCTCCCGCTCCATCTTCCCCCCAAACGGCAAGGCCCCCGAAGCCATTCGCTTCGGGGGCCTTGCTGTCTTTTACTTCTTCCGTAGCACCATGGCGATGAAGTTCAAATACCTCCGGCCTCCATGGCCTTGCGGTCGCCGATGGCGTATTCGTTGTCCTGCCGCAGCCAGTCGGCCCAGAACCCCTCATGGCTCTCCATCTCCCGGACCTGAAGCACCTCCGCTCCCTGACACCGCCCCAGCAGCGCCCGCCAGTAGGCGGCATCGTGCAGATAGTCCACCTGCTCCGGCATCCACGACAGCAGCGCCCGCCAGTAGGCGGCATCGTGCAGATAGTTCACCTGCTCCGGCATCCACGACAGCAGCAGCTCCGCCCGCAGCCGATCGTCCTCTACCCGTCCTGCTTCTCACCTTTGGCCTTGGCGGCCCGGAGCTTTCGCAGGGTGTACACCACGCTGCACACCACCAGTACCGTGTTGATGGCCAGGAAGACCCAAAACACCGGTGAACTGAAATCCAGCGAATTTCCGGCGATGACCAGACAAACCATCCCCGGCGCAATGGCCAGCCACGACCCCGCCAGATACGTCAGGTAATCCACCCGCAGCATCCCCAGCGGCAGTCCCAGCACCTCCATGTTCAGCCCCAGCATATGGATGGCAAAGCACATGGCAAAGCCGTATTCCTGCGTGGCGCTGAAATAGCGCTTGATCTTGGGATGCCGGTCCAGCAGCGACTCCAGACTCTCCGTCTTGGTGAAGCGCCCCATGGCGTAAGAGATGGATAAGCACACCGCCGTCCCCACGCCGTTGACGGCCAGCGCCGCCGGCAGCGGCAGCACCATGGACACCACGACCACCAGAGCATTGTATACCACCACGCCGGAAAAGCCCTTCAGTACATATAGTCCCAGCACCACCAGCACCGCCAGCACAGGCCGGTCCGCCACCAGCTGCGGTACCGTATCCAGATCCATGACCCCTGTGGCCAGCAGCACGCCGAATATCGCCGCACACAGGACCATGATCAGCACCGGCAGGTAATCCCTCAGCCGGAATTTTTTCATACAAGCCCTCCTCACGGCGTCCATCCGCTAAAGTGTAGGATATAATGTACCATATCATTATGAATAAAGTGTGAACTTTCGCAGCCTTTACGCTCCGTTCACACTTTTCCGCCAAGTCACGGCCCCCCATTCCTGCTGGACACAGCAAAGCCCCGCTTCGCCAGATGGCGAAGCGGGGCTTTTCCCATAATTTGGAAGTTTTCTCTCTTTCGGTGACCGGCTCAGATGCCTCCGTGCGGCGGGGCAGATTCCCCTGTCAGGGCGTGTCCGTTCTGCCGGAACTATACGTCCACCGAGTCGTCCGGTTCGTGTCCGGTGGACGTCCACCGGACTGTCCGGCAGCCGTCCCACAGGTATCCCGTCCGGATCCGGCAGATATCCAGCCAATGTCCGGCCATCGTCCGGCTGGTATCCCATCGGGATCGGTCAAGTATCCCGCCGGTATCCGGCGGAATAGCCCACCGGTATCCGGTTTCAGGATAGCGCCCGGTCAGGTGTTGAGGAAGGGGTCGTCCAGACGGCCCAGACGGCGGAGCATGGTTTTCTTCACCGCCTTGAAAATATTCTCATATCCGGTGCAGCGGCACAGGTGGCCCGACAGCAGCTTGCGGAGCTGGTCATCGGTATAGTATACCCCACGATCCAGGATCTCCACCGCCGTCATGATAAATCCGGGAATACAGAAGCCGCACTGGATGCTGGTCTCCTCCATGAAGGCCTGCTGAATGTCGGAGAGCTCGCCGTTGGGACCCATGAGACCCTCCAGCGTGGTGATATGCTTGCCCTCGGCCCACACCGCCAGATACAGGCAGGAGTTATAGCACTCGCCGTCGATGAGGACGTTGCAGGCGCCGCACTCCCCCACCTCGCAGCCCTTTTTCACGGAGGTCATGGAGAAGTCGTTGCGGAGCATATCCGTCAGAGAGGCCCGGACGTCTATCATCCGCTCCACCTCCTTGCCGTTGAGGAAGAAGGTCACCAGCTGATACTGATTCTTTGCCATTACAGCTCACCTCCCGCCAGCTTCACAGACTCCATGAGACACCGCTTGGCGCTCTCCACGGCGATGTGAGAGCGGAATGCCTTGCTGGCCCGCCACGAGTCACGGGGATGGATGTCCTCCAGCACCGCTTTTCCGAAGTCCTCGATATTCTCCAGCGTCACGGGCTTGCCGTTGATAAACTCCTCGGCGTGAGGCGCACGCATAGGGACGGGCCCCGCCACGCCGAAGGCGATCCGCACCCGGTCGAAGGTCTTTTTATCCTCGCTGAGCCGGGCGTTAACGGAGGTCCCCAGCGTGGCGATATCCATGGCGTTGCGCATGGCGTACTTGATGTAGTGGCCGAAGGTGCGGTGGTAGGATGCCTTGGGGATCAGGATGGCGGTCTGAATTTCGCCCTCCTCCACCCGCAGATCCACGGTGCCGGCCTTCAGGTAGAAGTCCTTAATGGGTACCCGGCGGACGCCGTTTTTGCCGGTGATCTCCACCATGGCCTCCCATGCGTGGAGGGTGGAGGCGGAGTCGGCGGAGGTAACGCCGTTGCAGGTGTTGCCGCCGATGGTGCCGGCGTTGCGGATCTGAGGGCCGCCCACCATATCCACCGCCTCGCCCAGCACGTTGATATACTGTTGGATCAGAGGATCGGCGGTGATGTGGCTGAAGGTGGTGAGACTGCCGATGCGGAGGTTCTCCTCCTCATCCAGCGTCACGCCCCGCATTTCACCACAGCCCTGAATACTGATGAGGGCCTTTCCGGCCCGCTTGCCCTCCCGCATCTGCACCAGCACGTCGGTGCCGCCGGCGATGATCTGGGCCTCGGGATGCTCCAGCCGCAGGCGGATGGCGTCCTGTACACTTTCCGCCTGATAGAGCGCTGACATATCATACATAGCGGTATTTCCTCCTTAGTCCCGGATCAGGCCCTCTTCCGTGAAGCGCCGGAAGAGGACGTGGGGGGTGATGGGGTCCTGATCGATGGCCACGCCGGTGGCATTGTAGATGGCGTTGCGGATGGCGGGCGCACCGGAGCAGGCCGGGGGCTCGCCCAAGGCCTTGGTGCCGAAGGCACTGGTGGGCTCGGCGTTCTCCACGAACTGCGCCTCCAGATGGGGGTGGTCCATGATGGTGGAGAGCTTGTAGTCCAGCAGGTTATTGTTCAGAGGCCGGCCGGTCTTTTCGTCGAACAGCAGCTGCTCCGACAGGCCGTAGCCGATGGCCATGGACATACCGCCGTGGACCTGCGCCTCTGCCAGCGCCGGGTTCACCAGCTTGCCGCAGTCGTGGACGTTGATGATCTCCTGAAGCGTCACCTTGCACATGGGAACGTCCACCTCCACCACGGCAAAGGTGCAGCCGAAGGAATAGGCGTTGTTGCGGATCGTATAAGTACTCTCGGCGGTGATATGCCGGGAGTCGGCGGGGTCATACTGGGCGTGCATAGCCAGCTCCGACAGGCTCATGAGTACCTTGCCGTCGGTATTGCGGACGATGTTGCCGTCCACGATATCCATGTTGTACACTGCCTGTCGGGTGAGCTTGGTGGCGTAGTCCAGAATTTTCTCCTTCAGCATCAGGCCCGTCTGGCGGATGGAGAAGCCAGCCACATACGTCTGGCGGGAGGCGTAGGCGCCCAAGCCCGTAGGCGTGATATCGGTATCCTGACAGGACACCACATGGACCTTGCGGTAATCGCCCAGGCCCACCACGTCGGAGGTCATTTGGGCATAAGCGGTATCGGCGCCCTGTCCGATCTCCGTCTCGCCGCACTGCATGGTGACGCTGCCGTCCAGATTCAGCAGCATCCGGTTGGAGGACGTTTCCAGCGAGATGGGGTAGACGGCGGTGTTATACCAGAAGGTGGCCACGCCGATGCCGTGGCGGATGGGGCCGGTCTCTTTGGCGAACTCCGCCTTTTTGCGGTCGTAGTCGATGTACTTCTTACCAACCTCCAGACACTGGCGGAAGGAATCCTCATAGTTGACGTTGTGGGAGAAGCCGTCCTCGAAGCCCTTGGGCATGAGGTTCTGCATCCGGAAGGCCAACGGATCCATGCCCACGGCCTTGGCGCACTCGTCCACGTTGGACTCGTCGGCAAAGGAGGCCTGAGGCATTCCGTAGCCACGCATGGCTCCGGCGGCGGGACGGTTGGTGAACACCGTCCACGCATCGCACTCCATGTTGTCGCAGGGATAGTGCTGGGGGAAGGAACCCATGGCCTTGGCCACGATGCTGTGGCCGTGGGAGGCATAGGAGCCCTGATTGGAGTAGAGCTCCACCTTCCGGGCGGCGAAGGTGCCGTCCTTGCGGAGCCACGAGACGATGTGGAATCGGATGGCGTGGCGCACACGGTTGGAGACGAAGGTCTCCTCACGGGAGCAGTCCACCCGGACGCAGCGACCGTGGACCTGCGTGGAGCACCAGGCGCACAGGGGCTCGTAGAGGGCGTCCTGCTTATTGCCGAAGCCGCCGCCGATGTAGGGCTTCACCACCCGGATATCGCTCCACGGGCGACCCAGAGCCTGTCCCACCACACGGCGGATGATATGGGGGATCTGTGTGGAGGACACCACCGTGATGCGGCCGTTCTCCTCATAGGCGAAGCAGCCGTGGTTCTCGATGTGGCAGTGCTGCACCGTGGGCGTCTCGTACCAGCCCTCCACCTTGATGAGGCCCGGCTCCCGAATGGCGGCCTGATAGTCGCCCGTCTTCATATCGGTGTGCTTGAGGATGTTGTTGGGGTAGGCCTCGTGGAGCTGGGGAGCGCCGGGCTCCATGGCCTTCTGCACATCCAGCACGAAGGGCAGCTCCTCGTATTCCACCTGCAGCGCCCGGACGCCCTGCATGGCGGCCACCTCGTTTTCTGCGATGACCACCGCCACGTCGTCGCCATAGTAGCGGACGTGCCGGTTCAGCAGGTGGCGGTCCGCCACGTCCTGATGGCCGGGGTCCATGGACCAGGGGTGGCCCGCCGTGGGGAACGGGTGCTCCGGCACGTCGAAACAGGTCAGTACCTTCACCACGCCGGGGATCTGCTCCGCCGCCGAGGTGTCCACCGACTTGACGAAGCCGTGGGCGATGGTGGCGTGCTTGATGCGGACATACAGTGCATCACGGGGCATGAGGTCCTCGTAGTATTTGGTGCGGCCGGTGGCCTTATCAAAGGCGTCTACCCGCACCTCGGCTTTTCCTACTTCAGCCATGTAGTGTTCCTCCTTATGTCAGCGTCGCTGCGATAGCCGGAGTTACCGGCAAAAGTACCTATAAATTTAAGATATCATAGCACAAAATTTGTCATTTGCATAGTCCTTTTCGTAATACTAATTATAGGATAACGGTGGTTGACTGGAATGGGCATTTCCGGGTATACTGTAAGAAAATGACGGGACAAAGGAGGAAGCGGCATGGCACAGCTGCGGATCGGATGCGTGGTGATGGCGGCGGGAAATGCCCGGCGCTTCGGGGAGAACAAGCTGGCGGTGCAGGTACAGGGCAAGGCGCTGTTCCACCGGGCGCTGGAGGCCGTACCGGCGGAGCAGTTCGACCGGACGGTGGTGGTGAGCCAGTATCCGGAGGTGCTGGAGCTGGCCCACCGCATGGGCTTCGTGCCGGTACCCAACCGGCATCCGGACTGGGGCATCAGCCACACCATCTCGCTGGGACTGGGGAAGCTGCCGGAGATGGATGCGGCGCTGTTTCAGGTGGCGGATCAGCCCCTGCTGCGCCGGGAGAGCGTGGGGAGCCTGGTGGACTTTTACCGGGAGCATCCGGAGCACATCGCTGCGCTGGGTCACGACGGTGTCCGGGGGAACCCCTGCCTGTTCCCGGCACAGCTGTTCCCGGAGCTGCTGGCTCTGCAGGGGGATCACGGCGGCAATCAGGTGATCCGCCGCCATGAGGAGGACCTCCTCTTATGGGAGGTCCCGGCTCCGGAGCTGACGGATGTGGATACGCCTCAGGTGCTGGCGCAGCTGAGGCGGGATATGGCGGAGGAGTGAGGGGTCTCCGACAAATCGATCGTCGCTTTGAAAAAGGCACGGGGCTGCGGTGCAGCCCCGTGCCTTTTCAGGTTTTGATCAGAATGCGGCGAGTGGAGACGTGTTGGGGAGAATCAGTCCTCCTTCTCCTCCTCCACCAGTTCCTCGGCTTCCTCCACCAGTTCCTCGGCTTCGCCCAGAACCTCCTGCTCCCGGATCTGTGCCGGGGTCAGGACACGCTCCGCCTGCTCCTCCCGGAGCACCAGATAGTAGGCCAGTGCCAGCTGGGGCAGCACGCCCCAGACGCCCCGCACGTCCAGCCACTTCACCGCCAGCCAACTCCAGACGGCTCCGGCGTGGAAGGCCAGCAGGGTGGAGCCGTAGAACCACAGCTTTGTCAGCTGCTCCCGCTCTCCCTCGCACAGGTAGTGGGCCAGCGCCAGAGATGCCTGCTTGGTGTTGTTGCTGTTAAATATAGTGGCGCTCTGGAAGCCTCTGGCGCCGGCAAAGGTGCTCCACTGGATGCTCATGGAGAAGAACACCGGATACAGTGCCACCAGCGGAGTCATATCCGCCGGGAAAAAGCCCATGGCGATGGCCGCAGCCGCCGTGATGCACGGCGACAGCCGCCGCATATCCACATGGAACACGTGGGGGACGATGACGGAGAGCATGACGCCCACCACGTAGATCACCAGACACAGCAGGTGCAGCAGCACACTGCTCCCCCGGCCAAAGAGGGTATCAATGACCAGCTCCAGCAGATTCATGGTCTGGGAACTGCCCAGTATCCCGCCGCGGCACAGCAGGGCGTAACCGCCGAAAAAGCCGCCTATTGCAGCAAAGGCCAGATGGCGGCAATGATCGATAGGAAGAAGCTTCTGTTCCGTCATGGTATAACTCCTATAAATAACGACAAAATAATCCTTCGTTAGTATATCAGCCTGCGGCGTTTCCGCAAGGGAAAAACTGCATAAAAATCCCGCAAAAATGCGGCGTTTCTTGTGTTGACAACGGCGGGATCTGTGGTAAAATAGAGAGCGTGAAATGCGCTGACGAAACGAGTCCGCCATGTGCCGCCCAAAGCGAGAGGGGAAGCGGTGGAAGCCCCTTGTCCGGCCGGTGTGACAGCCACTTCCGAGCAGGCGGCGACGAGCCGCACGCCCCATCCCCGTTACCGGATGACCGAGATGGCGGCCTTGGCCGTTCAATTAGGGTGGTACCGTGAAGCAAGTCTTCGCCCCTATGTGTGGGCGGGGGCTTTTTGTTTTTCCGGAAGCCCTCCCGTGTCCCGGTTTTCCAGCGTTCCCGTATTCCCCACAGCCCTATGTTACAGGAGGTGGCCTGTGAGCCATCAGCTGATCGACATGACCAAGGACCCACGCAGCGGGCAGTTTGCCTGTTTCCGGCAGATGCTCTTCCCCTTCGCCGGGGTCACGGCGGAGGTAGACATCACGGACTTTGCCGCCCGGCGGCAGGGACGGCCCTTCTTCCTGAGCTTTCTCTATGCCGTGGTACGGGCGGCCAACGCCGTTCCCCAGCTGCGCCGCCGCATCCGGGAGGACGGCAGCGTGGTGGAATACGACTGGTGTCCGCCCTCCTACACCGCCATGAAGCCCGACGGGGTGTATGTATCCTGCACGGTAGAGGGGGACCTGCCCTATGAGGCGTTCGTGGCGCTGGGACAGCGGCGGCAGCGGGAGGTCTGTCACAGGCTCTGTCACAAAAGAAAATTCTGCAATTCTGATTGCAAGCAAAAGGAGTAATGTATCATGTCTCATCCCTATCACGGGCTCAATGAGCTGCGGGAGATGTTCCTGTCGTTCTTCGAGTCCAAAGGTCATCTGCGGCTGCCCAGCTTTTCTCTGGTGCCGCAGAACGACAAGTCCATCCTGCTCATCAACGCCGGCATGACCCCCATGAAGCCGTGGTTCAAGGGCGAGGAGGAGCCGCCCCGCCGCCGGGTCTGCACCTGTCAGAAGTGCATCCGCACCGGCGACATCGAGAACGTGGGCAAGACCGCCCGCCACGGCACCTACTTCGAGATGCTGGGCAACTTCTCCTTCGGCGACTACTTCAAGCACGAGGCCATCGCATGGAGCTGGGAGTTCCTGACCGAGGTGGTGGGGCTGGAGCCTGACCGGCTGTACCCCTCCATCTATCTGGACGACGACGAGGCCTTCGACATCTGGAACAAGGAGGTGGGCATCCCCGCCGAGCGCATCTTCCGCTTCGGCAAGGAGGACAACTTCTGGGAGCACGGCTCCGGCCCCTGCGGCCCCTGCTCCGAGATCTACTATGACCGTGGACCGGAGTACGGCTGCGGCAAGCCCGGCTGCACCGTGGGCTGCGACTGCGACCGGTACATCGAGATTTGGAACAACGTGTTCTCCCAGTTCGACAACGACGGCCACGGCCACTACACGGAGCTTAAGCAAAAGAACATCGACACCGGCATGGGTCTGGAGCGTCTGGCCTGCGTGTGCCAGAACGTGGACAGCCTGTTCGACGTGGACACCGTGATGAACATCACCCACAAGGTGTCCCAGCTCACCGGCGCTCACTACGGCGAGACGGAGAAGCGGGATGTGTCCCTGCGGGTCATCACCGACCACATCCGCTCCGCCACCTTCATGATCTGCGACGGCATCCTGCCCTCCAACGAGGGGCGGGGCTATGTGCTGCGGCGTCTGCTGCGCCGGGCCGCCCGCCACGGGAAGCTGCTGGGCGTCAACGATCCCTTCCTGTATCAGGTGGTGGACACCGTGATCCATGAGAACGAGGGCCAGTACCCCGATCTGCGGGAAAAGCAGACCTATATCACCAAGGTCATCCGCACGGAGGAGGAGAATTTCGGCCGCACCATCGACGGCGGCATGAAGATCTTCTCCGACCTGCTGGCAGAGCACAAGCAGAAGCTGGAGAAAATTTTCTCCGGCGCCGACGCCTTCCGGCTGTACGATACCTTCGGCTTCCCCATCGACCTGACCATGGAGATGGCGGCGGACGAGGGCCTCAGCGTGGACGAGAACGCCTTCCAGAAGCTGATGAAGGAGCAGAAGGAGCGGGCCCGTGAGGCCCGGAAGGCTCTGGGCGATCTGGGCTGGGCCGGTGTGGAATTCGGCAAGGACGTGCCGGCCACGGAGTTCGTGGGCTATGACCACAGCGAGTGCGACGCCAAGATCGTGGCCATCGTGGCCGATGAGGAGCTGCGGGACGAGGTAGCCGCCGGAGCCGAGGCCGTGGTGGTGCTGGATCACTCCCCCTTCTACGCAGAGATGGGCGGTCAGGTGGCCGACCACGGCACCATCACCGCCGACGGCGTGGTGTTCACCGTGGCGGACGTACAGAAAAACAAGGGCGGCAAGTTCATGCACTATGGCCGTCTGACACAGGGTGTGCTCCACGTGGGAGACACCGTTCACGCCGCCATTGACATGGAGCGCCGCAAGGCCATCCAGCGTGCTCACAGCACCACCCACCTGCTGGATGCGGCGCTGAAGAAGGTGCTGGGCGACCACGTCCATCAGGCGGGCTCTCTGGTGGAGCCGGATCGCCTGCGCTTCGACTTCACCCACTTCGAGGCCATCTCCCCGGAGGAGCTGCGGCAGGTGGAGGAGCTGGTGAACGATGCCGTTCTGGAGGGCTATCCCGTGGTGACGGAGGTACTGCCCATCGAAGAGGCCAAGAAGAAGGGCGCTGTGGCCATGTTCGGTGAGAAGTACGGCGAGACCGTCCGGGTGGTGGAGATGAGCGACTTCTCCGTGGAGTTCTGCGGCGGCACCCATGTGGACAACACCGCCAAGGCCGGTCCCTTCCGCATCAAGAGTGAGAGCAGCGTCGCCTCCGGCGTGCGCCGCATCGAGGCCACCTGCGGCAAGCTGAGCCTGAAGGCCATGGAGAGCAGTCAGGGCGTGCTGAGCCGGGCGGCCCAGTTCCTGAAAACCGCCCCCTCCGGGCTGCTGGAGCGGATGGAGCAGCAGGCCAACGAGATGAAGCAGCTGCGTCAGGCGCTGGAAAAGTTCAAGGCCGAGGCGTCTCTGGGCGAGGCCCGGCAGTTCCTGGCCTCCGCCAAGACGGTGAAGGACCTCCATGTTCTCGCCACCACCCGCAACGGCGTGGACACCGCCGAGCTGCGGACCATGGGCGACTTCCTGCGGGATAAGGATCCCAAGGCCGTGGCGGTCATCGCCAGCATCAACGGCGAGAAGATCACCTTCTTGGCCGTGTGCGGCAAGGAGGCGGTGGCCCGTGGCATCAAGGCCGGTGATCTGGTGCGGCACGTGTCCGCCATCTGCGGCGGCAAGGGCGGCGGCAAGCCGGATTCCGCCATGGGCGGCGGCAGCGATCCCCTGAAGGTGGACGATGCGCTGGCCTCCGTGGACGATTTCGTGTCCGAGAAGCTGGGCTGAGACGAAAGGAGCATCCTATGAAAAACGATTGCCTGTTCTGCGCCATTGCCGGTGGGGAGATCCCCTCCAACAAGGTGTATGAGGACGAGCTGTGCTATGCCTTTTATGACATCGCCCCTCAGGCGCCCACCCATTTTCTGGTGATCCCCAAGGCCCACATCGCCTCCGTGGCGGAGGTGGATGGCGGCAACAGCGCCGTGGTGGCCCACATCTTCGAGGTCATCGCAAGACTGTGCCGGGAGAAGGGGCTGGAGAGCTACCGGGTGGTATCCAACATCGGGGAGCAGGCGGGGCAGAGCGTCCACCACCTGCACTTCCATGTGCTGTCCGGCCGGGATATGACCTGGCCTCCGGGCTAAGAGCACCGAGAAGCAGCGTAGAATTTCAGAAAGCCCGTCCGGCCCGCTGAATGCGGGCCGGAC
>ERZ780203.1796-NODE-1796-length-13731-cov-14.561568_pt1 | contig 13731 bp, 15 predicted proteins | sample MGYA00511168_ERZ780203 | MGnify/ENA primary metagenome ERZ780203 (study PRJEB29588, sample SAMEA2156577) | human gut metagenome | biome: human gut; feature: human-associated habitat; material: faeces | place: Denmark | collected 2008/2010 ...
TTAATATAAACATTTGTGAAAATGTTTTTTAGATACTCAGCCTTTTGGCGTTCCATAGAGAACTGTACCACCTGTGGTAAACCACCATATATCATATATTCTTCCCAAGTATCATCATAATCTCCACCGAAAGCTGCATAGAACTCTGCAAAAGACAACGGATATATTCTTATCTCGTCTCCTCTGCCTCTAAATTCAGTTACAATATCACTGGATAGAAACTTAGAATTACTGCCAGTCACATATATATCAATATTGCTGATACGAAGCAGGCTGTTCAGAACTTCCTCAAATCGTGGCATAAACTGTACTTCGTCTAAAAGTAGATAATACTTCTGGCCATCTTTAATATATTGGTAACACTTCTTTGGATCTCTCAACTCCTCATTTTCAATGCCATCTAAAGCAATCTCAATGATATGGTCATTATCTATGCCACTTTCCGATAAATATTTCTTAAACAATACAAATAGCAAGAATGATTTTCCCATATGAATTTGCGGCGTATGGGACAGGAGCTATTATTCAATCAGACATACGACCTATGGCATTAGTTATGCATCTTGATATTTGCAAAGAACATATGTAATATAGGTGGGGGAAAAGTTTCCCCTGCTTATATATTGAGTTTTTATATAAAAGAGGAGGCTTTTGCTTAAAAGAATGTTATGCCTGGTGGATGAATGATAATTGCAAAAGATGTATATAATGCGTTGGGCGTATCATAACAATAGGAGATGATTTTTATGCATATTAGCATACTTCTTATGGAACAGATAGTAGAGCTATTCATTATGATTCTTATGGGCTTTATTATTGTAAAAGCAGGTATCGTAAAAGATGAGGACAGTAAAGTTTTATCCAAAATTGTTTTATACCTGATTATACCATGTGTCATTATAAAGGCTTTTCAGGTGGATTATACATCAAAGACAGTAAATGGGTTGTTGCTTGCTTTGGCGGCATCAGTGACATTACAGATTGTATTGCTTGGAGTTATATCAGTTATGGGGAGATTGTTTCACCTGAATGAGGTGGAGATAGCATCTGTTTATTATTCAAATTCAGGTAATCTTATTGTTCCAATTGTGACATTTATTCTAGGTCAGGAGTGGGTGCTTTACGGATGTGTTTTCATGAGTGTGCAGCTTATCTTTTTGTGGACTCACTGTAAAAAAATAATCAGCCGTGAAAGTTCATATGACTGGAAGAAGATTGTGTTAAATATAAATATGATCTCGATTGTGGTTGGTGTAATACTTTTCTTTACAAGAATCAGACTGCCTTTAATAATTAATGATACGATAGGCTCTGTTGGCAATATGATAGGACCTGCCAGCATGATAGTTACAGGAATGCTTTTTGCAGGGATGGATTTAAAGAAAATTTTTGCTAACAGAAGGCTGTATTTTGTTTCTTTGTTGAGAATGGTTGTTGTACCGCTTATAGCACTTCTTTTGATAAAATTAAGCCATCTTGCTGGTATTTCTCAGGATGCACCTAAAATTATGCTTATTGTTTTCTTGGCAGTTATTACACCTTCAGCATCAACAGTTACGCAGATGTGTCAGGTATATGGCAATGATTCAAAATATGCCAGTGCCATAAATGTGATTACAACGCTTAGTGCTATAGTAACCATGCCGGTAATGGTATTTTTGTTTGAAAATGTAATATTATAAATAATTGATTTTTTTAAGGGGCTGTCAAGTGACAGCCCCTTAGTGATTAATATTATTCTGCCTCTGCAGCCGTTACAGCTTCTGTTGCATCAGCATTTTTTCTAACAAATATTGCCCTGAATATAAGCCTTACAAATGGTCCGCAATAGAACATCTGATAGCAGATTGCCATAGGGAAATTCATTGCCCATGTCTTAACCCACATGCCAAAGGATGGTTCTTTGAAAAGAAATGTTGCAACGAGACTCATAATCGGACACATAATGCAGCATATGCATATTGATATTGCATATGTGATGAACTGAGGTCTGTCTGTAGGACGCATAACTGTGAAAGCAAGCATTTTAGCAATCTTTCCTACAACGAAGAATTCGAGTACGAATGCAATAGGAACCATGATTGGCAATTCATGTGTTGCAGCTAAGAAAGTAGTACCATTTACAGTACCTGTGTTGAGGGCAACATTATATACGACCATTCCATAGACCATAATTGTTGCCATAATAATTGTGAAAACAACATCCTGAAACTTGTTTTTTGGCATAAAAAAATCCTCCTTAAATAATAACATAAGCAAAACATGTGTTGTTCGTTATCATCCGGGGGATGTGTCGTTTCCAATATAACCATATTTAATTGTGCCGTGGTATAGTATCATAAAATTAATAAATATGTCAAGTACTTGATTTTTTAAAAATCGGGTGTATACTATAAACAATTTAATACATATGGAACTTCAGGGCAGGGTGTGATTCCCTACCGGTGGTAAAGCCCACGAGCCGAGGCGTAAGCCAGAGCATGATTCGGTGTAATTCCGAAGCCGACAGTAAAGTCTGGATGTAAGAAGTGATATTAAAGTTAGTTATTCATAATGTAATCATAGTAGAATGAATGGCTGGCTTGAATGTGGATACTGGCTCTGAGATGAATTATTATCTCAGAGTTTTTTTGATTGTCAGAGTAAGAATTTGATTATAGAAATTCGATATTTTGGCGTAAGGCTTCTGAAGTGGTGAGATGAAACTGCTTTGGAAGCTTTTTTTATGTCTGGGCTGGATTTTGGTCGTGCTAGGATGTCTGTATTGTTGAGGCGGAGTCTGGTCTGAAATGTTGGAACTGGCAATTGTGGCGGCTGCATATTACGGCGATTCAATTCTGAGCAATCTGGCGGCATATTATAGCAATTCAGAGCAGAATGGCAGCAGGTAAATTTGGTAAAAACCTATAAATGTAAGTTTTTTGTGGCTTTAGTAGGTTTATTTTAGCTAAAAACTGAAGAAAACTTAAGCAATTACCTACTAAACATGTCATAAACAATGAATTTATAGGTTTTTGAGGAATAAAAATATGTTTAATATTATAGATAAGATGAAAAAAGACCTACTAAACCATTGAAAATGCGACTACTTATAGGTATCACGACTTTGAACCGGCAAAATCAGGAAAACAACAAGCACATTAAGAATGAAATTAAGATACAGCAAACAAGGAAAATCAGGAAAGAGAAAAGCAGGACAGGAAGGAACAGAAAGAAGGTGTAGATATGCAGCAGGAAATAAATAACAATTTTTCAAAAGAAGATGAATTCTACATGAAGCGGGCGATTGAACTGGCGAAGAGAGGAACAGGCTGGGTTAATCCTAATCCGCTGGTGGGAGCTGTAATTGTAAAGGATGATAGAATTATAGGTGAAGGCTGGCACAGGAAATATGGTGAGCTTCATGCGGAAAGAGATGCACTTTCAAGATGTATGGAGGATACCAGTGGAGCAACCATATATGTGACACTTGAGCCGTGCTGCCATCATGGGAAACAGCCGCCTTGCACTGAAGCACTTGTGCAGGCAGGAATAAGCAGGGTTGTGATAGGTTCGATGGATCCTAATCCCCTGGTAAGTGGAAAAGGTGTTAAATATTTGGAAGAACACGGGATTAAAGTTGAAGGTTGTGTATGCAATGAAGAATGTCTGGCGATGAATTATGTATTCTTTCATTACATAAGGAATAAAGAGCCATATGTTGTGATGAAAACAGCACAGACACTTGATGGAAAAATTGCCACATATAAGGGACTTTCCAAGTGGATTACGGGTGAGCAGGCAAGAGAAAATGTGCATGCAGACCGTCACAGATATGCGGCAATTATGGTTGGCGTCGGCACTGTGATTGCTGATAATCCAATGCTTGACTGTAGAAGTACAGCCATAAGCAACCCACACAATCCTGTGCGAATCATATGCGACAGCAGATTGAGAACTCCGTTGGACAGCAGAATTGTAAAAAGTGCAGGGCAGATACCAACAATAATTGCTACATGCAGTACCGACAGAGACAGGAAATCTTTATATGAAAATGCAGGTTGTGAAGTGATAATTACAAAAGAATCAGAGCAGCATGTTGACCTTAAAGAGCTTATGCACATACTTGGAGAAAAAGGTATCGACAGTATAATTCTTGAGGGAGGTGGAACACTTAACTTCTCGGCATTGCAGGCTGGAATTGTGAAACGGGTTCAGACTTACATTGCACCTAAGATATTTGGCGGGGCAGACAGTAAGACGGCAGTTGAAGGTCAGGGTATTGCAAATGTAGATGAAGCATATCAGTTGAGAAACAAAACCGTTCGTCTTCTTGGTGACGATATTCTGATTGAAGGAGAGTTGTAATGTTTACAGGAATTATTGAAGAAATCGGACATGTAAATAATGTAAAAAAAGGAACGGCGTCAGCAATTCTTACAATACAGGCAGAAAAAGTCCTTGAGGGTACACATATAGGAGACAGCATTGCTGTCAATGGTGTGTGCCTTACAGTGACAGGGATATATGATAATACATTTACTGCGGATGTGATGCATGAGACATTGAACCGCTCATCACTTGGCAAGCTGGTGAGTGGCAGTGCTGTTAATCTTGAAAGGGCAATGGCAGCAGATGGAAGGTTCGGAGGGCATATAGTTTCAGGACATATTGATGGAACAGGAAAAGTTGCAGCGATAACCAAGGATGATAACGCGATATGGTATCAGATTAAGACAGACAGCGGAATATTAAAATATATCGTTGAAAAAGGTTCGGTTGCCATAGATGGAATAAGTCTTACGGTTGCCAAGACGGACAGCCAGAGCTTTTCAGTATCAATAATACCGCATACGGCAGGTGCGACAACGCTGTCACTTAGGAAAGTCGGTGATGTAGTTAATCTTGAAAATGATATTGTCGGTAAGTACATAGAGAAATTCATCACATTTGAAAAGGAAAAGCCGAAAAGCGGGATAACGAAAGAGTTCCTGCTAAAGAATGGATTCTAGAATAACTATTAAATAGAAAGGATGGGCAAAGGAAATGTTTGAGTATAACACAGTAGAAGAGGCAGTTAAGGATTTACAGGATGGAAAGCTGATACTTGTCTCAGATGATGAAAGCAGAGAGAATGAGGGCGACCTGATATGTGCCGCTGAATTTGCAACTACTGAAAATGTGAATTTCATGGCGACATATGGAAAAGGACTTATATGCATGCCTATGAGTGGAGATTTGTGCAGAAAGCTGGGACTTACACAGATGGTTGCTGACAATACTGATAATCATGAAACTGCATTTACAGTGTCAATAGACCATGTTAAGACGACAACAGGAATATCGGCAGAGGAGAGAGGCTTTACTGCAAGAGCATGTGTGTCAGATGAAGCAAAGCCTGAGGATTTCAGAAGACCGGGACATATGTTTCCACTACGTTCAAAGCCTAATGGAGTTCTTGAAAGAAACGGACATACAGAGGCAACAGTAGACCTTATGAGAATAGCAGGACTTAAAGAATGTGGTCTGTGCTGTGAAATAATGAAAGCGGACGGAACAATGATGAGAAAAGAAGACCTCATAGAAATGTCCGAAAAATTCAATCTCAAATTCATAACAATTAAGGCAATTCAGGAATACAGAAAGAGACATGACAACCTGGTTGAGTGCGTGGCAGTTACAAGAATGCCTACAAAATACGGGGAATTTACAGCACACTGTTATGTCAATAAGTTAAATGGCGAGCATCATGTTGCATTGGTAAAGGGCGACATTGGTGATGGCAGCAATCTTTTGTGCAGGGTACATTCAGAGTGCCTGACTGGAGACGCATTTGGCTCAATGAAATGTGACTGCGGTCAGCAGTTAGCGTCAGCAATGACACAGATTAACAATGAAGGCAGGGGTGTGCTTCTTTATATGAGACAGGAGGGCAGAGGAATCGGGCTTGTCAACAAGCTTAAGGCATACGCCCTTCAGGATCAGGGAATGGATACACTTGAGGCTAATTTGGCACTTGGTCTGCCGGGAGACGCACGCGAGTACTACATAGGAGCACAGATATTGAAAGACTTAGGCGCTAAGAGCTTAAGGCTTCTTACTAACAATCCCGATAAGGTATACCAGCTTGCAGATTTTGGAATCGAAATCAGTGAGAGAGTGCCTATTGAGATAGATGCGACCAGCTTTGACAGGTTCTATCTTAAGACAAAGCAGACAAAGATGGGACACATTTTAAATGTAGTGTAAAAATATGGATTATTTATAAGGAGGAATTGATAATGAGAGTTTTAGAAGGTAAGTTAGTTGACAGTGGAATTAAGGTAGGTATTGTAGCGGCAAGGTTTAATGAATTTATTGTGTCTAAGCTTGTTGCGGGAGCTAAAGACGGGCTTGTAAGACATGATGTTTCAGAAGAAAATATTGATCTTGCATGGGTGCCGGGCGCATTTGAGATACCATTGATAGCTTCAAAGATGGCAAAAAGCGGCAAATATGACGCAGTTATATGTCTTGGTGCAGTTATAAGAGGTGCTACAAGCCACTACGATTATGTGTGCAGCGAGGTTTCTAAAGGCATTGCAAATGTTTCTTTAGCAAGTGATATTCCTGTTATGTTTGGAGTGCTTACTACAGATACAATCGAGCAGGCAATTGAGCGTGCCGGAACAAAGGCAGGCAATAAGGGATTTGAGTGCGCTGAAGGTGCTATTGAGATGGTTAATCTTATTAAAGAGATTGAAGGATAATATATAAAATTTTTAGTAATTGTAAAAGGTCAGATTCGTCAGTAACCATTGGGCTTGGCGGGTCTGACCTTTTGTATTATAAAATATGATATAAAATGGATATGCGAAGATGATGATATAAGGTATAATAGATTTGTATCCTTTAATAATTGTTAAATGAGGATATATTACATATAAATTTATAGAATCGATGGGAGAGATAAGATGAAGTGGGGAATTTTGGCTACAGGTAATATTGCAAAAAAATTTGCATCAACCATAAATCAGATGAGTAAAGAAAATGAACAGTTAGTAGCAGTTGGTTCACGTAACATTGAAAGTGCAAAAGCCTTTGCTAATGAGCATGATATCCCAAGATATTATGATTCGTATGAAGCACTGGTTAAAGATCAGGATGTTGAGGCTGTTTATGTAGCAACACCAAATACTTTGCATTATGAGAATTGCAGGTTATGTCTTGAACATGGAAAGCATGTATTGTGCGAAAAGCCGTTTACGATAAAAGATAAACAGGCACAGGAACTGTACAGACTGGCAAGGGATAGGCATCTTTTTATCATGGAGGGACTCTGGATATGGTTTCTTCCATTGTATGATCGTTTACGCAGTATCTTACAGCAAGGAGTAATTGGAGAAATAAAACATATTTCATGCCAGTATGGGTTTGTTGCAACAGGTGCCAGAAAAGAGCGTAAATTTAACCCTGCACTTGGTGGAGGTGCTTTGTTGGACATAGGAATTTACAATCTGGGATTTCTGCGTATTGTTACAGGGAATGAGCCGCAGAATGTAGAAACTCAAAAAGTACATATTAATGAGTATGGAACAGATGATTACAGCTGTCTCAAACTGACATATAACGATGGATGTACTGCAGAATCAGTCCAGACAATAGGGCAGGAATTAAAACGTAATGCCAGAATTGAGGGAACAAAGGGAAGTATATTTTTACCGGATTTCCAACACGCCGAGACCATGATACTTGAGGTGGAAGGAAAAGAACCGGAAACAATCGAGTGTCCGGTTGATATAAATGGCTTTGAATATGAAATCAGAGAAGTAAGCAGATGCGTAAAACTTGGATATTGCAGCAGTGATGTATATACAGCTAAAGACAGTATTGCACTTACAAGGCTGATGTATGATATCCGTATGAGCTGGAGTTAAAAATAGGAGACAGTTATATGTATATATAAGAGCAGGCTTTTCAGCCCCTTCTTTTTGCAATTGACCGACAGGCAATGCTGAGTGTGCTTGGAAGTTCCAGACATCCGTCAGGTCTGTAATCATTATCATCCCAGCTATATCCCTCACCACTGCCACATCTGCCTTGTTTGCCATCGTGCGAAAAGTGATTATCACCATCGTACATAATTGTCCACATAATAAATATTAAAGTTGTTTTTTATTTTTCAATTCGTTACACCTGTTATGTCATTATATCTTATATTGGCTTATCCGCATACCTGTTTATGGTGCAAATGTCAATATAAAATTGTCGGTTTTTTATCATATAAGAATGTAGGAAAACCTACACGCTTATATGATGTTTTATTTGCTATTGCTATCTGCTGCAATTACAGATTTAATCTGCCTCATAAGTGTATCATAGTTATCCTTATTGTCAATTCCTACAAGCATTGGGTCACCTACAATATTACCATTTCTATCAACTAGTATAGTTGTGGGAAATGCCATAATATCAGAGGCATATTTACCTGCATTTGAGGAAGAGTCAATCGAAAGGTTGCGGTATTTTGCACCCTGGCTTTCAAGAATAGCAGAAGCCTCTTTTATGGCAGTTTTATTGCCATTGAAGGTTTCGGTATTGATGCCTACAATCTCACCGCCCATTGACCTGATAGCTTCGTTTAATTCATTAAGCTTAGATAACTCTGCTACGCAGGGCTTACAGCCGTTAAACCAGAAATTGACTACAGTTACTGCGTTTTTTGAAAATAAACTTTCATCAACAGGATTGCCATTAAAATCTTTACCGGATAAATTGCTGAAAGGTGATGTGGCTTCGGTATTGTTTTTCTTACTACTGTCAGAAGTAGTCTTATTTTCAATTTCAGCTATCTGCTCCTCGATTTTTCGTATAGCATCAATATCTTCTGTAAGTGTCTTTGTGTTTCGTATAATAAGATGCTTGAACGTCTATCGGAGGCATTTAAGATACAGAGGCAGTTTACTGAGAATGCGGCACACGAGCTTCAGACAGTGGGACGTGATGAGACGATTATAGTTAATGCACTTATTGATGAGGTATTGGCGGATCTGGAGCCACTTGCACAGGAAAAGAATATAAAGCTTATTGGAAAATGTAAGGATGTAAATATGGTTGGAAGTGATATACTTATATACAGGCTTGTATATAATCTTGTTGAGAATGCCATAAAATATAATCATTCTGGTGGACAGGTCATAGTAGAGGCATATCAGAAGGAAAAGCAGGTTTATCTGTCAGTAGAGGATACGGGAAGTGGAATTCCAGATGAACTTAAGGAACGTGTATTTGAACCTTTCTTTCGCGTAGATAAATCAAGAAGCCGTGAGCTTGGTGGTGTTGGTCTTGGACTTGCGCTTGTTAATGAAATTGTGCGGGTACACGATGGCAGTATTGCAATCAGGCCTAACCCATCAGGAGGAACAATAATAGAAGTGCAGTTTGCAGTTAACAGAACAACAGCTTAAGCTGTCTAGACATACAGTCTATTAAATAATACGTACAATAAAGTAGTAATTATTACTTGATTGAGATATTGACGGTGGCTTATTTTTGTTCTATACTTCAAGTAAGTAAAAACTAACTGCATAGCTCGATATGGATGAATTGATTGATGTATGTGTAAAGAATATGGTAAATGAAAATTTCATCGAAGAACAGGCACGTTCTTATCTGAAAGAAATGCTTCCAAAGTTAGATTACTGGAAAAGGTATGATGAACTTAGTGACAATGAGTGAAATTCCTTGATGATCAGAAAACCTATCTGGGGAATCAACTGGAGTCTGAATTTGGAGAAGACAGGTGCTTCGGTATTCTGGCAGGTATGGATTTTATTCTGGTATGTACATATGAGAATGATGGGGAAAATCCAGAGCTTTTAATTTATAAAAAGAGATAATATAATCAAAAAGAAAAATGTTGACAAATAAACGACCGTTTACTGCTATATAAATGTAAACGGTCGTTTATTTGTAGACTTGGAGGTTATCAGTATGGGTAATAGGAAAGAGAAAATATTAATTGTGGCACTGCATTTGTTCGCCAGAGATGGTTATGAGGCTGTCTCAGTCAGCCAGATTGCAGGAGAACTTGATATGACAAAAGGGGCATTGTATCGTCATTACAAAAGTAAAAGAGATATTTTTGACTGTATTGTGGAACGTATGGAGCAGCAGGATGGCGAACAGGCATCAGAATATGATATGCCACAAGAGGATAAAGAGAAAATGCCTGAAAAGTATGGGGCAGTATCATTGGATGATTTTGTGGAATACAGCAAGCCTATGTTTGAATACTGGACAGAAGATGATTTTGCATCAGCGTTTCGGAAGATGCTGACAATAGAGCAGTTTCGTAGTGAAGAGATGCAGAAATTATATCAGCAGTATCTTGTGGCTGGCCCTGCTTCATATGTGAAAGATTTATTTGATAGCATGGGATTTACAAACGCTAAGAATAAAGCTGTCAGATTCTATGCTGTTATGCATTTTTTTACAGCCTTTATGATGGAGCAGAAGATAAGGAAAATGTAAAAGATGGATTTGTATCAGCTATAAAAAGCTTGGTACAAGAGTTGAAGTGAAAGAGAATCAGATTATGAAAAATAATATAGTAATCCGTTTAGAAGAAAAAAGTGAATATCGCAAAGTGGAAAATCTGGTAAGGGATAGTTTTTGGAATGTATACCGCCCTGGATGTCTGGAGCATTATGCTTTGAAGAAAATATTGATTTTTATGGAAAGAGTGGATTCAGGCAGGCAAGCGAGTATGGTATCCGTTATCATGGATTGCCAGAGGGAGAAGATGCATCATTCTTTCTGTGTAAAGAGCTTGTACCTGGTTATCTTGATGGGATTACTGGAGAGTATGCAACACCGGAAGGCTATCTTGTGGATGAGCAGGACGCAGAAGAATTTGATAAGCAGTTTTCATAATTATGCATCTTGGTACCGTTTTTGTGCATGTTAGTTGTCTGTATATAGACAATGAAATCAATTAATGATAGAGTAATTATGGTAGTAAATCACCTAAAACGTATATGGAGTTGCATGAAAAAGGAGATACATATATTATACATGAATATTAAATGAGAAAAATAGACAGATTGCAAGAGTACTCTGTCTGTAAAAATTACCAAACTTCCTGGAGGGATAGATTTCTATGATTATCAGATATGCAGAAGAGAAAAATTTTATAGAATTGCGACAGTTTTATGACGGTATGTGTAAAGTTTTGAGCGGAAAAGATTTTCTGCCGGAGGGAGATAAAGGTGGTTTCCCTTCAGATGAAATGATCAAAGATGCAATCAAAGAGAGAAATCAGTTTATCGGTATTGAAGATGGTCGAATTGTTGCGGCGTATATTATGAATCATGATCGTGATGAGGCGTATCACGCAGTTAAATGGCTTATTGATGCAAATGATAACGAGACAGTAGTTCTTCATGCCTTGCGTGTCCTTCCGGAATATGGAGGTCGTGGATACTCGAAGCAGTTAGTTCAACACGCAATAGACACAGCAAGGGAAAGAAACCTTAAATCAATTCGTCTTGATTGCATAGAGGGAAATGATATTCCACAGAAAATGTATATGTCGTTTGGATTTAAGTATGTGGATAAAGTTGAAATCACATATGTTGATATTGGAGTACCGAGGGAGTTCCTCTTATATGAGTTTGTACTCTAATCAAGACATAATAACAGTTATATCTTGAACATTGTACAAACAACTTCCAGTTTGCCGAAATATCTTTCTAACTTTCCCTATTTTACAGGCTTTTCAGCCAATTCATTAGTGAAATGATATGTATTTTCCCTTATTTTTACCCTTATGAGATAATCGTAAGGGAAATAAGGGAAAGTTTTATTTAGTCATTGCCTGCCACTTTATCAAGTAACCTTGCAGATTCCCGCTTGGCTTTTCTTGTAGAGTGTGCATAGACATTCATGGTGGTACTGACATCTGAGTGCCCTAACAGTTCCTGCACATCCTTTGGTGCTGCTCCATTTGCCAGAAGGTTGCTTGTGTAGGTGTGTCGCAACTGGTGAAAATGAAATCCTTCAAATCCATCCAGTTTCTGAGCAATCTTCCTGCAAACAATTCCTAACGTGCTTGGCAGTTCCAAACTTCCATCCGGTCTTAAGCAGACAAAGGATATTTCCTTATAATCTTCTGGAACATTCTCTGTTCCGTCCAGATGATAGAACTCATAGTAAACTCTGTTTTTGTCTTTTACTTCTCTGTAGTAGTTTTTGTGGTAAAGTTCTCCGTACTGCATTCGGTTTTTAAGTTGTTCCTTTCGGGCATTGCGAAGAATCTCTGCCAGTGTATCTCCAAAATCAACAATCCTTACCTTTTTTCGTTTGGTTGGTCCGATGATATTCTTGTGCCTTGAACCATCATATCGGATACTGCGTCTGATTGTAAGGCACTGTTCTTCAAGATTTACATCCTGCCATGCCAGACCACAGGCTTCACCGATACGAAGTCCTGCATAATAAGCTATCTGGATTGGAAGTATTGCCGGTGGATTGTAATCCTGTAGAAATTCAATCAGTCTTTCATAATCCTCTCGTGGAATTGGCTGTATATCGCCATCCATGTCATCATCAGAAAACAGGTCAACCTCATCCGTCTGGTATTTCAGCTTAATATACTGCATCGGATTGAAAGTGATATATTGCTTTGGTGATACTGCAAATCGGAATGACTGCTGTAATACTGCCGAGAAAGAACGAATGTAATCTTTGCTGTAACCTTTTCTTTCTGAACCATCTGGATAAGTGCCACCAAAGGAAAGCAGATCGAAGAAGGCTTGTAAATGCTCAGATGTTACATTTTTCAACTTTCTCTCTGAAATTGGATGCTTCTTGATGTTGGTAATAGCACCGAGGTAATTCTGGACTGTCCCATTACTGAGAGTACCGGTCTTTAATTCTTCCTCTGCCCATATATCAAGTAATTCTCCAACTGTAATATTTTCCGACTTTGCAATGAATTTCTTGCTTTCGTAATCGTCCATTGCCTGACGGAGCAGTTTTTCCGTTTCACTTTTACTTTCTGTTCCAGCGTATTCTTTCTGAACCAGATTGCCGCTTGCATCTTCTACATAGAAGCGGTAGTACCATTTCTTTCCTTTTTTTCTTACAGATCCTTTTGCCATAATCGTGTGTCTCCTTTCGATATCAGACAATCGGAACTGATGAAATGCTTCTTGCGTGTAAGTATATCATAACTCCGGTTGTCGTTCTATACCGAATCGGAATCCTCATACAAAACTTCTGATAAAAGATTTTCAAGCCTTTGTTCTGCCATTTCCGGTTTCTTGGAATAAAGCCTTACGATATCTGCCATGTCGTTAAAGGCATTAACAGTGTGGGTGATCTCCCGGAGAAACATAATCTCGTTATATTCATCATTCGATTCAAACCCCATTACTTTTGCAATATCAGCTTCATTCGTGTTGCCCTTGTAATTCTTGCAGGCAAACTGGAATGATTCCAGAAACAGGTTATATTGCTTTAACATCAACAGCAGTAAATCTTTGGAAAAAGCATCTTCCTTTTTACTAAGGTCGAGAGGTAACTGTTTGAGAATATCGCCCATTGCATCACGAATCTGTAATTCTTTCTTATCCGTAATATCGGTTTCGTATTCATCGGTTTCCCCTCTGAGCCATTCAATAGATACATGAAGTGCTTCCGAAAGACCTTCCAGCACCATCTTTTTGGTATTGTCAATCGAACCATTCTCATAACGCAGGATTGTGGAAG
>ERZ780203.1827-NODE-1827-length-13489-cov-3.943353_pt1 | contig 13489 bp, 7 predicted proteins | sample MGYA00511168_ERZ780203 | MGnify/ENA primary metagenome ERZ780203 (study PRJEB29588, sample SAMEA2156577) | human gut metagenome | biome: human gut; feature: human-associated habitat; material: faeces | place: Denmark | collected 2008/2010 ...
ACATGCAGTTTAAGGAAGATGGTTAAAACCTTCCTTTACATAATACATGCTGCACATGTCGGCGATCCTCGTGGGTGGCTACAACATAGGCATGTTGCCCGTGCGTGAATCGGCTTGCCAGCTCGCAGCCAATTCGATTGGCTTCTTCCGGCGTAATTTCGCCCGGCACAAAGGATTGGCGCAAATGATACGCAATCACATCATCCTTTCCTCTGTGCCGTCCTGTTTGCGCAATATACTCGCGCTTCATGAGCAAAAACTCTCCGTCCGCTGTTTCGGGATTGCACCCAAAGCCCGTCACCAATTCTCCCTGATGCGTCTTTTTCGGATTGGACACATACCCAATTACGTTGCGGATTGCTTTACCGAAATTTCGTCCTTTGCCCGTATGCAAAGGGATAAGGCGCGTGGTTGCCATGCAGATTTCATCTCTCTTTTTTCAAAAAAATTCGGCGCGAAGCCCACCCAGCTCCGCGCCATTTTTCATATTCATCCCATCACCCAATCCTGCATCCGCTCGCATCCCGCATACAGCACCTCAAGCAGCTTCTGCGCAATCAGCGGCAATCCTGCCGGACTAATCAGCCACGCGCTCACAAGCAGAATCAGTGCGCTTTTTATCGGAATCAGGAATATGCTCACCAGTGCGAACATCCCCAGCAGCGAGGACACAATCGACAATAACCCGCTTGAAACCGCTGTCAGAAACAAGCACAGGAAAATCAACGCCTTCATTGCCAGCAGCACCGGCAGCAAAACTACGGTCAACGCAACTCTGCATATCTTCATTCTCTTTTCCCTCCCTTGTATCTTCCTTTTCTCATCCCCATTGTCGCGCACTTTTTCATTTCATGCAAGGATACGACTCAAAGCCCCAGCGCACCCAGCCGCGTCAGCAGCTCGTCTATTCTCTTCCAGATTTCCTTCTGCGACGCTCGAATTTCCTGAATATCTGTATCATAAACGCGCCCTGTTTCGTTTGCGCGTTTGGCAATCTGGTTGATGTTGCCGTTATACCGCCCCAGCATCGCCACTGCTTCCCGCAGTTCCGGCAGATCGAGTTTGACCGCATACCCATCAATCGCCATCTTGCGCAGGTATGCCTGCATGTTCCGCACACCCATCAGCTCCATCTTCTGACGGATCAGTCCTCTTTCCCGCTCATCAACACGGAAAATAACCTGTATATTTCGTGTTCTTCCCGCCATGCTCATCTCTCCTTTTCCCTTTTGCATTTAACCAATGCCGGAGTATTTTTTTCGAGGTTCGCCTCTTTTGCCCGTCTGGTTTCTCGCAGGAACAGATCTACCAAGCCCGGATGTGACCTCGCAACAAACGCCTGATTTTTCTCCTGTCCAAGTTCGTCCACGTCGGTATAAACCGGCTGCATTTTTGCCCAGTTTTTGTTGTTCTGCGAAATACGTCCATCCCAATTCTTATCCATGACTGTGACCGCCAGCACATACAGCGTCCTGTCAAATCCATATTGTCCGACCACATTCTGCACAGCCTTTCTGCTCAGAATATTGTCATGATAATGTTCGCGGATTGCCCGATCTATCGCGTCGCGGCAGGCAATATTGGCTTGTCTTGACACGCGATATTCTTCCATCTCACCATGCTTTTGCGCATATGTTCTCGGATACAGATACACCGGCACTTCACACTTTTGCATTTGTTCTTTCTGCATTTCAAGCACCTTGTCCAGCTTTGCTCGGTCATACGCATAAATATAAAAGTTGTAATTGCCCTGTGTCGGATTGCAGCGAATCATATAGCTGTATGCCTTGGTATCTGCACGAAATCCGTACTCCTGTGCAGAACTTCCGTCAAACGCACTGTCCGGCATTGCATGGCAACACGCTGCCAGTGTTTTTCTGCTGCTCAAAAGGAGACCGTAACGCTCATCCTTGCGCAGAGCATTCACAATGCTGTTGAATTCGCTTTTGAATGTTTCCGTTTTCAGCGAAGCCTCGTGATCATCCCAGCTTGTATAAAATTCCTCGCCGCTTCTGCCCATATCGCCACGTAGATGCCCAATGCATCCCGTATTTTTCTGCACACTTTTCTCCTGTGTGTAGCTGTAATTCCGCTCGTCAGGTTTCATTGCTCGAATCGTCATGTCCATTTATCGTTCCTCCCTTTCTTGATTTCTGTTCCTTTTTTCCATTTCTCTTTCGCTGGACACTCGAAGCTGCTCCCGAATGGATGGCACATCCTGCGCATCCTCTATCGCCGCCTCAATCGGCGCCTTGTCGTCTATGTTCAGTTCTGAATTGAGCTGCGCAAGCCGCATCCGTTTTTCTGCAAGCTCAACTTCCTGTGCAAACGGTTTTTCCAGTTCTTCCTTCGCCGCCTTCTCCTGCTGTTTCAGACCTTGGAGTTCCATCCTTGCTTTTTCCAAATTGTCTGGTACTCGTGCCAGACGATTGTCAATTCGCGTGATATTCCCCCTTGGATCGTTGCCAAGCTCAACGCTGTACGTCATGTTGCCGTGCATATTCAGCCAGTATGTTCTGCTTCCCGCATCAAAAGCAAGACTGGCACTCATTCCGCGATATGTCACAGCATCCTGAATGACGTCACCTTTCCATTTCTTGCAGCATTCTATCAGTGCCTGACCTGCCGCTTCCTTTTCCGTATACATCTTACCGCCGACTTCCATTTGGAACCCATCTTCCGGTAAGACATGCGCCTGTAAACACGCAATATCCTGTACATGACCCTCGATTCTTTCTGTTTTATTTTGAATCTCCTGCGGAAAATATCGAAGCAACCGGTCTTCAAGGCGATACTTCTTGCTTTGATAGTCCGCCTGCATCAGTTTGAGCCGTGAAACTTCGACATCCAAATCCATCTTCTCACGGATTCTTGCATCGCCCGCGCAAAGCGCCTTGATTTCGGCATAGGATAGAACCGATTCATCCACATCATCGCAGACACGTACCGGCGATTTGCTGGTCATGACCTGCGAGATAAACTTCTGCTTGTTCTCGATTGTCTGCCAACTGTACGCGTCAAATGTACCGTCTGTTACATATCTGTAAACGTACACATCGGCGTTCCGGTTTCCCTGACGCACAATGCGTCCTGCTCGCTGTTCAAGGTCGCCCGGACGCCACGGACAATCCAGATCGTGCGAAGCAATCAGGCGGTCCTGAACATTGGTTCCCGCCCCCATTTTTGCAGTACTGCCAAGTAAAATTCGCACCTGACCCGTGCGCACTTTCGCAAACAGCTCCTTCTTTTTTGCCTCTGTGTCTGCATTGTGTATGAATGCGATTTCGCTTTCCGAAACCCCCTGCGCCAACAGCTTTTCACGAATATCGTCATAAACGCTGAACTCCTTTTCCTGTCCGTTTTTCGGCGTTGACATATCGCTGAAGATGAGCTGCGTCAGTTTTTGCTCGCTGCCTTCACGATAAATTCTCATTACGTTGCCGACGCAGGCATTGACTTTGCTTCCGGGGTCATCCGGCAGCATGGGATTTATAAGCCGCTGATCCAGCCCCAGCTTTTTCCCGTCCATCGACACCTTGAGCATGTTGTCAATGTGCGGATCGACCGCTCCGCCATGGATTTTGGCAGCGCGTTTTGACAGTTCCTGTACCATGCGCTTTTGAATTTCAGACGGCTGAACGACAACCGTTTCATAGTGCGCATTGGGCGTAGGCAAATGAAGCTGATCTGCCGTCTTGATATCTGCCACCTCACGGAACATATTCATCAATTCCGGCAGATTGTAAAATTTTGCAAACCGCGTCCGCGCACGGTAACCCGTTCCCTCCGGCGCAAGCTCAATCGCGGTCACGGTCTCCCCAAAAACCGAAGCCCATGCGTCAAAATTCGTCAGGTTCTGTTTTCGCAGCGTTTCATATTGCAGATAGCGCTGCATAGTAAAAAGCTCGGTCATGCTGTTGGATACCGGCGTGCCTGTGGCAAATATAATGCCATGCCCGTCTGTCAGTTCGTCCATATATCGGCACTTGGCGAACATATCGCTGGATTTCTGAGCTTCACTTGTTGAAAGTCCTGCCACATTGCGCATTTTTGTATATAAAAACATATTTTTATAGGAATGCGCTTCGTCCACCACAAGCCGATCCACACCGAGCTGTTCAAAGGTGATTACATCGTCCTTCTTTTCCTCTGCTTTCAGCCTTTCAAGTCGTGCTTCCAACTGTTTTCTGGAGCGTTCCAGCTGTTTAATCGTAAAACGTTCTCCGTTGGCGTGTTTGATTTCCGCAATACCGTCTGTAATTTCGGCAATCTGATCACGGATGATTCGCTCCTGCCGTTCCCTGCTGATGGGGATACGCTCCGCCTGACTCTGCCCGATGATAACCGCATCATAATTGCCGGTTGCAATGCGCGAGCAGAAACGCTTTCTGCGTCCCTTCTCAAAGTCGCGTTTGGTCGCCACCAGAATGTTTGCGCCGGGATACAGCCGCAAAAACTCCGCTGACCACTGCTCAGTCAAATGATTCGGCACTACGATCATGCTTTTCGTACACAATCCCAATCTTTTCGACTCCATAATGCCTGCTATCATTTCAAACGTCTTCCCTGACCCGACTTCGTGTGCCAGCAATGTATTGCCGCCATACAACATACGCGCAATCGCGTTTTTTTGATGTTCCCTCAGCGTAATTTCAGGATTCATGCCCGCAAAAACAATATGCGATCCATCATACTCACGCGGTCTGGTTGCATTAAACAGCTCATTGTATTGCTTTACCAGTCTGTATCTCCGGTTCGGTTCCTTCCATATCCATTCTCGAAAAGCATCTTTGATCGCCTGCTGCTTCTGTTGCGCCAAAGTCGTATCCTTGGAATTCAGAACACGCTTCTCCTTGCCATCCGCATCCTGTACGGTATCGTATATACGCACGTCGCGCAGGTTCAGCGTATCCTCCAGAATTTTATAGGCATTCGCCCTTGACGTACCATAGGTTTCGAATACCGCAACATCGTTGCGACTGAGCAACGTCTTACCCGATATGTTCCACTCGCCGGTAAACTGCGAAAAATTGACCTGAATATATCGTTTCATGTATTCCTGTGTAGAAAACAATTCATACATAAATGCATCGATGTCCTTCGGCGAAATCCATGTTGCGCCAAGGCGAACGTCGATCTCCGAAGCGTCAAGATCTTTGGGCTGCACGGCTTGCAGCGCATCGACGTTCGGCATAAAAACCATATTCTCTTTTGCCGCAGCCTGCGCTGTCCTGAGTTTTTCCCGCACATTGCCGGAAAGATATTCGTCTGCCGTCTGCCATGTTTGGGATTCAGGATCAAGGTAGATCACGCCGGTCAGTTCTTTTGTTATCGCATCTTCGTTTTTTCCGGTCAACTCCGCCATATACGGCAAATCCACCCGCGCCTTTTCTCCTATGGATACTGCCAGTGCTTCTGCCGCGGTGTCCGTATGCGTAATGGCTTGCGGTCGCCGAATGGTACGCTTGGTGAACATATCCGCTTTGCGTTCGAGTTTTCGATCTTCATCCAGCACTTCAAGCGAACTGAGCAGATAATACGAAGAATCATCCGAAAATGCGAGTCGGTTCGCCCGATCGTTAATCAGCCCGAATTTAGAGCTGAATGCATCATACTGCCTGTTCAACTCCCGCTGTTCGTTTTCAATTGTTTTGTCATCAGCATCTTCCAACTGAGCGTTCATTAAGCGATATACCGTATCCCGAAGTGCCACCATGCTCTTGACGCGCTCCTGTGCTGTGCGATTCAGCTTTGGGCGCATCATCACCGAATTTTCGCGAAAATACACCTCGCCATCTACAATCGTGTAGCTGTAATTCTTTACATCCGGATCGGCAGGTAATGTTTCAGTAATTTCCTCCCCTTCTGCCAGTTCCATGACCTCTGCCGCATGGTATTCGCCGCCAATCTTCTGAATCGCCTGCTCCAGCTGTACCTTTAAGTCTGCGCCCGGAATGGGTCTGCATGTCGTTTCCTTCTCATCGCCGTACATGCTCTTATCCCATGCCATGCTGCCCAGCATCATATCGGGATGGCTGACAAAGTAGCTGTTGATGGGAATTCCGTCCTCTGTCTGCCCCAGATGCACCCAATCCGGCTCTATGTCGATGGGGCTTTCCCGTTTCTGCAAAAAAAGAATATCCGTCGTTACGCTCGTTCCGGCATTCGCCGCAAATGCCGTATTCGGCAGACGGATGGCTCCGAGCAATTCAGCTCTCTGCGCGATATATCTGCGCACGTCGGGAGATGCCTTGTCCATTGTGCCCTTGGATGTGATATAAGCAATAACACCGCCCGGACGAACCTGCTCCAGCGTTTTAGCGAAAAAATAATCATGAATCAAAAAATTATACTTGTCAAACTGCTTGTCGGAAACCTTGTAACCACCGAAGGGAACATTGCCTATTGCCAGGTCGAAGAAATCCCTGCGCTGCGTTTTTTCAAAGCCGCTGATTGTAATCCGCGCATCGGGATAAAGTTGCCGCGCAATGCGCCCTGTAATGCTGTCCAGTTCCACGCCATAAAGCCGGCTGCCGCTCATGTCATCCGGCAGCATGCCGAAAAAATTGCCTACGCCGCAGGACGGTTCCAGAACATTACCCGTGCGAAACCCCATTTTTTCAATCGCGTCATACATAGCGCGAATAACCGTTGGCGATGTGTAATGCGCGTTGAGCGTCGAGCTGCGTGCCGCATCGTATTCCTTCTCTGTCAGCAATTCTTTGAGCTGCCGATATTCTTCTGACCATTGCGTGTTTTCCTCGTCGAAGGCTTGTGGAATACCGCCCCATCCGACGTATCGGGAGAGAATTTCCTGCTCATCGGGACGTGCCTGCCTGCTCTCCGCTTCAATCTGCTTGAGCGTCTGAATTGCCGCGATGTTATACCCAAATTTTGTTTTTGCGCTTCCCTCGCCCAAATGTTCATCTGTAATGCGAAAGTTCTGCGCTTTGAGCTGTTCATTTTCTCTCTGCCGGGGTTCTTGCCCCGTCAGGTCTATGACGACACTGTGCAGCTTCGTCTCCTCCTGCGGCTGTTGCGGTTCCGGAGTATTTGGCAATTCCTCCGTCAGTACGAAATTCTCAGGTTCCTCAGGCATCGCTTCTCTCTGTCTGTAAAACAGCTCGTCGTTTCGCGTGTTTTCAGCAAGCATCTGTTCAAAAATTTCCCGCCGTTCCGTCCTAATGACGGGATAACGCAGCGTAGGATCGCGCAGCTGAACATGGATATCCGTAATCTGTTCAATCAAAAAAGCCTTATCATCCAGATAGACCGTATCGCCCACCTGATAATGCGGCGTATCCCGTCTTCCGTTCAGCTCCTTGACGACCTCATAGCCGCCCTGTTCGGCAGGCTCGGCAAAGAAAATGCTCTGTCCGTTTTCCGTCAGCGTTTTTGCCGCAACACTCCAACGTCCGAAAGGAATGCCCGTAACCGGCATCATGCCCACGCCGGGAATATCCCGTTCAAGCAGTTTCGTGTTCAGCAGCGGCGCAGCCGTTTTCGCATCCTCTCCATAAAAGAGCAGGTAATCGTCCACCCTCACGCCAACTATGTATTGCGGACGCTCGGCTTTAAGATTCCGGTAGGCTTCCATATCCGGCACTAACCGAATCTCATCCTCTGGTTTTTGCTCTTTCAGCCTTGTATATCGACCATTCCGAATCAATGTGTCAATACGTTCAGCGACCTTATTCCAGCCAAGCGTCACATTCTGACAACCATTCTTGCGAAGCTGTATGCCCTTTGTATCGTGCCATTCTTCGCTGTGCCGTGCGTTCGAAACGCCGGGCATGCGCCCGCCTGTTCCATATTCGCGTTTGAGAAATTCAATTTTCTCGCCGACATCATGCGGCTGTGAGAAAAACAACTCAATTCGTTCAGCGCCGCTTTCATAACCTGAACCGCCGGTTAAATTCCAGTCGATTTCATCCTGCGTGATGAAGCTCCGGACTTCCGGCAGCTCTCTTTCTCCTTTGGGCAGTTCTCGCCGCTCGTGTGTCAAATCTCTAAGCCGTGGCAAAATTGCATCGGGCATGAAGAAACGCATCCGCATCAGGTCGGGCTGACGTTCAACCGCCTGTGCAAATGCTTCGACCTGCCGGATCAGCTCATGCAGATTATCCGGCTGCTCCATTTTTTCAAACAGTCGATTTACGCAATCCGGAAAGATCATCGGTTCCTGCTCCCGTATCAAGGGCAGATAGCCGTTTTCGCCTGCAAAACTCTCACGATACATCTCAATAAGCCGGCTTGCCACCTGCCGCCTGACAAAGCCTGCGGCTTCCACATTTTCCAGCTCTGTTCCAAATCGTCCGGCGTTAATCCGTTCACCGACGCGCTTCGCAGCGTCTTTCCACGAAACTATGCGGGCTGTGTTGGCATACCGTGCGCGGTCGCCGCCTGCAATGTATATCCCATTGTCCGCATACCACGCTGAAAAACGTCTCCCTTCCAGTTCAAAACCACTTCCGCCATGATACAGCGTCCGCATATGCGCAGCAATTTCATCTATCGGTTTGTCGATCATTGCATCGAAAGCAAGCTCCATTCGGATTTCTTCGTTGTTACCGCCGAGGCGCAGCACGACATCCGTTGCTTTTTCCATCAAAAAAGAAGCGGAAACCTCTCGTTCATCCGCTTCTTCAAGACTTTGTATTTGTTCCGCTTCTGTTGGAAAAAGGCTCATCTGCCGGTTTAGGCGTAAATCAGCTCGTTCATTACGATTTCTTCCGCCTGCGCCTTGCAGGTGTTCATCAGCCCGACCCAGCGCATCGGGTCGCTCGCTTTCAGCGCTTCCGTCGCTCCCGCCTGCTTCGCCAGCTTCGGCACGATCTCCTCCATCCGATTCACCGCCGCCTGATCGATTTCCGTCAGGTGCGCGGCCAATTTTCCGCTCAGGAGCAGGTTGTTGTAGGTGATCGTCCGATGCTCCTTCAGAAACCATTCCCGCATCCGTCCGTATTTGCTCAGCGCCATCGGCTGTTCGGCTGCTGTCAGGTCGGGAATCCAATACTCTCCGTTCTTCGTGTACGTCAGTTCGTTCATCATGGTTTTGACTCCTTTCATATTGACGGATGGTTCTTTCAATCTGTCTGAGTACCCCTTCGCTCAGCTCGCTGATTGCGCTTCCCAACGCACCGGATGCAGCAGACGTGTTCCATTCCAATACGCCCGCCAGTTCTTCCGGCTCAATCTGATATTCCCGTGCCAGATTGCATCGGCTCAGCAGCATGTATTTCACGCTCGCCGCCGCTGTGTTTCGAAACGCGATTTCGAGGTTAAGCTCATCATACCCTTCAAGGAAGCTTCCGTCAACGATACCGCGCAGCTCGTCCTGATGCCATTGCCAATAGTCCATGCTCTGCTGCATCGCGATTTCTTCAAGCTGTCCGGCAATGCCCAGTTTCGCTGCCGAGCCGTACTGCGTTTCCAGCGCATGAGCGACAGCTTCCCGATTGTTTTCATCCAGCACCCATGTTTTAATCTCCCGCGAGCTTTTGCGTGCGCCCGTATCTGCTACATCGAATACATAGCGCACTGCCCCCGCCCCGTCCAGCAGCGCGATACCCCTTGCGCCGCGCCGAACATACCGCCGCATCGTCTGATTCCAGATTTCATAGCTGGCACAGGCGGTCGCATCCGGACGCTGGGCGTAGATCAACAGCTGTTCTGGGTAACTGTACTTGTACAGCCGCGCTGCCGATTGCAGAAAGCCAGTCCATTCTTTAACGCTGCCGGTTACTGCCTTTGCCGTTTTTTCCGCCAACTGCACCGTTGTTGTTCCATTCATGGTGTCCTCCATTCTTTTTGGGCATAAAAAATCGGCATGAACGCTCACGCCGATTAATTACATTTCAGTCTCTCATTTCACATTGCTATTGGGCAAAATAATTCTAAACGCATTTTTCGTATTCTGGATTACAAATTTGGAGGATAAACATCCACAAGTCTTTACAGCCCTTCGACTATCCATTTCATTTTTTTCAATGAATTTCAACTGATAAAGCACCTTCTTCAAATTTGGATTTCTACACGTTGACGTGCTCAGCATCCGTTCGCCAATCGCCGCGAACTCCATTCTATCCGAATATACGCGAATCAGCGCATTTGCACTGAACATATAATTCCGATGAGCAAATAGCTCTATCAGTGCATTCCAAAGTTCCATTTCAGAATAATCCCGCGTATCTATGCGCAATAATTTTTGAAATGTCGCTTGAATTGGATTATATCGCTCCAGATACACATAAGAATCATTGAATTGTTGAAGCAGCGAGCCAGAAAATTCTCGTCTGTTGCGCATAATATCAGGTTCTGAGCCTTGAAAAACAGCTACCATCGTAAGCCATTTACATTGATCCGAGAGGAGAAGTCCTAGATTCGTATATTTTCCATCTGAATCAGTCATTTTTAATGTTTGCTTCATCTGGAAGTCAAGATTTTGACCGTTTCTTTTAAATATTCTCTCCGCTGCATCAAAGGTTAGATGCTGCGTATAAGAAGGTATTTCTTCAAAACACTTGCTTTTCTGCATCTCTTTTTTCTCCTTTATTCAGCGTTTTTCTTCATCTTACGCTTCTCTCTCGTAACCCGTCAATCTTTTCTTGCGCTTTTTTCAAATTCCATCTGAAACCTCGGCACGCCCTGTTCGCCGCACGTCATTTTGAGCGTCGCATCGTACTTTCTGCCGGTTTTCTTAGAGCGCAGTCCTTTGAGCTTTGCCGCACCGTCCCGAATCAGTGCTTCGACCACGCTCTTATTGACGCTCTGCCCAATCTGTGCAAAAAAGCGGTTATCCTTCCAGATGCCAAACCGACAGATACGGCTTTCGCAGAAAAAGCCCTTCGCTGTTTCCGTCACAGCTGCGCCGCAGCAGGGGCATGTGCCAACAGACGGTCTATCAGACGGAAAGAGCTTCTGTGCGTCCGGCACGGGCTGAGCACTCTGCACCAGCTCCGTTACCATCCGCACGATATCATCCATGAATCCCGCCGCTTCTTCCTGCCCATGCTCAATCCGTTTGAGCCGCTGTTCCCACTGCGCGGTCATCATCGGGGAACGCAGATTTTCCGGCAAAACCGCAATCAGAGCCGCCGCTTTTTCGGTTGGATACAGCGACTTCGCCTTTTGCTCGCCCTTGCGCATGACAAATCCCACATCAACCAGCTTTTCCAACGTCCCTGCGCGGGTTGCAGGCGTTCCCAGCCCTTTGCGCTCAGCATCCTCCGGCGCATCCTTTGCGCCTGCCGTTTCCATCGCTGCCAGCAGCGTATCTTCGGTGTAACGCTTCGGCGGGGTCGTCTGTCCCTCGCGGATTGTCGCTACAACGGGTCCGACCGTCTGTCCGATTTCAAGCGGCGGGATGGGGTATTCCTGCTCTTTCCGCTCTCTGCTGCCCAAGCTCCCGCGAAATGTTTCTTCAAACACCCTGTAGCCCATCTGCCGCACGGTGCTTCCCTTTGCCGTAAAATCATGTCCTCCGCAGTCCAGCGTCACCGTCACTTCATCCGTTTCGCATGGTTCGCCCGTCGCCGCAAGCAGCCGCACCGCCAGCAGGGTTAAAATGCTGCGCTCGCCCATCGGAAGCTGGGCCAGTGCTTCCCGCGTCATGTTCTGTGTCGGTATAATCGCGTGATGGTCGCTCACCTTTTCGTCACGGATAACCTGCTGTGTGTGAACTGCCAGCGGCAGACCGCTTGCAAACGGCAATACCTGCGCCACACACTCGATGAGTGCGGGCAGCCTGTCTCGCAGATCATGCGTCAGGAATCGGCTGTCCGTTCTCGGATACGTCGCCAGTTTCTTTTCGTAAAGCGTCTGCGCGTAATCGAGCGTCTGCTGCGCCGTATAACCGTAAATTCTGTTCGCGTCCCGCTGCAACGCGGTCAGGTCGTAGAGCTTGGGCGGCTTCTCTTTCTTCTGCCTGCGTTCAATCTGCTTGACCGCCGCCTTTTTGCAATGGCAGGAGGCTCGAATCCGTTCCGCTTCTTCGCGCGTTTTCATCCGCCCGCTCTGTGCCAGAAAGCCGCAGCTGAACTGCACTGTATAAAACGGCTCCACCCGAAACGCCGCAATCTCTTTTTCCCGCTGCACCAGCATCGCCAGCGTCGGGGTCATGACGCGCCCGACATTGAGCTTGGTTCCGTAGAGCCGGGAATACAGCCGTGTTCCGTTGATGCCCACCAGCCAATCCGCCTGCGCACGGCACAGAGCCGCACGGTACAGTGCGTCGTAGGCAGTGCCCGGCTTGAGCGACCGAAACCCCTCGCGGATGGCACTTTCCTCAAGCGAAGAAATCCAGAGCCGCTTGACGGGCTTGGTGCAGCCCGTTTTTTCATACACCATTCTGAAAATCAGCTCTCCCTCGCGCCCCGCATCCGTCGCGCACACCACTTCGTCCACATCCGTTCGATTCAGCAGGTCTTTCAGCACGGCAAACTGCTTCTTTGTCCCGTCGCTGACCACGTTCTCCCATGCGCTCGGCACAATCGGCAAATCCTCCCGCCGCCACTTCGCATAGCGTGCATCATAGATTTCCGGCGGGGCAAGCTCGATCAGATGCCCGATACACCAGCTCACAAGGTCGTTCTCGCCCTGCAAATATCCGTTTTTCTTCTGGTCTGCGCCCAATACGGCGGCAATGCTCTGCGCCACGCTGGGCTTTTCTGCAAGAATCACTCGCATCCGGTTATCCTCCATTTCAGAAAAAAGCAGGCGGGCAGCTTCTCGCCGCCCGCCGCATGGTCTTATACTAATTCGCAGTTAAAATGCTTAACAGAGCGCATCAGTTTTTTTGTTCTGACGAAGCCAAGTGAAGTGAGGCGTACTGGAAGTACGTTGAACGGAACGAGGCAAAGTCAGAGCGAAAAAGATGGTGCGCGGATTAAGCCATTTTAACAAGAATTAGTATTATTCGTTCAAATCGTCATCCCTGGTTTCATCGTCCTCGTCATCCTCGTATTCGTCGTAGGACGGCTGGGGCTTGCTTTCTTTTTTCTTGCGCTGTTTTAAATACCAGAACGCGCCGCCGCCCAAAATCGCCAGCATCAGCGCACCGGCAGCCACTGTGCCATTCTGTTTCGGTTCGGTTTCATCCGTCTGCACAGGTTCCTTCGTCGGGGTCGGCGTGGGCGCGGCAGTCGGCGTTGGAGTCGGCTTCTCGTCCTCGCTGAGCAGCGCCAGCAAATCCCTGTCATCAACCAGATTGAGGAAGTAGGTTTCGTAAATGTCCGCTTCTTCGTCAATCGGCTTGTCGTAGTCGATCACCAGATAATACGTCTGCCCACTCTTGGTTTCCAGACTGATAAACTGCTTGTTCGTGTGCGCAGAATACAGCACATCGAGCGTGTGCATATTGCCGCTGCCCGTAAACGCCTGACCGGGACCGGTCTGGATGTATTCCGGCATGGCGGTCGGCTGCGCAGTCGGTTCTGCGGTCGGCACGAAGGTCGGCATCAGCGTCGGTACAAGCGTGGGCATAACGGTC
>ERZ780203.1830-NODE-1830-length-13480-cov-4.349795_pt1 | contig 13480 bp, 6 predicted proteins | sample MGYA00511168_ERZ780203 | MGnify/ENA primary metagenome ERZ780203 (study PRJEB29588, sample SAMEA2156577) | human gut metagenome | biome: human gut; feature: human-associated habitat; material: faeces | place: Denmark | collected 2008/2010 ...
CAGGGTTTCCCCCATTGTGCAATATTCCCCACTGCTGCCTCCCGTAGGAGTTTGGACCGTGTCTCAGTTCCAATGTGGCCGATCACCCTCTCAGGTCGGCTAACTATCGTCGCCTTGGTGGGCCGTTACCTCACCAACAAGCTAATAGTACGCGAGGCCATCTCTAACCGCCGGAGCTTTGACCCCTGAGCGATGCCGCTCTGTGGTCTTATGCGGTATTAGCAACCGTTTCCAGTTGTTATCCCCCTGTTAGAGCCAGGTTCCTCACGCGTTACTCACCCGTCCGCCACTAACGTATTGCTACGTTCGTTCGACTTGCATGTGTTAAGCACGCCGCCAGCGTTCGTCCTGAGCCAGAATCAAACTCTCATGTTAATGGTTCAATTCACTCAGTACATTACTGACTGTGTAAAAATTGACTGTTTTGAATGGTTTTTGCTTCAAAAAGCCTTTTCGAATTTATCCTTGTCAATGTGCGATTTGTGACTGCCTGTCCGGCTGCGTTTTTGCCGTCTCTTTGCGACAGCTTGATTATAATACCACAAACGGTTTATAAAGTCAACTGTTTTGCAAAACTTTTTTCGGAAATTTTTCGTTTTCCGTCGTTCGGAGAGTTTTTTTATCCTCTCCTCACGGACAGCTTGCATAATATATCACATACGGGATTTTAAGTCAACTGTTTTGCGTATGTTTTTTTGGCAAATTTTTACTTTTTTCGCACCTCGTCCTAAGGATTTTCCGTCAGTATATTCCGAAGCCGAAGTAGCCTTCGTGCCCGGCATCTATTTCAAATAGATAATATGTATTTTCTGCCAAAACTATTGTTTCATAGATATAGCCGGTATTATCGCTGAACGAATAAATCAACTCGGTATCCGTATCAAACGCATATACGCGAATGGCCCCGGGCGAACGCAAAAAGTATTCCAAAGTATAAGTCCCGCCGATTTCGAATCTGATTGCAAACGAATAAGGATAAGGCGATGACGTGGTTGTAAGCACAAAGTTGTCATAAGCGCTGAAAATATCATAATCGGTCCAGCCGGGCGGCAATCCATTCAAAGTTATGATTGATTTATAAGCAGACCAGTCTGCCGAAGATTTATATCCGGGCAGACTGCCGGCGCTTTCAAGGCAGATCGCGCTTAAACCGGGGCAGTTTGAAAATGCCGTGTCCGAAACGCCGGTTATGCCGAGAGATGAAGGACGAAGCAGATACAATGACGTCAATTGCGAGCAATTTTGGAATGCACGGCTACCTATATATTCCGTATTTGAGCCTACTACGACGTTTTGTACAGACAACCCTGAGAAAGCCTCCGTTCCGATTTCAGTGACGGGATAGCCGTTGATCGTTTCCGGCACGGTTATAGAGCCGGTCAAATTGGGCTTTATATTCGAACGCAGACCGTCAATGCATATATTCCCGTCACTTTCGGTGTACTGATATGCCACACTGCTGACGGCGGCGAAAGCATTCAACCGTCCGCCGGTAACGCATTTACCGGCAAGCTGCGACGCGTGGTCAGCATTGTTCATTATGGCCGCCTTCAATTGCGTCGCCGTAAGCTGCGGATTCACGGAAAGCAGCAGCGCCGCAGTACCCGCCACATGAGGAGCCGCCATCGATGTTCCGCTATCGGTTTTATAACTTGATACACTCGACGTATCAATAAAGCTGGTTGCGCCCAATATATCTTCACCCGGCGCGAATATATCTACGGACTGGGCACCGATATTGGACGCAGCGCTGACTGCTCCGTTTTTAGATATAGCTCCTACGGTAATCTGATTGTCGCAATCATAGCTGCCGGGATAATTCGGTACTTCATCGATGTCGGCACCGTCCCCGTTCCCCGCGATGCAAACAAATAATCCGAGATAGTTCTCTATCGCGGTTTTGAAAGCGTTACTGTAAGCAAAGTTCCAACCGCTGAAATTTATGATATCTATCTGTTCGGAAGTACCGTATTTGCTTGTCGCATAATTTATGGCAGATATGCAGCCGTCGACCGTCCATCCATGCTCTCCGTAAGAAATACCCACGCCAACACGAAAAGGCACTAAAGTTACGTTAGGGCTGACGCCGACAACACTGCCGGAGTTCAGCCCGGCAGCGCCAATAACGCTTGCCACATGTGTGCCGTGCCCAAGCACATCGTCCGTACTTCCCGAGCCAGTATAATCCACACCCGGAGCCAGATTAGGCAGCAAATCGACATGTGCGCGTATTCCGGTATCGATTACGCCGACGCGAACGGAAGATGATCCCGTAGTAAAGTCCCATGCTTCACGCGCATGGATTCCGGTTACGCCCGGTTCTCCGTCTACTCCCCATTGGTTTTCATAATTGGTGCTTGTCGAAGGGACTGCTCCGGATTGTCCGATATAATTCGGTTCGGCGCTCACGACACCCTCAACATGCTCCAGATCGTCGATTACACTCAACACATATTCTTTTGAAGAAACAGTCAATCCTATTTCGAGAATCTGTCTGAAATCCTCATCGACATAACTTGCTGCGTTATCGACGTGAGTCAGATCTTTAATATAAGCCTTTTCGAAATTGCCGAAATAATCCGGATCGTGATACTTATTCACTCCGCTTATATTCCTATCCAAAACAACGATAATGCTGTCCGGCGCAAAATCATCATCTATCGTTGCATTGCAATATATTTTAGCATCCGGATGTCCGGTATCGGCAGCTCTGTGTGCCTTAACAGTTGTGTTATCTGAACATATGAATATGTATCCCAACGAAACGATAAGGAGCGAAACAATACACGACATAAATATTCTGCGGATTTCAGTAAAATTTTTCATAATCCCCCATTATATTTCTATCCAGACGAGAATATCGTCGATGCAGTAATCTTTTACGAATGAAATTCCGTCTATGACGAGTTGCATCTCTATGTATACGCCCCAACAGCCGTTTAGCCACGACATTCTGACGACGGAGGCTCCGCTTGCCGCGGTCATGAAATATTCCTCTATGACAACATCATCGAGAGTGTATTCCGATTCGTCGGCAGAATCGGTTTCGACACCGTCGCCCATGGCAAAAACGCTCCTTACCAAACGGTAATAGTCCGACCGGATTTTTTCAGCAGTTTCGGAATCGGCTTCATCCTCCGTGTCAAGTTCCCTTGAATGCATCAATGCTATCCGTTCTAACTCGTCGCGCGTGACCAGCCCGGCGAAATAAGCGTCTTTCAGATAATAGAAAGCTCCGTGGCGGGGCGTCCCGCCGACGGTTTCGGGCACCGTTGCTGTCGAAGGTTCCCTGAAAGGCGCCCATACAATGATATCTTCGGTGCTGCTGCTTTCGGTAAACGAAACGCCGTCTATGACATGCTCCGCTTCTCCGTCTTCGCCCGTATATTCGTCGTGACGCTGCATTCTGACGACTACTCCTTTATAATATGTGGTCATAAAATATTCTTCTATGACAACGTCGTCGGGCGTATAACTCTCGTCGTCGGCACAGCCCGTTCCGATGTACGGATTGGTCATCAGCAGATAATAATCCGAACGAATCTTTTCCGCAGTTTCGGCGTCCAGACTGCCCTCGGGTTCGAGCTCTCCTGACTGCATCAACGCTAACTGTTCAAGTTCCTCACGCGCGATACTGCCGACGATGAAAGCGTTCTTCAGAGTATAAAAAACCCCGTACTGCTGCGTTTCCGTAACCGTTTCCGCCGGCGGATCCGGCTCGGGATCGGGTTGGGAAGCCGTTTCGGGAGCGCAGCCGGAAAACGCCGTTACAAAAAGCGCGAGCGCTGCTATCGCCAATACGATAAACTTAATTTTGCCTTTCATGTCCTCCTCCTTACAATACAAACTTTTACGGTACTAATATATCACGGAGAGAATGCAAATTGCGGTTTCATGCGCAGACGGTCGAAAATCACGCGCAGACGGTACGAAAAGACCGCCGCGGCAACTGCCGGGCGGTCGGGTCGGATGTTTCCGTATTTTTTACATGCGGTCGGGGGCTTTTATGAGAAGGAGGTCGAGGCCTTCGCGGAGGGTGTCTGCGACCGTTTCCGTCAGTTTCAGGCGCGCGGCGGTGAGCGGCGCGTCATCGGTGATTATGCGGCCGGAGATGTAAAAACGGTTGTACGCCTGCGCGATGTCGATGAGCCGGCGGGCGATGACGCTGGGCTCGTATTTCTCCGCCGCCTCGCGCACGGTGTCGTTCCAGTCCGCGAGGAGTTTTATGACCGCGTAGCTGTCGTCGTCGGTCAGCAGCGCGGGATCGTAATCCGCGGGCTTGTCCGCCTTGGCGAGGACGGAGCGGCAGCGCGCGTGAGTATATTGCAGGTACGGCGCGGTCTCGCCCTCGAAGGACAGCACCTTGTCGTAGTTGAAATCGACGTCCTTGATGCGCTGGGTGCCAAGCGCGAAGAACATCACGGCGCCCACGCCCACGCTCTCCGCCGTTTCTTCCTTGTTTTCGAGCGCTGGGTTCTTCTCCTCTATTATGCGGCGCGCGGCGGAGACGGTGTTTTCGATGACGTCGGCGAGGAACACGACGTGACCGTGACGGGTGGACAGCGGCTGCCCTTCGTACGACACCATGCCGAACTGCACGTGTACGAGGTCTTTCGCCCACTCCCTGCCCATAAGTTCGAGCACCTTGAACAACTGCCTGAAATGCAGGTTCTGCTGCGTGGCGACGACGTAGAGGCTCTTGGCGAAGCGATACGTTTTCGCGCGGTATTCCGCCGCCGCGAGGTCGCGGGTGGCGTAAAGGGTGGCGCCGTCGCTGCGCGTAATAAGGCAGGGCGGCATGCCGTAGTCGTCGAGGCGCACTATCTTCGCGCCGTCGCTGATCTCGGTCAGACCCTTGGCGTCCAGCTCGTCGATTATGGGCTGCATTTTGTCGTTGTAGAACGCTTCGCCGTTATAGCTGTCGAACACTATGCCGAGGCGGTCGTATACCTTGTTGACCTCGGCGAGCGTCGTGGACTTGAACAGCTCGTACGTCCTGACGGCGTCGGGTTCGCCGCGCTCTATGCGCAGGAACTCGGTGCGGCCGCGCTCGGCAAGCTCCGGATCCTTTTCGCTCTCCTCGGTGAAGCGCACGTACAGCGAAAGCATGTCGTTCAGCGTCAGCGGGCGGGACTTGTCCCCCCACTTCTCGTATGCAGCGAGCAGTTTGCCGAACTGCGTGCCCCAGTCGCCGAGGTGGTTGATTCCGACCGGCTTCCAGCCGAGATATTTATATATGCGGTAGAGCGAGCCGCCTATCGCGGTGCTCATCAGGTGGCCTATGTGAAAGGGTTTGGCGATGTTGATGGACGAGTAGTCTATGCACACCGTCTTGCCCGCGTTGGACTCGCGCAGCGCGGCAAGCTCCGCCTTGCCTTCCCTCTCGGTCAGAACGTCGCGCACGCGGCCGGCGCGGTCGAGATAGAAGTTCAGATAACCGCCCGCCACCTCGGTGCGCTCGATAAAGCCGCATTCGGGCAGGCGTGAGGCAAAGTCCTGCGCTATCGCCTGCGGGCTTTTGCGCAGCTCGCGGGCGTATTTGAAGCAGGGCAGCGCGAAATCCCCGTGCCCTTCCGCCGCCGCCACGACGTCGGTTTCGGTCACGAGCGGGTCGTTTATAAGTTCACATATGCGTTTTCTGTAATCCATTTATATATCCTCTGATGTGTCGGACACTTCCCAACTGCCTTTACGGGCAGAGCCGTGTCTTTCCAATATTCCCAAGTCCCGTAATATCTTCATGTTTTTCTTAATTGCCTGTATACTCAATCCGGTAATCGATACAAGATCGCGCATAGTTGCGGTCGGTCGATCTTTCAATATTCGCAATATTGTTTCCTGTGTTCCATTCACCAATTTTTGGTCTACTTTTTGGTCTACTTTTTGGTCTACTTTTTGGTCTACTTTTTGGTCTACCTGTTTCCCTCGAAATGGAATTTTTACCACTATAAAATTATCGCTGAACTCAAATGCCGACTCGCCGTATTCCTTTACGATTAAAGGAACTCCGTGTCCGGTTTGCTCAACAAACTCAAGAGCAATAAAAATGCGCATCAATTCCCGGTTGACCGGCACGCTTTCGCCGCGCAGAAACTTTTCTTTGCTCGAACCTTGCGGAATACCTCCGATGGAATGTATTTCAAGTCTGTCGTCAAAAATATAAACAGCGGGCGGTACTCCCTGTTTCCAATCGTTATGGACGCAAGCGTTTATCCACGCTTCTCTGAATGCCTGCTGATTGAACATTCGGTATTCCGTGCGTTCTGCGGCAGCACCGACTTCGACATAGGTTTCGTTAATTGCATCGCAATAATCGATAACCTTCTGCATGGAAACCAACAGGCACTGGAACCCGTATTCATTACGCTTCAAAAACTCGGTTTTATCCGTACCGTTGAAAACTGCGACCTTAATCGAGATATCATTTTCGTCCGCAAGCAGATCAGCCATCATATTATACGATCCATTACGATTCAATAACGCAAAATTCGAACAGAACGTATCGTCATTGATATGATACCCCTTAACAATCAAGCTTCTTTTCAATATTTCAAAAGTTAAATTTTGCCGAGGAGACCACATGTCCACGATGGAATAATTATCGGTCACGCTTTGACGATATCTGGTTTCGATCTGTTCTTCGGTCATGCTACGACAACTCGTTCCGACGCGGACATAGCATCCGCTTGCACTGCGACCATATTTCTTTATATAGAATAACGCAGTCCCCTTACCGACCTTGACCTCTATAATATGTTTTCCATCGATGTATTTCGTCCCAAGCTCAATCAATTCTTGCGGATTAGGTAATATTTGCGTAGTTATAATATCTCCGATTTTTTTCAATGTCTCATCGAGCTTTTCAACGCCAATAATAGCACCGTTATTTTCCACGCCGATATATATCGTTCCGTCATGCGTATTCAAAAAAGCTACGACTTCTTTTTCAAACGAATCGTTAAGTATACGCTTCAATTCAACTGTTTCGGTTTCACGAAAAATCATCGGATTACCCCTTATAAATAATATTGTATAAGTATACTAAATAAGGAAAGAAAAGTCAATACAAAAACAGCTTCCCCGGAATGCGGGAAAGCTGTTTTGCGTTTCAGAATGCTGTTATCTATAAGATACCGAAGCGAGAGGTATTCCACTATCGCTATATGCGTACAGCGTCGCACGCGACAGCACACCGGTTGCGCTCTCTTCGAATGCATAGTAGTACGAAGCATTGGCATTTGCATTCACAACGATATAACGAGAATCTCCATCTGCCACTATTGTATATTGCTTGCCGTCCGCAGAAGTCTGCCACTCGATGTCCTCGGAATCGGAAACTATGCCATCCGCAATCGCTTGTTCAAGCGTGCGAGGATACATACGGTATATATCCGTGGCAAGCGAGCCGCCGCTGACGCTTTCGCTGGGCAGAGAGAGCAAGACAACATAGTCGGAAGCTTCCGTCACACGAATACCGCCCTCGGATTCATAGCAAGTCAAGGTACCAAGCTGAAGTTGAAGCGTCAACGAAGACATTTCTTCAGTAATGCCTGAAACAACAAACTGAGAATTATCATCAACGGTAAGCGTGATATCGGTAGCTGTACTTATTTTGCCTTCGCCGCCAACCAAAGTAATATCGGTTGCAGGCCCCTCAGTTGCATTGTTTCCGAAGATGTAACCGCTGCCATTGTCGCCCGTAGACTTTTTCCATGTACTTATGGTTCCGTTTACCTCAATATCAAGATTGATTCCGTCATCCCATACATAGTTGCCGTCTTCATCTTCGTCTGTGAGCCTGACATTGAGAACCCCGGAAGAGTTTGCAAACACAATGCCTATATTGTCGCCCACAAGATTACCGGTAAACGAACTGTCCGTAATCGTTACGTCAACGGCAGTACCGATCTGCCCGGCAAGGAACACTGCGGCACCCGAAGCATGATTACCTCCCATGAAATTACCGGTAACGTCGCAACCAGTCAATACAATGTTTGCAGGTATAGGGCTGTCATCCGAAGTTCTAATATTTCCTACCCAAATCGATGAATACTTGCCGGTTGCAGAATTGTAATAATAGGCATAATTCGTATCGTTATAATACAGCGCTCTGTTACCGCTGTCGCCTATATTATAGTAAGCGTTATCTGCCGTAACATAATCGACATTGGTAAACTTATACTCGATCGAATCATCAGAAGTATAAATTATGCTGCCTTCGCCGTTGCTTTCATACAGACAACCGTATTCCGCAACCACTCTCGTAATACGTTCGGGATTTGTCAGTTTTACGGTCAGATCGCGGATTTCGGATTCGCCGTACATAATGCCGATTATCGCATTCAAATTGCTCAACCCGCTTATAATCGTATGATTGCCGCCGTTAAACACTCCCCTGAAATGAGGGATGAGTGCATATCCGGCATATTCATCAATCAAGGTAAAGTCTTCAGTGGTGAAATTGCCGTCGGCAAGATCCATATCCTGCGTGAGAGTGACGTTCATGACCGCGCCGTTAAGCATAACCGACTGATAATTATTCAGAGCCACGAGGTCGTCGACGGACGATACTTCGTATTCGATAGCGACAAGATTATTCTGGCTGTATATCTCACCCTTGCCGCACTCGCCGAAGGTAATATCGCCTTTGAGCGTCACGGTTGCATAGGGTTCCATGCCCTCGGTACGTTCGGTGATATACTCCATAATGCCGTAGCCGTTGACAGAACTGAACGTGCCGCCGTTTACGGTCACGACAATGGGATTCTGATATCCCTGGCAGGAATCGATTGCCATAGCAGCGCCGACGGACGGTGCACCGTTACCGTTATATTCCGGCTCGGCGTACTCGCCGCTTGCCGCAAACGTGCAGTTATTGAACGTATACGTACCGCTCTTTATATATATACCGTCGTCACCCGAGAATGAGCAGTCGGTAAAGGTATACGTGTTATTTGCGGGTAAATATGCTCCGACGCTTGCGTCGCCGGTTCCTATAAACTCGCAATTCTCGGCAGTCACAACGGCGCCGGAACCTATACCGTTAGAATACATTCCGCCCCATACCGCAGTCATTTTAAGATCCGAAAGCGATACTTTGACATTATCGGACTTGGAACGGATGTCGACAGCATAAGACTGATCGACCGATGTGATAATCTCGCCGTTTTTAATGGTAAGGTCTATCGAATATTTATAAGGCGTATATGCGTTAGAAGTATCGCAACCGAGAATAAGGAATACATATCCGCCGGATTCGGTAGACGTAAGCGTATAACCGCCGAGATCGATCGTAAGGTCAACATCACTTTCCGCGCTGCTTATCGTCAAGCGATCAGCCGTGGTAATATCATTCATCAGAACGATATCGCTATACCCCCCCCCGATCGCATTCGTAAGACCGGAAGCGGCGTAGACTTCGGCTTTGCTGGCAACGCCGTTATCGTAATAATATACAGCTACGATATCATCGCCGGTGACTTCGGCTTCTTCCGCAACGACCTCATAAGTTCCGTCGGTACGTTCGACTACTTTATAGCCGTCTGCCACGAAGTTACCGCCGAGGTTATCGTCACCGAGTACCGGGTTGTAATTCACGAACTCACCGCCGTAAACGGTTATCGTTCCGTCTGCACCTTGCGTCTGAACGAGATTCAACACATAGTACCAGCCGTTATATGCAGCTTCTGTCGAGAATCTTCCGCCATATATATTCAGATTACCGTTACCGGCATTTGATCCGCATTCAAGACACGAATTACCAAGATTGCTTGCGTCAGGGCCGACAGAATAGTTGCCGCCGTAAATATTGACAGTTGCACCGGCGTCAACTCTCAATGCCATATTATTGCCGCCGCTTCCGCCATAGATGCCACCCGCGCCGTCGCCATTGTCATACAGATTGACAACAGTATCGGAGCCGGTCACATAAAATGCAATTTGCGCACCGACATTTGTAATTGTATGGCCGTTGAAATCAATTGTCACGGAAATTCCGCTGATAATGACACTGTGATTTGTGCTTCCGGAAACGCCGACATTAATATCGTCAACAAGGACGATATATGAATCATTAACAGCCAGTGCATTTTCGAGCTCATCCGCGCTGCTTACAAGAGCAGTGATTACCGTCGTACCGGAAGGAAGTCCGGTGATCGTTGCGGTCTTATTATAGTTGACCACCTGACCGCTTACTTTCGTGCCGGACAGAGTTACGGAAGTAGTATTATCGCTGCCGCCGACGCGCACCGCATAAATGGCGTTGGTATGCCCTTTCAACGCGGAAACACTTGTCGTGCATGTAATACCGCCGCCAGTCATTTTAACGATAGCATCGGCATTATACGTGCTCTTAGTATTATTACCGACAATAAGCGCACCATATGCAACCTCATTACCCGACAGCCATCCGGAAGGATTAGAGTCATGCGCGGTGCCTGCAGTATATTTAAGATCAACCTCTATATAAACGTTGTCGAGCGTTGCAGTACCGGCACGAACTATGACACCCTGACGCTGACCGATTATATCAGTATCTTTTATATTCAAAGTGCCGGCAACATTAATCATAACGACACAAGAGTCGCCGTCGGCCGCCTTTGTAGTAAGCGTGCTGTGATCAATATTTATTTCGACTCCGTAATTGTCTTCCGTCGCAGCGTTTGTACCAACAACATAGACACCCGTAGTTTCTATATTGGAATCTATAATATTTATTTCGGCAGCATCTCCGCGCGGAAGCAGAACAGACCCGGTCGAGGTAACAAGCAGATCTTCAAATGTAATCGTGCTGTCGGTCTCCGCAGAGAAACATGCTTTAGTATATGTGCTGTTATTTGCAATAAGCTCACCGTGTGCTATCGTAAGTTCAAAGCCGTTCTGTGCCGTTATAGTGGTACCATTAGCGGTAAGCGTCAGCGTATTATCATTGAGATCGATAGTCAACGAGCCGTTGGCCGCTTGTACTGCGGTATTAAATGCCGCCAGATTCGTATATTCTATATCGGCCGTAAGGCGAATCGTGGAATAACCGGAATCGCTAAGCGCCTCGGTCAGTTCCTCGGCAGTACCGACATCGATAGTACCGCGCGTTATCGTGAGGGTCACGGTCTTATCTGCGGTCGTGCCGTCGGCCCATACGGTATTCGCCTTGTCACGGAGTGCCAGGGTTTCGGTATAAACGTCTGCGTTCGTACCTCTCACAGTAACAGCTGCATAATAGTCGGTCGCGGCAATAGTAAATGTCTGCTCTGCGCCGTTATATGCGACGGTTTTCGTGAGCGTCGGAACTGTTATTTCCATAGGCGCGATCGTGAACGAGGTCGTCGCATTCGTCAGAGTGTAGTTGCCGTTTGTCGTCGAAGCCGTTGCGGTATAGGTGCCGGCGTTCGTCTGCTGCCCTGCTACGGTGAGCGTAAGCGTTTCGCCGGTTATGCCGGTGTCAGCGGTTGCGGTCGGAGCCTGCGTGCTGCCGGTATAGGTCAACGACGTATTCGACCAGACGACTGCCACGGACTTGGGCGCGATCGTGAGGGTCACGGTCTTGTCTGCCGTCGTGCCGTCGCTCCACTTCGTATTTACTTTATCGCTGAGAGAAAGCGTACCGGTATAAGTGTCGGCGTCCGTGCCCGTGACGGTAACCGCGTCGTAATAGTCGGTTGCGGCCACCGTAAATGTCTGCTCCGCGCCGTTATACGTAGCACTCGACGTCAGAGACGGGATTTCGACGACGGTCACGTCGCCTGCCTCGACATTGCCTCCGATACTGCCGTCGCCGGTCACGGAGCCGCCCGCGGTTACGTCGCCCGTGACGGAGCCGTTGTTGACGACGTCGCCGGACGCGGTTATGCTGCCGGAGACGGTGCCGTTATTGGTCACGTCGCCCGCGGTTATCGAACCGACGGTGCTGTTCTCGGCAACGGTGACGGAGGACGAAGGAGCGTTTACGGACGCCGCGCTGCCCGTAACGGTGAGCGATGAGCCGGAATCCGCGGTGATCGCGACGCCTGTTGCGCCCTCGCTGACGGTGACGGCAACGGTGCCGGACACGGTCACGCTTTTTGAAGTTATGACCTCGACGGAACTCGTCGAAGGCACGCCGCTGTCGACGCGCACGTCGGAAGCGGTAGAAGGAATATTGACTTTATATTCCACGTCGGCGGTCTGCGAAGAAATATCGACTCTGCCGCCGAGCGCGGTAATCGTCGGTTCGGACGCGGCGGCGGTTCCCGACGAGAGGAAGCGACCGGTAAAAATAAACGAGTCGCCGCTCGTCAGCACCGTGAACGTGCCGTCCGAGCCGAGGCGGACGTCCGCGCTCCACTCGACATGCGCTTTCGGCACGTTGATATCCACGCTGCCCGCGTCTATCGTGCCGCCCGAAACGGCTTTGTCGCCGTCGGTGGACTTGATTTCGATTTCGGCCGCCGAATCGCTCTCGACCGAGAATGTGCCGGTGACCGTCAGCGTATGACCGTTGAGGTCGAGGTCGGCAAGCCTGCTCATTTCGAGGTCGCCTTCCACGGTGATATCCTCGGCGAGAACTATCGTCTTGCCGCCGAGGTCGGTGGACATCGCCGTTTCTATCTGCGAGGCGCTGCGCACTACCTGCTGCTGATCGCGCTCGAGATTGCCGGTGACGACGAGGGTCACCGTAAGTCCCACCGCGAGTATTACGACGGCAAGGACTATGCCGATAATAAGTTTGGTTTTCGCTTTCATTTTTCTCTCCTAACTCTTTACTCGCTGTCGGCGGAGGCCTGTGCCGCCGCTTCCCTTTCCAGACGTTTGCGCTCGCGCTCCTGACGGCGGCGTTCGCGTTCCTGTCTGCGTTCCTCGCGCATGCGTGCGCGTTCTTCCTTTTCGAGCTGTTTTTCCAGCTTTGCCGCGAGTTTGTCGCGGCGCGCCTCGTAACCGGCGTCCTTTTTATCGATGAGCCTGCGCTCGATCGCGGTGTCGCACAGTTCGACGGCTTTTTCGTATTCTTTCCGGGACGCATATATAAGCACCAGCCGCTTGAGCGACGGCAGGCGCGCGTCTTTTATTTTGCGGCGCTCGATATTGAGCGCGATATCCTCTTTGCACAGCTCGATGCACTTGTCGAGCATACCCTCTTCGGCGCGCTTGAAGAAGTATACGGCGATCATCTTGCCGTTCAGGCGCGTCATGCGGTAATCGTTGGGCATGTATTCGCGGTTGCGCTTATACAGCTTTTCGATGACGCCGGCGGGAAGCGACGCGCGCAGTTTGCCCACGGACAGGAAGAAGTCGCGCAGAAATTCCTTTTCTTCTTTATATACGCCGAGCGGCCTGCGTATGCGGAGCGCCAGCCCTTCGGGATTGTCGATGACGACGGAGAAGAACGCGTCCTTCTCTTCCTGCGTCATATCCGACAGCATATCGTCGAAGAATGCGGGCGGCTCGTCGGACACGCCGGACAGGTCTTCCTCTTCCGGCTGCGCCCAGAACGGAGCTGCGGGTA
>ERZ780203.1864-NODE-1864-length-13313-cov-3.210137_pt1 | contig 13313 bp, 19 predicted proteins | sample MGYA00511168_ERZ780203 | MGnify/ENA primary metagenome ERZ780203 (study PRJEB29588, sample SAMEA2156577) | human gut metagenome | biome: human gut; feature: human-associated habitat; material: faeces | place: Denmark | collected 2008/2010 ...
GCCGATCCGTCTCCTACAAGGCTTCGCCCAGCTGCCTTGTAGCGTTCTGCGAGTTCTCTCTGGCTTCCTTTGAGCGTATCTATATTATCCATTACCACTTCCCAAGCTTCTTTTGAGTTCTTGTTGTAGTCTTCCAGAGTCTTTTCATTTTTCAATACCGCTTTATTGATGTATATTCCGTTCTCAACTGGAGAGTAGGCCATCACCGCATCTTCGCTCGTGAAAATTTTCTTTCCCTTTGCTGATTTGGGATCAATTGTTTTTATTCCGTTAATCTTCGGAACATCGTATGCACTATATATGTCGCAAAGTCCATTATTGATGCTATTTGCATTTTCTAAAGATATGCCTTTGTAGTCGGCTTTTCCTTTGAAAGTTTTATCAAGTATACTTTCTTTGCAAAATTGTTGTGCATACTGTTGCGCCTCTTCTACCGTTTGAGCTGGCTTGAAAGTTGGGTGAGCTTCTGCATTCCATTCAGCGCATTTTTGAGTGTTACTCTCTTGCATCTCAGAATCAAGTGAATATTCAGCCAGCCTTCCATATTTTTCTGTCTGCCGCTCGGCATATTGCTGTTGTGCCTCCCTTCGATTCTTCTCCGCCAGATCGTTCAGCTCTTTCTTGGTGAACTTTCCATCCGGTGGTGTGCTGATGCCCTCGAAGTAGGTTGTATGTGAGTCTCGGCATCTAGGATGATACAGCCCTGCCGCAATGGCGCTGCTGATCAGTGGATACCGCTTGCCAGTAACAGGGGATTTTCCGTCCTTTGGGCCATCGCTCCACACATCATCAATCATTACCTTGCCCACGAACGGAAGGCACTTTGGACACGGATTATCACCGCGCTTATTGATGATCACAGTGGAAATCCCCCACTCCTGACGCTTCACACCTTCGCCCTGCAGGTAAGCTCGCTTGCTGGCGGTGCGGATCGCCATGTCTGCGTAATCTGCCAGTGTGTGGCGTGATCCGTTTTTATACTCTACACAGGTAAGCCCAGCCGCCAGAAAATCCTTCGTTGCCATGTCAACAGCCTTCTCATATGTACCTGCACCTGAGTTTGCGTAGACCTGTGCATTATATATGATCTTCCGATATTGATCATTCGCCATTCGAAGCACTGCCGTCTCGGCCTTCTGCATATCGCTACATGTAGCCTGTATCAGTGCTTCAAGCTTTCTGTCATTCAGTCGAAAAAACTCAGCAGCCGATTCTGAATCTATTTTCTCAGCTGAGAATCCATCTTTGATTGCCTGTAAGATCTCTGCCTCCTGATCCATCTGGCCTTCCTCTTGCGCCATCCGTAGCAGCTCCTCAATCTTTCGGTTGAGGTCCTTGAACTGCTTTTTGTACTTCTGGTTATCTTTCTTGTACTTCTCCAAGGCTTTGAGCTGCTCCACCTGCCACATGGTCCATTCTTTGTTTTCTTTTTTCTCCCATGCTTTGTGTCTGCTGATATTTCGCATCATGGATGCGATTAGCTCATCTTCAATCGCGGCGAAGGCTTCGCCAATGTCGTACTCGGTGTTAATTTTCTTCATACGCTCTTATTCGCGTGGACTTTCAAGCCTCGCGCCTTGAACTGTCGAATCAGTTTCTTGAGCTGTGTGATGCTCTTGCATTTGTCATTGCGCAGCTCTGCATATCCCTGTTTTTCTACTGCATAGATGCCGAACGGCACCTGCTCACTTGCGATTTCAAGCAGCCCCTCGTACTCCTCCTGACTCATCTGATATGTTCGTTTCATCACCGTTACCTGCATTCTCATCGCCTCCTGTATCGATAACAAAAGAACCAGCAGTCGTAGTGACTCCCGGCTCTTCCATTCCAACTATTCCCTGTTCTGCTTTCAGGCGAGCAACTTCCTCTGCCTTCTCCTCATCTGTCCATGTATCACCATATAGCTGATCTACAGATGTTTCCACTGACATGACTCCATATTGCTTTGCCTTGCCTACCGTATCAACAGTAGTTTCGAAATCTGGTGACGCGTATTCACCGAACTTCACAGTAATGTCATATGTTCCTGGCATCTTGCCATACATAAGATCATAGCACTGTAATATCTTCTCGAATAGCTGCGGAAGCGCCTCATTCAGTGTATCTACAATCTTACTACGGACATTCAGCGTAACCTTTTCTTTCTCTCTCTGAGACTCGGCGTTATCCGTCTTCTTTAGATCTATACCGAGTGTAGACGGTGATATGATGCCTTGTAACACCATGTCGAGAAAGTTGGCGTAACTGTTGACGTATGCCTCGTAAGAAATCTGTGGCTGTGAAATCTCCACTTGATGATTGGCTTTTTCCGACATGTCATCGCCAATTGCAATAAAATCATTATCAAACGGATTTGCTGGAAGCAGCTTGCCTGTCTCAGGATCACGCGGAATCAAACTATCAGGAATATAACGTTTTATTCTGCCCATACGGATTGCATCTATCCACTGGCTGATAACCTCGTCAAGGCCATCAAGTACGTCTGTCTTTGCATCAAACAGTGCTTTACCTCTACCCTTGTATTTGGCAGAGGTGAAGATCTTCAACGGCGCTGCAAGCATGATTCTACCGCCTATGCCGATGTCTACCAGATGCGCCGTCTCTGGCAGCTGCTTCAAGTCCGCTTCCCTTCCTGCATCATCGTACAGCCTGTACTTGATGTAGCCGTAGCCGTAAGTCTCTTGCAATCGGAAGATCTTACGGCCGCTTTCGTATGTAGTGTAGAACTTAATCTCCTTGAGGATGGAGTGCTCATACACATACTCTACATCCTCTGCATCGTAGAACTCCACAATCGGATACTCGCTACACTCATCCGCTGTGATCTTAAACGCGCCATCGCCAGATGCAAGCACTCCAGCAACTGCCTCACCGATCACATCATTAAGCTTAGCGCTCTCATAGATCTTGTCCCACAGTTCTTCAAGCTCCATGCTGCCGTTGGCAAAATCTACGCCATCCATGTCAGCCAGGATAATATCTCTGTAGCGATCTACTACAGTGCCGACGATTCCGCTGTGCATCTTCCGCACGCTGCCTTGTGCATGTGCCGCCCAGAAGCGTGCCTTTTCAAGACCCCATCGGGCCGTCTTCTTGAAATACTGCTCGATAGCCACACTGTCGCCCTGATACCAGATCTTGTTCCGGATCACGGTTTCGCGGAATGTGTGCGGCTCCACGATTGTTACCGGGCGATCTCTCGCTGGCTCAATCCGAAATAATCGGATGATGAAATTTTGTAACCAATTCATGCTATCACCTCTTAAAAATCTTGCTTTGGTATGGTATCCATCCATACTGCACAGAATTGACCATGTGATCGTTGCCATCCTCTGGCGTGTTATCCTTATCCTCTAGCCAGCTATACGTCTCAAGCTCGTGTATGTAGTACGTACAGGTGTCAAGCACATAAAAGCACGGCTCCACCTCTGCCTCATCGTCATATGCCATCCATCCAAGCTGCGCATTGATTCTATCAATGATCTCCATGGACTTCCACGCGTTGTTCATCACGTATATGCAGCCGTTCATTCTTCTGTACTTATTCCACTCCTGCATGGTTGCCTGATCAGCACTATCGAGGAAGATGTTCCTTGCAAGTCCCCACTCTTTTTTGTTCCGATCAAGGAAGGCAATGAGATTTTTCACCGTGTCTGACGGTGCCAGTGGGCGTTCCAGGTCGGCATTACTGTAAACTTTCTCGTCCAGCACAATACATTTTCCTCTGTTGGTGATGCCCAAGAAAGAAAATGCTATTGTATCAGGGGACTTTTGCGAATACGACGTATCAATGCCAGCAGAGAAGTACATGAATATTTCGGGTTTGTTCTTTCCTGGCTCTGGAAGGAATTGCTTTGCCCACTCTCGTGATCGAACGTGGCGCTTTCTCTCAAAGTTGGAGAATACCAGTCCGGTTGCTTTACCACGCAAGCCTAAAATCTTGTTCTTGTAGATCTTCGTGCCTTTCGGCGTATTGGCCATGATCTTCTGCAACTTCTCTTCCGGAAGTCCGGCATTATCGCGAAAAGAAAAGAACCAGTGAATCCATCCGAACTTCGGTTCTTCTCTCAATTCGTCTCTAATCTCCTGCGGTGTCTCTGCTTCCCATTCTGGCAGAGGGCGGCTACAATTGATATACTCCTTATACACATCGAGTGTAGGATCATCGGGGTTAAGCGTTGCCATAAGATAATCACATCGCATAGCAGCTTCCCTCACAAAGTCGATGTCTGCCGTGTTAATCTCATCTATGTACAAGCATCCGTACTGGCCGCCGAGGGCTTTCTGCCACTTCTTTTTATCGCCATAGCCCATCACATAGATGACTTTGTCGCCTCCGCTTGCATGAAAGAGGATGTGCGGTATTTTCTCATCTTTAGTGCCGTTTCCGTTATACTCGGCAAGGACCCCAAAATCATCTAAGATGCCCAAATCTTTATTGATAATATTCTTTTCAGCAGTACCAGTATCTTTTGCCGCAAGGATATGTAATTTTTTCTTTGATTCTGCAACCTTGCACATAAACTTAAATAGACCTACCGTAGTTTTGCCCGCTGCTGTAGTGCCTTCCAGAAACTCCACTGGCGCATTGCATCTCAGGAATGCTTTATATTTATCTGATAGTACCAGCCTTTCCGAACTCACTAGCCATCACCTCGCATTTGCCGCAAGATATCATCAAGTTTTTTCTTCTCTTCATCAATACCAGATACCTCCACTCTATCTCTGAACATTCCCAAATGCCGTCCCAGAAGCTCAAGCGCTTTCAACTTATCGCTTGGCTTCAACCGGATCTCTACAGCCTCAGCAACATCTGCAAAGGCCATCGCTGCCAGTTCGTTCAATACCCTATCCTGCGTGATCTCTGTGCGCTTCTGTCGCTCCTGCATCCGCTCTTGAATATATTCTGCAACCTTAGCATTTCTTAGCATCCTATTGCCATTTACTGCTGCCACTTCATCTTTCTTCACGGTTGGATATGCAACCTTATAAGCCCGTGTGGCATTCAGGTCGATCAAGTATTCATCCGCAAAGACTTTCTGCTTTTCAGTCACTTCATACCACCTTTCTAAGGACATAGCGTAAGGGCCACCAGTTTTCACCAGTGGCCCCAATTAGGAAGTTTTTTGCAAGCTCAAATGTCCTTTGATCTCCATTTTTGATTATATCAGACTTTTTGTTGCGTTTGTTGCGATTTTAGGAAATTTTCAATTTTTCTGCTTACATTACTCTTGTCCAGATGAACTTTCCGTGCAACCTTCTCAACTGTGCTTCCTTCCAGATATCGTAGCTGGAAGATTCTTCGTATCCGGCTGTCTCTGATTCCGAAGACCCATTCCTCAATGTTGTCCTGCTCGGCTTCAAGCTTCCCGATCTGGTTGCTGTAGCGTGTGCGTCGCTTCTCTTCAAGCTCGTAGTCGTAACCCACGACCGCCTGTGGCATTGGAAATCCAGTCTGGTAATCGAAAATCACATCATTTCCGATCAGGCTGTCACCCTCACCCAGATGATCAAGCTTGTACTTCAGCTCCTTGATTTCGTCCCGATTGCTCCGGTACGCTTCCAGGCGCTCCCGTGTCATGCTTTCTGTTTCCATCGGTATCACCTCCTCTCACCTTACTCCAAGCTACTCTTCGGTGTCTTCTGGGCTAACAATCTCCGCCGCAGTTGGCACAGCATTAATCACATCTCTAAACATCTCGTATATTGGCTTATGCTCAGGATACTCCTGTTCAGCCTCATCAAGTATAGAAATGATAAAATCTGCATCAATTAGTCTCATAATCGCTTACCTCCGTTTCTTCGATACGGCTCTGGCAGAGGCATCCATGCCACAACATCACGAATCGGTAATGTACGACACTCAAAATATTCATCTCCAAACACCCTGATGTAATGAGCGATCATCATACCACCGCTTCTTGTCTGTACCAGATATCCTGTGCAATGATCAATGCTTATGTCATGCAGATCTTCCACATCAGGGATCTGATCACTCACTGGTATCCAGTGCATCTTGGTCTTCTCCAGTTCCTCACACTTCTCGTCATACAGGTCACACATGTCACTGATCTGATCCGGACTGAATCCAGTATTCTCATACTCCATAAGCTTCCACAATGCGCCGTAGAGCTTTTCCCACATTAAATCTGTGATGATCTGGTCTGCATACAGTGATTTCCATGCAACACCGCTTAAAGCCCAATTACCTTGACTATCAGTTTCTGTTAATCTACTCATCTTGTTCTCCTCCACCAACGTGCCTTACTTCTTGGCCGCTGCTTAATACTTTCAAGGAATCCCGAATATGTACGGTTTACTCGTTCCTTCTCTGCTTCTACCAATCTACACTCTGTGTACTTGATTGTATCGCTGATCTGCAGCTGGATCCGATCTTCTTCGCCCGGATTGTAACCGTGTCGCTGCTGATATAGCTTCTTACTCTGACGTTTGTTCATTCGATTCCCCTTTCTGAAGATTCTGAAAATCAACGTATGTATTTGCAATAGCCAGATCGGTTGATGTCTTTTCAAGATAATATTCCTTGATCGCTTCCCTTGCTGCCCATTCTGGAATATCCTGAATCGCAGTCAAGCCACACACTGCTGCAATCTCATCTGGCAGTTCATTCTGTGCCTTGCTTTGTAGTCTGAGCAGATGTCCAACACATCCAAGTAACGATCTCTTATTGCTGATAACTGCCTCCTGCAACTTAGGATCTTCTCTCACTGCCTTATTTACCATGATTAAAATTCCTGTCAAGACCACTGACTGACGCAAATCCAGATCAACGCTCTCAAGAAGTAATCTACCGATCGCCAACTCTTTCTGAGTTGTAAGCGTAGGTTCTTTGCCCTTCAGCATTGCTGCCTGCAGGTTTAACTCTTCCAGTGTACACATTTTTTTGTTTTTCATCTCTCTTACCTTCCTTCTCACGATTGTTGATAAATGCGATTAACATATCCTCTACGAATGAATCCGTATACTTTTTAGATAACTGCTGGCAATCACTAATCAATGCGTTCCAGTATGCATCTGTATTTTCTGGAATCCAGTACTTCTTCGTTAGCGTCCAGAACTCCTGCATGAACTCACTGATCTGAGGGATATCTTTCTTCATCACACTTGCCATATCAATACCCCATATGCTTCTTTCTCACTTCTTCGTAGTTCGCATCGATCACTAACCCCTCGGAATCAAGTACCGCACATATTGCTGATGCGCATTTGACATTATCTAACTGTGTCCGCACATATGCAGATACGATTCGATCCAGGATACGCTTTGCTTCACGCTCTGGCATGCGATTGATGTCCAATTCACCTTTCACCTGCATAATCTACCTCCTGTATGTGATGCACATCACCCGTTGTAACCGTTTTTGAATTTTTGTAACCACTCCGTTACCACATGTTGGGTAACGCTTCAAATCCGCATATTTACTTAATTTTATGAACATGTTACCAGTGTTACCGGTGATTTTGTGCTTTTTTATTTTTGAAATTTAAAATTACGTGAGTCTTATTATTTTTTTATTTTCTGTATATAAGACACGGTTTTCCCTTGGTTTCAGTGGTAACGTGGTAACACCATGCATTTTTTCCAGCAAAATCAAGGGTTTTCGTTGTTACCGTTACCGGTTGCACAAACGGTAATGTTTCCTGTTCATTCTGTGGTATCGGCACAAAACCGCCCTCATCGGCCGGCTCCTCTCCCTGCTCGATCAGTATGCAGATGCACCTGGTCAGCTTCCCATTTATGCGTTTCACCTTGGTAACACGACCCTGATCCTGCAAAGATAGCTTCTTCTTTTCCAGCCAAGACATAATACTCTTGCGTGAAAATCCACCAGCTTCACACAGCTCGTCAAATGCCTGGGTAAAGAAATACACATAGTCTCCATCCAGCACACCCCACTTCTCACAATTCGTCTCATCATCAAAGCGAGCAGGGTTCATCTCCACCTTATCGCAGATAAACCGATATGCCCTGTCATTGTCAGAAAGCTCTGAGCGGTCAACTAAGACGTTCTTCGCATCGGTAATGGAAATATACTGCTTGTCCTTAAAAATGCGCTCTGTGGCGATTCTGTCCGCTGTGAGGATAATCGAGAGAGCCGTTGCCTGCTTCTGCATCTTACTATCATCAATCAGCTGGTTTAGAATTTCCTCCTGAATATCTCGTACCGCTTCTCTGCCCATATCTGTCACGATCTGAACAAATTCTTCACCAGCAAAGCCATAATTGCCCTTGACCGTCTCAGCGGTCTCACGTGGGTCCTGATAGATATAGTCTCCGCACTCAATTTCCAGAATACGATTTATCGCACCGCCCTGGCTCACATAGGTTTGCAGAGCACGTTCGCCACTAGTCAGGATGCAGTTCTGCCACCGATTCTCCCTGTTGACGCCCAGATCGCGGTTTGAGCGGCTTTTACCCTTACCAGAGCATAAATCATACACCATGCCCTCAAAGTTGCCTCTGATGCGATCTGAGACCTTGCTGGTGTCATCCATTACAAGTGGCAAATGATTCAACATATCCGCTCTGGACTCCAACGCGGTATCTGTAGTCTTAAAGTCTCCGATGTACTTATTCTCGGCCGGATCCGCCCAGACCGATGCAGCCACCATCAGCGTCACCGTCTTGCCACCCTCTGTCTCTCCCCACAGATCTACGATGAATGGCAGCCCTCCAAGCAAAGAAACCAGAACCGATGCAAACGATGCTGCCAGCATCAGCTTAACTTCCATCTTTCCGGATGCACGTAGTTTCTTCACATGTCGAATCCAAAGTTCTCGGCTGCCATACTTTGAGATGCTTTCATACAGATCACGGAAGCGATTGTCGCCATCGAACACAACCTCCGTGTTATAAGGCATAAAACCATCCTTGATCCACCCCAGCTTGCTCGTAGAATACTGCACATCAATCTCGTCATCGTTCATATTTTCCACATCTGATAAATACCGAACCAGATACTTTGCGTTCTCAGATGTCACTGCCACACCTTTCGCGGACAATGAAACAATCTTTGCGGCAGAGGTAATCGTAGTCTTTGCAACAATTACCTCCTCCCAGCGGCCAGATCGCTTAAAAGCCAACTTAATCTGTTCGTCACCGGTCTCAATGTTCTTCAGACGCTCAATCGGCAAGATCGGATGGTAACATGCCAGGATATCAGGAGAGAATGGATTTGTGGTCTGCTGGTAGATGCCATCCTGAGTTGCAATCCATGATCGACACTTCATTTTCGGGTATGGCGGTCCAAAGTTTGTCCAATTCTCAACGCTCTGTGTTGCCTGTTTACGTGGCTTCTCCTCTGCCACTTTCTTATACGCTTTTAATAGCTGCTTAAACTGCCGACCAACCTTCAGCTCATCAGCTCTCTCCTCCGCTGACAAGATCATCCTTGCTTTCTGGATCTCATCCTCCTGTGAGAAGATCTCAATGAAGATCTCCTCGCTCAAAATCGTCTTTGCTGTATAGTTATTAAGTGGTTCCATATCACCACCTCGTTTCCAGACCGTACAGACAGCACTGCTCATAAAGCTGCAGCTGATAATTGTTGTATGCTTCGCACCAGGCATCTGACAACGGTTCAGCCATCTTCAGTGCATCCCTGTACAGATCTATTTTTTTCCCATTTTCCTGTTTTTTCACATCAAGAGCTGCTTGTTCTTTCTGGCGCATCTCACGCTGCTTCTCAAAGTGATACTGCTTCATCCGGCGCGCAAAATTGGATTCCTTGCTCTTATCCGGATAATCACCGCCTAACAGCAGGAAGGCATCCTTAAAGGATACGCCCTCCATACGCTCAACAAACTTAAAGATATCTCCTGATGCTCCACAGCCAAAACAGTAAAAGCTGTCCTTATATATCTTGAGAGATGCTGTCTTCTCCTTGTGGAACGGGCAGCAAATGAAACCTGCTCGATTTGGATGCAGTCCATACAGCGCCACAACATCTCCCATTGATCTGCTCTGCTTTATCTCTTCTCGATCCATGCAGTATCCTCCAAAAGCTCCACGATACGACGCCCTGTGCTGCGCTTATCACAGAACAAGAACTCGACACCATATGCAATATGCACCCGATAGATCTCAGCTACCAGCTGCCGTCCGGTAACACGACTGTATGTACTTTTCCATTCAGCCACGTCCTTGATCGATTTAATCTTTCCACCATGCTCACAGAGGATGACCATCTTCACCTTCTGCTCTCGTGATCGTCTGACCTCCCGCCAGAAACGTCCTGAGTCCTTCGTACACAGATTGCTGCAAAGCTCATCCAAATTCTGCTTGCGATCGATCACAAACTTGTCCTGCCCTTCCAACATGTAATCTGCAATGTCAAGCTTCTGAATCTGGTACAGAATGCCATGCTGTTGGAAGTACTTCTCAATGTGCTGCCATTTCTTTTCCCGGCTGTCAACGATGATCAATTAAATGGCAACCCTTCATCATCTACATTATCCGGAATCGGTTTGAAGCCAGATGGCGGCCGTGACGCAACTGGACGCTGATAACCGGTATTGTTATCAGACTTACTTCCACAAAAGCTTACGGAGTCCACCAGACAGATCAACCGGGAATTTTTCTTTCCGTCTGCTTCCCACTCCTCCGTTATCATGCGACCTTCTACAATGATCTCCTGTCCCTTAAGGAACCACTTGTTCAAGAACTCAGCTGTGTGTCCCCATGCCTTGCAGGGCAGATAACACAGCTTTTCCGATTCCTTATACTTGTCCGACCAGGCAACTGAAACCTGTGCCATAGCAACATTGCTCGGCGTATACTTCATTACTGGATCACTTACCAGTCGGCCCTGCAGGATTGTTCTGTTTATCATCTGACTCCTCCTTCATCTTCGCCATTGCCTTTCTCGCACATTCGATGCACAGTGCTCTTCCATACTGCTGCTTTCCAAGCGCTGTAATCTCCTCTGCGCTTTTGCTTCCTGCACCCTGAATTGGCTGTCTACAGTCTGCACAGATATATGTCTTAATTGACGGAGCCTTTGGACGAATCCGAAGCGCCTCAACAACATCACCAAATGCACGAACCTTTGCTGCATAAAGCGTGATATACTTGCCATTCCAATCCTCTATGTAAGGACCATATAGCTTTTCAATGGTCTTGCAGTTGGTCACGTTTAAGATCATCGGCTTCTGATCCTTCAGGTACGCAACCGTACACTCTTCCTTCTTTCCGTCCGCTCCCGTTACCATTTCTCTGCGAACCTGGCTAATCTGAACCGTCAGATCTTTACCTGGATCCAACGCATATGCTCCAATATAATCTGGATTGATTAACTTCTTCCAATGTGTCTGTGCCATTATACTTCCTCCCCATACGCAAACAGTCCCGTCTCAATTCGATCCGGACCTTCATATCCATACCAGTTACCACTGACCCTGCACTCATGCAGCATTCCGATATACTCCCGGAACTTATCATAGCCCTGCTGGATAAACTCCTCGCTGCAATCGTAAACTCTCACCGCATAAGGTGGCTTCTTTTCCTGCGCCACAAACTTGAATCCATAACGCTGAAATGTATTTGCAAAGACGCCCTCCGTGTACATTCCAGCCTGGAAGTCATATCCATACTTTCTGACAGATCGCTCGAAATCCATTCCGGCACAACTGTCTGTTGTCTTATAATCCACCAGATACAGCTGCCCTTCGTACTCTGTCATGCAGTCTGGGCGGCACTTGCACCGCTCCCCTGTATCTGGATCTGTCCAGAAGAAACTCTGCTCATGCTCTCCTGTCAGCAGCTTCTTTGCCAGTTGGTGTTTGTTGATTACCTCTGCCATCTCGCACATAACCTCATAATCATCCTGGCTTACGATATCCTTGCCCTCATTCTCTGCCATAAATGCTGCATACTGCTCTTGGCCTGCCTTTGTTCTTCTATTCACGGTCGGGCATACCGCAAATTCACTTTCAAAGTCCCCCGGCTCCAGAATCATCTTGTGAAGTGCTCTGCCAAACAACAGAGCTGGTGTGTCCTCCTTTGGATGAGTCATCTGGTACTGAAAATGCAACGGGCTCTTGCGCATCTCAAACAGATCCGAACGGCTAATGCCAGGATCTTGTCTATATTCTTTATTTGTCATCTTCCTGCTCCTCTCTGATCTGTGCTTCTGCTCGCACAGTTTCCTGTTCTTTCTTTTCGATCTGACAATCACAGGTTTCTCCTGGATCCAGATTTGCACCGCAATACTGGCATGTTCTGTAGTAACTCATATCATCACTTCTTTCTAAAGGCTTGCATTTTCCCTCAAACTGAGGTATACTGCAAATGATTTGTTTACTTGTGCCGCTGACTGGGTCTTCCAACCCGCAGCGGCTTTTTCAATGTGCGGCTTACTCCGGCGCCACGACTGACGATATGTAGCTCTTCATCGGATTCCGATAATACCAACCAGTTCTGCCAGATCAGTCCGGCAGCCATGATAACTGCCTTCTGATCACGTGTCGGCTTTGTCGCTTTGCTCTTTCCCATTGTGCTTCTCCTTTCCTTAAATCAACGCTATAATCCATCCGATCATAACGCAGACCACCGACCATGCGATCATATTGACCGTGTTCGCGATCGGCTGTTCCTCCTCTGCCGTTCTCTGCTCTTCCTCCTGCATCAGACGGCGCAAACGCATCTTGTTACGCTCTGGATCGCTCATAAAGCTTGGAACCTGTGGTGCACGGCTCTGATCCACTTCGTCCATTACGTACTTTCCGTTTACCTCGATAATCTCAAACATCTTTCCTCCAATTTCTGTATGTACTTTACATACTCAGTGGCTTCTTTTCTTCCATTGCTTTTCTTTCAGCCTCTTTACGTTCTCTCTCCTGACGCTCCAACGCAGCGTCAATCTTTAACCACAGATTTGCACTGGCCTTCTCCCACTCCACTGGATCCTTGATCGCACAGCTATCATCAATTGCAATGTTCGTGTTTCCGATTTTGATTCTGTCAATAATCACCTTACTACCTCCTAACTTTCTGTTTTACTCTATGCCTTACGGCTTGTTCATTAAAACTACAAGGTCGGCCGACCATTCCCCTCTGCCGGAATCGAATCAGCAGTACACCATAGGGGCAATTTGCTTGACATCTCAATATTGTTGTCCTATCCTTTCTTTACAGGCTGCTGCAACAGCCGAGTACATTATCAAGAAAGTACTTATATATGTCAGAAGAAACAACTACAGACATTAGCGTTATCAAATTGCCTAAATCTGTTGATAAAGCTATCAAAAATCTTACAGATGAACCAACAAAAGGTATTGGCCATACTTTTAGT
>ERZ780203.1889-NODE-1889-length-13153-cov-5.847992_pt1 | contig 13153 bp, 9 predicted proteins | sample MGYA00511168_ERZ780203 | MGnify/ENA primary metagenome ERZ780203 (study PRJEB29588, sample SAMEA2156577) | human gut metagenome | biome: human gut; feature: human-associated habitat; material: faeces | place: Denmark | collected 2008/2010 ...
GTCGCAAGCGACCGCGCTCGGCGCGAGAATGTGCCAAGGCACATTCTTTTTTATTTGAACAATATTTATTCTAATGCATCCTTAATCTCCCCATCCGGCACATCCATCGGATAGTTTCCGGTGAAGCATGCCGTACAGAGCGGCAGTCCGCCTGCCATCTCCTCGAGATCTTCAACCGGCATATATCCAAGTGAATCCGCACCGATCTCCCGGCAGATTTCTTCGACGGAATGACTGCTGGCGATGAGCTGTTTATTGGAGGGGACATCGGTACCGAAATAGCAGGGGAAGAGGAATGGCGGAGAGCTGACGCGCACATGGACTTCCTTCGCCCCGGCTTTTTTGAGCATGCGGATCAGGTTTTTCATCGTCGTACCGCGCACGATAGAGTCATCGACGAGGACAATGCGTTTTCCCCTGACAGCCGGTTCCAGAATATTAAGCTTGATACGGACGCTATTTTCGCGTTCTTCCTGGGTCGGTTTGATGAAGGTTCTGCCGACATAGCTATTTTTATGGAAAATAATCTCATATGGAATGCCGGATGCCTTCGCATATCCCATCGCGGCGGTCAGGCCGGAATCCGGTACACCGGCGACGAGGTCGGCATCGGCAGGGAAGGAATGTGCGAGAGCCGCGCCGCCGCGCAGCCTTGCCTCATAGACGCTCACATCATCGATGTGGCTGTCGAGGCGGGCAAAATAGATGTATTCGAAAACGCAGTGCGCCCGTTTTTCCTGCTGCAGGCTTTTATCAGAAAAAACGCCGTCGCGGGTGATGGTCACGATCTCGCCCGGTTCGATATCACGGATAAATTCGCCGCCGACCGAGGTGATGGCACAGCTTTCCGATGCCATGATCCAGACATTTCCCTTTTTGCCGAGGCATAGAGGACGCAGACCAAATGGGTCACGAACACCGATCAGCTTGCGCGGGCTGGAGATAATCAGGGCATAAGCGCCACGTGTTTTTGCCGCGGTCCGTTTGATTGCCTCTTCAGCGGTCGGGGCAGCCAGACGTTCTCTGGCGATGTGGAACGCGATTACCTCTGAATCCATCGTCGTCTGGAAGATTGCGCCGGTTTCTTCAAGCTGGCGGCGCATCTCAAACGCATTTACCAGGTTTCCGTTGTGCGCCAGACAGAGTGTTCCCTTAAAATACTTAAGTACCAGTGGCTGTGTGTTTTCGATGGTAGAAGAACCAGTTGTGGAGTAGCGGACATGACCAACTCCCAGATTGCCGCCGAGGCGTTTTAACGTCTCCTCATGAAATACCTCATTGACAAGTCCCAGCCCTTTGTAGCAGTTGACAACGCCCTTTGGACCGTTCGTGTCACAGACTGCGATGCCGCATGACTCCTGACCGCGGTGCTGGAGTGCGCTGAGTCCGTAGTACATATCTCTGGCAACATCGCCGCCCTCCAGGTCAAACATTCCAAATACGCCGCATTCCTCACGAAGTCCGGTTTCGTATGTGAGTGACTCCCTCATGATATAAACCTCCTTTGTATTCAAGATACCTGAATGATAAGAAAATAACAGGGATAAGAACCCAAAATTGACTGCAAAATATCAGTATAAAAGACAATATACCAATATTTTGCAGCCAAATCATAACACATTTTTCTCGATTTTTCAATCAAGTCATAATATTGACATGTCAGATTATACGGAGAACAGCAGTTCATCGTAAGTCGGATACGGCAGGAAGGAATCCGGAATCAGGGCTTCTGCGGTATCAACGCTGCTTCTCAAGTCATCCATCTTGGCAAGAATCGTATAGTGGAAATATGTAACCTTCTCGATATTATCTTCCATGGATTCTGCCGCTTTTTCAGCCTCTGCCAGTGCTTCGGTTTTCTCGGAAATCTCGGTGTAGAGACCGGACAGCTTCTCAAGCAGTTTGCTCTCGGCGCTGATCGGTGCGTCCGGCAGGATTGCCTTTGTCTTTGCGGCGGTTTCAGCCAGCTCCTTGCAGTAGGAGAGGACGGACGGCAGGAAGGTCTTCTTCATCATCGAAAGCATCGTCTTTGCCTCGATGTTGATGGTCTTGATGTAGTTCTCTTCCTTGATTTCGTAGCGGGAGAAGAGTTCCTCCTTGGTGTAGATGCCGTGTTTCAGGAACAGTTCTACGTTTTTCTCAGCAATCAGGCGCGGAAATGCCTCTGCGCAGCTCGGCAGGTCGAAGAGTCCGCGTTTGTGAGCTTCCTCTACCCATTCGCTGGTGTAACCGTTGCCGTTGAATACGATGTGGCGGTGATCACGCAGCACTTCCTTTAAGAGCAGATGGATTTCTGCCTCCAGAGCCTTGCCTGAAAGACCTTCCAGACGGTCTGCAAATTCGCCTAAAACTTCAGCTACGGCTGTATTGATGACAATGTTCGGTTCCGATACAGAGAGAGCGGAACCTGGCATACGAAACTCGAATTTATTGCCAGTAAAGGCAAACGGAGAAGTACGGTTGCGATCGGTTGTATCTTTGATAAAGTGCGGCAGAACCTTTGCGCCCGGCTTCATGGTCTGGACTTCTTTTGCCTCAGACTCGAGATCTTTTTCCACAATATCGAGAACTGCTTCCAGATCATCTCCGATAAACATAGACACGATAGCTGGCGGTGCCTCGTTGCCGCCCAGACGGTGGTCATTTCCAGCAGTTGCAACTGATACGCGGAGCAGATCGCCGTAGACATCGACTGCCTTGATCGTTGCGAACAGGAAGAGAAGGAACTGTAAGTTCTTTGCCGGCTCGCGGTCCGGATCAAGAAGGTTTTCGCCGGTGTTGGTCGATAAAGACCAGTTGTTGTGTTTACCGCTTCCGTTGATGCCCTCAAATGGTTTCTCATGGAGCAGGCACACAAGGCCATGTTTCTCTGCCACACGTTTCATGATTTCCATAGTGAGCTGGTTGTTGTCAACTGCCACATTGGTAGTCGTGTAGATGGTGGCAAGTTCATGCTGCGCTGGAGCTACCTCGTTGTGTTTGGTTTTTGCCGGAATACCGAGCTTCCAGAGCTCTTCATCCAGTTCTTTCATGAAAGCGGAAACTCTCGGACGGAGAGCGCCGAAATAGTGGTCATCCATTTCCTGACCCTTCGGAGCTGGTGCGCCAAACAGAGTTCTTCCGCAGAACTTCAAATCGCTTCTCTTATTAAACAGTTCTTTATCAACCAGGAAATACTCCTGTTCCGGACCAACGGTGGAGACAACGCGGGTCACATCTTCATTTCCGAAGAGCTTCAGGACACGCAGCGCCTCGCGGTTGATGGTTTCCATCGAACGCAGAAGAGGGGTTTTGGTATCAAGTGCCTCGCCGCTGTAGGAACAGAATGCGGTCGGGATGCAGAGTGTATCGTCTTTAATAAATGCCGGGGAGGTTGGATCCCAGGCTGTATAACCTCTTGCCTCAAAGGTGGCACGAAGTCCGCCGGATGGGAAACTGGATGCATCCGGTTCGCCCTTTACCAGCTCTTTGCCGGAGAAATCCATGATGACTTCGCCATTGCCAACCGGGTTGATGAAACTGTCGTGTTTCTCAGCAGTGATGCCGGTCATCGGCTGGAACCAGTGTGTGAAGTGAGTTGCACCATTTTCAACGGCCCATTCCTTCATTGCAACTGCGACTGCATTTGCAATGTCGAGATCCAGATGGCTGCCATTTTCAATCGTTTTGCGGAGTGCCTTATAAACATCTCGCGGCAATTTGCTTTTCATGACTTTGTCGTTGAATACAAGACTTCCATACAGTTCAGGGATGTTTTTTTTCATAACTCATGTCTCCTTTCAGGTTTTATGTCTGCGATTTTGTGATGATTAAATCTACGTAAGATGAATGTGCTCTGACACATTTTACATAAAGAAAAGGGCACCTCGATCATCTCGAAGCGCCCTTGCTTTTATGTGTAGTAGTATACACGAAAAATTCTGAATGTCAATACAATTTTCACACGAATTTTGAAAAAATGTTTCAAGGGAGAATATTGTACAAGATTTCTTCTATTTAAGTCGAACGTCCGTGAGACTTGGCGCGCGATTCTGGTCAGCGAAGCTGACATATTCCATACAGAATTACTGCGTGAAAAAAATTAAAAAACCTCTTTACAAACTCAGAAAAATAGTTTATAGTTTGAACATAAAAAATTGAATCCAACGGGGTGGGCAAGGATGCCATGATAATCATGGTATTCGTGCCCACTTTTTTAAAAGGCAAAGATGGAGACTCTGTTTCGAAGAATCCGACAGAAAGACGCGGTCACCGGCTGAGAGCCGTGTCAGGAGGGAGCGGGACAATAGGGAACACTCCGGAGCCGGATGACTGAGAGCGACACTGGACACCCCGCCAGCCGCCGCAGGTAGGTCATCACGTGACTGCGCGTTAAGCAGCGAAAGAGTAAAAAGAAAAACAATCGTTTCTTTTTAAATGCGGGTGGTACCGCGGGAATATCCCGTCCCGGAATGATGTGAGTGAACGTCATTCCGGGACTTTTTTAGTTTGTCGCAAGCGACCGCGCTCGGCGCGAGAATGTGCCAAGGCACATTCTTTTTTATTAAAAAAGAGCGTCTTGGACAAAAAACCTCCGGGCGGAAAGATTGATTCATCCGCCTGGAGGTTATTAAAACATCAAAAATATTGTTTTGTCTGGGAGAAATGTGATTATTCTGCCTCTTTTGCCTGATCGATCAGGTTGGTGTAGAAAGCAAGGAAACTGTCATCACCTTCAGCGATCATAGCTTCCGGATGGAACTGTAAGCCCATCACGTAGTCTTTATCTTCTCTGACGATTGCTTCGACGACTCCATCTGGAGCAGTAGCAACGACTTTCAGGTTGTCACCTAACTGATCGACTGCCTGATGATGCCAGGAGTTTACAGTGTAGGTGCCTTCTCCGCCAAATGCGGCAGCAACGATGTTATCTTTGTCTACGGTAATCTCATGTTTTGCGAATACCTTACCGTTCGGATCGCGATGATCGATATCGGACGGATTCTGAGTCGGAAGATCCTGATATAAGGTACCACCGCTTAATACGTTTAAGAACTGCATGCCACGGCAGGTGCAGAGCATCGGGATATCCTCATCGAGAGCTGCCTTGATTAAAAGAGAATCAGAAGTATCTCTGACTTCGTTTACAGTCTCTAATTTTTCGTTTGGCTCTTCGTCGTAGTAGCTCGGATCAATATCTTCGCCGCCGGTCACAACCAGAGCATCGATTTCTGCCAGAGCATTTTTCGCGTCATCCTCGGTTTTGATCTGAGGAAGATAAATTGCTTCGCCGCCAGCTTTGGTAACGGCATCTATATATAACTGTGCATCTTTGTCGATTTCGTCTGCATTCCATGAAACGCCGACTTTGACTTTCTCTTCTTCGTCATTCGCCGCTTCTTCGGCAGTTTCTGCTTCGCTTTCTGTCTCGGTTACTTCGGCTTCAGCCGCTGTTGTATCGGCTGCCGGTTCAGACTTTGTTCCACAAGCTGTTAAAGAAAAAGCCAGGGATAAAGAAAGAAGCACTGCACTGGTCATCATTTTAATTTTTCTCATTCTAATTTCCTCCCTAATACAAATTGTCCTCCCAAACATGGCTGGATTCTAACATAAAACAGTCAAAAAATTACAAAAAAATACAAAAAGTTACAAAACAAAATAAAATAATTTTTAATTCTACCTAAAAGATATAATATAATTTTGTAGACATACGAAAAATGAGCGAAAATAAGAAGGGTAAATGGAAGCGAAGAATTGAGTAGGGAGGAGTACGGGGAAAAGCCCTGATAACAGAAAGTTATACCTTCATTCCCTTTCTTAATTGGATTTTCCCTGCAGGCAGGCGTTACAATAAGGATGGAAAAAAACAGACGGGCAGCCGGGTCAAGGCTGCGGGGCTGATAGAGATGGCGGAGTGCAGGAAAGACTCCGAGAGAATATGACAAACCAAATGGAGGAAATCAAAACATGGGGAAATCACTTACCAGAAAGATTATTGAGTCACATTTCGTATCGGGCGATATGACGCCGGGCGAAGAAATTTTTATCAAGGTGGATCAGACATTGACACACGATATCAATGCCGTTATGACTTATCTGGCATTCGAGGCGATCGGGCTGGACCGGCGTGGTCGTGGTTCCGTCCGGAAAGATCGCGGAAGTCTACGAATCCGCCTCCCGGATCGCGAAGCGCGAGGAGCGCGTGGCGGTTCATCTGCGCGAGGGAAAGACGCTGAAGGAGTCGCGAAAGCTGGCAGCGGCGGAAGTTGGGCAGTAGGACTCAAAAATCGGCACATGACTTAAAAATAAAATTTGAATGACTCATTTATGAGCACATAAAAGCTCATAAATGAGTCATTCCTGGAAGGTTATCAAAAAAATAAATAAAAATTTTAATTCGACAAAAACCTTGTATTTACAAGGAAAACCTCGAATTTTTTGGAAAATAAAAAAGAAAAATATTAAATAAAATCGAAAAACGTAAAAGTTGGCACGGAACTTGCTGTATATATGAGTAACAAGCAAAAGTACCAAGCAAAAAGAAAAATATATTACATGGAGGGAACACATTATGAAAGTTGGCGTATTGAAAGACATCAAAGTAGGCGAGTACCGTGTCATCGCAACCCCGGCAGAGGTAAGCATGCTGGTAGGTGACGGCAATGAGGTTTACGTTCAGAAGGGTGCGGGCGAAGGTTCTGGATTCCCGGATGAGGCATATGTGAAAGAGGGCGCGAAGCTGGTTGATACAAAGGAAGAAATTTATGCAACCTGCGATTTCGTCGCAAAGGTAAAAGAGTTTGAACCGTGCGAGTACAAACTGCTCCGTGAAAACCAGATCGTATTTACCTGCATCCATCCGGCAGCACATCCGGAGGAGGTACAGGCACTTCTCGACAGCAAGTGTATTGCATTTACCGCAGAAGATTCCCACCGTTACGGTTCACCGAACTGCGAGGCAGCTGGTAAGGCGGGCGCACTTTTTGGCCTGGAATCCCTGCTCTCCATCAACGGCGGCAAGGGCAAATTCGTCAACGGTCTCGGCGGTGCTCCGGGCGTTAAGGCGCTGGTCATTGGAGGCGGCGTGGTAGGACGCGCAGCAATCTCTGTTCTTCATGCGCTGGGCGCGTGGGTAACGGTTATGGATATTAATATCGGAACCCTGCGTGATATCGGAAAACAGTTCAATGAGGAAGTCAATACCCAGATTTCCAACCGTTATAATCTGAAAAAGATTTTACCGGAGATCGATGTCGTGTATAATTGTGTTAGATGGCCGAAGGATGCCAAAGAATACATGATCGACCGCGAGATGGTCCGCTCGATGGAGAAAGGTTCCGTTATCGTAGATATCAGCAACGATTATGGCGCAATCGAGACGTTCCATGAGACCACCCATGAAAATCCGCGCTACATCGAAGAGGGCGTCGTACATTATTGCGTAAGCAATATTCCGGGTGCAATTTCTCAGTCTACCTCGATCGCATACGCAGCATCCGTACTGCCGCACTTCAGAAGCATCATCAACAATGGCGTGGCGCAGGCGTGTGCAAAGGATGGTTTCCTGCGCCGCAGCTTAACCACCTACAAGGGATATTTAACCCATGAGGAGACAAGTGCCATCCAGGGCAGACCGTGGGTTCGTCCGGAAGACATCTTAGAGATCGCAGATCAGAAACTGGATCTGGCTCCGTCGACAACCAAGAGCCATTCGGATAACTTTATCAAATTAGAAAAGTGATTTTCAGATAAAGGATACCGGCAGAACGCTTTTCGTGAAACGTATGGGGATACGGATGAAAAGCATTCTGCCATTTGAGGGGTGAATAGAGGCGCTTCCAGATGGGAAATAGCTGGAGGCGCATTTGATACAGAAGAATAGGAGGGGTATCTGTGAGTGTTACAGACATTTTAGTGGACTTTGCGATTGCATCGTTTTTTATAGCGGTTGGTCAGCTTTTACGTGCAAAAGTGCCGTTGGTACAGAAATTTTTCATTCCGCCAAGCATGATTGCCGGATTTATCGCGCTGGCACTCGGGGCACAGGGACTGGGAATCCTGCCGTTTTCTGAAAATATTGGTTCTTATGCAAGTGTTCTGATTATCCTGATTTTCGCAGGTGTCGGAATTAATGGATTTTCTTTCAATAAGAAAGATTTTAAAGCGGAAATTGACCGGATTGGTTCTTATTTTTCCTATAAAGTGCTGGCACAGGCGATTCAGTTCTCACTGGCACCGTTGTTTAGTATTTTAGTAATTTCGAAATTATTCCCGAACATTAACTATGGCTTCGGTCTGCTGCTGGCAGCTGGTTTCTCCGGCGGACACGGAACGGCAGCGGCTGTTGGTACCGCGTTTGAGAGACTGGGTGATCTGGATGCAATGGATATCGCGATGACCTGTGCAACTGTTGGTATTTTATCGGGTATCTTTGGCGGTCTGTTCTTCATCAAGCTGGGAACGAAAAAGGGCTGGACCAAATATATGAAAGGCTTCAATCAGATCTCCGATGATCTGCGCTGTGGTCTGGTGCCCAAAAATGAGCGCAAGTCGATGGGCGAGGAAACTATTTCATCCAACGTCCTGGATCCGCTGGCATGGCATCTGGCAGTGATGCTGATCGCATCCGGTATCGGTGTGGGACTCAGCAAGGGAATCTATGCAGCGATCGGTCTGGATCTGCCGAATTACCTGATGGCATTTTTGACCGCGATCGTGATGTTCCTCGTTTTCCGAAAAGTCGGCGTCGGTGATTATATTGATGAAAATGTAGTGGGACGTATCTCCGGTACTGCGACGGATTATCTGGTGTTTTTCGGAATCGCTTCCATCAAACTGGCAGTTATCGTTAAATATGCAGCTCCGCTGGCACTTCTTCTGCTCTGCGGTATTGTAATCGTAGTGGTAACTCTGATGTTCTTTGGTCCGGCGATGAACCGCGGCAGCTGGTTTGAGCGCGCGATCTTCGTATTTGGCTATTCAACGGGCGTTTTTGCGATCGGCTTCATTCTTCTTCGAATCGTTGATCCGGAAAACCGCTCCAAGACGCTGAACGATACTGCATTTGCAGCGCCGTTTACAACTCCGGCAGAGATGTTTGCGTGGTCGATGGGACCGATGATGCTCTTAAATGGCAGCCATTGGAAGTTTATCGGCATCTATTTGGTAATCATGGCAGCATGCATCATCGCAAATATCGTATTTAAATGGTGGTGGCTGAAACTTCCGCTGGATCGCCCAGGTGTGGAGGAGATCGGATAAACTTGTCTTTGCCTGTTTCCTCTGATACACTTGGAACAGGTGTAAACATAACACCGTTGTCAGGCCGGATGAACGCAGATTCAAGTCGAACGTCCGTGAGACTTAGCGCGTGATTCCGGTCAGCGGTGTTTCAGACAGGGGAGAAATGCATGGAGTTTTTAAGACAGTTATTTCATGGAAAAGGATATATTGACGGAATCACGATCATCAACCTGGATGGCGAGATTCTGTTTTCAGCAAAGTTAAATAGTAAATTTTCAAACCGGAAAGGAAGAGAAGCTTACCAGGCGCTGGTGGGACAAAAATTTTTCGATGTATTTGAAAACCTGAACGCTAAGAACAGCAGCATGATCCGGGCGATGGAGGTCGGACTGCCGGTTTACGTGGAAAACCAGCTGCTGCAGACCAAGGGGCAGGAGGGCATCCATATCAGCTCTCTTTCGATTCCGATCAAAAGCGGGCGCGCCGTGGTGGGCGCGATCGATCTGTCGATGGAGGAGATGACAGACGGCGAGGAAGAGCCGGAGAGTGTGGAACTGACTTCGGAACAGATCCCGGTCGGCGGCGCTGGAAAGCTGAAAAAACACAGCGGCGCATCTTTTACGATGGAAGATATCATCGCAGTGGATGAAAAAATGAAAAATGCCAGAGACTATATACCGGTGGTGGCGGCGTGCGATCTGCCGGTTATGATCTATGGGGAAACGGGAACCGGAAAAGAGGTGTTTGCACAGTCGATCCACAATGCCAGTGAACGGAGGGATAAACCGTTTATCGCGCAGAACTGTGCGGCGCTGCCGGATACCTTGCTCGAAAGTATCTTATTTGGAACGTCCAAGGGCGCGTTTACCGGGGCAATGGAAAATAAGGGACTATTTGAGCTGGCGGACGGCGGAACGCTGTTCCTCGACGAGATCAACTCGATGCCTCTGTTTTTGCAGTCAAAGCTTCTGCGGGTTCTGCAGGACGGCAGTTTCCGCAGCCTGGGCGGCAGTGAGACGAAACGCACAAATGTGAAGATCATTGCGGCGACCAATGTGGAACCGCTTGAGGCGATCGAGAAAGGACAGCTTCGGCGCGATATTTATTATCGTCTGAGCATGATGTCGATCCGGATTCCGCCGCTGCGGGAACGGAAGGCGGATATTGGACATTTTGTCAAGTTTTATGTAAACAAACACAATGGCACGTTCCACAAGCAGGTTCAGTATGTGTCAAAGGATCTGCTAAAAAAACTGGAAGAATATGACTGGCCGGGCAATGTCCGGGAGCTGGAACACGTGATCGTTTACGGCATGAGCATGGTGGACGAGACGAGCGCCCTGCTCCAGTATAAAGACATCAAGGGAAAGTTTCTGCTGGAAAAGCAGGCGGACAGGAAAAAGACGCCGGAAAGCCTGGAAGAAGTTCCGAAACTCTGCTCGTCGCTTCGTGAGGCGGTGGCTGCCTATGAGGAAAAACTGATTTGGCAGGCGTTGGAGGCGGCGCACGGAAATATATCTGAGGCAGCGCGGATTCTGGATGTGCCGAGGCAGACGCTGCAAAGAAAGGCGAGCCAGCTGCGAGGCGAAAAGGCGAAGGAAAAACAGGAAAAAGAAATCTGAGCGATGGAGGATAGATACGGAAATTTGAGGACGATGCGTGAAGCAGAACCAGCAGAATCAGCCCGGAAAGGATGGAACGCTCAGACAGGATAACAGGAGGAAATGCAGAAATGGAGAAATACATTGGAAAATATTCTGTAAAAGATTTTTTATATCTGATTCTGGGCGCATTTATCTACAGTATCGGCACGCACAGCTTTATTGAGACGGCGAATATTGCGCCGGGCGGTGCGGTCGGCGTGGCACTGATGTTAAACCATGTGACGAACCTGCCGGTCGGACGGCTGACACTGATGGTGAATGTGCCGCTTTTAATACTGGCGTGGTTTCATTTGAGCCGTGCCTTTGCGGTGCGGACGGCGTTTGCGTGCGGAATTTGTTCGGTTGTGCTTGACTACGTGATCGCCCCGGTCTTTCCGGTTTATATGGGCGACCAGCTTATGGGAAGTCTCTACGGCGGCATTCTGGTCGGCGTCGGCATGGCGTTCATCTTTCTGTCGGGTTCGACGACGGGCGGCAGCGATGTGGTCGGCTACCTGCTCCAGAAGAAATATCCGCATGTCTCGATCGGGCGCGCCCTGATGATGATCGATGGAATCATCCTCTCCACCTCGATCTTCGTCTTTGGAAATGTTGATGCGGCACTGTTCGGACTGATTTCCCTATACGCGCAGACGAAGGTCATCGATATGATCATCTACGGAAATGATGCCGGAAGCGAGGCGTCGATCGTGACGAAATACCCGCAGAAAATCGCAGAACGTGTCATTAAGGAAATTGACCGTACGGTAACGCTGCTTCCGGGCAAGGGCGGCTACAGCGGCGAGGACACGACGGTGGTTTTATGTACCGTCCGCAAAACGGAGTTCAATCGTTTAAAACGCATTATTGCGGAGACGGATGAGAATGCGTTTGTGATTGTGAAGGAAACCTCGGGCATTTTTGGACTTGGGTTTAAGGATGTAGCGGAGGCACAGCAGTAGGAGCCGGGATTAGAATTAGAAAATAGCGGGATATGCCGCGAACAAGGCGAATATAGATATCATAAGAATGCATCAGGAGCGGTGCACTTGAACGAATGGTTTGAAACACACCCGTTTCTAAAACAAATGCGAAGGCGGCTGTCAGTGGAATTGGCAGTCTGCCTTCTTTTATTTTGCGGCGTCTTTCTGGCGGCACGGTATGCGGGGCTGGCATCAGCGGGGGCGGACGCTGTGCTTGGAAAGAAAAAGCCGGTGGTGTTCCTGGACGCCGGGCATGGGGATTTTGATCCGGGAAAGGTGAGTGTGGACGGAAGCCTGGAAAAGGACATCAATCTGGCAATCGCGAAGCGCCTGAAATGGTATCTGGAGCAGTCGGATGTGGAGGTCGTGATGAGCCGGGAGGATGACCGGGGACTTTACGATACGTCAGCCGGAAGCCGGAAAATGTCCGACATGAAAAACCGCTGCGCCCGCGTCGAGGAATCCGGCGCGGATTTGGTCGTCAGCATCCACCAGAACAGCTACCACCAGGAGGAAGTATCCGGTGCGCAGGTATTTTATTACCGGAAGTCAGAGAAGGGGAAACGGCTGGCGGAAATACTGCAGAAGCGCTTCGACTATGCGCTGGGAGACCAGAACCGCAGAAAAGCCAAACCGAATGACAGCTATTATCTCCTGCTCCATGTCAAATGTCCGATTGTCATCGTCGAGTGCGGATTTTTGTCTAACTGGAAAGAGGCGGCACTGCTGAAAACAGAAGAATACCAGGACCGCGTGGCGTATACGCTGCATATGGGGATTATGGAGTATCTGAATGGGCGCTGAAACCTTGAACTGGCGAGGAATCTTGTGTATACTAGGAGTACTTAGCGAGGTATTTTCGAGCTTAGTACGGAAGATAGATTTATTCATTGTGAGATAGTAGAAAGAAGAATCAATATGCAAAACGAAACAAAAAAAGAACTTCACACCCAGATGTGGAAGATAGAAAATCCAAAGGACTTTACGGCGCATGACCGGGAGGTGCTTGAGAAGGCGGCAGCGATCATCCGCGCGGGTGGTCTGGTGGCCTTTCCGACGGAAACGGTGTACGGATTGGGGGCGAATGCGCTGGATGAGGCGGCAGCGAAGAAGATTTATGCGGCGAAGGGACGCCCGTCTGACAACCCGCTGATCGCGCATGTGTCCTGTCTGGAGGAGATCGCGCCGCTGGTATCGAATATGCCGGAAAATGGCAAAAAGCTTGCAAAGGCATACTGGCCGGGACCGATGACGATGGTATTTCCTAAGAGCGCGATCGTGCCATATGGAACGACCGGCGGGGTT
>ERZ780203.1895-NODE-1895-length-13090-cov-2.816494_pt1 | contig 13090 bp, 9 predicted proteins | sample MGYA00511168_ERZ780203 | MGnify/ENA primary metagenome ERZ780203 (study PRJEB29588, sample SAMEA2156577) | human gut metagenome | biome: human gut; feature: human-associated habitat; material: faeces | place: Denmark | collected 2008/2010 ...
TTGTTTGAAATTTCAAAAAAATTAAAAAAATACTTGCATATAGTAAAAACATATGTTATATTTATATTCGCTGTGAGGAACACCAAACAGCGAATATAAATAAGGCTCCGTGGTCAAGCGGTCAAGACGCTAGCCTCTCACGCTGGAATCAGGGGTTCGATTCCCCTCGGAGTCACTGAAAGAAGCTCGTATTTACGAGCTTTTTTTGTGTTTTGAAAATCTTTTAGTAAATCATGGCCAATCATTTTATTAGAAATATTCCTAGCACAAGTGATAGTGTAATCTTGCTGTTTTTCCAGTATTATAAATAAAAAGTAATGTTGATAAAATGGGGAAAATTGAAGGGAGGATTGCATATGGGTCATAAATCAAACGAAACAAAGGAATTTAGAAATACTATAATTGCATCACAGGGTGACTACAAATTAAGAGGCGACAGTGATCCATTTACATTCCTTTTTGCTTGCATACTTATTCCTGTGGACGCACTTTTCATATTCATTAGTCTTTGGTGTATTAAGGATCTGTTTGAAAAAAGGAATGCGAGGTGATCAAATGAAGTTTTCCTGGGGAGATTCAATATTTTTTGCATTTTTTTGGGCAAGTGTGTGGGCCGGAGCCCTCACCTGCTATGTTTTGGATTGGAAAGTTGAATGGATGCAGCCAAAACTGTGGTTTCTTTACGTCAAGAAAAAATTAAATAAATCAAAGTCGATCTTTTTCAAAGCAACGAAGATTTCTCAAAAGGTACTTAACCCTTTTGAAACAGTATTATCTGCATTAGAAGACGGTAATATTCAAAATTCTTCGGTGAACATAGGTCAGTCATATCGCCAGAAAATCGAACATGAGATGAAACTTTTACAGGCGAATGACATAACTCATGAAATTCGTATAGCTTACGCGAAACTGCCAGAAGCAAACAAAAAGAATCATGATTTCAAACATTGGAATGATGCCGGACGTGAATGGAGAGAGGCCATACTGCAAGGTACCGTATCAAACCGATATCGTAATAAAAAAAGTGGAAAAATCCTGTACGAGGACTTTTTCCCACATGGTGCAATCTTACTTAGACAATCCAGGCATATTCGTCATGATGAAGTTGAAAGCAAAAACAGAAATGAAGAGCAACAATTTTATTCTGAATATCAGAAAATCATGTGTCCAAGCTGTGGCGCTGAGATTTCATTAAATAGTAATGAAGTTCATTGTCCTTATTGTGGTGGATATATCAAAAGCGATTTCTTCGACTGGCAGATAGAAGAGCTTCTGATCTATCAGGATTTAAATCCCAATGATTATAACTATAAAATGGTAGCAGCAACACTCCTGGTTTTCTTTCTTCCGGCAGTTCCTTGTTTTCGATTTATCCAAAGCGTCGAGATCATATTGGCAGTTCCTTTTGTACTTACAGTTATATTAGCTGTTATTCTCGGAACAGTGCTACTAAGAAGCAAGAATAGTACAGAAGGATTAGAAGAACAAATTGTTCGTTATGATGAAAAGGTATTACTTGTAGATCTCAATGAAGCTCTTAATGATGCAGAACTGACATCCGATTTATTATTTTACAGTGTGGACAAATTACAACTGAAAGCTGTAGATAATACTGAAACCAAGACAACGATCACAATACAGGCAATACTCCATAAGCTCATTCTTCAAAATAATCAAAAGATTATAAAAAAGGACAAAAAGATGGAACTTAAATTATACAGAGCGCGACATCCAAGACGAATGAAGTCAAAAGGTCAGGCTGTTTTCAGTGAAAAAGAATGTCCAAGCTGCGGCGCTAATTTCATGCCGGATAAAAATGGTTGTTGTTCCTACTGTGGATACCAGCTTACTGTTGATAATTCAAAATGGAGACTTGTTAATCTTTAGCGAGCGATAAATAATCGTTGGTTATATTGTACAAAAATAAAAACAATCCACAGAAGAAAAGGAAAGTCATTGTGAAAATGTTAACAAGATTCACCGCTGTGGATTGTTTTTTATGCAAAACATAAGATTGTCATTTATAAATTAATACGCTATAATATAGAAGAATTCTAAATAAATAATTCCTGATGGTTTTCACGGGTGTCAGGATCTTTAAGAATTGGAGGAAAGAAATATGTTAGTATCAGCTACAGAAATGCTTCAGAAAGCAAAAGCAGGTCACTACGCAGTAGGACAGTTCAACATCAACAATCTTGAGTGGACAAAGGCTATTCTTACAACAGCACAGGAACTCAATTCACCAGTTATCCTTGGTGTATCTGAGGGTGCAGGAAAGTACATGACAGGATATAAGACTGTTGTAGGTATGGTAAACGGAATGATGGAAGAACTCGGAATCACAGTTCCGGTTGCTCTTCATCTTGACCACGGCAGCTACGAAGGATGCCTGAAATGTGTAGAAGCAGGATTCTCATCAATCATGTTTGACGGATCTCATTATCCGATCGACGAGAACGTTGAGAAGACAAAAGAACTCGTTAAGATTGCTCACGAGCACGGAATGTCAATCGAGGCAGAGGTTGGATCCATCGGTGGAGAAGAAGATGGAGTTATCGGAAGAGGTGAGTGCGCTGATCCGGAAGAGTGTAAGAGAGTAGCTGATCTGGGAATCGATTTCCTGGCAGCAGGTATCGGTAACATTCATGGTAAATATCCGGCAAACTGGGAAGGATTAAGCTTTGAGACTCTGGATGCTATTCAGCAGCGTACAGGAGCAATGCCACTCGTACTTCACGGTGGTACAGGTATCCCGGAAGATATGATCAAGAAAGCAATCTCTCTTGGAGTTGCTAAGATCAACGTTAATACAGAGTGTCAGCTTTCTTTCGCAGATGCTACACGTAAGTACATCGAAGCAGGAAAAGATCTTGAGGGTAAAGGATTTGACCCACGTAAACTTCTCAAACCAGGTGCAGACGCAATCATGGAAACAGTAAAAGAGAAGATGGAGTTATTCGGATCTGTCGGAAAAGCCTGAGAAGAACTTTTTTAAAAAAGCACTTGCGTTTTAAAGCAAGTTGAGGTATACTGACTCACGTAGACAGAACAAGGGCGTTCCAATTATAATTGGAGTGCCCTTTTTTTATCGCTTGGGAAATGATCCGCATGATTGAATCAGAGTGGATGGAATGAAATCAGATCTGACTGGATCAGACGGATGATTTCCTGAGAGGTAATCTATTATGGGGTTTCCCGTAGTGTAATCGAATATTGTTCATTGCAGTGAACGGTAATCGAAGAATTAAGAGAAAAGGAAGGTATAGGGTATGAGCACAGAATTATTCAATGTAGCTGACATCTTTGGAGAAAATGTATTTAATGATACAGTTATGCAGGAGCGTCTGCCAAAGAAAGTTTACAAGAATCTGAGAAAGACAATTGAAGAAGGAAAAGATCTGGATCTCGAGACAGCAGATGTTATTGCTCACGAGATGAAAGAATGGGCGATTGAAAAAGGAGCGACTCACTATACACACTGGTTCCTGCCACTTACAGGAGTTACAGCAGAGAAGCATGATTCCTTTATCTCAGCTCCACTTCCGAGCGGAAAGGTTCTGATGACTTTCTCAGGAAAGGAATTGATCAAGGGTGAGCCAGATGCATCTTCATTCCCATCCGGAGGCCTGAGAGCAACATTCGAGGCAAGAGGATATACAGCATGGGATTGTACCTCACCGGCATTCGTAAGACAGGACGCAGGCGGAGCTACACTTTGCATCCCGACAGCATTCTGCTCCTACACAGGAGAAGCACTGGATCAGAAGACACCACTGCTTCGTTCTATGGAAGCAATCAATAAAGAAGCATTAAGACTTCTTCGTTTATTTGGAAATACAACATCTAAGAAAGTTACTCCATCTGTTGGAGCAGAGCAGGAGTACTTCCTTGTAGATGCAGAGAAGTTTGAAGAAAGAAAAGACCTGATCTACACAGGACGTACACTCTTTGGAGCAATGCCTCCGAAAGGACAGGAGCTTGATGATCATTACTTCGGAACAATCCGTCAGAGAATCGCATCCTTCATGAGAGATGTAAATATCCAGCTTTGGAAAGTTGGTGTTCCGGCTAAGACACAGCATAATGAGGTTGCACCGGCACAGCACGAACTGGCTCCGATTTATACAGAGGCGAACATTGCGGTAGACCAGAACCAGCTGACAATGCAGACACTGAAGAGAGTAGCCTGCCAGCACGGACTGAAATGCCTGCTTCACGAGAAACCGTTCGCAGGAGTTAACGGATCCGGTAAACATGACAACTGGTCCATTACAACAGATGACGGAATCAACCTTCTTGATCCAGGTAAGACACCTCACGAGAATACACAGTTCCTTCTTGTACTTGCCTGCATCCTGAAAGCAGTTAACAAGCATGCAGACCTGCTTAGAGAATCCGCAGCAGATCCGGGAAATGACCACAGACTTGGAGCAAACGAGGCACCTCCGGCAATTATCTCTATCTTCCTTGGAGAACAGCTTGAGGATGTTGTTGAGCAGTTGATCAGTACAGGAGAAGCTACACACAGTCTGAAAGGCGGAAAGCTGGAGACAGGTGTAAGCACACTTCCGGATCTGTTCAAAGATGCAACAGACAGAAACAGAACATCACCGTTCGCATTTACAGGAAATAAATTCGAGTTCCGTATGGTTGGATCAAGAGATTCTATCGCAAACCCGAATATCGTACTGAACACAATCGTTGCAGAAGCATTTGCAGATGCATGTGATATTCTTGAGAAGGCAGATGACTTTGATCTTGCAGTACATGATCTGATCAAAGAATACCTGACAGAGAACCAGAGAATCATCTTCAACGGAAACGGATACTCTGACGAGTGGGTTGCAGAGGCTGAGAGAAGAGGACTTCCGAACATTAAGTCTATGGTTGAAGCAATTCCGGCAATCACAACAGACAAGGCTGTAGAATTGTTTGAGAGATTCAGCGTATTTACAAAAGCAGAGCTTGAGTCTCGTGCAGAGATCCAGTATGAGGCATATGCTAAGGCAATCAATATTGAAGCCCGTACTATGATCGATATGGCAAGCAAACAGTTCCTGCCGGCATTTATCAAGTATACAAAGACACTTGCAGATACAGTAAATGCTGTAAAGGCAGCTGGTGTTGACGCATCTGTTCAGACAGAGACTCTGAAAGAAGTAAGTGCTCTGATGGCTGAGACAAAGGCAGCACTTGATAACCTTGTAAAAACAACAGCAGATGCAGCAGCAAAAGAAGAAGGCGAAGTACAGGCTACATACTATCATACAGAGGTTGTTCCGGCTATGGATGCACTCCGTGCACCGGTTGACAAACTTGAGATGATCGTGGATAAAGAAGCTTGGCCAATGCCATCTTACGGAGACCTGATCTTCGAGGTATAAAATTGCATTACAGAAAAGTAATTTGAAGTAAATGATTGGAAGTCATTATTCGGATAAAGAGTCTGGATAATGGCTTCTTTTTGCTTTGAAAATCGGGAAAGCTGCATGACTATTTCATGCAAGAAAGCAAAAATTATTGTATAATGAGAAGTGGTTCGTGCAGCTTGAGCGTATTCTGCACGAATGAGAAAAAGAAAGAGTGGAATAAAAATGCAGTCAGAAGCAGAACTTAGAAGTTTATTATCAAGAATAGATCACCGGGGATATCCGGCTTATAAAGATACAAAAGGACAGTACCGATTTCCGGGATATGTTTTATCGATCGATCACGTACAGGGAGATCCGTTTGCGTCACCGTCAAAGGTAAGTGTACTGGTGAGTGGGAAGACAGCAGGATTCCCACAGGAATTATATTGTGGAAAATGTCAGAGAATTGCACTTCAGGACGAATTGCTGCGCCAGTTTGGAAGAAGGGCAGAACGGTTTGCATTCAAGGCGAAAGGTTCAGGTAAGAGTGGTCTGATCTCTGTCAGCAGATGCGGACAGGAAGTTCTGGAGAGAACAGCGTGTCAGATTCAGCCGGAGAACGGAAATATCCTTCTTAGAATGGAAATCGGATTTCCGGCAAATGGACGAACAATCAATGCGAGAGAGTTAGAGAAGATTTTATTTGATTTTGTTCCGGAGTGTGTAAAGGCATCCCTGTTTTACAAGAATCTGGATGCAAAGAGATTGAGAAGAATCGTAGATCTGGCAGAAGACCAGGAGTATATCCGTAAAGAACTTCCGAAACTTGGTCTTTGTGCCTTCGTGGCAAACGGAAGTGTACTGCCAAGGGAATCCGGAATCTCATCCCGGCCGATGCGTGACGGAATCGCCTTCCAGTCTCCGAAGGAACAGGAAGTGACATTGGAACTTCCGCATAAAGGAAAGATTACCGGTATGGGAATTCGTAAGGGGATTACCTTGATCGTCGGCGGAGGTTATCACGGAAAATCAACACTTTTGAAAGCATTGGAACTTGGAGTGTACAATCACATCGCAGGGGATGGAAGAGAGTATGTGATTACAGATGCGACAGCAGTGAAATTGCGTGCGGAGGATGGAAGAAGTATCCAGAAGACAGATATTTCCATGTTCATCAACGATCTTCCGAATGGAAAAGATACGACATCATTCTGTACAGAAGATGCAAGTGGAAGTACCTCGCAGGCAGCAAATGTGATCGAAGGAATTGAGGCGGGAACATCTCTGTTCCTGATTGATGAAGATACGAGTGCAACGAACTTTATGATCCGTGATGAGCTGATGCAACGTGTGATCCACAGAGAGATGGAACCGATCACACCATTTATTGAAAGAATCAGGGAATTGTATGAAAATTATGGGATCTCGACAGTGATCGTTGCAGGAAGTTCGGGAGCTTATTTCCATATTGCGGATAGTATTATTCAGATGGATCGTTATGTTCCGAAAGACATTACAGTACTGGCGAAAAAAGAAGCAGAGAATTTCCCACAGATCAGCGTGCCGGAGCAGCCGGCAGAGAAACCGACTTATGACAGAGTGCCGCGACCGGATAAAGCATTTCGCGGAAATGACAGGATCAAGATGAAGACGATGGGAAAAGAATCAGTGATGATCAACAGGGATACGATCGATCTGAGATACTTAGAGCAGATTGCGGATAGCGAACAGGTGACAGCACTTGGATACTGTGTACGATATGCACAGAAACATTTGATTGACGGAAAGAAGAATCTAATTCAGATTGTAGATGAGCTGGAAGAAGTGATGCAGAATAAATCGCTGGCGGAATTATGCGAGAGTACATCAAGTGTATCCTGTATGGCAGTGCCGAGAAGACCGGAAATATTTGCATGTTTTGACAGATATAGAGCACTTAGGTTAGTATGACATAGGAGTTGATAATATGAAATTAGAGAATGGAAGACCAGAAAACACAGAAGGAAGATTAGAAAAGGAAATCAGGGTATATGATTTCCTCGACAAGCTTGGTGTGGAATACCAAAGAGTTGATCACGAGGCTGCAATGACGATGGAAGCCTGTGAAGAGATCGATAGAACACTTGGAGATGGAACTGCAATCTGCAAGAACCTGTTCCTTTGCAATCGACAGGAAACAGACTTTTATCTGCTTCTGATGCCGGGTGACAAGCCATTCAAGACAAAGAATCTGTCGGCACAGATAGGTTCTGCCAGACTTTCCTTTGCAAAGCCGGAGTATATGGAGAAGTATCTGGATATTACACCGGGATCTGTCAGCGTTATGGGACTTATGAATGATACAGAGGGTAAAGTACAGCTTCTGATCGATGAGGATGTAATGAAAGATCCGTATTTTGGCTGTCATCCGTGCATCAACACATCCAGTCTGAAGATTCGTACATCTGATTTGATCGCAAAGATCATTCCGGCACTTAAGCATGCGCCGAAGATGGTGAAACTTCCGGGAGCGGAGGAGCAACAGTAGTAATGAAAATGTGATTAATCGACACTAGGTCCATTTCCTGTTGGTTGTATATTTTTCGTGCATTTGCTATAATTTATATGTTGATATGATACAAGGGTCAAAAGGTCATGTGTTTCTTGCTTGCATGAAAAAGCATGACTTATTGACCCGCAAAACACCGAAAAGTAGCCATTTTTCGTAGAAAAATGAGCGGATTTGAGGTGTTTTAGGATTGCGAGAGCATGAAATGCGAAGCAATCCGTGTATCATAGGGGTCAAAATACCTTTTGACCCCAACATCTTGATATATGAAGAGCAGGTATCATTTTCAGGATTGATGCAGAGAAGATAAAAAGGAGGACTAGTGTGTCTGAGGAAAATAAAGTGATAGATGAAGTGAATACATCAGGAGTAGTCGGGCAGCCGGTGGATGCGGAGGAGATTCCGCCAGTGAAGACAGAGGCGATACCACCGGTGAATACGGAACCAACACATCCTGTACAGCCACCGGTAGAACCGGCGCAGAAGCTGGAAGATTATTACAAAGAGACTGCGGAGGATCGTGTAGCCGAGGAAGAGTATGAGCAGGCGGTTAAAGATCCGCAGAACCGGAAGGAAAAGATCGATCAGATCAAGAGTATTTTCCACCGCAGTGGGGAGAAGAAGTTTTCCAGGGAAGAAGTGATTCTTTCTAAGATCCGGCCGGAAGATATGCTGGAATATCTGACGTTGGAACAGCGCAGACTGGAATGCTTACAGAAAGCAAGACAGAGCCGGAATGAGAAGCTTCTCAAGGTGCTTCAGCTTGCGGCGATACTTGCAGCAATTGTAGCAGTTGTCGCTTTACTGAAGGATAATCCGGTCGTTCTTGTGAACATTCTGTATATGCTTGGTATTGTAGCAGCAATCTGGATCTGGAAGAATCCGGGAAAGAAGTAAATTTACTGTAATGAGGTGACGATATGAAATTTTTTCATTTATCAGACCTGCATATAGGAAAGCAATTACATCACTATAACCTCCGGGAGGATCAGGAACATATCCTTGCGGAGGTTCTTTCATATGCAGCGTCCATACATCCGGATGCAATTGTTATCGCAGGAGACATTTATGATAAATCCGTGCCGTCGGCAGAAGCAGTCAGCTTGTTTGATGAATTCTTGACAGCTCTGGCTAAGATTGAACCGGTGATTCCGGTTCTTATTATATCGGGAAATCATGATTCGGCACAGCGGCTTGATTATGCCAGTCGTTTGCTTGGAAGCCATCAGATTTATATTGCGGGTCAGGCTCCGGAGGAAGAAGAGGATGGTCTGAAAATGATTACTTTGACAGATGAGTTTGGTGAAACGGATTTCTGGCTGCTTCCATTTTTGAAGCCGGGATATGTGCGCAAGATCTTTGGCGGAGAGGCGCCGGAGAGTTATACGGCTGCTGTGCAAGGACTTCTGGAACGGGAGAAGATCGATTTTTCCAGAAGAAATGTACTGGTTTCCCATCAGTTTTATACAGGGAAGGGGGAGACTCCAACAACGTGTGAATCAGAAGTATTATCTGTTGGAGGCATTGATAATGTAGATATTTCCGCAGTGCAGGAGTTTGACTATGTGGCACTTGGACATTTACATGGTGCACAGAGAGTCGGTCAGGAGAAGATTCGCTATTGTGGAACGTTGCTGAAGTATTCTGTCAGTGAGGCAAGCCAGAAGAAGACACTTCATGTAGTTGAACTGAAAGAAAAAGGGAGCGAGCCGGAGATTCAGAAGCTGCCGCTGCATCCACTTCGTGATGTGAGAAAACTTAGGGGAACGCTGGAAGAGATCCTTGAAGCGGAGGATGGAAGAGGAAGCGAAGATTATGTCAGTGTAACGCTGACAGATGAGGTTGATCCGTACAAACCAAAGGAACAGCTGGAAAGAAAATTCCATCATATTCTAGAAGTGCGGATGGATAATGAGAGAACAAGACAGAAGCTGGAATTTTCTGAAGAACAGATACGGATCGGTACTCCGTTTGAAACATTTTGTGATTTCTACAAAGAGATGCAGGGGCAGGAAATGTCTGAGCAGGAACAAAAGATCTTAAGAGAGATTCTAAGTGAAATGAAAGGGGAAGACGTATGAGACCGGTGAGATTGACGATGTCCGCATTCGGATCTTATGCGGGCGTCCAGGAGATAGATTTTACAAAGATTCACAGCGGATTATTTCTGATCACCGGAGATACGGGTGCAGGAAAAACAACCATCTTTGATGCAATCATGTATGCGCTGTATGACCGGACGAGTGGTGGACGAAGAGATGGAAATATGATGCGCAGCCAGTATGCATCAGAGGATACAGACACTTATGTTGAATATGTGTTTTCTTATCGGGGACAGGAATATACCGTGCGCCGTAATCCGGAATATCTCCGGGTAGGGAAGAGAAGAAAAGCAGATGGAAGCCTCCGGTATGTGAAAGAGACAGCGAAGGTAAGTCTCCTTCTTCCGGACGGAAGGGAATATCAGGGGAAGAAGCGAGAGACAGACCAGAAGATTCAAGAAATCATTGGTCTTGATGCGGGACAGTTTACGCAGATTGCCATGATCGCGCAGGGAGATTTCTTAAAGCTTCTTCATGCAGAATCGAAAGAACGTAAAAAGATCTTCTCACAGATTTTCCAGACACAGATCTACTGGCGGATTCAGGAAGCACTGAAAGAAAAAGGAAAAGATCTGTATATTGCGCTGAAGGAAAGAGAATCAGACATTCGGCGTGAGATGGAGCGTGTGGAATCGGAGGACACAGATCAGCAGGATCTGGCAGACCAGTGGAAAGAACTCTGTGAGTTATCCATGCCGGAAGGGGAAAAGGTTTTGGAGGCTGTGAAAAACTTTCTCGAATATGAAGAAAGTTGTGGAAAAGTCTTAAAGAAAGAATCAGAGGAACTTAAGAAACAGTCAGAAACACTTCGAATGCTGATTCAGAAGAAAGAAGAGAAGAATAAGATATTTGACCGTTTGGAAATAGAAGAGAAGAGTTTGCTTCTTCTGAATGCAAAACAGGATGAGATGGAAACTTGTCGGGTTCAGGCAGGGCTTGGACACCGGGCAGAGCAGGCGAGACATCTGGAAGTGCAGGCTCTTCGAACAGCGAAATCCGTGAGGCAGATACAGGGAGAAATCGAGCAGATTACTGTATGGCAGAAGGAACAGGAAAAGGAACTTTCTGAGGTTAAAGAAAAAGCGGAAGAATTGGAAGAAGTTTTTGCAAAGAAAGAACCGGAAATGCTGAAAAGAATTTCACAGTTATCGGATCTTCTTCCACATTACGCAAATGTGCGTAAGTATTCGAAAGAATATGAAAATCAGACAGGGGCAATGCAGCGATGTATACAGAATTGTCAGGAAGCATCAGCCCGGTATGAGGAAGCATATGCGAAATTCTTTCAGGAGCAGGCGGGAATCCTGGCAAAGGAATTACAGGAAGGCACGCCGTGTCCGGTCTGCGGATCAGTAGAACATCCGCATCCGGCAAAGATTTCCGGAGAAGCACCGGATAAAGAGACGGTAGAGAAACTGAAGCAAAGACGTGATCTGCTGGAACAAAAAAGAATACAGCAGCAGGAAAAGTTTCAGATATGTAAAGCACAGCTTGAATCAGAACAACGTATTCTCGGAGATAATCCTGTGAAAGAAGAGCAGGTGAAAGAAGAGCTTCAGAAGATGCAGGTTGAACTGGATCGGAAGAAGAATGAAACAAAGCAGGCACAGGAACAGTGCCGTAAGATGACGGAGGAAAGCAGACGTCAGGCAGGAAAACTGGAGGGACTTCGAGGCCAGAAGGCAGAACTTGAGAAGCGTTTTGTAAAAGAGCAGGAAGAGTTCCGAGAGGAGATCAGTCGACAGGAATTTACTTCACAGGAAGAATTCCGTGAGGCGAAACAGTGGATCGAAGGGTGGCGGGAGAAAGACAAAGAAGTGAAAGAACATGACCGCCAGCTGTTAGAGAAAAAGGCAAAGATCGAGACGCTGAAGGAACAGACTGCAGGCGAAAAGCGGGAAGATCCGCAGCAGGAGATAGAAAAGCGAAATGAAGTAGAACATCTGTTGAAAGAAAAACAGGATCATCAGATGCAGCTTCACAGCAGATGGACAGGTAACCAGAATGCGTACAAGAATCTGAAACAATATTTTTCTTCGCAGGAAGCTCTGCGAAAAGAATATGAGGTACTTTCCAACCTGAGCAAGACTGCAAATGGCAATTTGAGCGGCAGTGTGAAACTTGATTTTGAGACGTATGTACAGCGGACTTATTTCCGGCAGATCATTCAGGCGGCAAACCGCAGGCTGGCGCGGATGACATCGAATGAATTTATTTTACAGTGCAGGGAGATTCAGGATCTGAGCAGTCAGGGACAGGCCGGCCTTGATCTGGATGTCTATGATCTGGTGACAGATTCTGTCAGAGATGTAAAGTCTCTTTCAGGAGGAGAATCCTTTATGGCAGCCTTATCAATGGCATTGGGACTTGCAGATATTATCCAGAATACAGCCGGAGCAGTGAGTCTGGAGACGATGTTTGTAGATGAAGGATTCGGATCTCTGGATGATGCATCAAGAGACCGTGCAATTCAGATTCTCAAAGAACTTGCAGGAGAGAAAGGACTGGTTGGAATCATTTCCCATGTAAATGAATTGAAAGAGCAGATTGACTGGAAATTAAATATTACAAAGACGGAGCATGGAAGTCAGGCAAAATGGGAAATCTAAAAGCATAAGGCAATAATAGGGACAGCTACGAAGAAGGACAGAATACAGGCAGGTGCGGAAAATGAAACAAAATGGAATGAGAGAAAGAAAAGGAAGGATTTCAAGATACGGAAGAAGGATGTTGTCAGTTCTGCTCAGCACAGGGATGCTGCTGACAGGGACTCTTCCGGTATCCGGAACAGAAAATACGGAGGAAACAGCACGCCCACATCAGCTTTATTGCACAGTGCTTGGAGACAGTATTGCGAAAGGTTACACTTGCGATAAATCCTGGATGGAGAATTATGGAAGTCTGGCAGCAAAGGAAATAGCATATAGCGAAGGGTGCAGATATATTTATCACAATTATGCAAGAACAGGTCTTGATACAGCAGGATTGAACGAAAAGTATTTGTCAAAGCAGGATGTGCAGACGAATCTTGCAAAAGCAGATGTTATTTTTATAACAATTGGTTCGAATGACCTGCTCAACGAATG
>ERZ780203.1905-NODE-1905-length-13016-cov-3.348430_pt1 | contig 13016 bp, 9 predicted proteins | sample MGYA00511168_ERZ780203 | MGnify/ENA primary metagenome ERZ780203 (study PRJEB29588, sample SAMEA2156577) | human gut metagenome | biome: human gut; feature: human-associated habitat; material: faeces | place: Denmark | collected 2008/2010 ...
AAGAGACTCCATCTGAGATGACGGGCATCCAAGACAATGCATACCAATCTCCATCAAAATCGGAGCTGACTCTGGAAATGTTACCAGAAGTTCGCCAATTGTTGTGCTTTTAGAAATTGCCATCACTGTTTCCTCCTTACATATTTCTATTTTCAATTAATTTCTGTCACCCTTGAACAGTAATTTTTATTATAATCCCTGATCTATGATTTAGCAACCTTATTTTCATTATCATTCCATGAAATTTTCTGAAATTTTCATACAACTTTTTCCGTTTATCACACTACTCAAAAGTCAATCAGTTTTCTTTTTTTTTTCGACAAATCGTCATTTTCATAACAATAACCAAAACGAATGTTCTTTTTATTTCCAAAAGTTATCCACACTATTCACATCTTTCTTTGTTGATAATGTGGATAACTTTCAGGAAATCTTTTATTTTTCCTCATTTTTTCGATTTTTCAATGTTGATAAGTTGAAAACTACTTTTTTTCATTTTTTTGCTATTTTGAATATTCTTGTCATATTTTGTGCATTTTGACTATCCGTATATTTTTCTTGGAAAATACCGATTTTAGAATTTACAGTCAAATCTTTCATTTCCCATACATATTCTGGACAATGCATTGTTTTCTTTCTATTATTCTTTAATAAATCCGTCTGACAGCCACGATATTTGTATACGTTGCACTGCTGATACCAATTCCCTGATCTTCGTTCATTGCATTTACAATCTGATCATTTCCTATATATAGACCAACATGTCCTTCATATAAGATAAGATCCCCCGGCTGTGCGTCTTCATAACTCACTTCATATCCCGCACTTCGCTGTTCATAAGAAGTTCGTGGAAGACTTATACCAAAATGTGCATACACAGACTGGACAAATCCTGAACAATCCGCCCCATCTGTTAAACTTGTACCGCCCCACACATATGGATTCCCAATAAACTGACAGGCATAATCAATAACTTCCTGCCCTGACGCAACTGACTGAGCCGCTGCTTCTGCAGCCTGGGCTTCTGCTTCCGCCTTCGCAACCGCAGCTTCTTCTGCTTCCATTCGTTTTTGTTCTTCCTCTTTTGTCTCCCCGTAAGAATAAGAACTTTCCTCTGTAACATAATCACCGCACACCCAGCCATTAACTTCACCGACCTGTATCGGATACCAGCCATCTACAGGATCTGCTGTCACAAGATATTCTTCTCCCTGATCGATCTGGGTTAATACGGTAGTATCCGTCCCATGTCCCTCTCTGACATTCAGGCAATCTGCTGTGACTGTAACATTCTCATTTGTATACTCATCTGATCTCGAACGGGCTTCCTCCCCTGTGAACAATGTTTCCGTCGGAACATACCCCTCTGCATTTCCCGACCGGATCTTTGTCCATCCATCCAGATATTCCAACACAACTGCCGCTGAATCAGAATATAATTTTCCAACCCATTCACTGTTTTCATCTGCTTCGCTTCTAATATAGGTATAATCCCCCGTATTAGAAAACGCTATATTCAAATACTCTCCCTCTTCTGTCGGCACCAGATACAGATTGATATTGTTCTTTATTTCTGTCTGATATGATGCTTCCAAAATGTTTTCAATTCCTGTAACCGGAACCAGACTCTTCTCACTGTCATCAGTTTCTGCCGCCTGTGTTCTGACTACACTCCCCGGAATTATGATCATCCCTGCCATCATTGACATGATAAGCTTATGCTTCATCCGCATGTTACTCATATAAAACCTCCTTTATTTCCAGCCTTATCTTTTGTGGGAAGTTTTAATTGTTACATAATTGTTAATTTTTGTTACGCCGTAATTTTATCAATCAACCATAGATGTGTCAACCGTTTTAATAGTTTTTTCATAATTATCACCCTCCACCATTTGTAATTATTCCCCTTTTTTATTAATCTTAACGTCCTTTTTGTTAATTATTTTGTAATATTTTGTCAGGAGAAATAAAAAAACTTATTTTTTTCTCTTGACAATTTTAAAAATATAAGTTATATTCTAATTACAGTAATCGTTATCGTTATTGATTCAATTTTAGAAAGAGGTGAATCTATGGCTGCAATTAAATATAGCCGACAACGAGAAGCTATCAAGCATTATCTCGCTTCAACAAAAGAGCATCCCACTGCCGACACTGTTTATCTGCATGTCAAAGAGGATTTTCCTAATATCAGTCTTGGTACTGTTTACCGGAATTTGAATCTGCTGACAGATATCGGCGAAGCGATCAAGATCCCTACACCTGACGGCGGAGATCGATTTGACGGGAATGTTATTCCCCACAATCATTTTCTCTGTACAAGCTGTGGACGGTTACTGGATCTGGAACTGGATATGAAGAGTATTGAAGAAGTGAACCGGCTGGCCGGGGAGAATTTCGATGGAATCATTACTTCAAGTTCCACTTTGTTTTATGGGGAATGCAGTGACTGCATTAGGAAGTCTTAAGTTATAAAAAATTTAATAAGAAAAAGGAGATTATCATTATGAAAAAATTTGTATGTACAGTATGTGGTTATGTTTACGAAGGAGATGCTGCACCGGCTGAATGTCCAGTCTGTCACGCACCAGCTTCCAAGTTTAAAGAGCAGGAAGGAGACAAAGTATGGGCTGCTGAGCACGTTGTAGGTGTTGCGCAGGGTGTCAGCGAAGATATTCTTGCAGATCTTCGTGCAAACTTCGCAGGAGAATGCTCTGAAGTAGGAATGTACCTTGCAATGGCAAGAGTTGCTCACAGAGAAGGATATCCGGAAATCGGACTTTACTGGGAAAAAGCTGCTTACGAAGAAGCAGAGCATGCTGCAAAATTCGCTGAACTTCTTGGTGAAGTTGTAACAGACAGCACAAAGAAAAACCTTGAGATGAGAGTTGATGCTGAGCACGGTGCTACAGAAGGTAAATTCGATCTTGCAAAGAGAGCTAAAGCTGCTAACCTGGATGCAATCCACGACACAGTACACGAGATGGCTCGCGACGAAGCTAGACACGGAAAAGCTTTCGAAGGACTGCTTAAGAGATACTTCGGCTAATTTAAACAAACCTTATCAGCAGAAGCGATCGCTTCTGCTATGATAAAACTGCCCATCGGGAATGGAACATTTCCTTCCTGATAGGCAGTTTTTTAATCTTCTTTCTCTTTTCTTTCATCTGATAATTTAACTTTTTTGCCGGCAATGAGTTTCTGTTTCTCTTTTCTCCCTAACTGCTTAATTGCATATTCACGTTTCATTGCCTGTTCTTTTGTCTCAAATTCCTCATAATAAGCCAATTCAACAGGCCGCCGTGCCTTCGTATATTTTGCGCCTTTCCCGGAATTGTGCGCCTCCACACGTTTGTCCAGATCATTTGTCCAGCCCGTGTATAACGTTCCGTCACTACATTTTAGCATATATGTATAATTCAAAAACTCATCACCTCTGCTATCTCCCGCATTACTCTTTCGATGCATGTTATTTATTATATCATGAATCCCTTATCCAGGATCAATACTATATTATCAAGAAAACTTTTCCTGTATCCAATACAATATAGTATTGATCCTGCACCCGTAATCAAACTTTTGAATCCATCATTTTATCCAAACAAATATAACTTTACTCCATAAAATTCATGGGGTCAACCGGCGCCCCGTCTTTCATAATTTCAAAATATAAATTTGGTCCTTCGACACTATAATATTTCGTCGGTGAATTCAGTGTTCCCACTTCCTCTCCGGCTGCAATATAATCTCCAACTGCTGCCGCCACTTCATCCAGCTGGCCATACACCGCAGTATACCATTTCCCATATCAAGTGTCACAGTAGTTCCTGTCTGGGCAGTCTGTTCAATACTCTCTACAACTCCTGCTGCCGCTGCGTGGATCACTTCTCCCTGCGTTCCACCAATAATCAGTGCAGGATTATATTTATACTGCTCCAATGTTGGAAAATATACTGTATGATCCATACTAAAACTCAAAAGTGTTGCTCCGCTTGCCGGCCAGGCAAGTGTACTTTCCTGAGTAAACCATACATCCTGCGTATTTGAAGATGCTGTGCTTTGAATTTCCTCTGCGGATATATTTCCATTCTCCATACTATTTTCATTCTCTTGCTGAACATCCTTTTGGGATTCCTGGTTTTCTTCATTATCCTCTTCTGAATCTGTGTCTGTAGGAAGAATATCATCTGTATTCGCCAATGTACTATCATCTTCTGTAAGCTGTTCTGCTGTTGTTTGCGCATCTTTTATCTGCTGCTCCATGTTTTTTTTGTAATGATTGTATGTGTAGCTTCCAACCATTGTAATTACCGCAACAAAACAAAGTACTGCGCCAACTGCAGCTCCCTTTCCTTTCAAAAAGGCCGGTCTTTCATTTTTATTCATAATCATCACCTCTGGCTATAGCATTGCCTGAAATGATTGTTCTTATTCATCTATGTGGTGTAGTTCTGTTCCTTCATAAAAATATTGCAGGATCTCTTCATAATTTTTCCCATCCTTTGCCATTTCCTGTGCAGTCCACTGACTCATTCCGAATCCGTGCCCTTTTCCAACAGTTGCAATTTTTAATCCATGCGGACTTTCATAAAAAGAAAATGAACTCGAAGGAAGTTTCAGTGCATCACGGAACTGATCTCCTGTACATATCGTCTCTCCAATTCGCATTTTCCTGACATAACCAGAAGAATCCCATTCCTGAATTTCAAAATCTTCGTATCCATACCCATTTTCTGCTTTTTTCTGTTCCTCTGCCACAAGGAATTCTCTACATCTCTTTTGTATCTCTTTATATTCTATCAAATGTACCTGAATTTCATCTTCTGCCGCCTTGTCAAGCGGACATTCTTTTGCTGTGATGTACGGATAATCTGCATTCCCAAGTACCTCCTGCACATCTCTGGTCTTTCCATTACTGGATTGATGAAACGGTGTCCATGCAAAGGTCTCATGATACCACAGTACAATTCCTTTTGTTTCCTGTACTGCCTGTTGACATTTTTTCAAATTCTCTTCGTATTTTGTCCCCCACTTTTTCTTCATCTGAGTCTGCGTCAGACATTTATCCAAAAGAGTCTGCTTTTCTTTCTCTGTTCTGTACAACTCTGTACGTAGAACAACCGCCTGTGCCTTCAATGCTTCTATTTCACATCCACCATCTGTTTCTCCTGCGAGCATTTCTGCGAGATACACAGATGCATTATCGCTGTCAGCTCCCTGCACCGCATTTTTTCCGTTTATAAAAACAGAAATGATGTAAGGAAGTAAAAACAGTATGATAAGAAATGCAAAAAATAACTTTATTTTATTTCTAATTGTATCACGCATAAAAACAGCCCTCCATACTCTATTGTATGGAAGGCTGTCCTATTTTAGAACTTATCTGGTTCATTCTCCGTGTAATTGCTTATTCGAAAAGGTCCTGTCCTGATGGAACTTCAACCTTCTCCAGATGCCAGATATCACGCACATACTCCTCGATTGTTCTGTCAGATGTGAACTTACCGCTGCATGCTGTGTTCATCATTGCCATCTTAGACCATCTCTGCTGATCTCTGTAAGCTTCTTCTACTCTCTTCTGTGCATCTGCATAAGAACGGAAGTCTTTCAGAATGAAGTAAGTATCTGCTTTGTCTGTACACTGTGTATTGAGCAGTGAGTTATACAGATTGATATACATGTTGTGATCACCGTTTGAGTAGGTTCCATCCATCAGCTGATCTACCACACGTTTAACTTCCCAATCATTGAAATAGATATCTGTCGGGTTGTATCCGCCATTGTTCTCGTAATTGATTACTTCCTGTGAGCTCAGACCAAAGATGAATGCATTTTCCTCTCCAACTTCATGAACGATCTCTACGTTTGCTCCGTCCATTGTTCCAAGTGTCGGTGCACCATTCAGCATGAACTTCATGTTACCTGTACCGGATGCCTCTTTGGAAGCTGTTGAGATCTGTTCGCTGACATCTGCTGCTGCGAAAAGAATCTCTGCATTGGATACTCTGTAGTCTTCGATAAATACAACTTTCAGCTTTCCGTTGATGCTTCTGTCGTTATTTACAACATCTGCTACGGAGTTGATCAGTTTGATTGTCTCTTTCGCACGAAGGTATCCTGCTGCCGCCTTTGCTCCGAAGATAAATGTTCTTGGGTAGAAGGACATCTCCGGATGCTCTTTGATCTGATTGTACAGATACATGATATGCAGGATATTTAACAGCTGGCGTTTGTACTCGTGCAGACGTTTTACCTGAATATCAAAGATAGAACGAGGATCTACATCGATTCCGTTATGTTCTTTGATGTATTTCGCAAGGCGAACTTTATTCTGATATTTAATTTCCATAAATTCACGTCTTGCATCTTCATCTTCTACAAGCGGTTTCAGTTTTGCGATCTGAGACAGATCTGTGATCCATCCGTCACCGATCTTATCTGTGATCCAATCAGCAAGGAGCGGATTTCCATGTGCAAGGAAACGTCTCTGTGTAATTCCGTTTGTCTTGTTATTAAACTTCTCAGGCATCATCTGATAGAAATCTTTCAGTTCCTGTTTCTCAAGAATTTCTGTATGAAGCTGTGCAACACCGTTTACAGAGAATCCTGCAACAATTGCCATGTTCGCCATACGAACCTGTCCGTTCATAAGGATTGCCATTTTGCGGACTTTCTCTTCATTTCCCGGATACATCTCACGAACCTTGATCAGGAAACGACGATCGATCTCCTGTACAATCTGGTAAATACGTGGAAGTAATTTTGAGAACAAGTCGATTGGCCATTTCTCAAGTGCCTCTGCCATGATTGTATGGTTTGTATAAGCACAAGTCTTGCTTGTAACTTCCCATGCATCCTCCCAGCTTAATCCTTCTACGTCGATCAGAAGACGCATCAGCTCCGGAACTGCAACTGTCGGATGTGTATCGTTCATCTGGATAACAACTTTCTCGTGCAGTTTTCTGATATCTCCATGTTTCTTCTTATACTTCTCGATCAGAGCCTGAAGACTTGCAGAAATGAAGAAATACTGCTGTTTCAGACGAAGCTCTTTTCCTGAATAATGATTGTCATTCGGATAAAGGACATCAACGATCAGTTTTGCAAGGTTCTCCTGCTCTACTGCTTTGTGATAATTACCTCTGTCAAACTCATCAAGTTTGAAGTCTGTAATCGGTTTTGCATCCCATACACGCAGTGTATTTACTACATGATTACCATATCCTACGATTGGCATATCATACGGAACAGCCATAACAGACTCATAATTTTCCTGGATAAATTTATCTTTTCCTGTTACAGGATCTTTCTCGAAACGGATATTTCCGCCAAAGCGTACTTCTTTTGCGTACTCTTCACGGCGAATTTCAAATGGATTTCCTTCTTTCAGCCAGTTGTCCGGAACCTCCACCTGATATCCATCTTTGATTTTCTGTTTGAACATTCCATAACGGTAACGGATTCCACATCCGTATGCCGGATAGTTCAGTGTTGCAAGAGAATCAAGGAAACATGCTGCAAGACGTCCAAGACCACCATTTCCAAGAGCCGCATCCGGCTCCTGGTCTTCAATCACGTTCAGATCAATATTCATCTCTTCCAGTGCTTCTTTTACATCTTTATATGCTGTCATATTGATGAGGTTGTTGCCAAGTGCACGTCCCATAAGGAACTCCATTGACATATAGTATACTGTCTTGGCGTCTGTCTCATCATATCTTTTCTGTGTCTCAATCCAATCATCGATAATAACATCTTTGACTGCATAGGATACTGCCTGGAATAGCTGCTGCGGTGTAGCCTCATCGATCGTTTTTCTATAAAGTGTCTTAACGTTATCCTTTACTGCCGCTTTAAAAGCCTTTTTCTCGAATCTTTTACTGAACATGTTTATTACTCTCCTTTTTTCTCAACACCCATTGTAACCGCTTCGCCGTTGATCTTCCATTCTTTCACGTAGCCAGCCGGCTGTGCTTTTACAACTTCATCCGCAAGTACCTCACCTGCGATCAGTGTATTGTTCTTTTCGAAGACAGCTTCTGCCTTTTCACTACCCTCGTATGTAACTTTGATTCTGTCCATAACTTCGAAATCAGCTTCTTTTCTCATTGTCTGGATCTTGCTGATGATCTCACGTACAAATCCCTCTTCCAGCAGCTCTGGTGACAGGTTTGTATCGAGAACAACTGTGATTCCGTTGTCATTTACAGATTCATATCCTTCAATCTGTGCTGTATCGATCAGAAGATCTTCCTTGAAAAGTTCAATTTCCTGTCCGTTTACATCCAGTTTGAGTGCACCTGTAGCGTTGAGCTCATCCATTGCTGCATTTCCATCGATGTCGTTAAGCGCCGCTTTGATACCACCTAACATCTTACCATATTTCGGTCCGACTGTCTTTAATTGTGGTTTAAAACTATAAGAAGTAAAGTCTCTTACATCATCTGTAAATTTAACATTTTTAACATTCAGCTCGTCTGCAACGATCTCCTGATAGAATTCCGGAAGATCAAAGTCTGCTTTCACAAACATCTTTCCGATCGGCTGACGGTTCTTGATGTTGGATGCATTACGGCATGCACGTCCCATAACAACAAGGTCAAGAACATGTTCCATGTTATTTTCAAGTTCTTTGTCAATCTGCTCTTCATGAACTTCTGGGAAGTCACAAAGGTGAATACTTTCCGGAGCATCCTTATCAATGCTGCGAACCAGGTTCTGATAAATCTCTTCTGTCATGAACGGGATCATCGGAGCTGCTGCCTTAGATACTGTAACAAGAGCTGTGTACAGAGTCATGTAAGCATTGATCTTATCCTGCTCCATTCCCTTTGCCCAGAAACGCTCACGGCTTCTTCTTACATACCAGTTACTCAGATCATCTACGAAATCCTGAAGCACACGTGCTGCCTCTGGGATTCTGTAATTGCCAAGATTATAATCTACATCTTTTACCATTGTGTTCATCTTGGAGAGGATCCACTTATCCATAACCGGAAGTTTATCATATTCCAGAGTATATTTTGTTGCATCAAAATTATCAATGTTCGCATAAAGCACGAAGAATGCATAAGTATTCCAAAGTGTTCCCATGAACTTACGCTGTCCTTCCTGAACGGCTTTTCCGTGGAAACGGTTCGGAAGCCACGGAGCACTGTTGATGTAGAAATACCAGCGGATTGCATCTGCTCCGTATTTCTCAAGTGCATCAAACGGATCGACCGCATTTCCTTTAGACTTACTCATCTTCTGTCCATTTTCATCCTGAACATGTCCAAGAACGATAACATTCTTATATGGAGCCTTGTTGAACAGCAGTGTTGAAATAGCAAGCAGTGAGTAGAACCATCCTCTTGTCTGGTCTACAGCCTCAGAAATAAAGTCTGCCGGGAACTGTCTCTCAAACAGATCCTGATTTTCAAATGGATAATGATGCTGTGCAAATGGCATGGATCCACTGTCGAACCAGCAGTCGATAACTTCCGGTACTCTGTGCATCTCTTTACCACACTCCGGACACTTGATTGTTACAGCATCGATGTATGGGCGGTGAAGCTCAATATCATCCGGGCAGTTATCAGACATTGATTTCAGTTCTTCAATGCTTCCGATAGAGTGCATATGTCCACACTCACACTGCCAGATATTCAGTGGTGTTCCCCAGTAACGGTTACGGCTGATTCCCCAGTCCTGAACGTTCTCGATCCAGTCACCGAAACGTCCTTTACCGATACTTTCCGGAATCCAGTTAATTGTGTTATTATTTCTGATCAGATCTTCGCGAACTGCTGTCATCTTGATGAACCAGGACTCACGAGCGTAGTAGATCAGCGGAGTATCACATCTCCAGCAGTGAGGATAGCTATGCTCGAACTTCGGTGCATCATAGAGAAGTCCTCTTGTATCCAGATCTTTTAATACTTCCGGATCAGCCTTCTTCACAAACAGACCGGCGAACGGTGTAGATTCTGCCATATCACCCTTCTCATCTACAAGCTGTACGAATGGAAGATCATATTTTCTTCCTACATTCGCATCATCTTCACCAAATGCTGGTGCGATATGAACGACTCCTGTACCATCTGTCAGAGTTACATATTCATCACATACAACATAGAATGCTTTCTTGTGCTGTTTTGCAGCCTCGTCTGCTGCACACTGATACAACGGCTCATACTCTTTTCCTTCCAGATCAGTTCCCTTGTAAGTCTCAAGAATTTCATAAGCATCTTTGCCTTCTTCTGCAAGTCTTCCAAGAACTGTATCAAGCAGTGCGCAAGCCATATAATATACATGTCCGTCTGCTGCCTTAACCTTTGCGTAATCTTCTTTCGGATTTACACAAAGTGCAAGGTTGGATGGAAGTGTCCAAGGTGTTGTTGTCCATGCAAGAATATATGCATCTTCATCTTTTACTTTAAAACGAACGATTGCTGAACGCTCCTTAACATCCTTGTATCCCTGTGCAACTTCCTGTGCGGAAAGCGGTGTTCCACAACGCGGGCAGTAAGGAACGATCTTAAATCCTTTGTAAAGGAGTCCCTTATCCCAGATCTGCTTCAGAGCCCACCATTCAGACTCAATAAAGTTGTTATCATAAGTTACATATGGGTGCTCCATGTCAGCCCAGAATCCAACTGTACCGGAGAAATTCTCCCACATTCCTTTGTATTTCCATACACTCTCTTTACATTTCTTGATAAATGGTTCAAGACCATATTTCTCAATCTGATCTTTTCCATCAAGACCAAGAAGCTTCTCAACTTCAAGCTCTACCGGAAGACCATGTGTATCCCATCCGGCCTTTCTTGGAACCATATATCCTTTCATTGTACGGTATCTCGGGATCATATCCTTAATAACACGAGTTAAAACGTGTCCGATATGCGGTTTACCATTTGCTGTCGGAGGTCCGTCATAGAAAATATAATCCGGACATCCTTCTTTTTCATCCATACTTTTCTGGAAGATTTCATTATCATCCCAGAACTTTTCAACTTCTTTTTCACGGCTGACAAAATTCATGTCAGTTGAAACTTTCTTATACATGTTCTTATCCTTTCCTGAGTTTATTTTATGATTCTTAAAAAAAGAAAGGCTTCCGTCCTGTAATAGGACGAAAGCCTGAACTTCTCTCGTTAAACCACCTGTTACATCATACTTAGGTCTGATTTCTGACCTGCATATGGTATCCTTTAACGCCGGACACGCGTCAGTCCTTACTCTCTCTTTCTGCAGAAACCTCTTTTCTGCATCTGTTTCAGGAACTGCTGCTCTGGAGTGATCTTCAAAAATCTCTTACTTGCACCGGACTCCCACCATCTCCGGCTCGCTGTAACGTTCGGATAAATCCTACTGTCTCCGTCATCGCTTTACCTGTGAACTTCTACACACGGCTTATTATAAAGAGATTCTTGGCTCTAGTCAAGGTTTATTATGATAAAAAAAGTGCGAAAAAACGTTGTTTTCAGCGTTCTTTCGCAAATTTCTGTTTTCTTATCTGCGGCGTTTCTTCTTTCTTTTCACATTACCACTCTTTGCATTTCTTCTTTTTCCTTTTTTTCTTCTGCGACGTCTTATCTGCTTCCGGTAATTCGCAAGTACAACAATGATGATCAATAAAATCACAACTGCAATTACAACTCCGATCACAATTTTCATAAACTTTGAAATCCCGGTTACGACAGTTGAAGTTGTCTTATCTTTCTTTTTTTCCAAAACAGCTGCACTGCTTTCCTCTGTTTTTTCTATCGCAGCTTTCACACTGCCTACTTCCTGCCCTTTATAAGTAAATGTTACTATTCCGGATCCATCCTTGTTGCTGTCTTCCTTCACTTCTGCTTTCACATCAGAAAATTGTGCACTCTTCGGAAGTACAATATAAGCATCTTCGTCTTCATAAGACTTCACACCTTCCGGAAGCTTCTGATCCTTCAAAGATATTTTTGAAAAATTACTGTAAGCATAATCAAACATGGCACGAGTATCTATATAAGCATCATTTCCAAAATCATAAAGTACCACCGCAACAAGCTGCATATCTCCGTTATCTGCCATTGTCACAAGCGTTGTTCTTGCCTGATCTGTGTAGCCGGTCTTACCGCCCTTGCAGTATTCATAATAATTATCATTCTGTGGCCAGAGCATCTTGTGCTTCTGCTGAAAAGTACGTTCTTCATTCACCAGATTCGTTGCCGGAATCGTATGGCTTAACGATTGGGAAATTGTCCGGAACGCTTCCTTCTGATAAACTGCTGCACCAATTCTTGCCATATCATGCGCCGTTGTATAATGTTGTTCATCATGAAGTCCGTTCGCATTCGTCCAGTGTGAACCTGTACATCCAAGTTTTTCTGACTCATCATTCATCGCCTGAATAAATGTGTCATAACCCCCACCCATCTTCTTGCCAACACTCTCAGCTACTGCATAAGAAACCTCATTTGCTGATGCCAGAAGAACGGCATAGAGCGCATCTTCCATACTGATCTGCTCCCCCGGTGTCATGCCGATATGGGCATCGCCATATTCCAGAAAGGAAATACTGTCCTGGGAAAATTCTACCGTATCTGTAAGCTCTGCATTGTCCAGCGCAACCAATGTTGTCAGAAGTTTTGTAATACTCGCCGGATAATGCTTCTTTTCAATCTGCTTGCTATATAAAACTGCCCCACTGTTCATATCCATAACGATTGCAGAGTCCGCATAAGTTGCCGGTCCCTGTGGCCAGTTCTCCACACTGTTTGAATCTGGTGCGATCGCATAACAGTTCTGACGCTGTGTCTCCCTGTCTTCTTCCGCTGTCTGAGTTGAATCTGTTGTGGCTGCCGCCGTTTCTTCCTCAGCAAATGTCTGTACTGCCGGCATTAATATCATAGATGCCGCCAGAAAAAGAGACAGACAGCGCTTTCCGTATTTCTTAAAATTTATCATAAAGGAAATCCTCCGGTTGTTTGAATTCATAACGCAAAAATCCCCACAGACCTTTCATCTGTGGGGAATCTGTGACTATTATT
>ERZ780203.1907-NODE-1907-length-13009-cov-3.349931_pt1 | contig 13009 bp, 12 predicted proteins | sample MGYA00511168_ERZ780203 | MGnify/ENA primary metagenome ERZ780203 (study PRJEB29588, sample SAMEA2156577) | human gut metagenome | biome: human gut; feature: human-associated habitat; material: faeces | place: Denmark | collected 2008/2010 ...
GCATCGGCAAAATCCTGTTACAGTGCGCGGGCATGGAGTGCCCGTGTACTGTAACCCTATCATCACAATGTCAGAAAGGAAAACCCCTGAAACATTGATCGTAAGGTGCTCTTTTTATCATTTATTTCTGATCCATTCTCGCCAGGATACTTCTCGCAACGGAAAGTCCGTTCGCGGATGCCTGCTGAAGTCCGCGGGTTACGGATGCGCCGTCGCCGATCGCGCGGAGACCATGGATATTTGTCTCGAAATCTTTGTCGACAACGACTTTGTTGGAGTAGAATTTAACTTCCACACCGTAGAGAAGTGTCTCGTCGCTCGCGATACCAGGAGTAACCTTATCGAGTGCCTTTAACATCTCTTTGATGTCGACCATGATGCGGTGCGGGAGAACCAAGGACAGGTCGCCCGGGACAGCATCTTTTAAGGTCGGGATGATATTGTTTCTGCAGAGGCGCTCCTATGTGGCGCGGCGGCCTCTCTGGAAGTCTCCGAAGGTCTGGACGAGGATCTTTCCGTCGCAGAGCATGTTGGAGAGCTGGGCGATGTGTTTACCATACTCGATCGGGGTCTTGAACGGTTTTGTGAAGTTCTTGGATACCAGGATCGCGAAGTTGGTGTTGTTTGTCTTGTATTCTTTTGATTTATAAGCGTGGCCGTTTACGACAGCCAGACCGTTTTCATAATACTCGGTCGCAACCTCACCGGACGGGTTCGTACAGAAGGTGCGGACTTTATCGTCGAAGGTCGGAGTGTAGTATACAAGCTTTGCCTCGTAGAGGTTCTTGTTGAGGAATTCCATGACCTCGTCGCGGACCTCGACACGGACACCGATGTCGACAGTGCCGACCTGTGTCTCAATTCCGTGATCATCACAGATGTGGGAGAACCAGTCGGAACCTTCGCGGCCGATGGCGGAGACGATCTCGTCTGCGTAGTAGGTTTCGTCTTTATCGGTAATGACACCCTTTGCAGCTCCGTCTTCGATGATGATATCTTTTACCATCGTGTTGAATTCCATGTGGATGCCGTTTGCGAGGAGGTGATCCTGCAGGCGGGTATAGATCTTGTAGCCTTCCTCGGTTCCGAGGTGGCGGATCGGGCATTCGATCAGTTTTAAGTTTGCATTGATGGCCTTTTTACGGATCTTGCGGATCTCCTGCTGTTTGTCAACGCCGTATACGTTCTGATCAGCGCCGAACTGCAGATAGATATCGTCGGATTCCCTGATGAGCTCTGTCGCCTTATCGTATCCTAAGATCTCCGGCAGATTTCCTCCGACATCCGGGGAGAGGGAGAGTTTTCCGTCGGAGAAAGCTCCGGCTCCTGCGAAGCCTGTGGTGATGGAACATGGTTTACAGCCAACGCATACTTTTGTTTTTCTCTTTGGACAGACGCGTTTTTCGATCGGTCTTCCTTTTTCGATCATTAAGATGTTTAATTCTGGTTTTTCTTTGATCAGTTCATAGGCGCAGAAGATACCGGACGGGCCGGCGCCGATGATGATCACGTCAAAGTGTTCTCCGGATTTCATAGATTGAGGACTCCTTTCGGGTTAGGGATTACGATCAGTACAGAAAGGAAGGGTTTCTGTACGCATCATTTTTATTTTATCATGGCTGGTTGGGGGACGCAAGGGAGTTTATATATCAGATTGTAATGGATTTGATAGTATGTTGGCAAGGGGGATGCCGGTGAGCGTCCGGCACTCCAGCCCAGATTGTTCACTGGCTGTGAACAGGGTTCATTGTGGCGTGAAAAGCGGTGTGAACAGCGCTTCAGTGGTGTGCGGTCTGGGAAATGTGAAGTTTCAGACCATGGAATTCACAGTTGTGATAAATGCACAAAAATAAATATCATTTTCGTCGGCTTTTCCCAAATTTATAAAAGGAGCTTGACTTTGGGAAAATTTGGAATATAATCAACTTATAAGTTGTCCGACAAGTAAAAAGGGGAACAGGCAGCAGGAGAGTATGAGAATTAAAACCGTGAACATTACAGATCAGGTCGTTGAGTACCTGAAGGAAAATATTGAAGCAGGAAAATGGAAGGTCGGCGAGAAGATCCCGTCTGAGAATCAGATGGTCGGGGAGCTTGGAGTCAGCCGGTCCAGTATCCGGTCTGCGCTTCAGTATCTGATCGGAATCGGTGTTCTCAAGAGCTATCAGGGTAAGGGAACTTTTTTGATCAACAGCCAGGTGGAAAACTGGGACGAGGCGGAGTATAAGATCACCTCGGAAGACTGTATGGACATCTATAAAGTTCTGGAGTTCAGGAGGATCCTGGAACCGGGAGCATGTGTGCTGGCGATGAAGAACTGCGATGAGAAGACGATCGCGGCTCTGGAGACATATCTGGAGCAGATGAAGGAGTTTAAGGGAGACCGGGCGAAATTCGTTCGGGCGGACCTGAAGTTCCATGAGGTGATCAGCCGGACTTCCGGCAATCCGCTTCTCGAGAAAAGCCTGCACAAGGTTTTCCTGGAATCCAGAAAGAATCATGAGCAGATGAACGAGCTGTTCGGATACGAAACGGGACTCCATTTTCACACAGAGATCCTGGAAGCGTTCCGGGAGCGCGACGCAAAGCGGGCGCATGACATTATGGAACAGCATCTGGGCGGTTCGCTGGAAACGCTGAGAGTGTCCGGGAAGATCGCGGAGAACAAAAACGAGGATCCGGAGGCAGCCAACGGACTGGAAGATATAAAGAAGATATAAAGAAAAGCCATGACGGGTACCGGAAGCAGGTCGGAAGGTACCCTGAATATAAAGATTAACTTGTATGATGAGTAACAAGTTAAAAAGCGATCAAGACAAGTTAAAAAGGTGCAAAGAATGATAAAGGAGGAACAGAAAATGTCAGTCAGAATCAAGGACATCCGCGTAATCTGTACGGCACCGGAAGGGATCAACCTTGTGGTCGTAAAGATCGAGACAAACCAGCCGGGACTTTACGGACTGGGATGCGCAACCTTTGCTTACCGTCATCTGACCGTAAAGCATCTGATCGAAGAGTATATGAAACCTCTTCTGGTCGGACGCCCGGTTGAAAATATCGAGGAGACCTGGCAGCTGATGCATCAGAACGGGTACTGGAGAAACGGACCGATCGAGAACAATGCGATCTCCGGAATCGACATGGCGCTCTGGGACATCAAGGGAAAGATGGCGGGAATGCCGTTATACCAGCTGTTTGGAGGAAAAGTCCGGGAAGGAATCCCGGTTTACCGCCATGTAGATGGAAAGGACATCAATGAGATCTGCGAAAACATCCAGATGTATCAGGAGATGGGCATCACGCATTTGAGATGCCAGTGCGGCGGATACGGCGGTCTTCCATATGGAGATACACCATCGACAGCTCCGGAGGGCGCTCATGACGGTCTGTATCTCGACTCAAAGAAGTACATCCGCGATACGATCCATCTGTTCGAGCAGATCCGTTCGAAGATCGGATATGAGATGCAGCTGGTCCATGATGTTCACGAGCGGATCGCTCCGGCAGACGCTGTAGCTCTTGCGAAAGGCCTTGAGCCGTATGATCTGTTCTTTCTGGAAGATCCGGTCCCGTTAGAGCAGCTTTCCTGGCTCAGAAACCTGAGACAGCAGACTAGCATCCCGATCGCGCAGGGCGAATTGTTCAACAACCCGTATGAGTGGAGAACGATCATCGCTGAGCAGCTGATCGATTTCATCCGCGTCCACATCACCCAGGTGGGCGGTATCACGCCGGCGCGCAAGCTTCAGATCTTTGCCGAGCAGTTCGGTGTACGGACCGCATGGCACGGACCGGGCGACATGTCACCGTTAGCACATGCAGCGAACATCCACATCGACCTTGCGGCCCAGAACTTCGGAGTTCAGGAGTGGTCCGGGATCGAACCGCCGAACTTCGTGATCCAGAAATTAAAGGGACCGCACGGCGCTCTGCTCGATGTGTTCCCGGGAATGCCGGAATACCGGAAAGGATATGTATACGCAAACGACAAGCCGGGACTCGGAGTCGATATCGACGAAGCCGAGGCGGCAAAATATCCGTGTGAAAATACCGTGACAACATGGACACAGACGAGAGCACGGGACGGGGCACTCGTAACTCCGTAGGCGTTTGAAAAGGGAAAGGAGAATATGTGGGAATGAGCAGAAAGACATCATCCATCGCAGCAGCGGGGATCATCGCAGCGGCAGTTGTACTCAGCGGTTTCAGCATCTATAAGGACAATCATCAGAAAAACAGTACAGACGGAACGATCACCCTGCGTATGGCACAGACCTCATCACAGACAGGAGCCATCGGACAGTCGATGGATGCATTTGCAGACAGGATCTACGATGAGACCGGAGGAAAATATAAGATCGAGACATACCATAACGGACAGCTCGGAGCTGAGATCGATACGATCGAGGGATGTCAGATGGGAACGATCGATATCGCGGTTGTCAACCAATCCACGATCGGAAACTTCATCAACGATTTTCAGGCGCTGGACGTTCCGTACCTGATCACATCGACCGAGCAGGCCGATGCCGTGTTCCTGGGGGATATCGGAACACGTTTCCTCGACAAGCTTTCCGGCGTCCAGCTCTACGGACTCGGGATCTGGGAATCCGGTTTCCGCAACCTGACAAACAGCAAGCGGGATGTCAATTCGGTGGATGATGTCGCCGGACTGAAGATCCGTACCATGGAGAATCAGGTACATATCGCATTCTGGAAAGCAATGGGAGCAGATGCGACCCCGATGTCATGGGGCGAAGCTTACACAGCACTCCAGCAGGGCGCACTTGACGGACAGGAGAACCCGGCAACCGTTATCCTGACAAACAACGTCGCCCAGGTCAACAATCACCTTGCAATGACCGAGCATGCGTACTCGACCGTTTTCCTTGTCATGAGTCCTGAGACATGGGCATCCTTTGACGATGAGACAAAAGAAACCTTCAAACGTGTGATGGCTGAGTGCAGCATCGAGGAGAGAGAACTCAGCCGCAAGATGGATTCTGAGGCAGTCGCAGAGCTGGAAAAACAGGGAATGACCGTCACATATCCGGATAAACAGCAGTTTATCGACAAGGCGGCAGACCTGTATGCACAGTGGGAAGAGCAGTATGGCGACGTGATCTCTGAGATCCGGTCCTTATCATCAGAAAATTAGGAGGTGCGTTATGGAAACATTTGCAGCGGCCTTTAAAAAGGTCCAGAAAATCAACAAAGCGGTCATCGGCGCAGTTCTCTTTCTGATGATCGGAGTCGTATTTTTACAGACATTCTGCAGATTTGTCATCTTTAAGAGCCTGACATGGTCAGAGGAACTTTCCAGATACCTGTTCGTGGCGCTGATCGTTCTCGGGATCAACCTGGCAGCGACGGACCATCTGTTTGTCCGGATCGAGCTGATCGACGGATACCTGAAGGGAAAAGCGCAGTATGTGATGGATCTGATCCGGAAAGCAGTTGCGATCTATGTCAGCCTGATCTTCATGTACAGCGGTTACGGTCTCATTGAGATCGGCGGATACCAGATCAGCCCGGCGATGGGAATCCCGATGAGCATCCTTTACGGGATCATGTTTATTGGATTCATCTTAAACTGCATCGCCCTGATCGTAGACACCTGGGAAGAATTCGGAAAGAAAAAGGAGGTAGAATCATGCAGACAGCAGCAGTAGCCCTGATCGTTGTCCTGCTCGTGGCTATGGCCTGTGGCCTTGAGATCACATGGGCATTGGGACTTTCCTGTATTGTAGCGGTTCTTTTAGACCCGAAGCTCACATTCGTTGTGATCGCACAGAGAATTTTCGCCAATTCCAACAGCTTTTCCATGCTGGCGATCCCGGCTTTCATGCTTGCCGGCGACGTTATGTCAAAAGGCGGCCTTTCCAAACGTCTCGTTGCGTTTGCTGACTCCCTCGTCGGATGGATTTCCGGAGGAATCTCCCTGGTATCGATCGTTGCATGTACCTTCTTTGCTGCGATCTCCGGTTCTTCCGTAGCAACGACAGCTGCGATCGGCGGACTTATGTACCCGGAGATGGTAAAAAGAGGATATCCGGAATCCTACGCGGCAGCCGTTCAGGCGATCGGCGGAACACTTGGAATCGTAATCCCGCCGAGTATCGTACTTGTTATTTACGGAAATATCACAGGAACTGATGTTGGAGCTCTTTTAATGGCAGGAATCCTGCCGGGCGTTGTCTGCAGTGTTTTCCTCTGCATCTACGCTTATTACAAAGCAAAAAAATGCGGATTCCCGAAATCCGATAAGTTTTCCTTTAAGAGATTCCTTGTTTCTTTCAAAGATGCTGTATGGGCGCTCGTTATGCCGGTCATCATCCTCGGAGGAATCTATGCCGGAATCTTCACCCCGACAGAATCTGCGGTCGTTGCGGTTGTCTACGGTCTGATCGTGTGTCTCGCTGTGTACCGTGAGATCAGCTTAAAGACGATCTGGGAGATCGTGGAAAACACAGCGGAAGGAACCGCGAACCTGATGATCCTTGTTGTGACTGCGCAGATGTTCGGCTGGCTGATCTCCTACTATCAGATCCCGCAGGCTGTCACAAACTTTATGCTCGCATTCGTTTCCAATAAATATATGTTCTGGGCGATCATCATCATCCTTCTGACGATCTGCGGTATGTTCCTCGAGGTAGGAGCGACCAACCTGATCCTCGGACCGATCCTTGCTCCGATCGCAGCTGCGTTTGGCATTGACCCGGTACAGTTCGGACTTGTATTCGTATTCCTCCTTGCAATGGGACAGGCAACCCCACCTTTCGGAACCTGTATGTTCGTTGCATGCGGAATCAGCAAACAGTCCGTTGGACAGGTTTCCAAACACCTGGTACCATATGTAGTAGTTGAGATCCTCTGCGGAATCTTGTTCGCGATGGTTCCGGCGATCTCACTGCTTTTACCGTCGATCATTGGATAAATCGTAACTGCTCAGTACCCTCACAGTTACGCGCAAAAATCCATTATATCATTACTGAGTTTTTTCTGGAAGGAGAATTATTATGGCAGACATGATGAAAGAAGTTGTTGTTGTAGAGCCGCACAAATATGAGGTTCGTGAAGTGGAGATCCCGGAGCTTGCCAATGAGGACGAGGTCCTGATCAAGATGAAATCCGCAGGTGTATGCGGAAGTGACCACCACATCTGGCATGGTTCCAACCCGTGCTCCACATATCCGAGAATCCCGGGACATGAGAATGCTGGCGTGATCGCAAAGATTGGTAAAAACGTGAAAAATGTGAAAGTGGGTGACCATGTTATCGTGGATCTTCTCTCCTCCTGCGGAACCTGTTACCAGTGTACGCATGGAAGAAAGAACGTGTGCGAGCATGTAAAAGTAAGAGGTTCCGGAGCAGACGGCGGCTGGAGAGAGTATTTCACAGCGCCGGCAAAAGAAGTATACAAGATTTCCGATTCTGTCAAGTGGGAAGATGCGGCACTTGTTGAGCCGTTTGCAATCGGTTCCCACTGCACAGGACGCGGTCGTGTGGTCGAAGATGATGTCGTATTTATCCTTGGTACAGGCACGATCGGTTCCATCATCTTACAGACATGTAAGGCGAAGGGCTGCAAGACCGTGATTTGCTGTGATATCAGCGATTCTTCCCTTGAGCGCGCAAAAGAATACGGTGCTGACTATGTGATCAATTCCAAGACTCAGGATGTTGTTGCGGAGATCCAGAAGATCACAGATGGACATGGCTGTACCGTAGCGTTTGACTCTGCATGCTTCCCGGGTTCCCTGACGATGTGCCTGCAGCCGGGTATCCTCTGCAATGCCGGCCGTATGGTACCGATGGGATTCTGCACCGAGAAAGAGGGCATCACACAGGCGATGATCAACCAGAGAGAGCTCGACATCATCGGTTCCAGAATGTCCCAGGATGCTTTCGAGCCGACGATCGCCAGAATGGAAAAGGGCGAGTACATCACAGACGGAATCGCAACGACATTCATTAAATTCAGCGAGATAGACAAGGTATTTTATCTGATGGATCATCCGGATGAGTCCGCGAAGAAGATGGTAATCCTGTTTGACTAAGAGAAATCTGAGAGGAGAATATGATCATGGAATTATTTAATATTGAAGGAAAAAAAGCGATCGTAACAGGCGGAACAAGAGGACTTGGTTATGGAATGGCAGAAGGTCTGATGGAGGCAGGATGTGAGGTCGTGATCGTCGGAACCTCCGATAAGGTCTATGATGTGGCAAAAGGATTCTGCGACCGCGGATTCAAGTGCCATGGCGTAAAGGCAGATTTCAGTAAGAGAGAGCAGGTATATCAGGGATTCAACGACTGTGTTGCAGCGCTCGGCGGAGATCTTGATATCATTGTAAATGCACACGGTATCCAGAGACGTCACAGCGCCGAGGTGTTCCCGATCGAAGAATGGGATGAGGTCCTCAACGTCAACTTAAACTCCGTATTTATTCTCTGCCAGGAAGCTGCAAAGATCATGCTGAAAAAAGGCTACGGAAAGATCATCAACATCGCTTCCATGGTATCCTGGTTTGGCGGTCAGACCGTTCCGGCATACACAGCAGCAAAGGGCGGAGTTACCCAGCTTACAAAGGAGCTCAGCAACGACTGGATCGCGAGAGGTGTCAATGTAAACGCCATCGCTCCGGGATATATGGCAACAGAGATGAACTCCGCGCTGCTTGATCCGGAAAATCCGAGATATCAGCAGATCACAGAGCGTATCCCGGCAAACCGCTGGGGCACAGGCGATGACATGAAGGGTGCGTGCATCTTCCTTGCATCCCATGCCAGCGACTATCTGGGCGGAGCGATCATCCCGGTAGACGGCGGATATCTTGTAAAATAACGGAATTGCTGTAAAACGGCTGTAAGACCGGATGCCGTCAGGGCAGAGTATAGATACCTCTGAAGCAGACAGATAAGAATCTGGTGCTTCAGAGGTATTTTTTACGCGAACAACGAGCCAAAGTCCGCGCTTGGTATGAGAATGTGCCAGGGTGTTTTTTGCCGGTATGAGCAGAAAGACAGAAAAGGCGGTCATATTTTGGATAAAATATCGGAATTGTCTAAAAATTAACGTTAAACAAAAGATTATTAAGCAAAATTGACAAAACACTTGATTTATTTAATCCGTTCATGATAGAATCAAGCATATGTTAAGATAAGTCAAGAAAAAATGGAACTGTGAAAAGATAGGACAGTTACGAAGAACGTGAAAGACAGCGGCACAGGGCCGGCAGCAGGAAAATGGGTGTCCTGAGGAGGTGGAGCAATCCGCGCGGCTGATGTGCCGGGAACATATCCGGGGTAAACAAAAAAACGTAGAGGAGTGAATCATATGAGCAGATTGGAGATCATGTCCCCGACCCGCGCGCGGATCGTGATGGAGGGACTTTATAAAGATCTGGAACGAAGAATCGAGTCAAGCCCGCCGGGGCTCTGTCCGGTTGATATGGCGAGAGCGTTTCTGGAGCTCTGCCACGCGCAGACGTGCGGAAAATGCGTTCCGTGCCGGATCGGTCTCGGGCAGTTAAACCAGCTGATCCGTGACGTATTAAACGGAAAAGCGACAATGGATACGCTGGATCTCATGGAGAAGACGGCGCTTTCCATCATGGATTCCGCGGACTGTGCGATCGGCTATGAGGCGGCGAACATGGTCTATAAGGGGCTGATCGGCTACCGAGATGACTATGTGGAGCACATCAAGAACGGCCGCTGTACCTGTACATACACCCAGCCGGTCCCGTGTGTCGCGATCTGTCCGGCCCATGTGGACATTCCGGGTTATGTGGCGCTCGTGGAAGAAGGAAGATATGCCGATGCGATCCGCCTGATCCGGAAGGACAACCCGTTCCCGACGACCTGCGGTTTTATCTGTGAGCATCCGTGTGAGGCGAGATGCCGGAGAAACATGGTTGACGATGCGGTCAATATCCGGGGACTGAAACGGTTCGCGGCAGATTACGCGGGTGTTGTGGATCCGCCGAAATGTGCTCCGTCGACCGGGAAAAAGGTCGCTGTCCTCGGCGGCGGCCCGGGCGGTTTAAGTGCCGCTTACTACTTACAGCTCATGGGACACCAGACGACCGTGTACGAGATGCTGCCGAAGCTCGGCGGTATGCTGCGGTACGGGATCCCGAACTATCGTCTCCCGAAAGATCGGCTGGATGACGATATCAACGCGATCTTAAAGACCGGCGTGGAAGTAAAATATGGCTTAAAGATCGGTGTGGACATCACGATCCAGGAACTGCGGGAACAGTATGACGCGGTGCTCATCACGATCGGCGCCAGCACGGATAAGAAGCTTGGACTTCCGGGTGAGGACGCGGACGGCGTTCTCTCCGCGGTACAGTTCCTGCGGAGTGTCGGAAAAGACGAGATCATCGACCTGACCGGAAAGGAAGTCGTTGTCATCGGCGGCGGAAACGTGTCCATGGATGCAGTCCGCACGGCAAAACGACTCGGAGCGAAGAAAGTCAGCATTTTATATAGAAGACGGAGAAACGATATGACGGCGCTGCCGGGTGAGATCGAGGGCGCGATCGCGGAGGGGATCGAGATTGTGACTTTAAAGGCCCCGGCCTCTCTGGATGTCGGAGAAGACCATAAGATCCATGGCATCTACGCGACCCCGCAGATGATCAGCGCGATCAGGGACGGCCGCGCCGGCGTGAAGCCGACCGGAGAGCCGGATGTCTACATCCCGTGCGATGTCCTGATCAAGGCGATCGGACAGGATATCGAGTCCGGACATTTCGAGAAAGCCGGGATCCCGGTATCCCGTGGAAAGATCGTGACCTTAAAGAGCGGTGCATTTGAAAACATGCCGGGCGTCTTCGCGGGCGGCGACTGCTCAAGCGGTCCGGCATCTGTAATTAAAGCGATCGCAGCAGCGAAGGTTGTTGCGGCGAACATCGATGAATACCTGGGTTACCACCACGAGATCACGAGCGGAGTGGAAATTCCGGAGGCGAGCTTAAAGGACAAGACTCCGTGCGGACGTGTGAACTTAATGGAGCGGGAAGCAGGCGAGCGTGTCTGTGATTTCGAGGCAGTCGAGAAGTGCATGACCGAGAAGGAGGCGAAGCAGGAAGCCGGACGGTGCCTGCGCTGTGATCATTTCGGATACGGAATCTTTAAAGGAGGCAGGAGTACATTATGGTAAATATTACGATCGACGGAAAAAAGATTTCGGCAGAGGAAAATATTACGATCATGGAAGCTGCCGAGAAGAATGGGATCCCGATCCCGAAGCTCTGCTATTTAAAGGGGATCAACGAGATCGCGGCCTGCAGAGTCTGTGTCGTGGAGCTGGAAGGAAAAGAAAAGCTGATCACATCCTGCAACAACGTCGTGAAGGATGGCATGGTCATCCATACGAACAGCCCGAAGGTCCGGAATCACAGAAGAAATACGGTCCAGCTGCTGCTGTCCCAGCATGATAACCGCTGCGTGGTCTGTCCGAGAAACGGAAACTGTGGTCTGCAGCAGGTGGCATATGATCTGAATATTCTGGAAATCCCGTTTAAGCAGGAACCGGAATATCAGCCGTGGGATAAGAATTTCCCGCTGATCCGTAATTCCGCGAAGTGCATCAAGTGCATGCGCTGTGTTCAGGTCTGTGATAAGATCCAGGGACTCGGGATCTGGGATGTGGAAGGAACCGGTTCCAGAACGACCGTGAATGTCGCAGGACATAAGACGATCGGGGAAGCGAACTGCGCTCTCTGCGGTCAGTGTATCACCCACTGTCCGGTCGGCGCCCTCTCGGAGCGCGACGATACGGAAAAAGTCTGGGAAGCGATCGAAAATAAAGAGAAGATCGTTGTGGCGCAGGTTGCCCCGGCGGTACGCACGGCCTGGGGAGAGGAACTTGGACTCTCCGGCGCGGACGCTCCGGTCGGAAAGATCTTCGACGCATTAAAGAGAATGGGCGTCGATTACGCGTTTGATACGGTATTTTCCGCGGATCTCACGATCATGGAGGAGAGCACGGAGTTTATCAGCCGTTTCACAAGCGGCGAACTGAAAGACCGTCCGATGTTCACCTCATGCTGCCCTGGCTGGGTTCGATTTGCGAAGAGCCAGTTTCCGTATATGGTGAACTACCTCTCCACAGCGAAATCCCCGCAGCAGATGTTCGGGGCGGTCATGAAGACATATTTTGCGGAAAAACTCGGAGTTTCTCCGGATCAGATCTTTACGCTCTCCATCATGCCCTGCGTGGCAAAGAAAGGCGAGCGTGAGATGGACCTGTTCTACGGGGAGTATGCCGGACATGACGTGGATGCGGTGCTCACGACGCGGGAACTTGTAAAGATGATCCGCTCCGCCCATATCCGTCCGGATACCTTAGTGGAGATCCCCAGTGACAGCCCGATGCACGCGGGAACCGGAGCGGGCGTGATCTTCGGAGCGACCGGCGGCGTTATGGAGGCGGCTCTCCGCACCGCGTATTTTACCTTAAAAGGCGAGAATCCTCCAGCAGACGCTTTTAAAGCGGTCCGCAGCGGAGGTTTTCAGGAGAATGCCGGAGTTCAGGAAGCGGAATTTGCCGTCGGTGACATCAAACTCCGCACAGCAGCGGTCAGCGGACTCGGAAACACGAGAAGACTTTTACAGCAGATCGAGCGCGGGGAAGTCCACTACGACTTTGTCGAAGTCATGGCCTGCCCGGGCGGCTGCGTAGGCGGTGGCGGACAGCCAATCCACGAAGGGAAGGAAATGGCTGAGATTCGCTCCAAGAACCTCTACTTCCTTGATTCCCAGAACGAACATCGTTTCTCGCATGAGAATCCGGAAGTGTTAAAGACTTATGAAGAGTATCTGGAGAAACCTCTTTCTCGTATGTCTCATAAGCTGCTGCATACTGACCATCATGGGTGGGATATGCCGTTGGCTCCAAAGTTGAAGAAACGATAAATAGGGGGTTGCCGCAGGCAAAGTTGACGCTCTCTGGAAGATAAATAAAGCATATTTGTGACTTTAGTCGCTGCAGGTT
>ERZ780203.1916-NODE-1916-length-12969-cov-3.565975_pt1 | contig 12969 bp, 10 predicted proteins | sample MGYA00511168_ERZ780203 | MGnify/ENA primary metagenome ERZ780203 (study PRJEB29588, sample SAMEA2156577) | human gut metagenome | biome: human gut; feature: human-associated habitat; material: faeces | place: Denmark | collected 2008/2010 ...
AAAAATAGCAGCTATCCCACATCGGAATATCTGCCACCAATCTGTCTCATTTCAGAGTACGGAAATCTCTTTCGATACTCTTATCCTTTAACGCAGGAATCACGGCCGCAGCTACTCGGATCTCTTTCACCTGGCGTCTCACAAACCCATTCCATAGGGAATTCCATACTGTCTTCCACCACCGACAGCTCTCTGTGATTTCATTCCGAATGTACTCTCTTTGCTCATCGACTTTTTGTTTTTAATTTTTATGAATTAAAGATTAGCACACTTCTTTCCATATGTCAATTTTATTTTCAGAATCTTTGCTATTGGAAATTCCTATATCCAGTCACTATTTTTTCCAATCATATCCGGTTCGAGCAAAAATCGGCTCTTGAAAGACTTTCCAAGATCAGATCTACCATCTCTTTATTGACAGTTTTTTCCATTTTGTAGAAACAAAAGTTACATAATTCTTATTTTTTGATTATTGTGCCGAATTAAGTAAAGTGAATTTAAAAAATACTTGACTTTTTTAAGTTATGGTTTTATTCTTAAGCACATAATTTTATTAACGATCCATTCCAACTATCAAAGGCGATAACTTCTGACAAAAGTGCGCCTTTCTTTTTTACCCGGACTTCACTGTAAGATTATTGAGCAGTTCCTCCGGTTCTCCGGAAGCGACTGCCGGATACCCCCCGGCACCGGAGATTCCCCACCCGGATCGTTCGTAAAAGGAAAGAGAGAGGAGAGATTCATTTATGAAGAAGAGACGACTTATTGCACTCGCAGCTGCAGCCGTTATGGCAGCATCTTCCCTGGCAGGATGCGGCGGTTCCCAGACATCCTCAACAACAGCAGCAGGTTCCACCGCTGAAACAGCAGCGGCTTCCTCCAATGCGGTATCCCCGGACGCAAAGTCCACGGATCAGACACTCGGCGGAGGTATCGCGGTCGGCTCAAGTGACGGCGAAGCAGTGAAAGGCGGAACGCTTGTTGTGTCAATGCCTTCATCCCCACGCACTCTTGATCCGAAAGCCTACTCAACCATGTACGAAAACCACATTATGTACAATGTTCTCGATACCCTGTTTGTCTGGGATAAGGATTACAAAGAGGTGATCCCGAGTTTGGCAACTGATTACACTGTCAGTGATGACGGCCTGACCTACACCATCAACCTCCGTGATGATGTATACTTCCAGAAAGGTAAATTCCAGGACGGAAGAAAGATGACCGCGGATGATGTTGTATACTCTCTCGAACGAAGTAAAGAGGAGAGTACCACAGACCGTATCTGCCGCGATTTCTTCGATTACTGCGAAGCTGCAAGCCCGACACAGGTCGTTATCCATATGAAATCCGTTGCAGGACCGTTTATCTCCCAGTTAGCCGGTATCGGAAACGCGATCCTCCCGAAAGAGGAAGTTGAAGGCTGGGGAGAAGACTTCGGTTCCCACATCGTCGGCACAGGTGCTTTCACACTGGAAGAAATTGTAACCGATGAAAAAGTCACATTAAAGAAAAATGAGAATTACTGGGGCACAGAGCCGAACGTAGACGGTATCGAGTTCCGAATCATCTCCGATTCCAATCAGGCGATCAACGCAGTCCAGACCGGTGAGGTCGACATTGCGATGTATCTTCAGGGTGAAGCTATCAAGCGTGCGCAGGATGCGGACCTCTTACTTCAGGCCCCGAGTTCCGCTGTCACCTATGTCCGCTTCAATATGCAGAACGGACCGACCGCAAACGCTGATGTCAGAAAAGCACTCACAATGGCTGTCGATATTGACTCCATGGTAGCCGGTATCTATCAGTACGGAGAAGGCACAAGAGCTTATCAGCCGCTTCCGGTATACTCTTTCGCTTATGACACTGCATACAATGATCTTGTACCATCCTACGATCCGGAAGGTGCAAAGAAGCTCCTCGCGGAAGCAGGCTACCCGGATGGCTTTACCATGAGCCTTTACATTGGTTCCACTACCTATCGCGAGAAAATGGCACAGATGTTACAGTACTACTGGAGCCAGATCGGTGTAACACTTGATATCAAGTCTTCCACCATGGCCGACTGGTCCGCAGCGGTTGTTGATTCCTGGCAGTCCGATGTTGTAAACAGCTACGGTGTAAGCTGGAACAGCGATCCGGATCCTTACGGTTTCCTCGGAAAGTTCTTCAGCTCCCAGACACTTCATGCCTCCTCCAACGCAGGCGGCTACAACGATCCGGAGATGGATGAACTCTTAAATGAAGGCTTTGGCTCCACAGACACCGCAAAGCGCGCGGAGTCCTATAAGAAAGTCATTGAAAAGGTTATGAACGAATACACCGGTATCTACTACGCATATGAGTGCCGGAACTGGGCAGTATCCCCGAAGGTACATGACGCGGTTCTCCGTGCTGACAACCAGATGTTAGTCGCAACACCATTCAACAATATCTGGGTTGAAAAATAGAATTTGACGACCAAACCGGTTTGAGTAAGCAGGGTGATTGCCCGGATTACGAAAACCGGCGGTCGCTGCGTGAGTGCTAAAGACACAAAGCAGCCGGATTTCACAAATAGAAAGGGGGAGGCAAATCCTAAGTTTGTTTCCCTTTTTCTGTACACTCACAGAGATTTAACTGTTCCATTCTTTTCACATTCTTCCCGGTGAAGAGAACAGGACAGCTATGAAAGGATTGGATTTATATGGGAAAGATCATCATAAAACGATTATTGCAGACGATCCCCACACTTCTGGTCGTCGTCACACTTACCTTCTGCCTCACACGAATGCTTCCGGGCGATCCGGCAGTGGCGATCTTAGGTATCGAGGCAAATGCGGAGGACATCGAAGCTATGAGAGCCGAGATGAACCTCGACAAATCGCTCCCTGAGCAGTACGCCCTCTACCTTGGCGGACTTGTCCACGGTGACTTTGGTTACTCCTACAGCTACCGTCAGGACGTTCTTCCACTCATCACTTCCAGAATTCCAAACACATTGACCCTGACGCTGACAGCACTTCTCTTCGCTTTCATCATCGGAACCAGCGTCGGTATCATTGCTGCATTAAAGCAGAATACGATCTTCGATTACATTGTCATGGTCATCACGCTCGTAGGTGTGTCCATGCCGATCTTCTGGCTGGCACTCATGCTGGTTCTTCAGTTTTCCGTTAAAATGAATCTTCTGCCTGTTATGGGTATGGGCGATCTCTCCAAAGGCTTCGGCGATGTTGTGAGCCACATGATCCTTCCGGGCTTCTGCCTTGCGACGATCCCGATGGCAACCTTTGCGAGAACCATGCGTTCCAGCATGATCGACATCATGAGCAGCGACTACATCCGATGTCTCAGAGCCCGTGGAATCAAAAAACTCAAAGTCATCCTGATCCACGGATTAAAGAATGCTCTCCCGCCGCTCATCACAGTTTTAGGTCTTCAGATCGCCGGAACCTTCACCGGTGCCATCATCACCGAGGGAATCTTCTCCTGGCCGGGCATGGGAACCATGATCAACACTGCGATCAACAACCGCGATTATTCCCTGATCCAGGGTGCGGTCCTGTTCTCCGCGATCATGTTCGTCTTCTGCAACATGCTGGTCGATATCGCCTATGCGATTCTGAATCCGAAAGTTAAACTGGAAAAGGGGTGATGAGCCATGATATTATCAAAAAAGAAAAAACCTGCTGCCGCGTCCTCCGTTGTTCCCGGTGAGGCGCTTGGAATGGATGCCAATATCGCAATGCTCGTAAAAGAGCGGAACGCAAACAATGCCTGGCATAAATTAGCGAGAAACAAAACAGCCCTCGTTGGCTTCTTCATCGTAGCTTTTATGGTAGTCATCGCTGTATTTGCCCCGCTCATCGCGCCATATGACCCGAACGCGATCAACCCGATCCTGCCGTTTAAGGGAATCGGCACTCCCGGACATCTTTTCGGCACAGATGACCTTGGCCGTGATATCCTGTCCCGTATCATCTACGGCTCCCGTATTTCCATGATCGTTGCCGTAGGTGCCACCATCGTCGGCGCGATCATCGGCGTCCTTATCGGACTTGCCGCCGGATATTTCGGCGGATGGATCGACGCGGTGTTCATGCGGATCATGGACGGCATGTTCTCCTTCCCGTTCATCCTGTTAGCCATGATCCTGATCACCGTTTTGGGAAACGGCGTCATGAACGTCATTCTGGCCATCGGCATCGCAAGCGTGCCGGGATTTGCCCGTGTCACAAGAGGCCAGGTACTGATCGTAAAGGAAGAAGAATACTGCAACGCCTGCCGCGTTGTCGGTGTTTCCCCGGTAAGACTCCTGTTCTTACATATTTTGCCGAACTGTGTATCCCAGATCATCGTTTACGCGACACTCCGTATCGCAAGTGCCATCATCTCCGAGGCATCCTTAAGCTTCTTAGGACTCGGCATCGCGCTTCCGACCGCCTCCTGGGGCAGCATTCTCCGTGTCGGCCGTGACTGTCTGACAACCGCCCCGCATGTTGCGGGAACCGCAGGCGCGTTTATCCTCGTGACCGTTATCGGTTTCAACCTGTTGGGCGATGGTATCCGTGATGTCATGGATCCGAAAATGAAACAGTAGGAGGTGCAGGTTATGAGTGAAAACGATGTTATCTTAAAAGTAAATGGATTAAAAACATATTTCTATCAGGCAAGCGGTGTTTCCAAGGCTGTCGATGGTGTAAGCTTCAGCCTGCGTCAGGGCACGACCATGGGGATCGTCGGTGAATCCGGTTCGGGAAAGAGCGTCACAAGTGCCTCCGTGATGCGGCTCATGCCGGCAAAGACCGGAAAGATCGTGGACGGCTCCATCATCTTTGACGGTGTGGACATCCGGAATCTCTCCGAGGCACAGATGGAAAAGTTCCGCGGCGATGAGTGCTGCATGATCTTCCAGAACCCGATGACTTCCCTTGATCCGGTATTCAAGATCGGCCACCAGATGGTGGAAATGATCAGAGAACATGAAAAGATCAGCAAAAAAGATGCCTGGAACAAAGCCGTTGAAGCCTTAAAGCTTGTCGGCATCCCGGAAGCAGAGAAACGAATGGACGCGTATCCACATGAGCTTTCCGGCGGTATGTGCCAGCGTGTCATCATCGCCATGGCTGTCTGCGGACATCCGAAGCTCATCATCGCTGATGAGCCAACGACCGCCCTCGATGTGACCGTACAGGCCCAGGTTCTTGAGCTTTTAAAGGATCTCCAGAAGAAGCTCAACACAGCGATCTTACTCATCACCCACAACCTTGGCGTTGTCTGGGAGATGTGCGACACCGTCATGGTCATGTATGCAGGAAATACCGTAGAATACGCGGATACAAAGACGCTCTACAAAGAGCCGCTTCACCCGTACACCTGGGGTCTTTTAGACTCCATGCCGAAACTCAGCAGCTCCACGAAGGAGGACTTAAAGACGATCCCGGGCACACCGCCGGATCTCCGCCTTACCGGCCACTGCTGCAACTTTTATAACCGCTGTCCTTACGCGACGGAGATCTGCAGACAGCAGGTACCACCGCTTAAGGAAGTCGCTCCCGGACATTTCGTGGCATGCCACAGACAGTCCGGCGAGCACAGATTAACACGAGGGGAAGTGAATGTGACATGCAAAAAAATGTAATCATGAGCGTCGATCATCTCAGTAAGGATTTCGTGATCCGCGGAAAAAAAATAGGGGAAAAGAGTAAGCTTCTCCACGCATTGAGCGATGTTTCTTTTGATATTTATGAGGGTGAAACCCTTGGCATCATCGGTGAGTCCGGATGCGGCAAATCCACACTTGGACGCTGTCTTGTAAAGCTCCACAAGCCATCCGCCGGAACGATCACCTACAATGGCAAGGATCTCTGGAATCTGCCGGTCTACGAGCGCGAGGCAGTCCGCAGGGACATCCAGATGATCTTTCAGGATCCGTATTCCTCTCTGGACCCGAGAAAAACAGCTTCCTACTCTATTGAAGAAGCGATGAAGGTCCACCACATCGGTGACACCGCAAGAGAGCGCCGCCAGAAAGCGTTAGAGTATCTTCAGGAGGTCGGTCTCGACATCCAGCACATGGAGCGCTATCCCCACGAGTTCTCCGGCGGCCAGAGACAGCGTGTGAACATTGCCCGCGCCCTCTCCATGGAGCCGAAGATCATCGTCTGCGACGAGCCGGTATCCGCTCTGGACGTATCGATCCAGGCACAGGTCATCAACCTCTTCCGCCGCCTGCAGAAGCAGTTTAACCTGACATATGTGTTCATCTCCCATGACCTCGGCATCATCAAATACATCAGCGACCGGATCATGATCATGTATCTGGGACGTGTCATGGAGTTCTACACTTCGGAGGGAATCTACGCAGATCCGAAGCACCCGTACACTAAGGCGCTGCTCTCCGCGATCCCGCCGGAAAGCCCCTTTGATAAAAAAGAACGCCTGCCCCTCACCGGCGATATCCCGAGCCCCATCGGGGATCAGGTAGGCTGCCCGCTCGCAGGCCGCTGCCCGCACTGCACAGAGCGCTGTAAGAAAGAGATTCCGAAGCTCGTGGACACAGGGGACGGACATATGGTAGCTTGTTTCCTGTACGAGTAAGATTTCACGACTACAACACCTGCCCGGGCATGAAAAGCCCTTTTTAGTCTTTTCTACTCCCGGGCAGATTCACAGCTGACTTTTTTATCATACTTAAACAATACATGGAAAACGATCTGGCTGTTAGATGCCTTGATCCTTACAACTTATTTAAAAGGAGTAATACAAAATGGTAGATTCTAAAAAATTAATTTCTCTCGTTGAAAAATACGAAAAACTGATCTATGACACCGCTGACCATATCTGGGCACACCCGGAGACAGGATTCCGTGAGTGGAAGACTTCCGCCTACATGGAACAGCATTTTGAGGAGCTTGGCTACACACTTACAAAAGCCGGCAACATCCCTGGATTCTACACAGATCTCGACACCGGAAAGCCGGGTCCGAAGATCGCGATTCTCGGCGAGCTGGACTCCCTGATCGTCGCAAACCACCCGTGCTGTGATCCGGAGACCCATTACGTCCACGCCTGCGGCCATCATGCCCAGTGTGCCGTTCTTCTCGGAACTGCCTCTGCCTTAAAGGAGCCGGGCGCTCTCGACGGTCTCTGCGGATCCATCCGTTTCATCTCCGTTCCGGCTGAGGAGCTTATTGAGCTTGGATACCGTGAAAGCTTAAGAAAACAGGGCATCATCAAATATTTCGGCGGAAAAGTTGAATTCATCCATCGCGGATACTTTGACGGTGTCGATATGGCGATGATGATCCATTCCGGCAAGCTCCCGGAAGGAAAAGCGCTCTCCATCAGCGACGGATGCAACGGCTGTGTCACAAAAAATATCACATTCAAAGGGATTTCCGCCCACGCAGGCGGCTCGCCGGAGAACGGCAGAAATGCCCTCTACGCCGCAACCTGCGCTTTAAACTCCGTCAATGCCCTTCGTGAGACATTCACAGACAATGACCATATCCGCTTCCACCCGATCATCACAGAGGCCGGTCTCGCCGTCAATGCGATCCCGGAGACAGCGAAGGTGGAATCCTATGTGCGCGGCGCTTCCTTCGACGCGATCCGCAAATACAATACAAAAGTAAATCAGGCTCTCGCCGCTTCCGCCGCTGCGATCGGCTGCAATGTGGAGCTTGATGACCATCCGGGCTACTTCCCGTTAAATAACGATAAAAATATGGCCGCTGTCATGAAAGAGGCTATGGAAACTGTTGCAGGCCCTGACAGCGTCGTTGAGGGCGGCTGGGGAACCGGCAGCACCGATATGGGCGATGTGTCCGCTATCATGCCAGTCCTTCACCCGCACGCAAACGGTTCCATCGGAACAGGTCATGGCAAAGATTACTATGTTCAGGATAAGAAGCTCGGCTGTCTCTATCCGGCAGAATGCCTTGTGCTCACCGCCGCAAAACTTCTTGCGGACGATGCCGCTCTCGGAAAGAAAGTCATCGCGGAAGCAAAACCATATTTCAAGTCAAAAGAAGAGTATCTTGCCGCCATCGATGCGATCACCATGGATAAGGATGCTGTTGTATACAACGAGGATGGTACGATCACCCTTAACTTTACAAAATAGATTTGTGTCCAACCTGCCACTTGACTTTTCTTGCTGTCATCATTGCAAATGTATACATCTGGCAGTAATTCCGCACATTTTGTAACTTCGACTGAGTGCAATATTTCAACCGGTCTTATCAAACATTTATTCTGCTTTTATCTGCGTTAAATTTACGGAAAGGACGGGAGATCTTGTATGAAAAACTTTGTTATCACAGTTGCCAGAGGATTCGGCTCCGGCGGACGTGCAATCGCCGCCAAGCTGGCGGATGAACTGAATATCCACAGCTACGACAATCGTATCCTGACGCTCGCTTCCCAGTACAGCGGTTATCCGGAACATTACTTTAAAGAGGCTGACGAGACCTTAAACGGCAGTCTGATCACGAAACAGCTTCAGGCACTGCCGAAACGCCATTCACCGACCGGTGAGTTATCGAGATTTACTTCAGATGATCGGCTCTTCGAGTACCAGAAGATCATTATTGAGAAGCTTGCCTCGTCGGAGTCCTGTGTCATCGTCGGCAAATGTGCTGATTATATCCTTAAGGACTATGACAACGTGGTCAGCATCTATGTGGAGGCACCGAGAAGCTATACCCTGCGCCGTGTCATGGAGCGCATGGATGACATTACTGTCGAGGAAGCGCACCATCTGATCACGAAAACGGACAAGTACCGCGCGGACTATTATAAGTATTACACCGGCGGCAACTACTGGACAAATCCGGTCAACTATGACCTGACCTTCAACAACGCCAGACTCGGTGACGATCGCTGCGTGAAGCTTGTTCTCGAGTGTATGAAGTTGAAATTTGGGGATGATTTCAAAGAATATATGAAGAGTATCGGAAAAGATATTTGATATGCTATTTCACTTAGTTTTGTAATACCGGCACCGGGGTCTTTCCAATCCTGTCCCCGTGCCCGGGTTCCCCGCCGCGTTCCCCTCTCTCTCGCGCGGCGGGGATATTTTATTTCTCTAAATTCTCAAAATACGCTCTCAGCTCATCCACCAGCTCACCGAACTCTTTTCCGGTCTCATCCAGTGTGATGTCCGCATATTTCTCGTAGTACGGAAGTCTCTCATTGTAGAGATCCCGGAGTGTCATGCCGTCCTTTAAGACAACACCGCGGTCCACAAGGTTTCCGAGACGTGATTCCAGATCCTCATAGCGAAGCTTCAGGTACACGATCGTCGCGGTCTCTTTGTAGTGTTCCATGGCCTTCGCCTCATAGATCACACTACCGCCCGGCGCGATCACGGACTTCTCTACATCCAGCTCCAGGTTTGCCTGCTCCTCGACACGCAGGAAACCGTCATCGCCCTCTTCCGCGATGATCTCCTTCAAAAGCTTTCCGGTCTTCTCCTGGATCACAAGATCCACATCCACGAAGGAATATCCAAGACGCTTCGCAAGCAGCACGCCGATGGTGCTCTTTCCGGACGCCGGCATTCCGATCATCAGAATATTTTTTTTCTTCATAACTTATGCCTCGCTCTTTTGTCTGTCGCTGTAATTATCTCTGGTTAACTGTTCCGTATGACTGCAGTCACTCTGCAGACTACTTCTGTCTCTTCTTATCATTCCGCGGACCGTCGGATTTCTGACTATTCGCCTTTCTGGTTTGTTCCGGCCGGGTAGTTGCTTTCTTTCCGCCGTTCACGTCTGCAGACTTTCGAACTTTCCCGGCACCTCCGGCTTTTTCCGCTGATTTTGAAGTTTTCCTGCCAGCCTTCGCACCCTTTTCCTGCTTTCTCACGCTGTACCCGAAGCTTCCCAGCTCCTCGCCCATCCCATAATATCTTCCATGGGAATAGGCTAACGGCTTCGCCATGGAAAGATGGAAGGTGTCCTTTTCATCCATGTACGCCTCGTCCACATCCACTGCCACGACATCGGCGATAAACATGTGATGGCTTCCCAGCTCTTCCACTTTCACAACACGGCACTCGATGTTCACCGGGCTCTCTTTGATCACCGGTACATCCACCACGTTCGCCTTCTCCGGAGTCAGCCCGGTCTCTTTCCACTTATCCACGTCGCGCCCGGAGCGCACGCCGCAATAGTCTGTCGCCCAGGCCATGGACTCCGTCGTCAGATTTACGACAAACTCTCCGGTCTCCTTCATCATATGGTAGGAGTGGCGTTCCGGCCGGACACTGATGGACAGCATCGGCGGATTCGTACAGATGGTTCCCGCCCATGCCACCGTAAAAATATTCGACTTTCCTTCCCGGTCGGCCACCGTCACGAGGACAGCCGGAACCGGGTACAGCATATTTCCTGGTTTAAACTGTCGTTTTCCCATCTTTACAGATCCTGCCTTTCTTCAATCGCGACCTTTCCGGCCTCTCACACCTGCAGTGTCTGCCATCCGCACTTCCTTTCAAATGCGTAACAACTGCTGCTCCCAACTTATAAATACGGCAGCCCGGTCATGACTTCTCCCGATCCGACCGTGTCAGACAACCGGGCTGCTGCAAAAAATTTACTACTGTAATGCCATCATGATCTGCGGCGCAAGCTGTTTCTTTCTGGAAACAACGCCCGGAAGCTTCACGATTCCGGTCTGTCCGCTGACGTTCTCCATATCCTCATCCTTTACATGGAACGCATTGGCAATAAGCTGCTCCGCTCCCTGTCCGGTGCAGATCAGATCTGTGGACTCTGTCAGAATGTTTGTGAGCATGAAGAACATCATGTCGATCTCATGCTGCTCTCTCTCTTTCTCCGTGTATGCGGACATTCTTGTTCTCAGATCCTTGAGCTCCACTGCATTTAAGGAGGTGATCTGGCCGATTCCGAATACGGAATTTCCTACTGTGAATCTCTTAAAATCCTGGTAGAAAATATCGCCGTCGGATTTTCCCTTCAGGTTGCTTCCTGCGGAGAACATGTCGATGGCGTACTTCTCGATATCGAGACCAGCGATCTGCGCAAGGGCGAGTCCGGCTGCCTTATCGATCGGCGTGCAGGTCGGGGAACGGAATAACAGGGTATCGGAGATGATCGCACTGCATAAGAGTCCTGCCGTTGTCTTGTCGATCTCTATGTGGTTCTCCTGGTACATCTGGTAGATGATGGTCGCGGTGCAGCCGAGGGGCTGGTTTCTGAAGAATACCGGGGACATGGTCTCAACAGTTCCGAGACGATGGTGGTCGATGATCTCGCGGATATCGGCGCTCTCCATGCCCTCTACGGCCTGGCTCTTCTCGTTGTGGTCCACAAGGATGATACTCTTTCCCTTTGCGCCTAAGAGGTTACGTCTGGAGATCATGCCGATGTACTTTCCGTCAGAATCAAGAATCGGGAAATCGCGGTGTCTCTTGCTCGCCATGATCTCGCGGATATCGTCGAGGTAATCTTCCTCAGAGAATTCGATGATGTTTTCCTTCGTCATAAAGTAGCTGATCGGCATGGACTGGTTGATCAGACGGGCTGTTGTGTAGGTGTCATACGGTGTCGTAATGACTGCACAGCCGCGCTCCTGTGCCAGTTTGCGGATCGTAAGGGATACGCCTGCGCCCTCACAAACGATAATGCAGCCTGCTTCCATCTCGATGGCGCAAAGCTGGGACTCATAACGGTTTCCGAGAATGACCAGGTCATGTTTCTCGATGTAGTTCTCCATCAGGTCCGGGTTTGCGGCCGCGATCAGGACTTTTCCGCGGTCAAAATATGCCTCAGAATCGCCGACTACCATACTTCCTTCCAGAGTATCAAGGATGTTCGCGTACTTCGTGCACGCTTTTGAGATAATGCTGCTGTCATATAAGTTCATGTAGGACTTGGTGATATCGCCGATCGTGATAACGCCCTCCAGGAGACCTTCCTCCGTCACACACGGAAGTGTGACGACGTTGTTCTCCTGCATGAGTCCCCATGCATTCTTTAAGGAAATTCCACGGGACACGCCTTTTGTCTTGCGGATCTCGATGTCCTTGACCTGCGTCTTGACGTTCTCCACGAGGCGCGGGGCCTTTAATTTAAAATAATCCAACACATACTGTGTCTCCGGGTTTACATTTCCGGCACGGCACGGCTCATAATTCTCGCCGGTAAGCTGATGCTTGAAACCAGCATAGCAGATGGCTGAGCAGATGGAATCCGTGTCAGGATTTCTGTGTCCCAGGACAAGTGTTTTTTTCAGTCCCTCAACTGCCATTGATTTTCTCCTCTCCATTCCATGCGCATATCCCCAGAAAGTTTCTCTGTCGCATTCCTTCGCAGGTTTTCCCTTTATATCCTTTTCTGGAGCTTTATGCGTTTTTCTCAGACGCACAAATGAGAATGTGTTACAATAACTTCATAGTGCGTTCATAATTTATTCATATTTGTTTTTTATACTTATTGCATAAACAAAAAGTCATTCGGCTTCGCTAACTAGACAAATTGCACATAGATTTTTCATAATTGCCCCGGTTGTCGCGACCGGGGTCTCCTCATGTTTAGGGATCTTATATGTCCGTTTATGGCGGACATTTTTCTTTATCTCCCATACAGTCAAGGCCTATGCACATCAGGCACGCTTCGTATCCTTTTCCGGCAGTAAAAAGGGAGCCCGTTTTACCGGACTCTCTCTTCTTTTATCCGAGGATCAGCTTCGCAGCTCCGTAGATCCCGGCATCGTTTCCAAGCTTTGCAAGGACGATGTCCGCTTTCTTTGTCGCCATTGGAGATAATTCATCGTGATATTTCTTGATCATGTCAGTCAGAAATGTCCCGGCTTTGGAAACGCCGCCTCCAATAATATAAGCCTGCGGATCCAGGACCATGGACAGTGTTGCAAGGACCCAGCCAAGATAATAGCAGGACTTGTTGAGGGAATCGAGCGCAAGCTCATCCCCTGCTTTTGCTGCCTCCAGCACCTTCTTCG
>ERZ780203.1925-NODE-1925-length-12906-cov-4.595129_pt1 | contig 12906 bp, 8 predicted proteins | sample MGYA00511168_ERZ780203 | MGnify/ENA primary metagenome ERZ780203 (study PRJEB29588, sample SAMEA2156577) | human gut metagenome | biome: human gut; feature: human-associated habitat; material: faeces | place: Denmark | collected 2008/2010 ...
TGACTTTTTAACAAATCAATATGCTTTTTGTGAACAAAATAAAAAATTAAAAATTATGAAACTTAAAGATTTTGATGTAAATACAAAGTATAATCATGTGTGGACTATTGAAAGAACTTTAAAGTAATTTTAGCATCAAAGCGGATTCTTATGATGCAGTAAGTGGCGAAAGGAAAGCAGCAGCAACAACTTATTACTCCGTTACTCAGTGATAAGCAGAAAAAATATCTGCATTCCAAAGGCTTATTTTGGTGCGATGGTTAAGTTACGCGGCGGAAATAAATATTTATCGCCGTCGTGATTGTCGCTTAAGCGACAATGAAATGCGCCCCAAAAGTCTGGCAGACTTTTGAGGCGCTCATTATGATAGCCCGGCTTTTTGATTATATGCGATACTTTTTCGTCTTGACGGCGACAAGCTTATTGATACGCAAAAAGGATAATACAAAGGATATGCTTATATTCAAAGTTTACATTTGCCCCATGCTTATGCTGCGAGGCGGCGATTAAAACCGAAACAGCCGCTCAATTCCGGGGGGGGGTAGCTGTTTCGGCGTTTTTCGGCAGAGGAAGCGTGATTTTCAGCTCGAAACGATGGTCTTTTGCCGTTATATTCATTTCTCCGCCGTGCCGCTGTACTATATATCGTATACTTTTCAAGCCGTATCCGTGCCGCGCCGCGTCGTCTTTTACGGTGATCGGCAGCCCGTCAGACATTTCGAGTTCGCCTTTGTAATAATTTGATATGTCCGTTTCTATCGAATTGCTGCGGTTTTTTACCGTCAGAGATATAACACGCATTTCCTTATCCTCGAGTTCGGATACGGCCTCGATTGCGTTATCTATTATATTTCCGAACAGGGAATAGATCTGCGCGGCGGAAAGCAGACCTATTTTACTGCCGTCCGCCATACATGTCAATCTGATATTTTTGCTCGCGCACAAAGTGAGCTTTTCGCACAGCACTACGTCGAGTATTTCGTTGCCGGTTCGTATGCTGTTGTCGTAGAACTGTACGGCTTCTTTGAGCTGCTCCAGCTCCGTGCCGTCCAGTTTCCCTTCGAGTTTCGCAAACAGGTGTTTAAGGTCATGACACTTTGAATTGATGTAATCTATATTTGCTTTAACGCTGGCGAACTGGGACTGCTCCTGCTTCCAAAGCTGTTTTATAACGTTCATTTCCTGCCGTGACTGATTGCGCGCATATATCTCGGTACATATAAAGAGAATGCCCAGTCCGAAAGCAATGGAGAATATTTTTATAATTATATTGAGAGCAAAACTTTCACTTTCATATAATCGCGAAACACATATCAATCCGTTAACGAACACTGTGGTTACGACGGATACTATTGCAATGTTCAGTGAAGTGAAACTGTCCTTATGCAGAAACTCTCCGCGTCTGAAAACGTATGCAAGCAGAATATAACATCCGCAGTGAAAACACAGCCAGATAAGCCAGTCATACCATACTACGACATATGAGTCATTAAAAAACGATATTGTGGTTTTATCATCTATACCGGCAATGTTCTGCAAAAGCGGATACAGCTTTGCCACAACCTGATATGTTGCTGTCCCGGAGCACCAACATAACAGCATTTCAGTCAGACTTTCCTTATAACATACGGCAATCGTTACAAGATTCAAAGTTGAAACCGCGTTATAACATAGGACGCGTGTTACAGTCGAGAAATTTTCTGTAACTTCGGTGTTAACGACGGCAATGAGATAACTAAGAAATATTCCTGAGACGATGCATCCGGCAAAGCGTAGCGCAAAGAACTTCCTTCGCTTGTGTTTCAGCATGAAAAGCAGTATGCAGAACTGGCATTGCAAAAAAAGTATAACTAGGGAAAACGCATTGTATGTGTATTTCCCAAGTATGGAAACCAGGAAATCCATCATATCTTCTTACCCGAGTAATACTCCGTAAATCGTTTTACGAATCCTTTTTTTCGCGGACGACTGATTTCAAGAATATCATTGCCGACGGTAACCGACATGCCGCTTATGTCGCTTACATGCGCGAGATTTACAAGGCAGTAATTGTTACATTTTACAAACCGTTCGTCAGACATTTTTTCTTCGACGTAACGTAGCGCCTGGTACTGACGGTAATCGCCGTCCGCCGCATGAAAAATGCAATGGTGGTTCTTTACCTCAACATACATTATATCCGACAGTTTGAGTTTTTTGAAGCCGGTTTCTATCGGAACCACTATGTCGGCTATTTTCCCTTCCGCTTCCAGCCTGTCCATGGCTTTGGCGAGTTTCAAGGCAAATTCGTAATATCCGATCGGCTTTACGATATAATCCATTGCGTCGACTTCATAACCGTTTATGGCATATTGCTGCATACTTGTCACGAAATACAGAATAACGTCCTTATCCATCTGCCGCAGTTTGTGCGCCGCAGTTATGCCGTTCATATACGGCATTTTTACGTCCATGAAAATAATGTCGTAATCGGCGGTATACTTTTCCAGAAAGACCACGGCGTTATCGAATATTTTGATTTCGAACATTTCTTTGTGTTCGGACGCGTATCTCGTCAGATATTCTTTAAGTTTTTCCGCATGTTTGATTTCGTCTTCCACGACGGCTATATTAATCATTTCTCCTCCCGTTATCGGTTCGCTTACCGATTTTATTATATCAGATAAAAAAACTTTGTCAATATGTTAAACAAAATAACCGCGCAGATTGTCGTCCTCACAGCGTAAACTGTTGCTGCCGTCGGCGTACATTGACTCCGGGTTGCGTCGTCTGAGAGTTTCATACCAATTTGCGCGGTATGGGAAACAGGTTGCGCGGTATCTGTTGAAGCGCGTTTTTTTCTGTTTTATAATGATTTCCGGACGGAAGAAAACCTGTCCGAAAATCAAATAAAAGGAGAAAATCATGAAAAGCATCACCAAAAAAATTGCCGCGCTCGTTTTAATTGCCGCGGCAGCGACAGCCTGCGTTTTCGCGCTTACCGCATGCGGGGGAGAAGCGACCGTATCCGGAGTATATCTTTCTCCAGCGAAACTGAGCTACGCCAACATGCGTCCGACGTATAACTATTATATGACGACGTTCACGCAGCAGGAGGTTACGCTGTTCGAAGACGGCACGTATTGCTTCATCGTATCTTCCTCGATGTTCTCTGCGGTAGAACTTCCTGCCGAGGGCAACGCGGCTAAAGGCAACGAGCGCGACAATTCGATCACGAAATATTACGGCACCTATACTTCCGCGCCCAACGATCTGGACGAAGACCTGCTCGACGTTACGCTTGCCGCTCCCACGCGTATCATAGTGGCATACGACGGACAGTACTACCTCGATACCGCGAACTGGAACGACGATATGGGACGGCAGGTGGTTCCCGGAACCATTGATACTTCCACTGGTCAGGTTGTCAGAGATCCGGATGCGGAACCTTGGACAGCAGAACAGTATCTTGAAACCGCAGCCTTCAATGAGACGAAAGTGCAGCTGAATATCAAACAGTACAGTTTCGCATATACGGAACTGGAATTCCCCGAATCAGAGTCTTAAGTTGAGCGGGGTAGTTTCATTATGAAAAATTATAAATTATGGAGAGGACTGACGGCGGCGTTTCTGCTTATATTCTGTCTCGTTATCTTCTTCAGCAATCTCGCATTTGTGCGCGTCGGCGATGTCAACCGCGTGCTCGGCGTGGAACCGCCTACCGTTGAGATCACGGACGATACCAATTATTATCCCAGCGAATACGGCAGCCGCGAAGAAATGCTCGTAGATCTCGAAGCGCATGTGATAAGCGTGCAGGAAGAAGGCTCGGTGCTGCTGAAAAACGACACCAACGCGCTTCCGCTCGCATCCGGTGCTTCCGTGACTCTCTTCGGCAGCGGCGCGGCAGACTCGGTGTATCACGGCGGCAGCGGCGGTCCCGTCAATTCGGGCATCAATCTGTACGACGCGATGAAAGCGGCGGGATTTGCGATTAACGACGCGGTATACGACGTCATAGATGCTGGCGATACGGCGTTCGGAAAGACGGGAGATATAGGCGAACTCGACGTGTCGGTATATACGCCGGTGCAGTCGTCATTCGACGACTACGGCGACGCGGCCATCGTCGTTCTTCGCCGCTACGGCGGAGAGGAAGGCGAACTCAACCACGGCATGGGCGACGGCGGTCTGGACGACGGCAACCGTACTCCGTGGGAAGACGGCCCCGCAGGTGTGCCCGAACTGTCGCTGCATCAGGAAGAAAAAGACCTTCTGAACATGATCAGGACGTCGGGCAAGTTCGACAAGACGATAGTGCTGGTAAACAGCGGTTACGCCATGGATTTGGGCTGGCTGGACGAATACGACGTTGACGCGTGCCTGTGGATAGGGTACCCGGGCGGCTACGGAATGACGGGCGTTGCGAATATCCTTGCGGGTCAGGCAGATCCGTCGGGCAGACTGGTAGACACGTACGCTACGGACTCGCTGTCGTCGCCTGCGATGCAGAATTCGGGCAACCGTAAGTTTACGAACCTGAGCACGCTGTACAAGAACAAGTTTACCGTATACGCGGAAGGGATATACGTAGGGTACAAGTACTACGAAACCCGGTACCAGGACTGCGTGCTGAACGTGAACAACGCGAAGAGTTCGGCGGGAATATTTGCGAGCGAAGGCGAGGAATGGAACTACGCCGACGAGATGGCGTACACGTTCGGAAGCGGAGAGTCGTATGCCGGCTTCACGCAGGAGCTTACGGCGCTGGACTGGAACCGCGAAACGCATACGGTGACGGCAACGGTAAAAGTCACGAATAACGGCGACGAGACGTACAAAGGCAAATCCAAGGACGTGGTGCAGCTGTACGTACAGCTGCCGTGGGAAGAAGGACAGGCGGAGAAATCCGCGATACAGCTGGCGGACTTCGGCAAGACGATAGAGCTTGCGTCCGGGGAAAGCGACGAAGTGGAGCTGGAGTTTTCGGACTATATCTTCGCGACGTACGACGAAAACGCGACGAACGGAGCGGATGAGAGCAAGAAAGGCTGCTACACGTTCGACGCGGGCACATACTACTTTGCGATAGGTGACAACGCGCACGACGCATTGAACAACGTGCTGGCATACCGCGAAGTGAGCGGATTGTACGATGCGGACGGAGAGAGCGTGACGGGCGACAGGAACAAGGTTCGGGCTTTCGAGCTGGAAGAGCTTGACAACACCACGTACGCGAAGTCGCAGAGGACAGGGGAAGTGGTATCCAACCGATTCGAGGACCGAGATCTGAACTACTTCATAGAGGACAAAGTGACGTATCTTACGCGCGGCGACTGGAATACGTTCCCGGAGCCTACGGAGAATTTTGCGGCCACTGACGAGATCAAGGACCTTATGGAGAACTCGCAGTACGAGAAGCCCGCTGACGCTCCCGATATTTCCGAGTTTGCTTACGGACAGGACAACGGACTGATGTTCGTAGAAATGAAAGACGTGGATTATAACGACGACGAAACGTGGAACAAGTTCATAGATCAATTGTCGATAACCGAGCTTTGCGGATTTACCGGCGACACGCGCGGAATGTCGACTGCCGTCAAGTCCGTCAATATGCCGGCTTACAGCGCGGGTAACGGTCCCGCAGGCCTGGAAACGGGCGGACTGCTGTTTAACGCCCAGATAGTGATAGCTTCAACATTCGATAAGGAACTTATTCGTCGCAGCGGCGCATTCCTTGCCGAGGAAGCTTATTATTCCGATCTGCGTCAGATTTTCGGTCCCGGCGGCAATCTGCACCGTACGCCTTACAGCGGCAGAAATGCGGAATATTACAGCGAAGACGCCGTAATGTCGTACATCTGCGGCCGCGAACAGGTGGGTGAAATGTCGCGCCGCGGTCTGGTGACCATGATGAAACATTTTGCCGGAAACGATTTCGAGACCAACCGGCACGGCGTGGCTACGTTTATGACCGAACAGACGTACCGGCAGGGGCCGCTCAAGGGAATGGAAGGCGCGCTCGCCGACGGCGGATCGCTCGGTGTGATGACGGCATACAACCGTATAGGCTGCGTACCGACCGCATGCGACTACGAAACCATGACCGAGGTTCTTCGCGGCGAATGGGGATTCCGCGGTATAAACATGACCGACTCGTCCAAGGATTCCGCGTCGTACATGTCGACGGCCGACTGCCTTTACGGCGGCAGCGAGCAATTCTGCAACGATCCGGGGCGCGTTCCCGAAGTGCGCAGCATGCTCGTCAACGACCGCGACGGTTACATCTGGTCGCGTCTGCGCGGCGCCGCAAAACATTACTTCTACTCGATGAGCCGCAGTATGCTCGTTAACGGTCTTACTGCAGATACCGTGGTGGACGACTTCATTCCCTGGTGGCAGCCTGCCTGCATAGCGTTGTGCGTTTCTATGGGCGTTCTTGCTCTTGCGTCCGGTTCGTTGTTCGCGATTTCCGTAGTTCGCATCGGTAAAAAGAGAGAAAACGCATGAAAAGAGCGTTGCAGCAGTTCGCGATTAGAAGCGCGATGAAAAACGAAAAGCGCGCAGCGGAAGTGCTCGCCGAGGCAGCGGCTGCGGGATACGAAGGTATAGAGATATGCGGTTTTCTGACGCGGAAAATCCCGCTGATCGTGCGCGGTTTTGCGGCAATGGCGGGCATGCCCATAGGCGCCTGCTGTAAACTCGACTGGCATCGGCTGATTTCGGACAGCGGACTGGCCGTCGTAAGCGTGCACGAGGATCTCGGCACGATATCGTCCAAACCCGATTTCGTCGCGGGGGAGGCGGAAAGTTTCGGAACGGATACCGTTGTCATAACGGGTATGTTTAAGTTCGATTACGGCGACGCATCGGCGGTCGAGAGACTTGCCGACGACCTCAACGCCGCGGGACGGCTCATGAAAGACCGCGGCATGCGCCTGCTGTATCACAATCACAACTGCGAGCTTTGCCGCACCGACCGCGGCCGCGCTTTCGACATAATCATAGAACGCACCGATCCGGAACTTGTGAATTTCGAGTTCGATTCGTATTGGATTGCCGAAGCCGGAGCCGATCCGCGCGTATGGATGGACAGACTTGGGCGGCGTATGAAACTGTGGCATATAAACGACCGCGGCTTCCGTGCGGCGGGTAAGACCGCGTCCATAAGAAAATCGGACGGCATGGAGCTTGGCTTCGGAAACATGCCGCTTGCAGAAATGGCGGCGAAGGCCGCGTCGTTCGGAACGGAAGCCGCGGTGCTGGAAAACCACGCCAACTGGATAGACGACGACCCCGTGCGCTCTATGCTTATAAGCGCGGCGTTCATGAACGAGAATATTAAATAGGAGAATTGCCATGTTAATGAGTTTACGAAAAACGGCTTTATTTTTTATAGTTTTTGCATTGACGCTGTGTATTGTCGTATTTGCGGCATGCACGCCCGAGAATGATTCCGAACCGGACGATGAGATTGACGATATTCTCGATCAAGAGGAATTGCCTGACGATGACTCGAATGATTCGGGATGGCCGGGCAATGCCGATATTTATTCGGTGGCAGCTATGCCTGCATTGGAAAACAGCCCTTTGAAAAATTTAACTATTTACTGGCTCGGTTCGTCAGTGACATACGGAGCCGAGGGAGAAGGCGTTTCCGATTTTATTGCCAAGCGGCACGGTTGTTTATGTATAAAAGAGGCTGTACCGGGTACTACGCTCAGAACTTCGGATAATCGCACCGATTCGTATGTCGAAAGACTTACCGACGGCGCGTCGCAGACAGATGTTCGGCCGGATTTATTCGTTTGTCAGTTATCCACGAACGATGCGCAGAACAGATTGAGCCTTTTGGGACAGCCGACGGCTGATGATATAAGAGACAGGAGCGAATTCGATATCTCGACGACATGCGGAGCCATTGAATATATAATATCTTACGTAAGCGACACATGGGGTTGTCGGATAGCTTTCTGGTCTAATCCGAACTACTCTTCCGTATACGGAAAACTTGTTGACAGAATGCGGATTATTGCGGAGAAATGGGATATTATGTTCTGGAATATGTACGATGACGTTCCGTTGCCGGAGGACGGCAGCTCTGAAGCTCAATTGTATATGACGGATAGAATCCACCCCTCAAAGGCCGGATACGGACAATGGTGGATGCCGTATTTCGAAAGAAAAATAACCGAGGGGCTCGGGATTTCCGGTTCCTGATGGCGGCTCGAACAGCCTGCGCGACGAGGTAATCAGGTTACGCGGTATCTGTTGAAACCGTCGTTCGCCTGATTTATACTGTACACGTTGACGGACGCACGGAAAATGACCGCGCTTCCGCACGAAATAAAAGGAGGAACTTATGAAAACCAAGAAATTCATCGTTGCCATACTGGCTGCGATACTTGCCGTAGGCGCTGTTTTTGCGTTCACGGCGTGCGGTCCGGAGGACGACGGAAAGGATGGCGATACGACCAACCCTTCGACCAAATCTTATCAGCTTGTCGGATCGTTTACCGACAGCCTCGGTCCTCTCGGCGACGGCTTCGAGTTCATGCTCAACCTCAACACCGACGGCACCGCGGTGCTTTCGCGCTATAATCCTTATTCGTACGATTCGTCCGATGCATCCACGAACCGTAACTTTGAGGAAAAATTTATGGAAGGTACGTGGAAAGAAGCCGAAAAGGACGGAGTCGACTGCCTGCAGATTAAGCTGGAAGTAAGAAAAGAAGACGGTACGACGTCCGACGCTTCAACGTCTTATGCTTACGATGTTGCCGGAGAGTATTCGTTCGAACTCGGATTCCCTATCGTGCCCGGTATGTCGTTTACGCGTAACGTAACGCTTAAAGGCGGCGAAACCAAGAAGTATGCCGACGCCAACGCGTTTATCAAGGGAACCTGCAAGACGTTCACGGCTCCCGAGTCAATAGCGACGTTCGAAGACGAAGAGAAGGGCGGCACCGCATACGTGCAGAAAGACGGCACCGTGTTGCTGTACAGCGGATATACCGAATTTGCGACCGGTACATACTATAAAACTGCGGACGACTTCGGAATTATTATCGAGGGCGAGGAAGTAGAGGTAACCGTAAATGGAAACAAGGCGTCGTTCACGTCTATATACAGCATGGGCGGCGGATATGACGTCGAGTACACTTATGTCTGTGACGATATTTCCGTGATTCCGAATAAGGCTAAGGATGACGAGGGCGGTGAAGAAGAAACAGGCGAAGTATACACGGCTACTATGCACGAAAGTTTTTACGGGCAGGAGGCAGAGGTTACTTATACTCTTACTCTGATTGACGCAACCAATTATAAAATTACGGCTGTAGCCGGTCAAATGTCTCTCGCGACCATGACCGGAACCTATACAAAGGATGGCAACACAGTTACATTGGTTGCTGGAAATACCGAAGGCAGTACAATTTCTTCGTTGGTTAATGGAAAGCTTAATTGGACGCTCGGTAACGACGGCACCATGACGCCGGTTGCCGCAGCGGAATAAATCATCATCGTTGGCGCCGGAAACGGGCGGCAGTATAAACGGCCGCCCGTTCGGCGTATATAAGGAGAAAAAGATGAAAAAGAAGGTTAAAGCGGCGGCGGCATTGCTGCTGGCTGCGGTGCTCGTATTTTCCGCGGTATGTCTGTTTTCTGCCTGCGGCGACGAACCGCCCGCCGACACGACGGAACCGACAGTTCCCGAGACCGGGTATCCGGAAAAGACCGATCTTCTGTACGGCGACGCGCTCGAGCCGTATAAAAAAACCGATTTTACGGCGTCGTGGATATGGACGGAAAGCACTTCCGAGGATTCTTACGTCGCTTTCCGTAAGACGTTCGAGCTGAGCGAGGCTCCGGGTGAAACCGTCGCGTACGTTTCCGCCGAGTCCAAGTATTTTATGTGGGTAAACGGCAGGCTTACCGTATACGACGGCAGCGTGAAGCGCGGTCTCACGCCTTACGACTCTTATTACGATACCGTGCCGGTGGATAATCTCAAGGCAGGTAAAAACACGCTCGCGTTCCTCGTGCCTTACAACGGCAGATCGGGCGATTCGTCGATAGACGGTTCGATCGCGCTCGGAGAAGGCGAAGTGCAGGGAGGATTGCTGTTCGAGATGAAAGCCGGCGACACGGTGATCAAGTCCGATCACACGTTCAAAGTCCGTCGTTTGACCGAATACAAAAACCGTATGCTGCTCGGGGCGGATTATCCGGATTATAAACTGCCGTCCATGATTGCGGAGCGCAACGTCTGGTACGACGCCCGCGACAGCGTGGGAGACTACACCGCCGAGGCATTCGACGATTCGGGCTGGGACGACGCAACGTTGATTGCAAAACCCGGCGCTTTGCCGTTCGGAGATCTGTACGAATCCCAGACCCCGCTCGTTGCTTTCGGCGACATAACCGAACTCGACGACGCGGCGGATATCATCGGCAAGACGCTATCCGAGAATACGACCATAACGGTCGATTTGCCCGAGAATATGCAGTTTTCGGCTTACTTCGAGCTGGATGCGCCTGCCGGCAAAAAACTCACGTATTATACGGATACGTACAATATCGGCGGCACGACCGCGACGACGTTCAAAGACACGTACGTTACGCGCGAGGGCGCGCAGGCCTACGAAAGCTACCCCTGGCGCTCCGGTTCGAAACTTATAATAGAAGCTGAGTCGGGCGTGAAGTTCACGAAAATAGGGTACAGACCGAGCGGCTATGCAAGCGAGATAACCGGCGTGTTCGACAGCTCCGACGACGAGCTGAATACGCTGTGGGAAAAATGCGCGAACACTCTGAAAATCTGTATGCGCGATTCGTATATGGACTGTCCGGAGCGCGAACGCGGGCCGTATATGGGCGACGCGACCAACGAAATGGACATCACCTATTACGCCATGGATACCGATTCGCTCGCGCTGATCAAGAAAAGCATTCTCGCGTGCGTGGGTTGGACCGGCAAGGATAACCTGATTCCCAGCCGCGCGCCGAGCAACAAACCGCACGAGATTCCGGCGCAGAGCCTTGCGTTTTCGACTGCCGTATATAAGTACCTTATGCAGACGGGCGACGAGGACACCGTGCGCGCGTATTATACCGCGCTGATCAATTATCTCAAGGTCTGGACAACGGGAAGCGACGGTATGCCCGAATACCGCGCCGGCGAATGGACTTGGACGGACTGGGGTTCCGGAGCCGATACGGAGCTGCTGCAGGTGTGCTGGTATTATTATGCCGCAAACAGCGCGTCGAAAATGGCGGCCGCGCTCGGAATTACCGCCGACAACACATTCCTGTCCGAACGCATGGCGGGCATGAAGTCGTCGTTTGACGGACTGTACAGAAAGCCGGACGGATTCCGGAGCGGCGACAATCTCGACGACCGCGCCAACGCGCTCGCCGTACTGAGCGGACTTGCCGACGCCGAGGATTATCCCGTCGTTACTTCCGTCCTTTCTTCCGTCCGTCAGGCCAGTCCGTTTATGGAAAGATTCGTGCTCGAAGCGCTTTGCGAAATGGGCGAATACGAGCTTGCCTCAGATCGTATGAAGGCGCGCTACGGCGAGATGATCGAGTCCGATTATACCACTATATGGGAACTGTTCGACGGTCTTGACGGCGGTACTCCCAATCACGGCTGGTCGTGCGGGCCGCTTATGATAATGTCCGAATATCTCGGCGGCATATCGCCGACGTCAGCGGGATACGAATCGTACGAAATTGCGCCGCAGGCGCTGTTCGATACGCTGTCCGTCGGCTGCGATACGGTCAGGGGCAGAATAGAAATGAAATACGTCCGCTCGGCCGATTCGACGGTATTTACGCTGAAAACCATCGACGCCGACTGCACCGTGCGCATTCCGCTTGAGTTCGGCACCGAGATAAGCGGGACGGGCTTCGAGAACAAGGGAGTCGAAGACGACTGCACCGTACTGGAAATCACGGAAGCGGGCGCTTACACGCTTACCGTAAAATAACATGGAGAAAATATGAAACTGTTTTCAAAAAAACCTTGGCTCATTACTACCATAGTGTTCGGCGTCCTCGCCGTCGTTATGGCAGTCGCACTTGCCGTGGGTACTTATTATCAGGAGATAATCAATGTTTTTCTTGACGCACAGACGCAGATAATTGTACCCGAAGAGGGCGCGACGATATATTATTGGACGGATTACGACGACGAAGAGGAACTCGTGGCTCACGGCAAAGAAGTCTGCCGCGACATAGAAGGCGAAGGCGCGGCGCTGCTGCTCAACAAGGACGATACGCTGCCGCTTGCTAAAGGGACCAAAATCAGTTGCTTCTCCCAGTCGTCGGTAGATCCGATATATGCCGGCACCGGCTCGGCAAGCGTCGCGGGGACAGAGGTGACGACTCTGGTGTCGGCGCTGAATTCGTCGTTCGGCGAAGGCAGCGTAAACACCGATCTCGTAAAATTCTATACGACGTCGGGCTATAAACGCGTGAATGCGTCGCTGTCCGGAGGCAAATCGGAAGACTATCGTATCAACGAAGTTCCTTGGGACAAGTACACCGACTCGCTGAAGAACACGTTCGCGTCCTACGGCGACGTCGCGCTCGTGGTGCTTGCCCGTTCGGGCGGCGAGGGGTCGGATCTGCCTTCCGGCATACCGTCAATATCGGAGTACATGACGGACGGCGACTATCTCCGTTTGTGCCGGGAAGAAATGGATTTGCTTTCCAATCTCGAATCGCTGAAAACTCAGGGAGTTTTCAAAAAGATAGTCGTGTTGATCAATACGGCGAATATTATGCAGCTGGATTTCATCGACGATTACGGTATAGATGCGGCGCTGTGGGTCGGCAACGTCGGGGCTACCGGCATGGATGCCGTAGCGGACATACTGTGCGGGGACATAGTGCCGTCGGGCAGGATAGTGGATACGTTCC
>ERZ780203.1927-NODE-1927-length-12889-cov-10.376812_pt1 | contig 12889 bp, 10 predicted proteins | sample MGYA00511168_ERZ780203 | MGnify/ENA primary metagenome ERZ780203 (study PRJEB29588, sample SAMEA2156577) | human gut metagenome | biome: human gut; feature: human-associated habitat; material: faeces | place: Denmark | collected 2008/2010 ...
TTGTAAGCAGGAAGAAAAAGTACAACAGATAATTGAATAGCGTTCCCTTGCTCCATCTTCCGAGCAAGACAAAAGCGTCGTAGCAATACGGCGCTTTTTGTTACCCGGAAGTGACAAACAGCAGCTTTTGAATGGTTGGCGGTAAAGGTTACCGCCGTCAAAACAAAGCCGCTCATATCGAAAGAAAACGCCCAAAATCGCCCCGAAACTATACAGCGGGGTCAGGTTTTGGGTGTTTCTGCGTTTCGGGAGCAAATCGGCAATTCGGCAAGGATTGCACTTCACCTTACTCCTACACATTTCCGTATTCTTCCAATAATGTACCGTGTAAAGAATCGCTATTTTTGTATGCCCTATTGACAAAAGCGAAGATTAATGATATACCATATTTTAGTAACATGGGTGGTGAATTGAGGAAATGCCACTGTGGCGGGAATTATGTGTGAATACTTTTCAATTTTCTGTCACAGTATGATGCCGCCTCCTGTCCACTGTCCAAATTTGAAAGGGGTATAGATATGAAAGCACGTATGTCACGCAAATTTTTCTGTCTTCTGCTGACAGTAGTGATGGTATGCACCCTACTGCCAATCATTGCGCTGGCGGCTGAACCAAGCGGTAGCATTGAGAATGCTGGTATTACTCATGCTGGCGGCTACTTGAAAAATGCTGTTTCCGTTGAACTGAAAGACGTTACCTTCGCTGAGAGCGTTGCGGTTAAACTATACAGCGGCGATACTCTGCTGACCACGGCTACTTGCAGGGAGTAAATCCCGGCAGCTATGGTTTCCTGACCTGCTGCATCGCAACCGAGACTGCTGACGAGTACTGGGCACTGACCCCCTGGACTCCCAAGGACGATGTTGTCCCCGACAAAGCTGTCCTGTTTGTCGATGGACACGAACTGGGTACGAAGACCTTCACGCTTGATACCGATGAGTGGGCAGCCCTGCCCGGCACGGTGCCCCCCTGCAGCATCGAGCGCGCTGCCATTACTCATGATAACGGTGTCCTGAAGAACGCTGTGTCTGTTGATCTGAAGAATGTTAACTTTGAGTCCAGCGTACAGGTGCAGCTGTACAGTGATGAGACCCTGCTGACCACTGCTACGTTGAATACTGATAAGCTGGGAGCTGGTTCGTATTCTTTCCTGACCTGCTGCATCGCTACCGAGACTGCTGACGAGTACTGGTCACTGACCCCCTGGACTCCCAAAGATGATGTTGTCCCCAATAAAGTCGTGCTGTTTGTGGATGACAACGAAATGGACACTATGGAATTCACTCTGGATGCTGCAGAGTGGAAAGCCCTGCCCGGCACGGTGCTCCCCTCCAGCAACGTGACCAACGGCACCACCAGCAATAATGACAAGCTGGACAATGTCCCCCAGACCGGTGACACAAGCAACCTTGTTTTGTGGATTGCCCTGTTGTTCGTCAGCGGCGGTGCAGCCATTGGTACAACGGTTGTAAGCGGGAAGAAAAAGTACAACAAGTAAGAGAACAGCTTAACCTATGCGGCGGCTACCGGGAACGGTAGCCGCCGCTCACAAAAAGTTTACAAAAATTCTTTCGTGCAAACGGCAAAAAAGTTCCCAGTTGATTATTGAGGGGGTTAATAAATGAGCCTTCTCGCTGCCTACCTATTGAGGGGCAAATTGAAAACTGAATGACCGTCCGAGTGGGATATGACCTTGCGATGAACTCTCCCGATGGAGAGCAATCGAGACAACGCTGCGGGGAGATTCCGAGGCAGGCACAGAAAAACGACATTCGGAAAAAACGGCAAACAATCCGCAAATTTTTCAAGAAACAGTTCCGTTTTACACCCGTGATTTCTCCTATTTGTGAGGAAGTCGTTTGACGGTCAAGACTGTAATTTTTCGCAGATTTCTTTTTGTGGGAGCGCCAAACGGCCTCCGCATCGTCTGCGGCGTTTCTATTAGAAAATCCGTGAATTCTGCCGGTCTTGAACAGGACTTTTTCCAGCAAAAACAGGCCTTTTACTTATGCTGTGATTACCGGTACCATGACCCAAAATGCGATTACGATTAAAGCGGATGGGGGAAAAACGGAGTTGGTGACACTTTTCAATGTGGACATTCAAATGAGCAGCGACTCTGCAATCAAAACGACAGGGCAGGGTGCGGTAACGCTGGAATTGAATGGCACAAATATAGCGAAAAGCAATACCGGCGGTGCCGGTATTCAGAAGATGAATACAGATTGGCTCGTTATTCAGGATAATAGCACGCCTGACGGCAGTTTGACTGCCGCAGGAGGGGACTACACGCAGGCATCGGAGGCAGTTAAGAGGTGCCGATACAAATACCTTTTCTTCCATTGGATGTACCTCCATATCTTCTGGGTCTTGATCCGACCCTGTATTTCGACAGGTCCCACCTGTCAAAATACATATTACAACTTGCCAAAATAAAAAAGTTGGGAAAAGCTCTTGACAAAATCGAACAAAATGATATAATGAACAAGTCGCCGGTTGAGGGACTCATTTGCGAGTGTGCTGGAATAGGCAGACAGGCAAGCTTGAGGTGCTTGTGTTCGATTGGACGTGTGGGTTCAAGTCCCATCACTCGCACCATCCCTCTCCTGCGGTGAAAAAAAGAAGAACGGATATGCGCGAGTGGTGGAATTGGCAGACTCGCTAGATTCAGGTTCTAGTGCTCATTACGGGCGTGCGGGTTCAAGTCCCGCCTCGCGCACCAAGGTTCCGCTGTAATTTTGATAAAATTACAGCGGAATTTTTTTCTATTTATTGCTTGGCAGGCTGCATGATGATAGAATAATCTTGACCAATCGGGATTTGAGGTGGAAATATGGCATCAAGCAAGGAATACTTAGAATTTATTTTAGGGCAGCTATCTGAGTTAGAAGAAATTACTTATCGAGCTATGATGGGAGAATTTATTATTTATTATCGTGGCAAGATTGCAGGCGGTATCTATGATGATAGATTACTTGTTAAACCAGTAAAATCAGCAATTAGTTATATGCCGACAGCTCCGTATGAATTACCCTATGAAGGAGCAAAAGAGATGCTGTTGGTAAATGAAGTTGATAATAAGAGATTTTTGACAGGCTTGTTTCATGCGATGTGTGATGAACTGCCAGCCCAAAAGCCGAAAAAGAAAAAATAAACAACTTCCAATTTGTCGAACTGATAAAATCCCTTTAGAAACCAATAGATCGGCGTTTGTTTGTAAGGATAGTGAAATATGGAGATCACAGCTTTAGATATTGTAAATAAAGCAATAGAACTCGGCTTTGACAAGTGCGGTATTATTCCGGTTCAAATGATGCGTAATTATGAGGTGAGACTCGAAGAGCGCATGGAGCACTTTCCGTAAACGAAGGATAAATATGAGTCGTTTAGAAGTTTTGCACACTTACAAAACGATTACTCTTTGGCAAAGGCAATTGTCGTTGTGTCATTTTGGTATGGGAAATACTATATTCCAAACAATCTGCAAAATTATGTTGCAAAATACTATTTGACAGATGGAAGAAGAAATCCAAATTCAGAAGGATATCAAACCAGCACACGTTTTGAAAAATATCTTATGGATTGTGGTTTTCAAACAGCAACTGACCGTGATTTTGGTATTACTGCGCTGCGGTGGGCAGGAATGAAGGCAGGAATCGGAATCATACGCAAAAACAATTTTTTCTACACGGAAAAAGGCTCTTATCAATATCTGGAAGCTTTTTTGATTGACCAGCCGTTGCAATATATACCGCTACCATCGACTGCACCAACTGCACCTTCTTCCACAATGGTACGCAGGTCAGCGGTGAAGCACTGGACAACTACTTTAATTTGTCTGGCGCTTACACCGATCACATCACCATCCACTGATGGCTGTAAAAGCGCTTGAAAGTCAACAAAAAGGACCTCTCCGCCGCATGACGGAGAGGTCCTTTTTTGTTTCGTCGCTCACCCCTCCTGCTGGGGCAGGATGGGGAAACGAAGGGTCACGGAGAAGAGACCGCCCTGAGTCCGGTGGGAGATGCTGCCGTCCATGGCACCCATGACGTCCTCGCAGATGGCCAGCCCGTAGCCGCTGTCGGCTGCGGCGGTCTTTACGGTCTTGCGGAGAATGGCGTTGCGCTCCTCCAGCACCAGATATCCCTCGGCGGCAGAGACGGTGAGAACCACGGGCTTTTCCGGGGCGCCGTGCTTGGCGATGTTGGAGCAAATGTTGTCGATCAGGCGCATCAGCAGAGTGACGTTGGCCCGCATCCGGAAGGGCTGGGAGACGAAGCTGGTGTACTCCAGCCGGAAGCGGTTGCTGGTCAGGAAGTTGGTGATGTTGGAGATCACCTGCCGCAGCAGCTCCTGCCCGTCGTAGGTATCCAGCGGCAGGGTGCGGCAATTCTCCTCGAAGGTGAAGAGATCGTCGGTGAGACGGCGGATGTGGTTGGTCTTTTCCAGCGCCCGGTCGATGAACAGCTGGGCGCTCTCCTGACTGCCTGCGTAGCCCTTGGAGAGAAGCTCCAGATAGCCGATGACCACCGTCAGAGGCGTCCGGATATCGTGGGCGATGGATTTGACGAACTGCTCCTTCTGTTTGAGCTTGGCGTCCTCCGTCAGCAGCAGCAGCTGGATGGTGTCCCCCAGATGGTTGATGTTGGCCGCCAGCGTGGACAGCTCCGTTTTGTAGCGGATGGGGATCTGCTGGCTGAAATTCTTGTTGCACAGGGAGGAGACGTTCTGCTCCATCTCACCGATGTACCGGATGTACTTTTGGAAGAGAAGGAAGAAGGCCGTCACGAAGGAAGCTACGAACAGCATACCGCAGATGGCCTTTCGCAGGGAGGTATAGGCCTGATCGAAATAGCCGCTGAAATAGACCTTGCAGGTCTCGTCCTCCAGTTGCAATTGGTACTCATAGGTGGGGAGAACCTTGGAGCCCCAGAAGAAGGTCTGGCTGTCCTCCTCGGTGTAGGTCATATTGTAGGAGACGAAGGAGTTGTAGCACAGGCCCTCATTCTGTCGGATGACCATGAGGGAGACATAGTGGTATTTGTCGTTCCATTGGGTGAAGGGCTTGCCGTCGGTGCTGACAATATGGTTTTCTGTGGCAAAATCCTGGAGGTCTGCAAAATGCTCGTCGGACAGGCGCTGGAACACCTCCGGCTGCATGGCGTAGTATTGGAAAAAAGCCTTGAGGGCCCCGTTGGCGGCGGTGTACACCACGGCGCTGATGGCGGCGGCCAGCAGGATCCCCAGCAGGATGCGGGTGCTGAGCCGGTGAAACAGTTTATTCAATATAGTAGCCCTTTCCCCATGCGGTTTTCAGGATGGTGGGATGCTTGCAGTCCTGCTCCAGCTTGCGCCGCAGCTTATAGATGTGGACCATGACGATGTTGTTGGCGCTGTAACTGTACGGCTCTGTCCAGATGGCCTCGTAGATCTCCGAAATGGACAGCACCTGTCCCCGACGCTTGAGAAAGAGGTGGAGAATTTCATACTCCGTGTAGGACAGCTTGACGGTCTGACCGTTGACAATGACCTCGTTGTCCATGCCCAGCACCAGCTGCTCCTTCTCCGGCTCTGTGTGCCCCGGCCCCTGATAGACGGTGTAGCGCCGCAGCAGGGAGCGGACCCGTGCAATGAGCTCCGCCGCCGAAAAGGGCTTGCAGAGATAGTCGTCGCCCCCAGCTATCAGGGCCGCCACCTTTTCCGTCTCCCCGGACATGGCGGAGAGAAACAGAATGGGGGCATAGCTGCTCTGCCGGATGAGGCGGCAGGTGTCGAAGCCGTTCAGGCCCTCCATCATGATATCCAGAATGATCAGCTCCACAGTGCCGTCCAGCCGCTCCAGCGCCTCTTCGCCGCTTCCGGCCACCGCCGTGTCGTAGCCCTCGCCCTCCAGCAGCAGCTGGATGATCTGGGTGATGTCTCTGTCGTCATCGACGATCAAAATTTTCCCTGCCATAGTCCACCGCTCCTCTGTTGATCGTGCCGGGTTTTGGTACATTATCTCATAGAACTTTGGTGAAAAGACCGGACGTTAAGAAATGTAAGATTTGCATGAAAATCATTATGATTCTTACGCTTCCCCCGACGGGGCGGAAAAACGTCTTATAATCAGTATAGACCTCGTACCCCGCAATATCAACCATGAAGAGAGGAAAAAGCATGAGAAAGAGCAGATTTGTAACCAAAATTTTGGCGACTGTCCTATGCATCGCAATGCTCATCCCCCTGGCGGTCACCACAAACGCTGCCGAGACCGGCAGCGACTCAGCGGCATTTACGAGCATCAGCACCACACGCCTGTCCATGACGGATCAGCGTGAGGTCACCCTGTCCTTCAACCTGGGCTACAAGCCTGAGGCCGCCAATCTGGAGTGGACCTTCGGCGGCGATCCTCTGGACGAGTGGCGCAACTGGGAGGACGAGGAGAATGGCGGTGAGCCCGTGTTCACCGTGAAGGACCTGACCATTGCCGAAAACGGCGACGTGTCGGCAGTCCTCAGTGTGGATTACCTGTTTGACGGCGATGACGCCGCCTACTGGCGTCCCTGGTACGCCTACCGTGGTTTGTATGAGCTGAAGGTGACGGATAAGTCCACCGGCAAGAGCGCCAGCCAAACCATGCGCTATGAGGTCTACGATTCCTACACCCCCTATGACGAGCTGGACAGCAAGATCAAGGACATCATGGACCACCAGACCAACAATCTGTATATGTCCTATGAATCCACGGGCCTTTCCACCGACGGCAAGGACATCATGGAGGTCATCGTGGCACGGGACAAGGCCGTGGTGGACAACTACATGACCCTGCTGCAGCGGGCTCAGACCGATCCTGAGGCCGTGGCCGCCGATGTGAAGTCCGGCAAGCTGGCGGACTATCAGATCCCCGTCTACATCACCAACATCCACCCCAATGAGTGCCCCGCCGTGGACCAGCAGATCGAGTTCCTGAAGGCCATCGCCACGGAGGAGACCATCTCCTATAAGAACGCCGACAACGAGACCTGCACCTATAACGTCAAAGACGTGCTGAACGACGTGTTCTTCATCATCCGTCCCACCGAGAACCCCTATGCACTGGAGCACTATCAGCGTGGCAACTCCGAGGACTTTGACCTGAACCGTGACAGCACCTATCAGACCCAGATCGAGTCTCAGGTAGCCACGGCGGATCTGGTGAAGTGGAAGCCCGTCACGCTGGTGGAGCTGCACGGCTTCATCTACTATGCCCGCACCCAGCTGCAGATCGAGCCCTGCACGCCTCCCCACGAGCCCAATCTGGAGTACGACCTGTTCATGAACTACGCCCTGCAGGGCGCACGGGCGTTCGGCGACGTGGCCTCCATGAACTCCATCTACAATTCCTCCAGCGAGTACGCCAAGGAGAATGGCGCCACCGAGGATAACAAGCCCTGGTACGACATCGCTCTGGAGTCCGGCTTTGATCCCGCTACCGGCCGCTTCGAGTATCCCTCCGACGATATGTCCACCAACTACACCCCCACCTATGCGCTGTTCCACGGCACCATCGGCTACACGGTGGAGTGCGGCGAGAACAACGAAGCCTCCGTCACCATGGGTAAGTACGGCCTCATCGGCCATACCGCCTACGTGGCCGAGAACAAGGACGACCTGTACCTGAACCAGCTGGAGTTCTTCCGGCGGGCGCTGAACAACGAGGAGTCCCCGGAGACCGAGAAGTGGTTCGTTACCCAGGACAATCAGGTGGAGGCCAACTTCCGTGAAAAGGACGAGTACGGTAAGTTCTATCCGGAGTACTACGTCATTCCCACCGATGCTGATTCCCAGCGGGATATCGCCGACGCCTACTTCATGCAGGAGTACTTCATCCGCAACGGCGTGCAGGTGGAGAAGCTCACCGAGGACGTGGCGGTGGACGGTGTGACCTATAAGGCCGGCGCCTTCGTCATCGATATGCACCAGATCAGCCGCAGCTTTGCCAACGCCGTTCTGTATAAGGGCAAGATCGTGAAGAACTGGACGGGGCTTTACAGTGAGTCCGTCACCAACTTCCCGGAGCTGCGTGGCTTTGACTGTACCGCCATCACCAAGGCCGGTGTGTTCGAGGGTAAGACCGCCGATGCCAACACCGTGGAGTACGGCACGGCATGGGTCACCACCTACGGAAACACCGCCACCGTTATCAGCAACAACGGTCTGGCCGCCGTCAACGCCGTCAATGACCTGCTGGCCAAGGGCGTCACCGTGGGTTTCATCACTGAGGCCGGCGATCATTACAGCAAGGGCGACTTCGTCATCGACCACAAGGATGCCGGTCAGATCGACGACCAGTACGTCATCGAGATTACCCATGTGGCGGATGTGCCCAAGGCCAAGGTCATCACCGAGCCTAAGGTCTATGTGGACGACGACCACTTTGACCGCTTCGCCTTCAGCCGCCAGATGAACTTCAAGACCACCAGCGATGTTTCCGAGGCCAACGTGGTGTTCTCCAGCAACGAGCCGGAGGAGGACGTGCAGGCTGCGGTGAAGGCGGGCCTGCCCTTCGTGGGCGCCAGCGCCAACATCCTGGAGTACGCCAAGGCCACCATCCCCGGCTTCGACTTCGACATCCAGTGGATCATCGAGGAGGGAATGTACGGCCCCGAGGAGGTCTATAACGACTACGAGGCCCTATTCAACGTGGAGTATGCCGACAGCCTCATCACTGCCAGCTATGCCGCCGACGGCGACTTTACCACCTACACCAAGGGCGGCTCCATCATTTCCGCTTACCCGGAGGAGGCCACCGTGCTCATGCGGGCCAGCAGCGAGGATGACTTCTACAAGGCCGGCTGGTGGAACGGCATCGACGATCCCGAGGCGGGCCTGAAGGGCCATGCCGTGGCCATCGACTATCGGGCCAACGGGCTGGATATGACGGTGTTCTGCACCAGCATCACCAACAAGGCCCACCAGACCGACGACTACCGTCTGGCTACCAACGCCATTTACAGTAAGCTCTTGGGTACCGACTTCAACGTGGAGTCCGGCGAGATCCCTGAGCCCACCCCCAACCCGGATACCAAGCCCGATACCGGCAAGGATACCCAGTCTCCGGAGACCGGCGACGGTATGACCGTTACCGTGTGGGTCATGGCAGCGACCCTGTCTGTGGCCGCTGTGCTGGTGCTCTCCGCCAAGAAGCGTGCGGATTGATCTTCTTCCCAAATAGCCACATAACCTGAAAACAGCCCCCTCCGCCTTACAGGCGGAGGAGGCTGCTTTTTCGGCGGGTTGCCGGAAATGGGAAAATGTGGTATGATACTAAAAAACATTTTCCCCGGAGGTGCGTTATGACCCAACTGCAAGGCTTTTTTGAGAAGAACTTCACCCTGTCCCCGGACTACTGCGGGGCATCGGCCCGGATGTCGCCGCTGGCGGCCTTCACCATGTTTCAGGCCATTGCCGCAGAACACGCCGAGCGCATCGGCGTAGGCGGTGCAGCCATGGCCCGGCGTGGTGACTTCTGGCTGACGCTCCACAGCCGGGTGGACTTTTTCCGGTGGCCTGCTCTGGCGCAGGAGGTGACGGCGGCCACATGGCCGGAGCACTGCGAGGGGAGATCCCTGCGCTGCTTCCGCAGCTACAGCCTGCGGCAGGGAGATCAGCTGCTGGCGCTGGGCCGCACCCAGTGGGCGGTGCTGGGGGAGAAGGGGCGGCTCATTCCCTTTGCCCAGTCTGGCTTCCCGGAGGATTTCCCCTTTGTGGAGCGGGAGGGCATCACGGAGGCCCCTGCCCGGTTCCGGGACGACCTGCTGCCGGAGGAGCTGGTGCAGCGGCATACGGTGCGCTCCACGGACATCGACATGGGCCGCCACATGAACAATGTGGCCTATGTGCGGCTGTTGCTGGACTGCTTCCCGGCCAGCGTGCTGGCAGGCGGGGAAATCGCCTCCATGGAGATCCACTATGCCGCTCCCTGCTTCGAGGGGGAGGAACTGTCGGTTCTTTGCCGCCGGGAGGGCAGCATCTGTCGCATGGCGGTGCGGAAGCCCGACGGCAAGACCGCCGTACTGGCTGCCGTCCGCTTTCACGAAAAGTAAGTGAGCATACAAAAGCCCCGCAGGAAACGCTTCCGTTTCCTGCGGGGGCTTTTTGCTTATCCGAACACGTGGAGGATGACGCACAGCAGGATCAGGCACAGACCCAGACACGCCATCAGCAGGGCAAAGGAGAGACTTCCCTCCATCCGCTGGAAGGCGTCCAGCACAGTGCCTACGTGATCCGCCGTCTCCTCTTGGGAGTACTTGCTGTTGTGGGACATGGCCCGCACCACGGAGCTATGGGGCGAGCGGCGCACGTGGTCACGGGTATCCCGCAGCAGAGTGCGGCGCATCACCAGCACCAGTAGATCCAGCAGGTCGCACACCATCCGGCACAGGGTCATCAGCACCCGGATGAGCCACCGGAAGAGGGGCTTGTAGACGCTCTCCTCCAAGCTGAGCCATGCCGGCCAAAGGGAGCGGTAGCGAATCTCGCCGTCCCGACGCTCCGTGAGAAGGGGCCGGATCAGCAGGAAGTATACCAGCATACCGATGGACAGGGAGATGACCACGCCCTTGAGGTTCGCCCAAGCCAGATAGTGGACGGCATGGGAGAAACCATGACCGCCGGTGAAGGAGAGGGTAGCGGGGGGAGCTTCTCCGACAGCCCATGGGGCAGCAGACCCAGCATCGGCAGCGGTATCGCTGCCAGCATCAGCGCCGCCACGGAGAGGGGCGTTCCCCAGCGCCGGGAGGCGGCGTGGGCATCTGCCGGGGCCTTCTGCCAGAATACCGCCACATAGATCTTGGTGAGATAGGCCACCGTCAATCCGCCGGACAGCAGGAACAGCCACTCCACCGCCGTGATGGCGGAGCTGCCGGTCTCCACCGCCAGCTCCACCACAGCCTCGTGGACCAGCGTTTTGCTGATGTAGCCCAGAAAGCCGGGGATACCGGCCAAGGAGCAGGCTCCGCACAGGAACAGACCGTGGAGCAGGGGCTTGCCCCGCCCGAAGCCACGGATGCGGTTCAGATCCAGCTGGTGGGTGTTGTAATACACCACACCGGCAAAGAGAAAGAGGGTCAGCTTCACCAGCGAGTGGTTCAGCATATACAGCACCGTACCGTGGGCGGCCAGTGCGTTGTGCTCCCCCAGCAGGGTCAGCATGGACACGCCCACCAGAATGAACCCGATCTGGGACAGGGAGGAGCAGGCCAGAATGTACTTGAGGTTGGTGGAGAACACCGCCATCACAGCGCCCAGCACCATGGTGATGCAGCCCAGTATCAGCACCAGAACGCCCCAGCTGCGGCTGCCCGGCAGCAGGTAGACGGTGACGACCAGAATACCGAAAATACCCGCCTTAGTCAGCACACCCGACAGCAGAGCGCTGGCGGGGGCCGGGGCTACCGGGTGGGCCTTGGGCAGCCAGATGTGCAGCGGGAATACGCCCGCCTTGGCGGCGAAGCCGAAGAACACGCACAGAGCCGCCCACCACAGGGACGTGCGGTCCGTCACGGCGGCGCAGGCCGCCTTCAGCGCCGACAGCATCAGCGTCCCCGTCAGATGCTGGAGCAGGAACAGGCCCATCAGCGTCACCAGACCGCCCAGAACGGCGATGGTCAGATAGGTCTTTCCGGCGTCCAGCGCCTCCGGCGTCTCCTCCTGCACCACCCACACATAGGAACCGAGGCTCATAAGCTCGAAGAACAGGAAGGTGGTCTTGAGATCCGCCGACAGGAACACGCCTAGCGTAAAGCTCAGGCAAATGAGGAAGAAGAAATAGTACCGCCGCAGATGACGATGGCCCCGGAAATACTGGGGCGACAGCATGGCGCAGATGAGCCACATGAAGCACACCACCAGCCCATAGAGCCGCTGGAAGCCGCCAAAGGTGAAGGACAGCCCCACCACGGGGGAGACGATGACTGTCCCTACCGGCAGACGGCACAGGGCCAGCATGGCCCCCAGCACCAGCAGCGCCGTGGCGATGACCAGCTCTCCGACCCACTGAGCGGAGAGCTCCCTCCGCCGTGGGATAGCGATGCCGACAGCCATGACGGCGGGCAGCATAAACAGGATCAGCAGATAGAAGGTCGTCACAGTGTCACCGCCTCTCGGATCAGATCCAGCAGCCCCTGGGGCATCAGACCCATCAGCAGGCAAGCCGCCGCCAGCACCACCATGGGTACCAGCATCTGCCACCCCGCCTCATGGACGGAGCCCTCCGGAATGGCCGGAGCGCTGTGCCGGGGGAACCATGCCCGGACCGCGATCTGGAACATATAGATAGCCGTCAGCAGCGCCGACACCAGCAGCACGCCGAAGCCGATGATGGGCAGGGGCTGATAGGTGTCCACCGCCGCCAGAGCGATGTACCACTTGCTGACAAAGCCGTTGAAGGGGGGGACGCCCGTCAGGGCGCAGGCCGCCACCGTGTAGCACACGAAGGTCACAGGCATCCGCTTGCCCAGCCCCTCCAGCTGATGGACGTACTCCCGGTGACTGTAATGCAGCACGGCTCCGGCGGTGAAGAAGGCCAGGATCTTCACCACGGAGTGGACGATGAGGTGCAGGAAGGCCGCCGTCAGCGCCGGAAGGGTCATAATGGTGGCGGCGAAGAGGATGTACGACAGGTTCGACACCGTGGAGTAGGCCAGCCGCCGCTTGAAGTGCCGCTGCTTCACCGACATACAGGAGGCGAACAGGATGGTGATAAGGGTCAGAGTCATCACCGCCTGCTGCGCCCACGTCCCCACCAGGATCTCCGTGCCGAAGGCATAGTAGATCAGGCGGATGCAGGCGAAGGCGCCGGATTTCACCACGGCCACCGCATGCAGGAGCGCCGTCACCGGCGTGGGGGCCACCGCCGCAGCGGGCA
>ERZ780203.1928-NODE-1928-length-12887-cov-16.849595_pt1 | contig 12887 bp, 15 predicted proteins | sample MGYA00511168_ERZ780203 | MGnify/ENA primary metagenome ERZ780203 (study PRJEB29588, sample SAMEA2156577) | human gut metagenome | biome: human gut; feature: human-associated habitat; material: faeces | place: Denmark | collected 2008/2010 ...
TCTCGGCAGGAATTCATCCGCCCGACCCATTCCATTTGGTCGTTGGCTTTCAGCGTTTCCGTAATGCCCTCAGCATCTGCTATTTGTTTTACCAGCCGAAGAAAAAGCTCCTCTGCCTGTCGGTCAATGTCCGCAAGATAGGCGTTCAATTCGCCACTTGCCAGCAGAGTGGCATATCGCACACGGCGATGCTCCTTGAGATAGCGGAGATGCCGCTGCCCCCATACCCCGATTGACCGCGCTTCCTCCGGCTCATCCTCCCCGGCAATCAGGTAATAGTCACCGACCAATTCATATTTCAGCCCAGTGCGTCCATCGGTAATGTACTTTTCCATCATCAGTACCTCCATCCCCACAACATTGACTTCTGAGGCTTTGCCTTGGCAACTTTGATCAGCATCTCATCTACGGCACCTGTGTACCGCCCCGCTACAATCAGCTTGTTGCGGAACCGGTTCAGCCCCTCAATGATAAGCCGCCATTCCTGCCGGTTCAGTTCTACATAGTATTTCTGTTTCATGCGCTATTCCTCCTTTGGTTACTGCAACCATTGTAGCAGGAGGATTAACGGAAATCGAATGTGCGGATAGCAAAAGAGCGCTACAATCGGAATTTAGCAATAATTTCAAATCTGACTCAGGAAATTTATTTGCACATTTATAAGGGCATTTTCTCGCTATAAAAACAGTAAAGCATAGGCTCAAATAGCAAATTCTCCGATTAGAATATTTTATTCAACATCCATACAATTAGACCTTTACTCGTTGTAAAAACCTCAATGATAACGATTGTAGCCACTAATAATAGCCCCCATGCAATCGACCATCTAATCATGCCATGTTTTGCAGAACGTTCAGTGTCATGTAATAGTTTATCATCATTGAATGCCTCTTTAATCTCTACTTCAGTTAATACGTCTTTATAGTTTTCTTTGAGTTGAATATACCCTTGCCTCGCCTTCTTTAACTTGTAACCAATTTCAGAAAGACATATAAACATATAAACAAGTGATCCAAATACAAAAATTTCAATAAGATAAATGGTGTGCCGTGAAAATATTTCATCCCATTTTTGGGCACCGCCAATTTTGGTTAAAACAACGGTAAATAAAAATCCAAATATAGCAATGAGATTTCCTTTAAACTTTTCTAAGATGGCTACTGCATAGTCGCCAACCCGTGCTACAACATTCTGAATAAATTTAGCAATATCACGCTTCATATCAAGGTATTGCTGAACGTTATTTCGTAAATACAGGTTATAATTTGTTTTAATTGCTTCAAACACCGCACTATCGAACTCAAGCAATGCCACAAATTTACAGTGCAGACTTATTACATTATGAGAAATTAACGCCTTATCCGTAGGATTGCCATCAGTATAAATCCAGGTATAAATATTTTGCCATTTTTCATTTTCACGGATACTATCGAGTGGCAATTCATAGTTTGCAATCCGATGCCCATTTATTTGAATACTGAGCGTTTTATCATTAATTGAGGATGAATTCGCAACATATACCAACGAAAGAATAGTTGCCAATTTGCTAAAAAGAGGCCTAAGGCAATCACCCGCTCTCATGACCCCCTCGATAATGAAATCATCTGGCAAGACTTCAAGAGTGTCCATATTATAGAAATACGCCGTATCTCTACAAGCACATAATCGTTGGCTTCTATCAATCTTGGGAGTAAATATAGCGCTTTCACTTGATTCAAATGCTATCGTCCTAGTAGAAAATGAAATATCATAATCAAACACCTCAAATTTGAGCATTCTTTCTCTACACATCAATACTGAGAACCATCTTAGAATTTCAAGTGCAGACCGATGCAATAGGTCCTCTGAAAATGAAGTAAAATCATATATGGAAAACTTCCCGTCATTCACATTTTTGTCAATTTGCAAATTAATATATATATTATCATTGGGCGACATACCATAGATTAGATTGGTAAAGTCCGGCTCATACGTTTGGAGATTTGTAATGCTAACAATATCGTCGCTATCATTTTTCAATATTAATTTCAGGCTATCTCTCGTTGGAGCGCAATTACAAAGCGAGCGAATGGCCTCAGCACTTGGTAGATTTTGAAATACAATAGAAAAGGACGCTTCAACTGTACTTAATCGCTCAACAACATTCAAAGTATCAACTTGAAATACTTTACTAAACTCTGAAAGTAGTTTCACAATCTGCGCTCCTCTCTATACATAGTCCTGGCGATAATTAGAAATGAAACCGACGATAAGTATCGTCATTGTTTGTTCTTACCTTTATGTATCTAATTCCGTTTTCTTCGACCGACCGGATCGTAGAAGACAAGTCGGTTATAGCACGAGTAACTTTTAAGTCGATTCCTTCATTAATAGGATATACTTTTCTAATTCGAGCATTAATTGCGCTACTAACCGCACTAAATTGGCTATCAAATTTTTTCTTTTCCGGTTGTTCAAGTAATTTTACCCGAATAGTCTGGATTCTTTCAGACATATACTGAACTTCTTCCGGAGTAAGATCAGTATCAACAGGCTGGTAATTCTCCAGTATAGAATTTACCATGGATGGATAATCAATATGCTCATTATTTTTAAAATAACCTATGAAATGATTCCTAATTATTGTATAATCAGGTCTAGTAATCCCTTTAAATCCATGTCCTAATGCCGCATCAATCGCCTGAAAAGCACGTTGAGTATTTAATTCATCACTATTTATTTCGTCCAATTCCAGAAACCCGTTGCTCCAATACTGTGCTTTGGTATCGGAATAGACTTTTGCATAAAACTCGGTAGCAGTAAGATCAGACAAATCGAATAGACATGATTTCCATATAGTCTTTTTGTCTTTTGAAAAGCCTGTTTTAAAAGCAAAGTCTGAATCATCGACCCACTCGGTATGCTCAACTTTGGCGAGAAGATATTCATATTTTTCTACGGTTTCATCAAAAAGCAACGTTTGAATAAGGCTACCTTTCTGCACAGTCGTTTTTGTACGGTGAATCTGTCTTTGGGCTTCAGTTTCTTTTAATAGTAGACGGTATGCCATTATATTCATCTTTTCAGAAACATAGTTTTCATCGGTTTGGTTTGCGCATATGCCCAAAATACACCCGATTACTTCGGTTGCATTTGAGTGCGTTTTATACTCACGCACAGATGTGTTGCCACTTATGTGATTAATCAACTCGGCAACATAAGTGTCAAATGTTTCAGGAGTTTCCCGCGGAGTAACTTGTTGAGCTTCATAATCTATAATACGAATAGACTTATGAATGATAGTCACCAATAATCCCTCCCTCAAATTGGATAGGTTGCAAGAACAGCCTCAAATTAACTTAAACCATATTAATTATAACACCTTTTTCATACATTTCAATATTTCGACCGTTATGCCCCATAAAAAATCCAATTATTTCATGATGCCTCTTTAATGGCTACACACCAATGTTCATTTGTTCATTGTATCAAAGCAAGGCAAAATAAATGGCACTACGAAGAATATACTAACATATTTTACAAATAGGGTTTAGCAGCAAAAAAACACCGCCTTGGGATCACTCCCAAGACGGCGCTTTTCTGTTGTGGATCAGAGCGAACACTTCACGGCGAAACCGCCGCTGAAAAAGTAGGTGTTCGTCCGAACCTTGTTTGGTGGACCATCCTTTCCCTTAAACAAAAGCCTTTCCTTATCACTGTTCTCTTCCAGCTCTGCTAATAGTCTGTCATTTATCTCAACGGTGTCCTCTCCTGTGTTAAAGGTGGTTGTCAGGTGGTCATCATATAGATAAATCCTATTTACAAATAGCCGAATCAGCATTTTGCGGTACTTGATGTCTTTCACACTGCCGTCTCGCAGCGCCGTTAAAAAGAAACGGATTTTGGGTTCGGTCAATGACGGGAAGGGAATCACTTCCTGTGCAATCGCTGCTTCTATTTCCTTTTGCGCTGCTTCTAATTGTGCAATCCTGTCATACAGCCCCTTACGGATGGTCGGGTTATCCGTCTCCATGACTGCGTTAAGGGCATTTTCCTGCTTCTTCTTATTGTCAGCCAAGTCCTTTTTCAGAAAACGCAGATTGCTGGTATCCCGATCTTCCTCACAGAGGGCAGAAACTTTCTGGGCAATTTTAGCAATATTGGCTGGGGTCAAAAACTTGCGGCACTGAGATACCACTATATCTTCAATATAGTCTTTTTTGACCATGCCCTTCTCACACTTTTTGGCTTTCCTGCCGTTGCAGATATAGTAATTATAGACCTTTCCCTGTTTTCCCGTGGCCGAAAAGCCGGTCATCATTTCCTTACACCGCCCACAAAACAGCTTTGTAGTCAGCAGGTATTCAACTTTGGCTCTCGCTCTGGCAGGAGCTTTCTTATTGGCGCTCATTCGGTCTGCGACCTTGTTAAACAGCTCGTCCGAAATAATCCGGGGCATACTGTTGGGGATTTCTGTACCCTTATATGTATAAGTGCCAATATAGCGCTTATTCTTCAAAATCGTGTGCAGAGAGTTTTTATTGAACCGTGCGCCATGAGCAGTTCTGTAACCCATAGAATTCATGCGCTCTACAATCTCGGTAACTTTCCTGCCGTCGGCGTACATTTCAAATATCATACGGACAAGAGGCGCTTTCTCCGGGTCGATTTCAAATTGCTTGTGCTCATTTACCTTGAACCCCAGCGCAATATTTCCGCCGGTGCTCAAGCAGCGCTCTCCATTGAAATCCATGCCACGCTTGATTTTCTGCGCCAATTCATCACTATAATATTGGGCGTAGCACATCATCATATTTCTGTGCAGCTTCCCGGAGGGCGTATTTGTAAACACCTCTGTCGCAGAGAGCAAGCAAATACCACAATCTTCAATTTTCGAGGCATTTCCCAATGACTGTAATAAATTTCGCCCGAAGCGGTCAATCGAGTAAACAATGACCGCATCAAATGGCTTTTTTGTGCACTCTTTTAATAGGAGTTGAAATTCCGGGCGCTTGTCTGTCTTACCTGTTATAGCGCTGTCCTTATACACATGGGCGACCATATAACCATTGCGGTCTGCGAACTGCTTGCAGATTCTTACCTGTTCTTCGATACTGGCCTCCCGCTGTGAGCTGGAACTGTATCTGGCATAAATAACGGCTGTCATTTACTTCACCTTCCCTTTCTTCGTAAGCGCATCAAATACCTTGTGATAAACCACTTGATTGGGATAGTAGCGATAATCGGCAAAAATCTGAATACCGTCTCCACAGAAGTATTCTCGGATTGCTGCGGCACAGGCAGCGCTCCGGCTCTGCCCGTATTCGCACTGGCAAATGATATTCAAGTGGTCTTTTTCCGCTTGCAGAATGAACGCTGCCAGATTGTCAGCTTCCGGAAAGAATGTTTCATAGTCCAAGGCAACCTCCGGCAGCGCTGTCAAATCCAAATCATGAATCGCAATCGGAAACACTCTTTCAGCCTTGCCAATATAGTCAAGCGGCTGAACAGCGTTCCGTTTGGAGGGCGGGTCATAAAAGCTGATTACAGCAGTATGTTCCGGGAATCCCTGTTCCAGCAATTCTTCTGCCGCTCTGCGGGAGCAAATCTTCACATTCATATCTTACTCCTCTACAATTTGAAGATATTTGTAAATCGTCGGATAAGAAAGCTTGCATAGCCGTGCAAATTCTGCCTTGTTGATCTCACCCTTTTTATATTTCGGATAGTGCTTATAGAAGATAGCCGGAATCGTGTCAGCGGTGACGGCAGGGCGGCCAATGGCTTTTCCTTGTGCCTTGGCATTCTCCATGCCGCTTTTTACTCGCTGGCTTATCATATTGCGCTCCAGCTCGCTGAACACGCCCATCATTTTGAGCATTCCCTCCGTCATGGGGTCAAGCTCTTTCGTGCAATCAACAACAAGGCTGCCCAGCACCAACTTGATTTTCTTGTCTTTGGCCAGTTCGATGATGTCGCAAAGCTGCTTAGTGCTGCGGGTAATGCGGCTGACCTCCGTTGTTAGAATGGTATCTCCGGCTTTTACAACATCCAGCAATTTCGCCAACTCTGCCCGGTTTGTTTTCATGCCGCTTTCGTATTCCAGATAGATGGTTTTATCGGTAGCGCCCTGCTGTTTCAGTTCCCGCACTTGCCTGTTAATATCTTGCTCCCGCTCGTTGGTTGAACACCTTGCATAGCCGTAAATCATACGAAAAACCTCTCTATTTCTTATGATATGCATATTATAAGATAACAAAACAGAGGAATCAAATCCGTTAATAATTTCGTAATAATTTAGCAAGCAAGCTATAAAAGAAATGGTGATTGGAATAATGTTTATAGAAAACCAGCCGTGATCGGTTAAAATCACGGCTGGTCTACGGTTGGAAAAACTATAAAGGAAAAGAGATGTTTGTTTTTATGGCGGCAATGGTTATTTACTTGCCTTCTTTGCAGCCCTTCTGGCCTTGAATCTGCGGTATTCCCGGATGGCAATGTCAGCCTTCTGCCAGTTGTCGATACTCTTCAGAATCTCATTGCCCTGTTCCGCCATATTCAGGGTCTGCTCATTCAACCAGTTTGCGTACTCCTGATTCTGAATTGCTTCATTGGCCAAGGCGACCTGCGCTCTTGCAAGGTCTATCTGCTCCCGCTGCGCCGTCAGCATGACCGAGGTATCATACCGCTCGATTGCATACTTGAGGTCAAAATCGGATGTCCCCATGAACACAGCCAGATAAAGCACCGCTGCCCGGTTTCTATACTGTGCAGGAAGCACATTCCGGCCATACACCTCTTTCAGTGCTGCCTTGGTATCGCTCAGCGCTGTTTCGATAGCCTGTTCTTCCTCCTTCCACTGGGGATATGTTTCCTCATTGTAGACAACAACGTCTTGCTCGTAGCTCTTCATGTCTGCCTTGTATTGCTCATAACGACGAAGGTATTTTTCATGCAGTTCCTTGTCGAGTTGGGCCTGATTCTGCTGATTCTGTTCATCGATTTCCCGGCATTTCTGGATATACTCTGGGGAATTTCGGATTTCTTCCGTTCGCTGGGCCGTCAGGTTCGCAACAGCCTGTTTATAGGCTGCATTGTCCTTAAAATACACGACCGCTCCATATACGGGAGCCACCAGAAAAACTATAATGCCCAACGTAACCAGAAAAATCCACCCCGGCCACGATGCAATAATCGTTAAAGCCAATCCCCCCAAAGAAACTTTCATCCATAGCTTCCACCGCACAGGCTTCGGCAAATCGACCATCGGCTTGATTTCCGGGTAGGGAATCTTCTGTGCGGAGTGCTTTTCCAAATGCGGTTCTCTCGGTTGCGCGGGACGGGCTGGCTTATCTCCATTCACACGCTGCAGCTCTTGTGTCTGGTGAACGATTTGGTCCTCCAAAAAGTATGCTGTCTTGACGACTTCCAGTTCTTGTTCTCTCATTGTACTTTCCCTCATTTATATGCTCCGTGCAGACAGTCCATCCTTACGGCTCAGCAAAATAGTCCAGAAGTTTTGCCGCATCCTCGTCGGAGCCAAAACGATTCTTCAGCACCCCCATTGTTTCTGTGCAGAAGGGATTCGTAGAAATCAGCTGAGCAAGGACAGGGGCCAGCTTGTCCTTCGGGAACATCGGGTTCTGCAAATTGGTCAGGGTCGTCCGCATTTCAGGAGAAATCATTGTTGTAATATTCCCGAGAATACCATTTTCGGACAGGGTCTGAATCACTGTGTAGAACGTGTTCTCATAGTCACGCTGCACTTCCTTGAAAAAGACATCCTGCTTAAACTTACGATAGGCGTCCTCTTTTTCGGCCTTTGTCATCTTGCTCTGCTGTGCAACAAACTTTCCGATCATGCCCATGCCGAAATTAAAAGCTTCTGCTTTAGCAACGCCCTTCATTGCACCTTTCAGGCCAAAGCCGCCGCCCTGCATCTGAATGGAACTGCCAACCTGATTACCAAGGTTTTCTGCAGCAGCGTTCTTATTGATTTCAATACCGGCCATGATTTCATAAGAATCGATTGCGGCATGGTATGTAGCTGCGTGCTTTTGGGCGAAGGATTCTAGATTGGCAGAATAGACGCCCAGCGGCAGAAGCAGACTATAAGCACGGGTGCACATTGGGCGGAAGCCCTCACCATACATATCGGTGAAATAGTGTACCAGCGTGTCAAAATCCTCAACACAGTGCTGATATTTGAATGCAAAGCGAGCCGCATAGAATTCGGCAGCTTTCTTAAAATACTTGCGATACCGCATACAGGTGTCCAATTCCTTTGGGAAAGAAATGGTGTTACCCGCAAAAATGAATTCCTGCCGTTCACCCTCCAGCAAGGGCCAGTCTACCGGCTCAAGTTCCGTGTACGCAGGGAAGCTCTCGTAAGGATCAAATTCACGGGGGTCTTCCAGTTCCTTCACTTCACCAAAGACATCCTTTCCAATGATTTTGTTTAGCCCCTGGTTCAGCTTATTGGCTACCTTTACCTGTGAGTTGAACGCTTTCTTAAAATCAAATGCCATTTCGATACCTCCAAAAATGTTTTCTGTCTATATGTTATGGTTTCCCTTTTCGGAGACTAAGAACAGGTGCGCCGTTATTCGTGCATTTCGCAGGAATCCGCCATATCTATAAAAAGTTCCGGGCTGACATTCAGAGCCAGACAGATTGCTTTCAGGTCATCCGCATACAGCGTCCGCTTTCCGTTCAGAATAGCGTTGAAGGTCGCTTTCGGAATCCCCGCCTTTTCTGCTATCGTGACCTGCTTATAGCACATTTCATCTATGTACGCCCGAACTTTTTCATAAACTCGCACCGTCAGCACCTCAAACTACAGAAAATCTTGATTCATATTTATATTAGCACAGTGATTCTGTAAAATCAAGATAGTTTTCAAGATTTTCTTGATTTTTTGATTGCTATTTCCAGTCTCAAACCGTATAATAGATAAAAAGGCGGTGACAATGCGAATGAGATACGAAATTGGAAGCCGGATTCGGAAGTACCGGGAAGAAAATAACCTCAGCCAAAAACAGCTTGCCGAAAAAATTGGTGTCAGTAACAGCCGGGTGTCGAATTGGGAGCAGGGATTGAACCGCCCGGACGCAGATATTCTGGCTGCCATCTGTGTGGCGCTGGATGTGTCGCCCAGTCTTCTGTTGGGGATTCAAGTCACCGGTGACGAATTGACCGAACAGGAGAGGAGGGTTCTGAAAGCCTATCGTGAAAAAGAGGATGTCCGGCAGGCTGTTCATATCCTGCTTGGCGTTTCCGAGGAATGACTGCCGCCGTGCGCCTTGCGCTTTGGTGCAGACAGGATTCTGCTTGTCACCCCCTATAAAGTGATGAGGACGCAGAAAACTGTCTGAGATCGTCAGAGAACCGCCAAGAGCAAAACTGACGGGCAGGCTGGATTTGGACCTTGTATATTTTTGAAGGCAGAAAACACAGCCAAACCGCCGAGAACGGCTGTCGATGCAAAAGACCTTTTTGCTTCGCAGAGGCCCAGTGCCGCTTAACCGAAGCACAAAACAGATGTGTTCTGACCTATCAAAAATTATAAGGAGTTATCCCCATGAAAAAGTTACGCAGGCGCATTTTCGCTTCGGCTGACCGCATACCCGCTGATTTAGATGCGAAGTATAGCCTTTCTCCCAGTCAGATTTGTAGGTTCCTAGCGCAGGTCACGCAGCTCCAAGGCCAATATATTTCCGCCAAAGAAGCCGCAACAGGTACGCTGGATTTTATCATCGGAAACGATGTATATATAATCTGTGACGCGCAACCCCGCACAGACACAGAGACAGAGGTCCCCTATATCTAAGCAGAAAACAGCCCCACCATTGAATCAAAATCAACGGCGGGGCTGTCTGATGATTATTTAGTTGTCATAAAGTGCCTCCTGTACTTCGTTAAGTAGGGTATAGGCTATATTCAGCTGACAGCCCATATACACCTCTGGCAGTGGCAGACCGGAATCCAGTGCCTCCACAATGCAATTTTTCGCCATTCCCAATAGCTCGATTAAGTTTGGCGTATCGAACGACTGAGCTATTTCATTGAACAGCTCATCATCCAGGTCACTCAGGTTATTTAATTTCATAATTTTCCTCCTTATACTTTTCATAAAAAATCTTTGTTATCATATCTGCAATCCGCACATCGTCCGCCGCCTGAACAGCAGCGACAGCAATTTCTTGCCGTATAGGTTCGAAGCTGTCCAGCAATACAACTTTCCAGAAATAATTTAGCCACCCCCTTATAATCCACTTGTAGCAGTTCCGTATATATAGCAGCACGGGAACGGGCAGGGTATCGATTGGTTTGATTCGCAGGCACGACGAAAGTACTTCGACCTTCTGTCGCAGAGTGGATATGCTTCGTTCAGACGGCAAGGCATAAACCATTTGACCGGTTTTCTCGATTTGATACCCAAGAAAAACAAGGCCGTCTTCTATCCGTCTTACCTGTGTTTTCTTTCGAGACAACCGCAGCCCTCGTTTCCGTTGGAACCGATTCATAGCGGGAAGTACAGACTGCACCAAAAGCTGCTGCGTATGAGAAACAACAATAATGTCATCGGCATATCTGACCATCAAAATATTTTCTCCGCAAACCTCGTGTAGATAGTCTTCAAGGCCATCTAAGGTCATATTGCAAAGAAGACTGGAAAGACTTCCTCCTTGTGGTATACCTCGGCGGAGAGGGTATTTTCTGTTTTTGTCTATATAACCGCAGGAGAGGAATCTTGATAACATCTGCTTGTCCATGGGGATATGACTTAACAGCCACTTATGAGCTATAGAGTCAAAGCATGAATGAATATCCGCCTTTAGCACCCACACGAATTCATCATCATGAGCACATTCATCCATGAGCCTCAGGGCAGCCTTTTCAGCAGACCGATCATGTCGGAATCCGTAGGAACCGGGATCGCCGGATAATTCAGCAATTGGCTCCAATGCGAATTTGTATAGAGTCAGCATGGCCCTGTCCTTCATGGTCGGTATGCTGAGAGGCCTAGCACCTCCACCGGGTTTGCGGATATAGATTCGCCGCAGCGGGCGAGGGCGATATCCTCTGCGCCGCAGACCATATACAGCTCGGAGCTTTTGGCTGTCCGTTTTCCAAACTATACCGTCAACACCGGCCGTATTTTTTCCGTGATTCGAAGAGACTATTTTTACAGCCAGTGCTTTTGCGCTAAACGAATGAATAAGCCGCTCCTGTAGAGATGCTACTTTCCCCATTTCGTTGTTTCTGTACGCCGCCGCAATACGCCGCTGTAGCTTTTTAACCTGCTTTTCAGCCATACGGAAATTTATCTCTCCCCACCAACTGATGCGGTCAGTCGCAGCACACAATTGTTTCATGTTCATTTTGCTATCTCCTTTCAAAAGTTCTAAAGCTGCGTACCCGGATATCGGCAACCCCAATCGGGGAGGCCCACGCAGCAGAATGGGCCAGCAGGCAAGTGATTTCATCATCTATACACATTCTCCTATGCGCTTTTATTCTTTTCCTCTATAGACTCACACTCAGCAGCGCAAAACCTCTCATACTCTGTCTGGTGTTCTTGAATAAACGCATCAATTTCTCGAAGGCCATTAAGCATAGTACGGGCGATTTCCTCCACTTGCTTATCACTGATTAAAATTTGAGACAACTCCACAAGCACACTCACCTCAATGTTTTAATGTCACCTCCAATAACGAGCCAAAAAATTTTTGCTGAGGTGATTTTCAAGGATTTCCCCAAGGAGCGACCAGCAAGTTGCACAAAAGAAAAAGGCTGCATACCGTCTTGAAGTACGGTATACAGCCTTGAAGCCATGCAAAAACGCTATTTTATTGTATAGAATCAACAAAATTCGAGGAGAAGCGGAGCATGCCAGAAAAGTACCTCTCACTTTCTCGTTATATTACTCATCCTATATGGTAACGAAAGTGCCATTGATACAGATTCGAAGAATATAATTCGTCCCTTGTAACATTCAAATAGATTGCGACACTATAAACAACAAGGCAGCGTGCTTAGAAAACACGCTGCCTTGTTGCTACACGCCCCATACCGTGACGGCAAAGCCGCCGACATAGAAATAGGGTTTTGTGTAATATTGTGTTGGTGGAGGCGGGGAGAGTCGAACTCCCGTCCGAAAGCAACTTGACTGGAACTTCTCCGGGCGCAGTCCGTTATTTACATTCCCTCATCCGGACGGGAACGGACACCCTGCCGGATTTGGTAGCTTCATGATGCATGGTGCGGGCAAAGCTTACCGCACGCACGGTCTCCACTCAAATCACACCCGAGCCCGGCTCGTGGACCTTCCGGGGCGGATGGGCGCCTAATTAGGCAGCCAGTGCGTACTGATTGTTGTCAGTTAATTTTAAAAAGTTGCCCGTTTTATCGTGGCCAGGCGCCACGGCCCGCTATTCCAGCCTCACTACCCCCGTCGAAACCGGTACGCCCCCGGATCGAGAAAATATGGGCTGCGCGGGAGGCAGGGGAGAGCCTGCCTCCTGCGAAAGCTTACAAATTAAAATCTGCCGTAGGGATCTTTGAGCTTCTTCGGCTCCGGATAGGTCTCACCCTTTGTATCGACGCGGACGGACTTCATCTTCTGCTCGGTCTCCGGGCGGTCATTGCGGTCCGTCTTGACCTGGCAGATGGCGTCGACGACCTCCATGCCGGAGAGCACCTTGCCGAACGCAGCATACTGCTTATCGAGATGCGGCGCGTCCTGATGCATGATGAAGAACTGCGAACCGGCGGAGTTCGGAGACTGCGCGCGCGCCATGGACAGCACGCCGCGCTTATGCTTCAGCTTATTGTCCACGCCGTTGAACAGGAACTCGCCCTTGATGCAGTAGCCGGGACCGCCCATGCCGGTGCCCTCGGGGCAG
>ERZ780203.1933-NODE-1933-length-12861-cov-15.484070_pt1 | contig 12861 bp, 21 predicted proteins | sample MGYA00511168_ERZ780203 | MGnify/ENA primary metagenome ERZ780203 (study PRJEB29588, sample SAMEA2156577) | human gut metagenome | biome: human gut; feature: human-associated habitat; material: faeces | place: Denmark | collected 2008/2010 ...
CTACAAGCATGAATTCCTCGGTGGGAGCCTGGGCGGCGCGCTTGCCGGCCAGCTCGGCGTCAAGGCCATCCGCTATCTGCGCCGCCCGGTGCTCGACGCGTTCCAGGCCAGCCGCCGCTTTGAACCGCCAATGGAGATCGCGGACGTCGCCGAGCTGGCAAAGCCCTTCCTCTCCCTTGGCAACCAGTACGGCGAGGGCTGGTTCCTCACCGGCGAAATGGTCGAGCTCATCCGCAGCGGCGTGCCGAACATCGTCTGCATCCAGCCCTTCGCCTGTCTACCAAACCACGTCGTCGGCAAGGGCGTCATCAAGTCCCTGCGCCGCGCCTATCCCGAGGCCAATATCGTCGCCGTGGACTATGACCCCGGCGCATCCGAGGTCAACCAGCTCAACCGCATCAAGCTCATGCTCTCTACCGCGCGCAAGAATCTGAATGCCCGGCCCGCCGACCCGCAGCCTGCTGCCGTCGTCTGACCGTCCCCGCGAAAAATCCGAAAAAAGCCAAAATAGTGCTTGCAAATTTCGTCCGGATGTGCTATGATATCTAGGCAAAATGAAATCCGGGTGTAGCGAAGTTTGGTATCGCGCTTGAATGGGGTTCAAGAGGCCGCTGGTTCGAATCCAGTCACTCGGACCATGCAGAGTGTCCTTATGGGATTTGAGTATCCTGTAATGGGCACTCTGCTTTTTTATGTAGAGAATGGTGAAACGCCGGAGATGTCGCTGCTCACCCGTTCCCGCAGGCACAGCAGCTTGACCTTATGCTCGGTCAGCAGGGCGATGTACTGCTTTGTCATGCCCCAGTCCCGCCCTATACGGTCAAGGCTGCTTATCAGCACCACATCCACCTTTCCGGCAAGAACGGCCTCCATCACTTCTTGCAGAGCCGGACAGTCAAGGGCCATTCCAGAGCCATGCTCGGCGGCAGCACCAACGATAGTGTACCCGGCTTGTTCCGCATAGCGGCGAAGCTCCTCGGCCTGCCGTTCCAAAGAAAAGCTATCATCGTGAGCGACGCGGCAATAGAAATAGGCTTTCATCGTGTCGTACCTCCTATACCGCAACCTGTTCCGGGGCGTAGCTGAGTGCTACGCCTTTTCTTGTTTCCATGATAATGTCGGCCTCCGGAATCTTCCGGCGATCCGGCACATCAAAAGCACCGATGCAGTTGTAGTAGATCACGACACGCTGATTGGTAACGCCGTCCTGCTTTTCAGCGTGGTACACCTCAATATAGACGATTTCCTCTTTCTCGGCACGGGTAGCATCACGGGGCGCAGATGGCTCCGGCGTGACCTCCGCACCGGCGGGAGCGCCGCCCTTATCCACGACAGGATTCTCCGGGGCGGGCTTGCTTTGGGACTTTTTGTCCCGAGGTTTGGGCGACTTGGCCTTATCGGGAGCGGTCTTGCCATCCTTGGATGGGCGACCTCTGCCGGGCTTGGCGGCCTTATCCTTTTCCGTGGGCGATTTCTGCTTGACCGCCTTTTTCTCCTCCTTGGCCGCCTCCTCACGGGCGGCGGCAAAATTCACCACCTTGCGGAATGTGCCGGGGCAGGATTGTCCTTGCCGGGAGCGAGCGGCTGATCCTGTTCCTTTTCGGTTTTGGGTACTTCGGGAGTGGCAGGCTCCTCCACCTCGGCGTGGGTAACAGCGTCGGCGGGATTGGGTACAGCTTCGCCCATTTCAAAGAGCGCCGCCTGCCCCTCATGTTCCAGCATGACCGTCTCTGCGTTGGTCAGCGCAGGCTCGGGAGCGGGCTGCTCCGGCACGGCGACATTTTCTACCGCAGGAGCGGGAGCCTCGGCAGGCGGGGCTGCCTCTGGAATGTTTTTCTTATCATCTGCCATTTGCAAACCTCCTTTTCGTGGCATGAAAAAAGCCAGTCCGCAGACTGGCCGGGTGGAAGTGACCTCCCTTCATGGCTTTATATATGAAAACGCCGCCCGTTGTCCTGTTGGGCGACGTTGTTCTTGAACAAAAATTTAATGACAATTCCCTCGAATTGTGTTAATATAAGCATATATTTAGTTGAGGAGGTTAAAATCATGCAACTAAAAGAATGGGCATTCTTGGGAAACTACGAATTTTTCAATAGCAAGCTAAAAGCTTTAGCTACAAATGAATTACCTCCCGAAAAATGGAGCTATGCAGGAAAAAGCGATTTTGGGATTCTGCGTAGCTACCTTTACTTTACCTTTGAAAAGCTCTGGCAGGAACGGGAAGATGCTGGTGATCCCGAAAAACAACAATTCATTTTTATGGATGATAATGTAGCATGTTTCAATACGGGTTTATATGACAAAACATGGCAACCGATATATTTTTACTGTATCAAAAATCCTATTGATGGGTTCCAGCCATGGCGGTTTACAGCATTTTATAACAGTTATACGATCAAATTTTCCGACAGTCCAACAAATGCGGTTTCTTCTCTTCGTAGAGCAAACTATTTTAATGATCCAAGTGCGCTGATTTTTGATGTAAATCTTGACATTGTTCCTCAATGGGATCATATTTTGTTCGATGAGGAAAACTTTGCGAGGATACCAGAGCAGTTAAGGAACAATGGTCGCGAATTTTGCCAAAATGTGATTGCAGGAGCTATTAGTTCAGTAAAAAAGAGGATTGAGGCAAACTACAAGACTATTGTGCCTCAATTATATAGAGGTAAAATTCAACTGTTAGCTCCTCTGTATCTAACTAACCCAGACACTCCAGATTTGGCGTTGGTCTTATCTTTAAGTGAGGATAAAACAGTATATTACGGTCATACTTGTCTAACTACGGAAATGGCATATAACAATGCTCGTCTTATTGCTCGTCCAGATAGTTACTGGCTGCAACCGTAATTGTTTGAAAAAAGAGTTGACTTTTTTACTCAAACTGCATATACTAATAGCGTAGATAGTTTGAGCATTTGTTTTAAGTTTTGTTTTTTTGTTACTATTTTGATTTGATTGTTTTGTTTTTTGTTTATTGATTGAGGGCAATAATCTTTCGGGATTATTGCCCTTGTTCTTTTTAATTCAGTTGGGGGAAATTGTTAATCCGTGTCGCTCTTAGAGTTAAGAAGCGGCAAAGAGCCTGAGTATCTTGCAAAGTGCGATTTTTAGAATAAATCCCTCTTGCCGACTGCCAGCAAACCGTTGATATATCTGCGTTTCCTGAGATCCTATAATTACACTCCGACCAAAAATCGGTAAGTTTCTGTCGAAACTTACCGATTTTTAATTTATTACGAAAAAAACCACTGGCCGGAAGGAGGCACTTCATAAGGAAGTGGCCTCCTTCGGCTTTTGTAATCAGCCGGAATGATTGAATTGTGGGTAAAATCAATCACATTGGAGGATTACAAAATGGAGAAGTACATCTACAACGAACAGAACGGACTTTGGTATCCACAAGAGTTAACCGACCGCATTTATCGCGGAAAGTATACTCCGTCTCCAGTAAGACGAGTTGAGATTCCCAAACCAGATAGTAAAGATGAGAAAATGAAGTATGTACGTCTGCATCTGGGTGAGCATATGCCTCTCGTGACAGATTGAGAGAGAATATGGGATAGGAAATGCTCTTGTGGAAGCATGGGTCAAGAAATATCTGATGGAAGGCGAGGATGCTCTGGAACCGCACAATGGCAATCCATATGCAGCACTGCATAGGAGCAAGTCACTGACAGAAGTGGAGCGTCTGCGACTTATGGTAGCAAAGCAGGAAGTAAAAATTGCGAGGCTAAAAAAGGGTACTGGGTGGAAGGAGCTGGTGCAAACAGGGAATACGTTACTGGCAGCGGAAAGACTACGAAGTTCTCGAAGAACTCAAAGTAAAATATCCAGTAGATTTTCTATGCAGAGTCATGGGGATCAACCGTTCCAGCCATTACAAATGGAAGGCGCGTCAAGGCCAGCTTAATATCTCAATTCTTTTATTCTATGACTCTTTCCAAAAGTGAAAGACAAATTGCCGCTGCCGTTCCGGCGGCTTCAATTTGCAGATCGTTTTCTGCGGAAGCATCGAAAAGGATTTTTCCGGAAGCAGAGAATTCTTCGTCCGGCAGCCACAAATTGAACTTTATCGGAATGTGGGGCAGAAAGGAAAACAAAAAGGACAAATCAGATTTTTCCTGCAGTTCTGTTCCACCCAGCTTCGCAGCGGCTTCCCGGATTGCCTGAGGGTCATGCAGACCAATCCGGCTGATAATACGGTCATTATCCCGGTCAAAGCTTGTACCCTTTGCCAAGCCGCCGGAATGAAATTCGCTCAGGGCAAGGAATTTCCCCATGAGCGTAGTTCCTTTCGTATTTGCCAGATACTGCAAAATTGTCAGGTCGTGCCACATCTCCAGTGCCGGAGAAATCTGACATTCCGGCCAACTGATCCGAATAGGGATTCCCAAGGTTTCCGTGTCAAATGTCCTTCCATCCCAGCACAGTCCGGTCAGTACGGAAAGCTGAACAGGGTCTGCGCCTTCCAATTTCTGTCTGGCGGCAGAGCGCATCAATTCAAACTGTCTATTATTCTCCATCTTGCAAAAACTCCTGTAGGCCTGCCCGAATGAACCGGTCAATGGTCTGTTGTACGTTGTGCCAGTCCCGGCAATTGTTCTGAAGCATCAGCCGGTTAATGGTCAGACAGCCGTGAATCTGGAAATAGAAAATGCTCTCTGCCTGCTCAAAGGTCAAATCGCTGTGCTGCATCAGATAACTGACAAAGCCTTCCTTGCTTTTGCCCGCCAGTTGTTTTATGATCCTTTCCGAGACAGTCTCATCCATAAACAGGGGCCAAAGCTCTTTATTCTCCTGTACCTTCTGGCAAAACGGATAGGTACAGGTTTCTTTTTGGGGACACAGTACATGACCTATGGTTTGACTCACGTCCGAGAAGGACTCCGTCACAATGTCGTCCAGCACATCATCTACATCAAAATAGTGGATGTAAAAGGTTCCTCGGTTGATGTCTGCCAGGCGGCAGAGCTCCGTCACGGTAATTTTGGAATAGGGCTTGATCCGCAAAAGCCCCATCAGAGCCTCCCGAATGACACTGCGCGTATACTTCGTCCGGCGATCTTTGGTGTTGATTTCTTTTCGCTGCAAAATATGGCACCTTCCTCAACAGATTCTGGAAACTGTTTTGTTTCTGCACAGCTTCCAGAATCTGATTATTGTTAATCTGCTGACAATCAGTATAATGATATTGAAACAAAAAGTCAACAGGATGTCTACCAATTAACAACATGAGGAGGAAACTATGGCGAAGATTATTGCTGTAGCCGGAAAGGGCGGCGTCGGAAAAACCACGCTGACCGGTCTGATGATTCAATACCTGTGTAAGAACGGCAAAACACCCATTCTTGCGGTGGATGCGGATGCCAATTCCAATCTGAATGAGGTGCTGGGTGTGGAAGCTCCGCCCACCCTGGGAGAAATCCGGGAGGAAATCGAACGGGCAGGAATGTCACTAAATTCTCCCATTCCTGCGGGCATGGCCAAGGGTGACTACCTGCAAATGCGGCTGGAGGATGCCATTACAGAGGAAAAGGATTTTGACCTGATGGTCATGGGCCGCACCCAGGGCCAGGGCTGCTATTGCTTTGTGAATGGATTGGTGCAGACCCAAATTCAGCGACTGCAAGCAAACTACCCTTATCTTGTGGTGGATAACGAAGCGGGCATGGAGCATATTAGCCGTGGCCTGCTTCCCACCATGGATGTGGCAATTCTGGTCAGTGATTGCTCCCGCCGGGGCGTTCAGGCGGCGGGACGGATCGCGGCACTGATGCAGGAGCTGAATTTCAAGCCCAAGCAGATGGGATTGATCGTAAACCGTGCGCCGGATGGCAAACTGGATGCTGGCACCATGGACGAAATTCAGAAGCAGGGGCTGCACCTGTTTGGCGTAGTACCTCAGAGCGATGAGGTTTATCGCTATGACTGCGACGGAAAACCCACGGTTCAGCTGCCGGAGGATTCCCCTGTCCGGACGGCATTGGTGCGCATTTTACAGAACATCGGACTGTAAAGGAATAGGACCATGGAAAAAATCAACTATCTGGATCAATATGGTGGGAACAACCTGACGGAAAAGCCGTTGGAATACTATTTGGAAGCATTTGAAAAAACAGACCCATACAAAATCAGCTGCCGTTTAGGAATTCCATATGATCCCCTGCGCAAAGAATTCACCTTCTATTTTTTGGGTCAGACATATATCGCCCGCTGCTCAGATTTCCAGATCAACCCCGTTGATTCGGAGGACAACCTTTTTGGCAGAAACCCCAAGGCACGAATTCTTCTTCTGCGGTATTTGCTCTATTCCACTGTATATTTCCCGGATGGGGAGTTTAAGTCCTACCGGGAATTTCCATCCGGGGAACTGTACTATGACGTTTTTCGCGGAAGGTGTATCCAGCGGCTGCTCAGGATCTATTCAGGGCGGATTCCGGATTTCAAGGAAGCGGCTGTCAAGCTGGGAGGAATTCTGATCCCCGGTGGAGATGCCGCGGTTGAATTGGAGCTGTTTGACAATCTTTATATCCGCTTTCTTTTATGGGAGGGAGACGAGGAATTTCCTGCGTCCAGTCAGATCCTGTTTTCCAGTAATTTCCCGGCGGCATTTTCCGTCTACGATTTAACGGAGATCGTAGAAATTATTTTAGGTGTTATGAAGGAGAAAGGGGTGCAAAAATGATCAACTGTCAGGAAGCCAGAAATGCCATCACAATTCTGGAAGTGGAATGTCCACAATGTGGAGACAGCGTTGAGGTGTTTGTCAAGGACGGTGTGGTCTGCACCGATTCGGTCTGCACCGAATGCGGCAATATCATTGAACAGTCCACACCCATTGGAGATATGAAATGCGTTTAGCCGGAATTCAACAATTTCTGAAAGAGCGTCACCTTCCCTTTCAATACTGGGAAGAGGATGACTGCGGCAGTATTGAATTTGACCATCGTGGGCTTCACTATCATATTTGGGAATTTCCCGAACCAGAGCGTGGCGCACAGAGCAATGTTCGCATTGCAGGTCGTAGTGAGGAGTTTGGCGACAATTACGAAGAAGCGATTTTAGGGATTCTCAAGACACGGGAGGAATTTTGATGAAAATAACCGTATGCGGCAAGGGCGGCTGCGGAAAAAGCACCGTGACGACGCTCCTTGCAAAAGAATTGGCGCGCATGGGAAAAAAGGTGCTGGTAGTGGACTCCGATGAATCCAATTTCGGTCTGCACCGTCAGTTGGGTGTCGAGCTGCCCAGAGATTTTACCGAATATTTTGGCGGCAAGGATAAAGCCTTCAAAACCATGATGACCTCTGGTATTCTGGACGCTATGAAGCTTTCTGCCTTTGCCAGGAAGTTTTTCTCCGAAGATTTCACCATGGCAGATATCCCAGAGGAATATTACAGTGAAAAAGACGGCGTAAAGCTCATGTCCAGCGGAAAGATTCACAAAGCCAATGAGGGCTGTGCCTGTACCATGAACAGCATTCTGGAGCAGTTTGTTGCTCATCTGACCCTTGCGGAGGATGAAATTGCACTGCTGGATATGGAAGCCGGTGTGGAGCATTTTGGCAGGGGTACGGATAACTCCGTGGACGGCATTCTGATGATCGTAGACCCATCCTTTGAATCCCTGCGGCTATCTGTCAAAATTGCAGATTTAAGCACGAGCATCGGCAAGCCCATCTGGTTTTGCCTGAATAAGGTGACTGAAGAAGCTGCGCAGATGATGGAAGAGGAAGTCGGTAAACATGGAGCGATTATTGGCAGAATGCCGCTGGATCACGATCTTGCTCTTGCAGGTCTCACCGGTACAGAGCTTCAAATGACAATTGCTCCAGTCCGTGAAATGGCCCAGTTTTTGATCCATTAACCAGAAGATATCGTTCTTGATTCTATCTAAGGAAATCATGATAAACTTAGAGCGTGCATCCATACTGAAGCTGCCTTTTGCGGCAACGGAGGATAGGATTGTCCGGATACAGGCCGAGGCCATATCGGATATTGAATAGGACTCCCAGAATGGTTGCTTCTGCATTCCGTGCAGTTTTCTCGCATTCGGAATGCGACGTATGCTTTGTAATGATATTTATCGCGCATCTGTCTAAAAATTTTTTGAAATTTTTTGAAAAAACATGTCAGGAATGCGTTTCTGAAGACATATATAGGGTGAAGGGCATCCGAGTGTGGGTAGTCGCGCAGGCCACGAGGCAGGGCCGCGCGGATATCGGAACCGCCCTCCTTTTCCCCGCTGTCCTTCCCGCGGTTTTCTCTCCGTGGGGTAGGCAAGGCGGCGGGGTCTCCCCTGCGCGGCCGGTCTCTTTCCCCCGGCTGCGCAGGGGCCTTCTCTCAGCTTGCCAAAAAAATCCTTCGGGATCTCGCTGCGTTCAGAATCGCAAATAGAGTTTTGAAGCATTTTGTTTTGCAATTCTGCCGCCGCGGGTCATTAACGTGAAAAGGCACTCTCAAAAAATATTTTTTCGATTAATTTCAAAGATATCTTTTCTTTTCTATGCGATTATGATACACTAATTTTAAGATGTATTTTGTTTTTTTGCAACTCGTAACATTATATTAACCACAAGAGGGGCGTGCAGCATATGGAGCATCGGCATATCCCTGCCGCAAAGGACGGCAGCATTCCCGACGCGAAAACGCGTTTTCGGCGCGGGCAGGACATTTTTCTGGAGGACGTATGGTACGGCCGCTGCGCGATCTGCGGCGAGCTGATCCGCCCGCCGAAGCTGTGGTACTGGTACCGGAACGGCCTTTTTCTGCTTCCCGCTGCAGCGTATTTTCCGATCCTTATCTGGCTCCTCAACCTGGCTGTCAGGACTGACGGTCCGGCATATCTGGCTTTCGTTCTGCTTCTGCTCACCTGCTTGTCACTCTTCGCGATCAGCGAGCTGATCGAGCGTGCCATTCTGACCTTCGGGCGGTGGCAGGAGTTTCCCACGGGTCTGAAAGCCAAACAGCTGCAGTTTCGCAGCGACCGAAAAAGCCAAAAGCGGATTTTCATTCGGTTTGGCATTTCTTTGACTTTCTATTTTGCCTATTTTGCGCTGATCTGCTTTTTCCGTCGCTGACAACGCCGTATGTCCCACCCTCCCCGCAGCAGTAACTTCCGACAGAAAGAAAGGAGCACCCTGCGATGAAGCTCGCCCTGAGACGGATTCCCTTTGTGCTGATGGTCGCCATCGGCGGCAGCTATGTGCTGCTTCGGGCCATCCTGCCGATCCTTTCCTCCTTTCATGTGGACATTGAGATCCATAACGCGGTCGTATTCTGGTATTTTGCCGACCGGGCCGCATTCTGGATCACACTTGCCGCGTCATTCATGATCTGGCGCAAGGGCATCACGCGGCGCTACCTGCGTGGGAATCAGGCACAGCTTGAGAACGTATGCCAGCAGCTTTCCGCCATGCCGATCCGCTATCTCGGAACGACGCTGCCGCGGAAATTCCGGGAGCAGGCGCTCCAAATCGGTCCATTGTATTTCGTTCCGGAGAAGAACGCACCGGCGGACTGCGCTGCAAGGGCCGCTGAGATCACAGAGCCGCTGTTTGCTGCGCTGACGGAAAGCGAAAAAAAGCGCTTTTCCGACTATTCCCAGCCACCGGAGGTAAAGCTGTGCTTTCGGAAGCTCGGCGAATCGGTTTGGCGCGTAAAGGTCAGTACCGCGTGGCTGAACGGCAGGGCAAGCCTGTACTATTCCCCGTTCGGCAGAACCCGCGCTTTGAAGGAACGGGCATGGTGGCCCCCAATTGCGCTCAGCCCGGTGTGGTTCGTGTGAGCACCGGAGGATGTAAAAAATGACAGAGATCGATGTGATCATGGGGATGCTGGACTGGAACAACAGCGCCGAGGAACAGGCCGCCGGACTTGCGCAGGCGGCGCAGGTGGAAAACTTTCAAGTCTTTTTGCAGCCCTGCACGGAGCACTACAACAAAAACGTGTGGGACAATTGCGCAAAAGCTCTGGCAATGCGGTCGGATGCGGAATTAGACGCCTGTTTGGAAAACCTGTTGGCATGGCTGCGCGACATGAATTGGCCGGGCGCTTTTCTCATCCTCGAAAGGCTGCAGGCTTTTCAGAACTCGGCGGCGCTCCATCGGGCGATCGCGGGAAGCCTTCTGTGCGCGCAGGCGCTTGGGGACGAGGTATGGGAGGAGAATCTCAGAAAACTGCAAAATTGTGAAAACACGATATCTACATAGGATGAGAGGAGGACCCACATGCGCGAAGTTGATCTGGAACTGGATTTTTGTCCCAATTGTGCTTCAGAAGAAACGAAGGAACAATTCCCGGTGCAGAGTTTTAAGTTCTTTTATATGTTTTCCACGGCTGTGAAATGCACAAACTGCGGAACATACTATGTTCCGTCGCCCCGGTTGGGCGTGATCGTAACGATCATCTATTTTCTGGGTGTTTGGATCGATGAGTATCTTGCAGAAATTACGGCCGATTCTTTTTCCAGCATAATGTCATTAGTTTTGCTGCTTGCGATGTATGGACTCTGTGGAGTTCTCCTTCACCGCTTCGGAACATGGCGTCCGATTTCCGGAAACAAGCCGCTGGAACAGCAGGAATATCTGCTGCCCACGATCATCTGGTCCATGCTCACGGCGCTGGGGCTGTCTCTTCTGATGTTTGCCGTGACGGCCCTGATGCGATAAAGGAGGGATTCTTATGGAATTAAGCAGCTGCCCGCAATGCTCTGCCAAGCGGAATATCCCGCTCTCATTCAGCTTCTTTCTGACAAATCGTTTCCATCTGGCTCTTTCCTGCAGCCACTGCGGTGCGAGATATGTGCCCACGATGCTGCAGCGTATCGTACAGCTGATTCTACTGCTGGCGTTCAGCATTGGTTGTGGACTTCTTTACACGCCGCTCCTGCGGCTGGAATTCACCCTTTCTGCGGTTGGGACCTTCCGACTGCTGCCTCTTTGGGTGCTTGTAGTCCTGATCGTGCTTGCACTGGCGCACTGGCTCCCGCTTCGCGTTCTGCCGTGGAAAAAGCTGGAAAGTACAGCCGCGTTCCACCGTGGACGATCGGTCTCTTTCTTTATCATTTCGATTGCGATTTCCTTTCTGGTAACAATGCTGATCAGCTTTCAATTTGCACCGGAAGCCCTGATGAGAGCGCTGTATTGATATCATTTTCGTTTGCCGGAGGCTGCTATGACATTTCAATACTATCCGCCGCAATTGCTGCAGAAGGCGCGGGAAACATATTGGGGAGAGCTTGCATGGCACGTCTGTGATATTCCGGATGTGCTGGAATACGCACACTCTGAAAATCTGGTCATTCTGGGTGGTGACGTGATCACGCCGCAGGAAAAGCACACCTACGACAACTGGTATTACAATATATCTCACAGCCTCACCATTGAGAAGAACGTACAGGCAAGCATTGACTTAACGCGGTCCTATATTGGAGCCTACGTCCGGAAGAATGGCAACAATTATCTGTTCGTTGTTAGCCTGACCAGACTGCTGTTTGTCAATGAGCAAATCGCCTGCACGGAACCGCTCCCTTAGCGCTTCTGCTGCCTCCCAGCAGAAAAACGAGCCCGCATTCCTGTTCCCGAAATCGCTTTACATCCTGTTACAGAACTCTTCCGAAAAATTTTTCAAATTTTTTTGAAAAAACCTGTCAGGAACGCGTTTCTGAAGACATATATAGGATGAAGGGGTCCCGCTCCCCTGCCCGCAGGCGAAGAGGCATCGCCCGCGGCGCAGGACCTGCCAAAAGCCGGGCCCCGGCCATCCTCCCGCGGCCATTCCGGCGCGGGCCGGCATGAAAATTTCCCTGCGCTGCCGGTCTCTTTCCCACCGGCAGCGCAGGGGCCTTCGTTTTTCGAAATTCATGTTGATTTTTCAGTTCAGAGCGTGTATACTAGGCCTAGGGAATGAAAATTCCCGTAGACAGCAACAGGTTTGTCTGTCGCAGCGTTGAAGCAAGTGATGGGGTCAGCATGCCGTACACTTGTGGAGCTTTGACCGAGGGTTAGGCGGTTTCCACAGGCTGACGTAGGGTTTTTCCCGAATGAAAACGCCTCTTGCGGAGCTCTGTTAATGCAGGGTTCCGCTTTTTTATAAAAAAGCAGGTCGGAATGTGTCTTTTACGGGAAGCTGCCCATGCATGGCAGCAATTGACAGGAACAGAATACCGGATCACCGTTGGAAGGCGAGGAAAGAAATCTTCTTTTGCTTTGAGCTTCTCCTTTGCTGATTTCCCACATGTTGCCGGGATGCAGTATGCGCAGGATGTAGACTTCGGTCTGCGCCCATCCGAATACTACGGTGAAAGGCTGATCCCTTCCATTTTGAGCGGAAAGCTTGAAGCGGCAAACATGGAGCGAAGCCGGAATTGGCTGCGGATCAAAGGCCGACTCAATGCGATCATTCATCTTCAGGAAACGCTTGACACCGAGTTCCTGATTGCACGCTTTCGTCCGAACCTGGTACGCATTCACTGCAAAATTGACGCAGAATACATCATTAAAAATTTGCACTCCGGCGAAATTTTCTTCGTGTTTATCGACAAGGGTACCGGGCAGCGATATTATTGCAAGTCCGCATTTGAAAGAACCACGATAGATTATCTGGAAAACCAGGCTGTTCTGACTGTGCTGAAAAAAGAAAAAGTCATGAACGGCATTCCGACATTATTGTATCTGCATCCGAATTATATGGAAGATGCAGAAGCGTAAAACCGGGGCATCCGTCTGGTGTCTCGGTTTCGTTTTCGTATATTTTAAGAGACGTATCACCTGTAAATATATCTTTCTCGCATCTGTTGAAAATTTTTTTGAAAAAACCTGTCAGGAACGCGTTTCTGAAGACATATATAGGATG